>Ga0209624_10001129_pt1 | contig 21832 bp, 19 predicted proteins | sample JacPinW_OM2H0_O1_FD_188565 | JGI IMG/M metagenome (GOLD analysis project Ga0209624, IMG submission 188565) | Forest soil microbial communities from Algoma, Ontario, Canada - Jack Pine, Ontario site 1_JW_OM2H0_O1 (SPAdes) (version 2) | ecosystem: Environmental > Terrestrial > Soil > Boreal...
GCGCATACCATCGTATGTCTGGAAACACCCGGCAACAAACAAGCCCAAGCTGCAGAAGCCCAAAATATAGGTGACCGCGTGAAGGACGCCGCCCCACCAAACAAGCCTCTCTGACTCCCTTCCGTAGAGAAATTGAGTTGTATAGGACGAGATGCTGACGAGAGCCGCCACAGCCACTCCGGTCGCAAAGATTGCTAATCCACTTGAGAACAAGCCAGCCACGATTCCGGCATTTTTATTGATCGCATTGCCAAGAAACGCCAGCAGCGCGACGGCAGCTCCTGCGTTGATCGTCACCTGGAGGGCGATAGAAGCCTGCGACATCGAGATAACGGACTTAGTGTTTTCGTTGTGCCAATCAGCCACAGCTTTGTGGTCTGCTAGCCATTTATCCAGATTTGCTTTGACGCGTGCCGCGTCATTCGCCGCATCGGACGCAATCGCCTGCGACACCATATGTTTGGAGAGAGCTTCCAACCTATCGGCCTCGGGATTCGGTGGTGGATTGGGCAGCATAGCGGTCGGAGCGCGTAGCGCAATTGCCTGCTTACTGTAGTCATCCGCATATCGAAGCAATTGCTCCGAAAACGTCAGCGGGGGACTGGGATCGGCCAATTTCGGTCCTTGTATAGGCACTGTGCAAAATCCTACTGCACGCTGAGACTTTAGCACGCACAAACCGCGATCAAAAGCCACTTCGGCCCATATCCACTGATGCCTATTTGAAAGATTGGTTTCATCATGGAGCGGGCCAGGCTCGCTATTTCGAGATTCCGCCGGTATCCGTCATCAAGGCAAAGACGCAGTTCATCAGTGGTCGTCACCGCACCGCCGTTCTGCTGCGACACCTCGCGCGCGTACCGCTCGCGTTCGCCATGCGCGACATCGGCGAGACGGACACGGAATGGATACAACGCGTCGCGCTTTCGCCGATCGCGATTGACACCCTACAACAACCCCGACGATCTCGCGGATCGCTTGGCATTCGTGAAAGGCGAGCGATGGCAAGGAGAGGAAGAATACCGACTGGTAGCCCATGATGGCTCACTGGGTGAGGACTACGCGCTCGTGAACGACCACTTCGTCGCGTTTGCGCCCGGGGATCTGACCGGCATCACCTTTGGCCTGAATATTGACCCCGGACATCGCCAGATGTTGCTTGATGCGATCGCGGTTCGCTCAACGCCCCTACAAGTATTCGAAGCCGTCGAAGGCGCCGGCTTCGATATCGAGGTCCGCCCGATCTCTTGACCCAACCCTGTGATTTCTTCGGCCTTCCGCCCTACAATGGCCCTGTCGTCGTCCAGGGAACGGATTGTGAATAACAACGTCGTCATCGATTGCCATCACTGCTCGACGCGGGTCAATGCGCGGGTTGCAGGGGCCGTGCACGAAGGAGAAAGCGGCGACGCCGTGGTCCTCGTTGAATGCCCTTCCTGCCACACACCTCTGGTCGGCCAAACCGCCACCTTTATGGACGACAGCAACACATGGAAGTATGAGCCCGCCGAGCGGGTTTGGCCGGCGCCCTCCATGGTCGAATTGAGCTTGAGCATTCCTGAGCTCGCACGACGAGACATCAAGGATGCGCGCAAGTGCCTGGCACATGGGATCAATTCGGCGGCCGTCGTTCTTTGCGGACGGGCTCTAGAGCGATTCGCAAAGATCAAGGTCCCCGGCAAGACGCTGCATGCCGCCTTGGAGGAATTGAAAGCCAAGGGCGAAATCGACAGTCGGCTCTTTGACTGGGCCACTATCTTGAGGACAGAACGGAATCTTGGCGCCCACGCGGGCGAGGAAGAGGTTACGAAGGAGAATGCCGAAGACGTACTTGCATTCACCGTCGCGATTTTCGAGTACGTATTTACACTGTCCGAGAAGTACGCCGAATTCGTCGAGCGCAAAGCTGCCCCAAAGAGCGGTCCGAGTTAGCGCTTAGCGGCGGAGCCAGGTTGAGTCGCAGATTCGCAGAGCGAGTGTGATACGCGTGAGCGCGTATATGGTGGCGAGTGTCAATGGTGGGGAGTTACGAAACTACGGAAACGCGAGGTTGCGATCTTGTTATTTCTCAGCCAGTTAGCGCTGCATGTGTGTAGGTTCGATTCGCCCCCTCGCCATGCTCTGTCACTTTCTGATTGATTTATAAGGAAATTATTTTAAATGGTGGGCCGTGTTCGATTTGGACTGATCCGCCAGTCTTTGTTCGAATAAAACTCAAATAGTTTCAGTTACTTGCGAGCGCTCAGCTTCAGCTTGTTCATTGAGGAGCCGGGTCACCGCAGCCTGAACAAAACAGCGAGCCAATTCATCGAGGAGTTCCTGACCCTCGGGGCTTTCCATTCTTTCCCTTAAAGTCTTCTGGGATTCCGGCGAAATTCTCAATTCCGTTGGGCGCCGCCGCTTCCCCTTAATGATGTTGCCGCTGGAGGGTCGCACAACCGGTCACTCCTGTAATTTAATGCCGTGGTTGCAAAATGCGCGTGACTGTATAACCATACAGTATCTTAACTTATTCGGCAATCTACCAAAGACGCACGCACCAGCGGGATTAATGATGGCTAGGGACTCACAAATCGAATGGACTCATCACACGTTTAACCCCTGGTGGGGGTGCGTGAAGCTGTCGCCAGCCTGCGCTCACTGCTATGCCGAATCATGGGCTCGGCGATTCGGTGACGAGCTTTGGGGCGGAGATGCGCCTAGACGATTCTTTGGCGAGCAACATTGGCGTGAGCCGTTGCGGTGGAATGAGGACGCAGCCCGACTCGGGACCCGAACTCGTGTGTTTTGCGCATCTATGGCTGATGTATTTGAGCCCCGCACAGATTTGGATCCATGGCGCGAACGGCTATGGGATTTGATAGAAAAGACTCCGCAACTTGACTGGCTGTTGCTAACCAAACGACCAGGACACATCAAACACGTCTACCCTTGGGTAAGCGTCCCGCAAGAAAACGTCTGGCTCGGAACCACAGCGGAAAATCAGCGCTGGGCGGACCGACGCATCGAACGGCTACTTACTGTGGAAGCAACCGTTCGTTTTCTATCGTGTGAACCGTTGCTATCTGCAATTGATCTCACCCGTTGGTTGAAAAGAGACCAGATTAGTTGGGTGATCGCCGGCGGCGAGAGTGGCAAACAAGCACGCCCCATGCATCCAAATTGGATCCGAACACTACGTGACCAGTGCGAGATACATCGTGTGCCGTTTCACTTCAAACAATGGGGTCACTGGAGTCCCGAAGCGCAAGGTGAACGTAGCAATAACGTCATAGAACTGAGTGATGAAACGGGAATGTCCGAGCGCCTCTCGTGGCGCCCAAAGAAATTGAGCGGCCGGGTACTTGATGGGCAGACATGGAACGGATATCCGCATGCATAGGCGCTGCGGTTTCGATAAGGAGATGTATGACGGATGCAGAACTGTACTTCGGGCGCGAGCAAACCAAGGCCAAGCATTTCATTTTAAGAAGGTATCTACAGGCGCTTGCATTTAAGGTTCTTCACTTTTCCGATCTGACCTACGTCGACGGCTTTTCCGGCCCGTGGGAGACACGCCAGGACGACTTCGCGGATTCCTCCTTCATGATTGCCATCGACGTTCTCAAGGATGCGCAGCGCAGACTCACCGCTATGGGAAAGCGGCGTCGAATAAAGTGCTTTCTCTGCGAACGAGATCCTGAAGCGTATGAAAAGCTAGTCACCGCTGCTGCTTCACATCACCAACCAGAGCAGAATTTCGAAATACAAACACACGGGGGCGCCTTCACAGATGCGATTCCTCGAATTTCCTCATTTATTGGAAACTCCTTTGCTTTGATTTTTATTGATCCTACCGGCTGGACTGGCTACAACTTCGATCTCATTCAGCCGATATTGACTCCACGAAAGACCGAGGTGCTCATCAACTACATGTACGACTTCATAAATCGTGCAGTCTCAATGCCTGATGCCGCCACGGTTAGGTCGTTTAACGGAATACTCGGTGGTCCTGGTTGGGAAGACAGACTCGATCCCGACCTTGTCGCGATCGATCGAGGAATGGCCGTCGAAAAGCTCTTCCGCCAAACACTTGCCAACATAGGCCAATTCAAATTTGTTGTATCTACCAAGATTTATCGGCCGACGATCGACCGGCCACATTTTTTTCTGACATATGGAACAAAATATGAGGCGGGATTGGAAACGTTCCGTGAGACCGAATACAAGGCTCTGCAGCAACAAGCGGTCGATAGGTCAGCAGCGAAGGTGCGAAAACGAGAAACGGAATCGGGCTCAGTAGATATGTTTGGAGGCTTGGACTCGGCCGTCGATGGTGAACGGATCGATGAGTTTGTTAGCGCGCAAATGGCTTCGGCGAGGAATCTTATTCTAACGATGTTGGTGGACCGGCCCAGAAAGTTCGCGGATGTCTGGGTTTCCGTGTTGGCGCAGTTCGTCCTCAGGATAACCAACGTCAAGGACATTTGCGTGGCGCTAGCAAAAGAGAAGGCAATTGAAAACACCTGGGGCGGTGGTAAGCGAAAACCTAGAGACGAAGACTTTATCGCGCTCTGTTCGCCGGAAAAGGGTCTGAACAGGCCAGCGATTGAGGATTTGCCTTGATGGAAGCATTGACAGCGAACCGTCCGCTGGCAAGTCCCGGGTTCTATTGCGACTCGATCTTTCGGACCTCGGTGATAAACGTCGCGAGGAAGGCCTCGATTGTACTTACGAGGTAATCAGCACGGCCGTTGATGATGCCTCGCAAGCTTTGGATGGGAATTTCGCGATTGAATGCCAGATCCTCGCCGCCGCCCACCAACACTAGCCCTTTTGCGGTCAGATTGATCGTCGCCGGCGAAACGTGGCCATGATGGGCAATTTGATCGCGACGAGCAACGCCGGACAGGTTCTGCTTCAGGTAGAACAGCCCGTCCTGTTGCGCCTCATAGGTCTCGAGCAGCGCCCGCGCAAGTGCCGGCGCCTTTGGATGCCTAAGCGCCTTGGGCCAGCTATTGTACGAATGCGATTTGTCGTGAAAATATGCCGACAATGCTCGTCGCAGATAGTCGAGCGCGCTTCGCGTCGCCAGCACAAATGCCTGATACTCGAAATCCCATTTCGGCGTATTGCCAAGCGCAAATACCGCATTGCCGAGTCTCGATTTGTAGTCCACGCTTTCGATCGCCTGCAGCAAGGTGTCTTCGATTTCCATCATGCGGCCTCTATGGTAGAACACGCGCCGAACGGCGCTATGGACATCGCCGAGAATGCCGTTGACATGACGGTGGTACCAGTGCTCCGTGGTCGGCGATGCCCGCCACTTCGCAATGTAGCCAGGAACCGGATCGGTGACGAACTCATGAAAAAACAAGAAGCCTTTTTGGGTTTCTATCGGGAGCTCATAACCGGCGATGGCCTGCGTGTCGATGATGATCTGCGCCATCTCGGGTCCCAGAATCGCCTTGAGCCCAGCTTCCATCTCAGGATTCATGTCGAGTCGCTCCTAGGGATCACCGTCGATGAGATCGTTGTCCACAACCAAGTCACGGATAGAATCGGCCGTCATACGCTTTAACTCATCAAGGGGCCGAGGCAGCGGTATATCGGGATGCGCTCGAGGCCTCACGTGATTCGCAATCAGGAATACGTGATGCTTCCACCAAAAACTCGCGCGACCGTGAAGTCCACTCAGTGCCAATAGTTCGTCAGGGCCCTTGGCCTCCAACATCATCGCCCAGGGCACAGTAACGCACTCATGGCCCAGACCCCGCTGAAGAGCTCTTAAGCAGTCCTTCACCGCAGTTTGGCTGGCGCCGTGACGTCGTCGAATAACGTCACACTCGAACGCAAGCCTCACGTAGAGATCGGTGTAGAAGTATCTGACACCGATGCCCGGCGCCGTGGTATCGAATTGCATGAGGAGAAATCCGCCTTCCACGCCCTCGCCTTCCGGCGAGGATTCGAATCCTAGCTTATCCAGATGTTCGAAGGAGGGCCGCAGGATGCGCTTGTGGATCTCCCATTGCCCCGTCGCCGCTTGGGCGTCGACGGTTTTCACCTGGGTCTTCTTGATGGTGTCCTGATCGTCGAAGATCAGATCGAACCCGTCGTGGTCCACATCGTCGTAGTATGTATTGAGATAGTAGCCGCCACGCGCCGCCGCGAGCTGAATATCGAAGGACAACCTATGCATCAGGATCGCTTCGCGGGCGTGGAGATTGGCGGGATCGCACATCCATGCACGCAATTCTTGAGTCATGTCTGTCCCTTCGAGGATAGTTTGCGCCATTCTATTCCAGCGCTTCGCTATGCGCGCTGTCAAACGGGTCCGTGAATCCGGTCGATTCGCAGCAAGCGCGCAAGATCAGCTGCGCCGGAGATAGCATGAGTGAACGAGCACACGGGGCTACAATAGGCGACCACGCAATACATCAGGCGCAAAGCTCACGAGTTGGAGGCATTGTGACTAACGAAGAACAACCGGGCGTCACGCTGCAGATAAAGTGGACCGACTATGCCTCCAAGAATCTCAATGATCGCATAGCGGAGTTGAAAAAGCGCGATCAGTACCTGGATATGGATGCGCGCCTTGAGACGATACAGTTCTTAAGAGGGGTTGGAGCGCGCGCAAGCCAGCTGCTACCCTCTCTGTACATGCAGTTCGGTGCCAGTACGACGGCTGCCGCCCCGAGCCATCTGTACGCAACCCGGGTGCAAGCCTCGTGCTTGGACGCCTCTTCGTTGCAGTCCATCACGCTCGGCTGCCGGGCGGTGTTCGATGAAGGCCGTAACAAAATGACGGGTAAACGGTTCGCGAATATCACGGATGCCACGCTAACTTCTGTTGCAGAGTTTTGGGCGGCCAGCAGCAAGCGACCCATCGAGGACGCTACAAAGGCACTCAACTTGTTGAGAGAGCTGTTCCAGCGCTGCGCGCAGCCGAAGAAACTTCTGCTCGATAAGCCATCGCTGCTGGAGCGACGAATCGGTTTACTTAAATGCCATGCGGACCGCGTGGCCGCTCACATCACCCTAGAGACCTTTCTTTTCCATTTACTGGACCTTATTCACGTCGTTGCGGCCATTACCGTGGTTGGTGCCATCATCGTTGATTTCGACGCAAGCTACTACGGCGATCGATACTTCGACTCGGTGGACGAAGGAGGGTGGAACGCGGCAAAGGCAACATTTCCGCTGTTGCCGGGCAAGCGGCTGTTCGACGGATTCCACATCCATGGACAAGCCTCCGGCTATTGGAGGATTCCCGGACTCGACGGGCTAAATATGCTGCTCAATCAGCTACCCTCCGCTATTGGCTACTGGGACAGTCGCGAGGAGATACCTTAAGGGTGAGCGCGAGGTGTCACTCCGGCTGCGGTCGCTTCAATGAACTGCCGAACGATCGCCGAGACCCGAGTCAATTGAGCGAGATCCTGCGGAATCGTGGGATAAAACGAAATCAGCGGCTCGTCGGGATGATGCATGAACTTAGGTAAGAATACGCCGAGCTTCTCCTGCTCCTCGCGCAACGCGTCGATTCTGGAAAACTCCTGGCGGGAAGCGAGAAGGCCGATCTCGTGCTCGATCGTCTGGAAACGTTGAAGATTCTCCGGATCGAGCGCCCTAGGCGGGACATAGAGCGGAATCTGATGTGCAGCCGGGTCCCGGCGCGACCGCAACTCTGTAAACCAGTCTGAGAAGGGATCCAGTCGCGGCGTCAGTGATCCGAAGCAAGGGTCTTTACGAAACTGCTTGACGAAGAGACCCACCCGATTCGGGGCTAGGTTCTGAATGTCGGCTGAGCCCCTCTCGTGTCGAAGCACCCAGGCGTAGTTGTCGATGACGCCGACGATATTGATGTAAATCGTATTCAAGTCTCGGCTGACTGCCCTGCCCTCATCCTCCGTCATGGGCCTTGAGCGATCGACCGGCACAGCATCTCGGACGCTACGAAATGCCGACCACAATATCTCAAACCGCCGTCCGACGCCGTATAGGGCAAAGTGACGCGCCTGCGCGTCTGATAGACCGTGCGCGAATCCAACACTCCCAGTAAATTCGTCGCGCAGGGCATCGTGTACATAGAGAATGTGAGTTTCTTGCGCACGTTGGCTCGCATATCGCTCGGCGTTCGGATTCGCGGCCCCGAATCGCCGTGCGTACTCGCCGTAATGCTGTCCGTAGTCTAGATAGTCCATCACTTCACTTACCTGGGATGCCTCGATCGTCAGGAATTCGCATCTACCGCAACCAACGGCTCCGAAGCGGGCCTACATCCCCAACGGGTCTTGCACTCGTCGGCTATAGAGTTTTGCATCCGCCGCGCCTCACGAGTTCTGCGTTGGTGCTGTGGCATAGTGGCAGAAGGGGTGGTTCCGCGATTCAAGACGCCGGGCGGTTTTGCTCGGCGGCCAACCCGGCGACCGCCACCTTGATGCTCTGTTCCGTGTCGTGGATTACCCTGCCTTGCAGCGTAGAGCGCTGCTCTAACCGCGACAGTTTCCGGAGCTCCTGGACGGACGAACTTGTGCGCCTCTGCAGGGAGCGTGTGCCATTTTGCAACAAGCCCTGAAGCCTCGCATGGAACTCCACCAGGTCCGTCGCGAGAAGCTCGAGCTCCTGAATATTGGTCTTTGCAAATAACGCACCCACGTCGTCGGGCTCTGACACTTCGGCGTGCGCGAAGATCTGGTTCCTGACCTCGCGGTACTTCGCCTCGTAAATTCGTCGCCATTCTTTGACCTCGCGGCGAAAACCACGAAAATCTTCACGCGTCGGGGCGTAGGTGTCGCTCACGTACGCCTGCGCGTCGAGGCTCTGGATGGTGCTTTTTCGGGCGGCGAGCGCGTCCCGAGAGAAAATCTCCCGATCGGTCTCCGCAATTTTGAGGAGCGCATTGATGTTGTGCTTCGACTCTTGAGAAAAGATCCGTCCGAGTACCATGAAGAGCGAGATCTGCAGACCCCGAAGCGTGGTCAACCAAAAGAGTGGATGGGTGTTATAAAGCTGACGGACTGACCTGTCCTCCGCAGCCACCGCGTGCATGGTCAGGTAGGCATAAAGATGCTGGACCGCCTCATCGGCTTCCTTGCGGAATACCTCGAGCTCGGTCTCGAAACGCTCTTCGGGTCTCGGGGTCGACACTACGGCCTCCTTCAGGCCTCCATCATAAATCACCCATTCGGGCTCTGCGCCCTACGGCGGCACTGAAGCTGCCGTATAATTGCGACTCCGCGTGAAGACAAGGAGGTCCCAAAAAAATGCCGCCGATTCCACCCGAGTTCTTGCGCGCGCGCAAAACCGCTCTATGTGCGCTCGGCCCGATTCGACCTGCCGATGACAATTCCCGCGCACCGAAGAATTTCATGTTTACGGCGCAACGGACGAAAGCCGGTGCCAGTTTACCCGACTATTATCTCGTGTACTTTCTGTTGGTCGACCTTCTTGAGTTTAAGCACTATGGGGAATCGGAAAAGGTTGCATGGTCTGTTCCAATCGACTACCAAGGCAAGGCATTCGTCATAGAACATCGAAAGCTGGGGTTTGGTGTCTTCACGGACGAGCCCGAGAGACACGAAGCGGCCGCCGCTGAAATCGTTCGACGCATTCAGCGGGCGGTCAAAGTCGCGCGACCTTTCTTCGATTGGTTGGCCGAACAGGCGGTGACCGCCTCGAAGGTCAACGTACTCAACAACAGCGACGACTTATTCAAGCGATTTGAATTCCTATTGAACCTCTACAAGGCGAAAATCGGTGAAGCCGAGGCCCGCAAGGATGAGAGGCACGTCACCAAAGGCAAAACCGAGTCCGGCATGACGTGGACCTCCACGAAGATGCCCTATTTCCAACTAGCGCGCGAAGCCGACTGGCTGGCGCTGGCAGTTATAGAGGCATTCTTCAGTTGGACCGAGCACGCTTTCTTGCATCTCGCCGTGCTGATGGATCACGCGGCTTCCGCACAAGATTTGACGTCGCTAGCGGAAAAGGAATGGCCCGATAAGTACAAGACCGCCATTGGTTGCGCGGATGACGACAGCCGGGAACATTATGAGAGGCTACTCGCCTTGCGACGCGAGCTGCGCAACTACATCGCGCATGGCGCCTTCGGCAAACAGGGCGAAGCGTTCACCTTTCATTCCCACGCCGGCGCCGTTCCGGTGATGCTACCTCATCGACGCGGAACACGAAAATTCCGATTCGGGCACGGCGTGAGCCTGAATTCGGGAGCCGCCATCCAGACTATCGAGGAATTCATAGCCTTTCTTTGGTCTGGCAAGCGTGCCCCCGCTCGGATCTACCTTGAGAGTGACCTACCGCTAATTCTGACCATGGTCGCTCGGGGCGATTACCGCCTAGCGATGCAGTCTGAAGAGTCAATGCGCCAATTTGTCGATTACCTGAACGGAGAGTTTGACCGAGCGGCCAACATGGATTGGTAAGCCGTCTTCGTTGCGATATCGCACACCGGGTAGCGGGTCTTCATGTCTGAACGTCCGTGTTCATGTCGAAATATCCTGGGTTACGAAATGAAAGGCGCGATGAAAGTCTGCACGCGTTCAATCAACGGAATGCATTCTGCAATGACTGCGGCGCCTTTAATTGAGCTCCACGCCGCGGAAATGATGCTTCGATTCGGGCTTGGCTTGGCCAGCTGCGACTGAACCGTCTCGATGTCAGCGACCAAATTCATTTTGTCTGACTCGGTCGCAGTTGACTTTGTGATCGTTTCCCGAAGATCTGCAAGTGCCGATCCGAGGTCACCGAATTTTGCGTTAATTTGGTTGCCGTCACCCACCGTTACAATACTCTGTCCGGTTGCTTCGATTTTGATGCCGTGAAACTTCGGCATGGTGAATTCCCCAGGACCTTCGATCTTGTCGATACCTGCGGCTGTGATCTTGTAAAAGCTCGTGGTTGAGGGGATCACGGTCCCACCCGGCGCTGTGAACGATTTCTCCACAGCGTCTTCCTCCACCCAACCCTGGCTTAATAGGTATGTAAGATTGCTCATGACTTGCTGCTGCGTCAGAGCCGCCTCCGCCTTCAGTTCGCTTTTCACGTCACGAATTTTGACCGCAGAGCCCTTTTTGCCGCGGACACTGGTTGCATTCCGATTTCGATCGTAGAAATAACGCAGTAGCGTATGCCGAATTTCGGTGTTCGACTTCTCAGGTAGCTTCGGCTTCGCTTTAGCCATTGCGCATTCCTCGATTCTTGGATCACCCTACGTGGCGTTAGCCAAATGTGCGCTCGGTCATTGATACACGCCGCAGCCTGTTTCACAGATCGCTCAGTCCGCCTTACTTGTTGAGCACTAGTGAGCGCGGCCCAAAGCAGTGTGCGAGTTCGTCGTGCAGTCTCTGACGTCTGACACTTGCCTCCTCACCTCCTCACTGGGGAACGCGTGATGGCATCAATGGTGGGGAGTTTAGACTGCAATGTTCTTAGTTATTAGGCAGTTGGCGACTGCCGTCGTAGGTTCGATTCGTGCTTCTATTTTTTTTGAGCTCCGAACCTATTGATTCGAATGAAGAAATTCTGAAATATGGTGGGCCGTGTAGGGATCGAACCTACGACCAATTGATTAAGAGACGCCCGCGCTGAATACCATTTTTATATTTAAAAACAATCACTTATGCCTCGCCAACTGTCCCACAATTTCCCGAGATCTGCGACGATAATGCTTTGAATTCATAGATGTCCGTGTCTTCCAATGGGACAACTGGCGTGACCGACTACAGGCGCGGATCGACCGGCTCGCTCTCAAGGGCCAGCACCCCGAATACGCACTCGTGAACTCGCCGCAGTGGTTCGCGACGCACGAATCGCTCTAGGCCCTCGACGCCGAGCGCGAACTCCCGAGTCGCCATGCTCCGCTTCGTTGAAAGCCCGCGATCCCGAAGGCGCTCAAGGTTGTCGAGGCGAGAGTATTCCGGCCCGTAAATAATCCGCAAATATTCTGGTCCTCGGCACTTTATGGCCGGCTGGATGATCCCGCGCTTCCCGACGACAATAAAATCCAAGGGCTTTACAACCATTCCTTCCCCGCCTTTCGCCGTCATGTCTTCCCACCAGCGGGTGATGTCAGCGACGGCGGCGTTGTCGCCTAATTTCACAGCCCGAAAAGGCGTAGCCAATAGCAGTTCGTGGTCAGCCTTACAGAGTTCCGCCAACGTCTCCATATGCCAGACATGAGTCTTATCCGCGTGCGCGGCACCCTCGCTTGCCAGGATATGAAAAGGCGCGAGCTTAATGTCCTCGACGCCGCGGACCGGCCAACAATAGTGCCGGTACGCGTCGACATACCGACCAACAAGATTGGCGCGATCATCGAAGGCATGTAATAACTCACTAACATCGAGCCCCCGGCGGTCAGCTTCTCTCAGCGCAGTTCTCGCGGAATCCACAGCCGCGTTCGCAGCGGCTCCGGTTGGCGCATATTGGGTTCTGAGCAACTCCTCGGCCTTGACTGACCACGGCATGAGTTCACAGTCCAAACAGAACCAATCTGACTGAAACTTCTCCCAAAATCCCGCGCTCGTGAGAGCCGAGATCAGGCGGTTCAAAACCGCTCGCTCAAGCTCACCGTCACTGAAGAAACGGCGGCCTGTACGTGTATATATAATTCCGGTCCCCTCACCCTCCACTCCAAATCGTGCTTTGGCAGTCGCCTCATCCCGACACACAACCACGACAGCGCGTGAGCCCATGTGCTTTTCTTCGCATACAACAGTCTCGACAGCGTTTTTTCTGTAGTATTCAAGCGCTTCGATCGGGTATTCAAGAAAGCCGTCTTTGTAGCTTGTCTCGCTCGGTGACATCGTCGGAGGGAGATAGATCAGCCACTTAGGATTCGCGGCAAACCGACTCATAACCTCCAATGCTGCGACGGCGTTCTCTTCGCGAATCGTGACCGTCCGATGAAATCGAGTTTAGATAATTCGCTTCCCGGAGACGTCATCCAGGTCGAGCAGGTCATCCAACTCATGCTGCGCCGAAAGTGCCTGATTCCTGGCAGGCGCGAGCGGACGCACCGGCTCGTAGTACATTCGGTGAGCCGTTACCGCGACAAGTTCGCGCTCTGGGTAACGTAGAGCTGTCAACTTTCCCCCAAACACACATCCGGTATCGAGGCAGATTGTGTTGTTAATCCACTCAGCCTCGGGGACTGGGGTGTGTCCGTAAACAACCATCGCCTTTCCTCGATAGTCCGCCGCCCAGTTGTAGCGAACCGGCAATCCATAGTCGTCAGTTTCCCCAGTGGTTTCGCCATACATCGCGAACTGACGCACTGCGCCTGACCCGCGGCCGTGCATTTCCTCCCGAAGTCCCGAATGGGCCACAACCAATCGACCGGCGTCGAAAACGTAGTGACTTACCAAACCGTCGAGGTAATCGGCCGCTGACTTACGGAATTCAGGTGTCTCATGCTTGAGTTGCTCGAGCGACTCGGCCAGTCCGTGCGTAACTTTCACATCGCGACCGCGCAAAGCGCGAGATAGCTTGACGTCATGGTTTCCGGCGACGCAGAACGCAGCCCCAGCTGCGACTGAATCCATCACTAGCCGAATCACCCCCGGTGAATTCGGGCCGCGATCTACAAGGTCACCGACAAATACGACTTTCCGTCCCAGGCTATGGCTCAGCGTGTAGCGACCATCGACAATTGCCACGTGATACCCAAGCTGAGCCAGCAGTTCCAAGGTCTCATCGAGACACCCATGTATGTCACCGATGATGTCCAGCGGGCCGCCCTCGTGCTTTTTGTTATTCCACAGCGCTTCGCGATGAATCGTCAGTCCAGCGAGCTCCTCAGGTGACTTGAATATGGTGACGTGTCGAAAGCCTTCTTTCTCAAGACCACGCAGGGACCTGCGCAGCTGGCTACACTGGTTGCGAATAACATGTTCGCCGAAGTTGCGGTCTAGGCGGTTTGCATTCCTCTCACGACAAACTCTCTCCGGAGTGTCGAGAACCAACGCAACCGGTAAGCAATGGTATTCGCGGGCGAGCGCTATAAGGGGCTTTCGAGCTTCCGGCTGAACGTTTGTTGCATCTACGACCGTCAACTTCCCAGCACGTAACCGCTTTGCCGCGATGAAATAGAGCACCTCGAACGCGTCGTTGGTCGCGGCTTGGCTGTTTTCGTCATCGGACACCAGCCCGCGGCAGAAATCGGATGAAATGATTTCGGTCGGCTTGAAATGGGTCCGGGCAAACGTAGACTTACCCGAGCCCGAAGGACCCACAAGGACGACCAGCGCCAATTCGGGAATCTTTATTTCCATGGCTCAGCGCGTCTCGAACAAGGCCATCTGAGTGGGTGCACCCAGAGCTGCATCGGCGTCGCCTATCCCGTCGAAGCGAGCCGCGTAACCGAATCTATCCGCGATGGTATTTGCCCATGTCCTGAATTCATCCCGGGTCCATTCGAAGCGATGGTCCGGATGCCGAAACTGTCCGCCCGGCAGTGTCTCGAACTTAACGTTGAATTCGGCATTCGGTGTAGTGACGAGCACCGCCTTCGGGTGTGCTTGCTCAAAAAGGACCCGCTCAAATGCACGCAGTCTTGCTACGTCAAGGTGTTCGATAACCTCAACTACCGTCGCGAGGTCAAACCCCCGCAGTCGGCGATCGCGATACATGAGGGAACCGTGGATCAATTCAATGCGGTCTCGAAAGGCAGGTGCAAGCTGCTCAAGGCGCAATCGGTCTCGGGCCCGTTCGAGCGAGCGGAGTGATACGTCCATCCCAACAATGCGGTCGAGTTGTCGCTGCTTTACGAGCTCCCGAATCAGTTTTCCTTCACCGCAACCCAAATCGATGACGGATTTCGCGCCTATCTCGCGCACGATGTCGGAAATGTGGGTGATGCGCTGCGAATTGAGGCTGATCTTGGTTTCGAGTGCCTCCTCGCGACCGGGCGCTATCCGCGCCGGCGTCGCGTCATCATCGGACTCAACATCTGCGTCAGTAGCGAGCCGCTCAACAGCCTCTTGCGCAAGGCTTCTACGGTGCTTGAGGTACCGATGCGCGATTTGCTCTTTGGCTGGATGTGTTGGGAGCCAGTCACCGCCCCGCCGCAACAGTTTGTCGACCTCATCGTCGCCAACCCAGTAGTGATTCTCGTCGTCAAGAACCGGGATCAGTACATTGATGTGGCTTAGTAGATCCTGAAGGCGCTGATTACCCTTTAGAGTTACAGAGTAATATCGGCTGGGGCCCCATTCCGGGAACTCAGCATCTAGTGGAATCCGCGTTAGCTCGACAGAGTAGCCGAGCGACTCGAATAATTGTCGAATTAGCGGCTCCCCACCCCGGCTCGGAAGCACTGGAATGTGCGCTTCCAGTGGCATTGCGGTCATTGCCAATTCGGGACGATCCTTCGATCGGCCCGTCATTGCAGTGCCAAATACCTCTGAAATGGCGACCGACAAGAACGAGGAAGCGACGTACGGGCGGTCGTTGACGTATTGGCCAAAGATTCCGCCATCACCGGCAGGCCCGGATTTCCTGCGGACCATACCGACCGGATCTACCTCAAGCAGTAGGCATACCGTGCAGCGCTCCGCAGTCGCCTCCGGATAGAACACCGTGGCCTTGCCGAACGAAAGGTCGAATCCGTGAACGCGAGCCGGGTTCTTGAACAACAAATAACCGAGATCGGTCGCGGGCGGCAATGTGGAAGTGATCGAAAGCAACATCTTCCAATAATCTCATAGGCGCCCGCGAAAGAGGTTAGTCATTCCGACGATATCGATCGTAGGTCGCCCTTATTCCGTTAGAAATGATTCCGGTAACGGCTGAGTCGACTGGCAATTTCTTGCCTGGGTAACCTGCAACGCGGATGGGCAGCGATCTTTTCAAGACCTGCATGAAGTTGCAGATGTGTCGCGGCGCCCTGGGTCTCGAATTCATCGAGCAGCCATAGGACGCCGTGGCAATCGACGCTCTCAGCTCTGGCCAATTCGCGAAGCGGTCCGTCGCCCGTCAGCAGCGTCCACCCGTTTATCTTCGCCAATGCCAGTGCGAAGCTATCGGGCACGGTCAATTGCCGCTGCGCTTGTCGGTGACGCATTGCCATGGCAACGCCGTCGCCGTCGAGCGATTCGACCCTCAGTCCCAGTCGCAGGAGCTCGTCCCCACCGTATTCACGCAGCTCGCGATCGTACAGCACGTCGGGGACGGCGAAGGTAGCCGACAATTTGAAGGCGCACTGGATCAGCTCGCCGCGCTCAAGATCAATCAAGACCGAAGTATCGGACACCAGAATCGTCATGCTTCTTCAAGCGAAAGAAACCGCAGCCTCGGGATGATCGAGCCGATCATTGAGCCGCCGGACACTAATTCCCAGTAATTCGGCTGTCTTGGCCTCAGATAAGGCACCCTCCGCCACAGCGCGGTAGCAGAGTCTTTCAAACCTCTGTGGTTTCTCTTTTTCTGGGGAGATTGCGCCGGGCTCTTTGAAAGGAGACGCTCGCCAACCGCGGTCCTTGAAGATTTCAAATAGAGACTTAAACAGCTGCTCGCCAATGATTCCTAAATCTTTGCAGCGATACGTGATTGCCTGAAAGCTCGTGCCAAATAGATTCTTGAGCTGCAGTAATTCAGCCATGCTCACCGACGTTCGGTGCTTACCCACTTCGCTCCACAAGCTTTCGGCAGGCATCAGAAATGCCGCGGCAAAGCGATGCGCCGCTTTCTCGCAATCCAGACCCGGTGCTATATCCATGACAAGATGCCCAAGTTCATGGGCCAAATTGAAGCGTTTGCGCTCTGCCCAATCTTTACTGTTGATGACAATGACAGGCAACGACGTCCGATTTGCTCGCAAAACCTTCGCCGTTAGTCCGTCGACTTTGTCTGCCATGATGGACAAAATCTTGATGCCGCGCTCTTCCAGCAGCTCAACCAGATTGGGCAGAGGATCGAGTCCAAGACCCCAATCTTGACGCAGACTGCGAGCAGCCCGGTCCGCTTCATTCACATCATTGAGTACGGGATAGGGAGCCTCCCTCGGCTTGTCCCACTCGATAGTCAGGCCGAGCAACTCCTCGACGGCGAGGTATCGCTCAAAGAGATGCAGCACCTGAGCCTCGACCTGGGCCTGCTCCTTGGCGCTCATTTTTGCCTTCTTACGAAATTCCACCCCGTCGAGCGACATCTCCTGCTCGGACAACAAGTAGTCCTCAGATACTCCCAAGGCTTTAGCGATTGCGATGAGTACCTGAGACCCCGGCATCATTTCGTCCTGTTCGTACTTGCTTAGGGCCTGCGCGGTGACTAGGTTGTCAATCTTACTTTCTAGTTCCCTAAGAGAGAGTCCTGCAGCAGCCCTTGCCGTCCTAAGTCTATGACCTATCATAATATTTCTCCTATCTATCTTAGGTTGACAAATGGTAGCAAATATTGATAACTTGTCAACCGTCGCAATTGCATACTGACTCAGAGGACTCCATCTATGAACAGGAAAAATACGTACGTAGAACGACGGCCTGAGGGTGATTTTGCGGTTCGCAAACCCGGTGCTGCGAGAGCGAGCGCGGTGGCGCCAACGCAGGAGAAAGCTATCCAGCGAGCCCGCGAAATCAGCCCTGGTGTGGCGCCGGATGTCGAGCGCGTGCGTCATACGAATCGCGGGAAGCCGGATCAGTGGCGTAAAGCCTGATTCGCGCTTGTTCAGAGTCGGGCCAATTTGTAATTTTGAAGGCCGTAACCGCGCCGGTGTAGTACCGCAGAACAGGACCAGTCTTCTTAGAAGGGAAAGACTTTGACTCTACCTACCAACCCCGCGGGCCTGCGCCATGGCCGCGAGATTCGAAATCGCGGCCCTTAACGTGTCGGCGTCGAGGTCCTCTAAACCAGGAATGTGTTCTTTCGCATACGCCAGCATGGCTTTTTGCGTCCGCAAGCGCGTGAACTGTTTATCGTCTAATAGACTACTAAGCGAGGATTCGATTTCCGACAGTTTCCTCGCTGCTGCTTGAGCGCGTTCGCTCTGGACATCCCCGCGCTTCTGCTCCATTGAGTCACAAGCGATATAGCGATGCTCGAGAAACTCCGTGTACCAGTCGTTATCGATAATGTAGGTAAGGGCAGCGGTTTTCGTCTCCGCATACAGCGAAAGGCGACCCACCTCACCCACCCACTTGTCATAGCGTTTTAATTCAGGACTCTCGAGGCGCAGATCCTCATCCGCTACGTCCTCAAGGTCGTCAACGCCTTCATCTCGCGCGTACAGAAAGTCTTCTGCCTCGAGCTTCTCTACATAGACAAATACAACTTCTATTTTGAGCGACTTGAGCGCCGTCACGTATTCCTGCAAGCAACCGGAGACGCGAAGGCCATTCGCTTCGAATCTGTGGCCCAAGTCCTCCACCTCGATTAAGGGGATATCGTTGGTCGCAAGCATCGCCTTTAGTTCTGCCACATCCATGTTCGTGTGCGCTAATTGTACGATGGGAATTTCGGCGGTTGGCGGTAGGTTCATTTGGCCGCTGCAATGGCGGGTGGGATTTGCGACTTCGCAGGCCGATTTCCCTGTTTTCGCTCCTTGCCGGTGACCTTGTTACGATCGTCAACAGAGAGGCGCCAGTTTTCCAAGGCGCGAATGTCCTTCAAAAGCTCATCCGGTTCCGGGACGAAGATGCCGCCCAGAATCGCTTTGTCGTGGGTGTAGTTGGAGCATCGGGCCATACCGTCGCGCACAATCGCGTAGTCACTATCATCGACGCGCACGCTTGCGAGCCGGTTTGTCTCAATTCCTTTACGGAAACGCAGGACGACTTCGTTGAAAAGGACTTCCTCGACAGCGCGCTCCCAGGCATTTCGCAGCAGTTTGTATGCATCCACGGTTTCTTTCTTGCGCAGCGCCTCCTCGCCCCGTCGGTGAATCGCGGAGATTTTCTCCTGCAGCTGTAGAAGTGCACCTACCCGCTTAGATGTGGTTTTCCCTTCGAATGGCACATCATCTTCGGCAATCCCGTAGCCTTCCGCGGTTTTGGTCAGACTCTGAGTCAGTAAAGACACTTCTTGCGCTTTCGCTTCTTCGTCGAGAAGGTATAAGAAGTACAGGCAATGCGTAAACACGATGACCTGCCGACTCTTGGCCTCACGCACCAAACGCCGGGCGACAGCATCGCGACGCCGATGATCGAGCGATGACACAGGGTCATCGAACACAACCGGACCCCTACCGCCCCCTAAACTCACTTCCGCCAGGAATGAGCCGAGCGCGATAGAGCGCTGCTCCCCTTCGCTCAGGACCTCTCGGGGACTCGGGGCCTTGGGGAGTTTCAAGATCAACTTATGCAGTGTTTTACCCTTGAACGAGCGGCTCTGCAGCGAGACCTGTAAGGAGCCTACGCCCAGGTCTCGGAACTCGCGATTCAGGGCGTGCTCAAGGTCGGCGGATACCGCTTGTTCGGTGAGCTCCGAGGCCTTGGAGGAAATACCCCGGGTGTTCAGCGCCTTGATGCATCTGTCGAGCTTGCCGATATGCTGAAGCTTGGAAATAGCACTGTGTAAGGCGGACTTGAAAGATACCATCCGCACGCGCGCATCCAGCTCGTTAAATTCCGCCTGCAGGGCCGAACGCTCGCTAGCATCAGATGCCTGCAGCAAAGCCTCCCGCTCCCGCCGCAACCACAGCGCTTGCTTCTGCAATCGTTCTGCCGGATTTGGAGCTTCTGGCGTGAGAAGAGCCCAGTCGCCGGATCCCACGGCCGCTATCACAGACTGTTGCCGCGCCAGCACCGCTTTGTCGAAGGCGCGCAATTCCGCACCCAGCGCAGGGTCCATGCTCTCAAGCTCCGATAGCAGTATGGAATCGGCATTGAGGCCAAGTGCCTGAGCTGCGAAGCCTGAGAATAGGGCGTTGAGGTCTCTTGAGGCCGCTTCGACTTCCCGCTCCGCGCTTTGCTCGATGTAGGCTTGCAATCGAGGCAGCAGGCTTGCCGCTTCCCTAAGGGGCTGCTGGCAAAGCGGGCACGGCGACTCCGGTAACAACGTCGGGAATATCTCGTGCGGATGCGACTCCCGGGCGAATTCTCGCGCGGCCTCGAACAAAGCGCGCCACGCGCTTTTCCCCGTGCCCGGGAGCAGTTTCTCGCCCGCAGAGAACTCCTCCGCGGCGAGTTTCGCGACGGCTTCGGCTTCTGCCAGACGTTTTGCACGCCGTTCAATCTCTGCAATCGCGGCACTGCTCACCGCCGCCGCTCGCTGGGAAACCGTGTTTTCGAGAGCTGCGAAGCGCCGCTCGCGTAATTGCAGTTGCGCCGCCTTTTCCTTTGGATCATTTTCCTTAAGGCTGTTGCCGATCGAGGCATGCCGCGCCGATTCCTCAGCGTTCAGCGTCGCCAGCGCCTCAATCTCCGCCAGCTTACTCGCGGCAGACAACGTCGCCACGAGCCTGCCTACCTGGGTGTCACCCGTGAGTGACGCGAACACGGCCAGATCGACCGCACTCTCCGCGAGCTCGGCTTCCGCCTTGGTCTTTAAGTCAACGCATAGCGTAGCCAGACCATCGAACACGTCCAAGCCGTAAGGTACGTAAGAAAAATCATCTTCCTTGTCGAGATATGCCCGCGCGCATAGCGTGTCGAAAATCGCGATCGAGGACAGAAGTTCCGGGGCGGTGGCTGAGTCGACCCAATGCACTTCTTGCGGCGAACCGTTTACCGCGATCTCAAAGTCGGCTTCCGCTGGTCCCGCAGCGGGCGCGTTCGCGTTCGGATGGATGGGCTCGGATCGGTCCCGAGCTCGGCACGCGCGTTTCAGTACGCGTGAGTAACCCGACTTGCCCGAGCCGTTTTCACCATAAATCACGGTCAATCCGGTATTGCCGAATTGTAGGCGATGCTTCTCAGCCAACGCGTTCACGTAGTGAAGATTCTTGATCGCCAGGAGGGTCGTTTGAGTTTCTGGCGGGAGCGCCGCAGGCACGTGGGCTGCAGTAAGCGGCATGGCCACTCGATCTCTTGGATCGGCAATACCATAGGATGACTTGAGGAGCGCATACAAATCCTCCTTGTCGGACTCCTTGAGCGTTCGATGTTGGAGGAGTCGCGCTATCGCATCGCTCTGCCATGTCGGCAAGCCTTGAGACCAAGTCAAAATGTCTTGCAGAAGATTCATACAAAGCTCATTCCCTGAACCGCTGTATCACGCATCAGTCATCATAGGAGCCCTGATTCATTCCCGATGTGCAGTCCTTCGCAGTTTCACCCTACTTTAGGGGGCTGCCACCACCCGAGCTGCGAGCCTCTTTGCCCCCACAATGTCCAGATGCAAGGAGGCGTATGATTGCACCAACAAATCCCGCGGAAGTACCCAATCCCACTTGCTCTGGCCGAGGTTCTCGACCTTCTCGAGCATCGCGATAAGATCCACGGCATCCAAATTCACAATATCCGAACAAGCATCGCTCAACCGCTCCAAATCCCAGCCCTCGCACCTCACTACGAGCCCATCGTTCGAACCCGTTTCGAGTCCCAATGAGCGCAGCAACAACAGCAGCGCGTTCTGCGCCAGATCCCCTGCCCACGGTAGGATCAATAACGCCTCGCCATCCTTCAGGATCATGCGCTCGCCCAAGCGTGCATCCCGATAGAACTTCCGCGCCTCACGCAGCAGTTCTTGCGCGCCCGCATCTAAGAAGCGGAGTTCCGTGTCCTCCTCTAGGATTTGACGCATCTCTTGGCGAGTACGCTCGTGCGCCATAGGGCGTCCGCTCTCGAATATAGGAGGGCGACCCGTAGGATCGGGCGCCACCGTCAACACCGCGGGTTCAGTGCACACGGATAGAATCTTCCATCGCCGGCCACCGAATATGATGCACAAGCCCTCG
>Ga0209624_10001130_pt1 | contig 21822 bp, 20 predicted proteins | sample JacPinW_OM2H0_O1_FD_188565 | JGI IMG/M metagenome (GOLD analysis project Ga0209624, IMG submission 188565) | Forest soil microbial communities from Algoma, Ontario, Canada - Jack Pine, Ontario site 1_JW_OM2H0_O1 (SPAdes) (version 2) | ecosystem: Environmental > Terrestrial > Soil > Boreal...
CACCGAGAACGGAGCCTCGTCCGCCGACGTCCTCACCCCGGACGGCCATGTATACGACTCCGATCGCGTGATGTATCTCCGCAACTACCTCACGCAGCTCCACCGCGGCGTCTCCGAGGGCGTTCCTGTCCGCGGCTACTTCCTCTGGAGCCTGCTGGACAACTACGAGTGGGCCGACGGGTACGCCTACCGCTTTGGTATCCATTATGTCGACTTCGCAACGCAGAAGCGCACGCCAAAGCTTAGCGCGCACTTCTATCGAGAGGTCATCGCCCGCAACGGTCTCGCCTGAGTGCGTTGCCCCGTGCCGACAACTCACTTAGGCCCTGGGGCATGCAAGAACAAGAGCGAAATGCGGGGGTCTTCGCTTCGCTAAGAATGACAACCATCTTTCTGGCGACCACAGCATTTGTGAAACTGCTCTAACTTCTTCTGCAGCAACGACAATGGACCCGAAGCCGAGGCCCACGGCCTGCCATAGCCATCGCAACTAAAGATTGCATCCTGCCCCCCTCGCAGGTTCATCCAATCGCTAATCGCTCTACCTAGATTGGCGTTCGTCCGTCTTCTGGGTCAAGGAGGGCCAGATGTCCACCACCTCCACCCGCAGCATCGGTACCCGCCGTAGCTTACCTTCGCGCATTCACTCCTCCTGCGACTTCGTTCAGACCCTCATGAAGCTGCAGCGGGCGGCGGAGCTTATTACCTCCACGCTCGATCTGGACGCGCTGCTCGACCGCGTCGTCAACGATATCGCCGACTCTATCGGCTGCGTCGAGGTCTCTGTCTGGTTACGCGATCCTGAAGGCGACGACATGGTCCTTCACGGCGTTCGAGGCTGCACCTCCTACACGAAGGGTGAACGTCTCCGCATCGGCCAACGCGGAATGGTCGGACATGTCGCAGCGACAGGACACATGCACTACGCCCCCGATGTAAGCGTCGACCCCTACTACGTCGCCTGTGAGCTCGACACGCGCTCAGAGGTCAGCCTGCCGCTGAAGGTTGCGGGTGAGGTTATAGGCGTCCTCTCAGTCGATGACAAACAAGCCAACGCCTTCTCCAAAGACCAGTTGCAGGTGCTTCGAGCGCTGGCGGGGCATATTGCGGTCGCCATCGAGAACGCTCGTCTCTTCCGGGTCGAGCGCTGCCAGCGTGAACTCATGCAAAACGAAGCCGAGGAGGCGAGAGCCGTTCAGCAGGCACTCTTCCTCAAAGCAGTGCCTCTTGTCCCCGGATTCGCGTTCGAAACTGCGTGGCACCCCGCCGGGTCGGTAGCCGGTGACTGGTTCGACTTCATCGACCTGGGCGACGAGCGGTACGGCATCGCGCTCGCCGACGTCTCAGGCAAAGGCATGCCCGCCGCTCTACTCATGTCGGCGACACGCTCTCTGCTGCGCTCCTTTGCGAAGCTTGACCCATCTCCTGGCCAAACTCTCATGCGCCTCAACCAGGCTTTGTCGGAGGACTTCCCCATGGGCAAGTTTGTGACGATGGTCTACGCTGTGCTCGATGCCCGCACGCGCGAAATCACCGTCGCCAGCGCTGGACACCTGCGACCCCTGCTTATCAACGGCGAATGCTCCTTCCTCGAGGTCGACACCGGGCTGCCCCTGGGGCTGGGCGCGTCGTCCTATCCCGAGCACACCATCAACCTCAGGCCCGGCACGAAGTTGCTCTTCTATACAGACGGGATAACCGAAGCCATGAACCGCCGCGACGAAGAGTTCGGGCCGGCCCGTCTGCTCGATCACTTCCTCCAGCCCGGAGCCTGCGTCGAAGGTTTGATCCAGAAGGTCCAACGGTTCGGCCAGGGGTCAGACCGATCCGACGATGCAACCGCTGTGCTCATCCGCAGCCGATAGAATCGCGAACACTTCGCCGAAGCCGCGAAAACGCTCGCGATCTGCTCAAAGTTGGTAGAATAGGAGTCTGTGACTCCACCTGCAATTCTCGAAGAGCTGACTCCGTCAGCCCCACCGGTTCCGCGTCCCAAGGTAGGCTTCGTCTCCCTCGGCTGCCCCAAAAACCTCGTCGACTCCGAGGTCATGATGGGCCTGCTTCATCATGGCGGAGCTGAACTGACGCCGCGGGCCGAAGATGCCGAGATCATCGTCATAAACACCTGCAGCTTCATCGATTCCGCCAAACAGGAGTCCGTCAACACCATCCTGGAGATGGTCCAGCACAAGCAGCAGAACGGCGGAAAGGCCCAGCGCATCGTCGTCGCCGGCTGCCTCGTCGAGCGCTATCGCGACGAGATCCAGAAGAATATCCCCGAAGTTGACGCTGTTGTCGGGACCGGAGAGCTCGAAGCCATCCTCGCCGCAGCCGGCCTCACGCCAAGCGGCCACGTGAACAATAACTCGCCCTTCAATATCCTTCCGCAGGGCTCGCCTGAAGCCACCATCCACACCCACGCCATCGGCAAAGCTCAGACCGACGCCGAAGTTGCGCAGCTAGCCTCTGCCAGCACCCGGCAACTTATTGACCGCGCGCCCAGCGCCGTCTCGCAGCACTCGCGTCCCCTCGCCGACCCCGAGCACGACCGCGAGATTGCCCCGCAGTTACGCATCGTCCAGTCCCTTGCCGAAACCGGCACTACCCACGGCGATGAGCCGCTGAATCACACCGGCGACCATATCGCGCACCTTCCGGTCGGCATCGACCCCGGCAACACATCCCGCCCCGAAGGCGATCTTCGCCAGAGCCAAGGCCGCTTCTCCCGCGAGTCCTGGGACGGAGCCACCGCCGCGCTTCCCGAGTACCTCTACAACGACGCCACTCCCCGCATTCTCACCACTCCGCGCGCCAGCGCTTACATCAAGATCGCCGAAGGCTGCGACCACCCCTGCAGCTTCTGCATCATCCCACAGCTTCGCGGCAAGTTCCGCTCCCGCCGTATGTCGTCGATCATCGCCGAGGCGGAAAACCTCATCAAACAGGGCGTCCGCGAGATAACCCTCATCGGCCAGGACACCACCTGCTACGGCGAAGATCTCGGCTTTACCGACGGCCTCGCCACCCTGCTCGACGCACTCGCTGTGCTGCCTGGCCTCCGCTGGCTGCGTTTCCTCTACACCTACCCCAACAAGGTCACGACGCGCCTGCTCGAGACCATGGCGAAGCACGACACCATCGCCAAGTACCTGGACGTTCCCCTGCAGCACGCGAGCGCCAGCGTCCTCAAGACGATGAAGCGCGGCGGCAACGCGCAGATCTTCCTCGACCTCATCGCCAAGGCGCGCCGCATCGTCCCCGGCATCGTCATCCGCACCAGCTTCATCGTCGGCTTCCCCGGCGAGACAGAGGCCGACTACAAAGAGGTCGAAGCCTTCATCACCGCCGCGAAGATCGACTGGCTCGGCGTCTTCACCTACTCCGACGAAGAGGGCGCTGCCGCCTTCAACCTCGCCGACGAAACCAAGATCCCCAACCGCACCATCCAGGCCCGCCGCCGCAAGCTGATGAAGCTCCAGCAAAAGATCAGTACGAAATCCAAAGCCGAGTGGGTAGGCCGCGAGATTGATCTACTGGTCGAAGGTGAATCGGAAGAGACCGAGCTTCTCTGGGAGGGCCGCACTTCGCTCCACGCCCCCGAGATCGACGGCAAGGTCTTCATCAACGACTTCGGCCCCCACGAAACCCTCGTCCCCGGCACCTTCTACCGCGCCGAAATCACCGAGTCCCACGACTACGACGTGGTCGCACGCATCCTCGAATAACCCTGCGGATGAATCCGTGAGTAACGAAGCTATGAGGGAGCAATTACTTCGAGCAGCAGATTGTCGCCGTTCCGCAGCTCGATGCTTTTGCCCGGACCGGTCAACGTAATCGTCCCATCAGCCGATTTCAGCGCACTTCCCGATCCGAAGCCATACAAGCCGGCAGCGGTTGTAGAAAATACCCCCAACGCGCGCGGAAACGGCGGGCCATCATTCGGTGAAGCTGCCGGCAGGCTGTAGACCCCGTAGTAGTCCGCATGCCCCACCGTTCCAGTATTGAAGCCAACGACCGGGCCCACCCAGCCCGTCCGCACGATCGCATCGCCACCCACCTGCTTCGTGGTCCAGTTTGCCTGGCTCACATTGCCCATGTCAGGCCCCCCGTCAGCCGGCAGAAACGTGTAGCTAACCTGCATGAAGTTGGCAATCGCGATTGCATTCGTCCTGACCGGAATAGACTGCTTGCCATACCGCAGCCGGGTGAACCGAATCGACAGGGTGGCTGGCGTCGAAGCGTTGCCATTGCCGGCGATCGATGCCACTACCTCGCCATCCAGCTCGGCACCGGCCTTAAGATAGGTGCCCTCGCTCACCGGAACCCTCTGCGTCGTCTTTACCACGATCTGCGTTCCTACCGGCACCTTGCCAGCACGAAGAGATCGTCCCAGCTGCACCGGCAGAGTTACGCCAGGAGGCAGCGCCTGCAACTCCGAGATGGCAACTTCACGTTGTGCAACCGCAGTCGTCACGCACACAAAAACGCCAGCAAGCAGGAGGAAGGCTCTCAGAACCACGTAAACCGGCTCACATTTCAAAGCAGATTTCGGCATGTGAACTCGTCTCGGCATTTGATACACCTCCGCTTCTGGACAAAAGAGAAAAGCTGCCCTGTCGAAGAAGTCTACATCCGCACTGAATCGGTCCCAACCTGCAAAACATCTAGTAATTGCAACAAGCCAGCTGGCGGCAAGGAGAAGTCATGGATCTGAAACTCAAAGGCAAAACCGCGATAGTTACCGGAGGCAGCGCCGGAATCGGACTCGCCATCGTGCAGGCCCTTGCCGCGGAAGGTGTTACGGTCTCAGTTCCAGGACGCAGCAAGGATAAGCTCGACAAAGCTCTCTCCGGACTGAGCAACGTCCGAACCATCGAAGCCGACGTGGCCACCGCGGAAGGCGCACAGGCTCTCATTCAGCAAGTCCCCGACACCGACATCCTCATCAATAACCTCGGCACCTACGAGGTCAAAGCTTTCACCGACATCACCGACGCCGACTGGCTCAGCATCTTCGAGACCAACGTCCTCAGCGGCGTCCGCCTCTCCCGCCACTACTTCCCTCGCATGCTCCAGCGCAACGATGGCCGCGTCATCTTCATCTCCAGCGAGTCCGGCGTCATGACTCCGGCCGAGATGATCCACTACGGCGTCACCAAGTCCGCCCAGCTCGCCATCTCGCGCGGCCTCGCCGAACTGACCAAAGGCACCGCCGTCACGGTCAACACCGTCATGCCCGGCCCCACCCGTTCCGAAGGCATCGTCGACTTCCTCAAAAATATCTCTTCGGTCCCTAATCCCACGCCCGAGCAAGCCGAGCATGAGTTCTTCGAGAAGCACCGCTCCAGCTCACTCCTCCAGCGCCTCATCGAAGCCCCCGAGATTGCCAACCTCGTCGTCTTCCTCGCCAGTCCTCTCTCCTCCGCGACCAATGGAGCAGCCCTGCGCGCCGAGGGCGGTTTACTGCGCTCCATCGTGTAAAAAATTTACAATCGGTAACGTCATGTCAAAGACCCTCCGCTGCCCCACCTGCCGCACCATCGTCCTTCCCAAGAGCGAAGACTTTCCCTTCTGCTCCGATCGCTGCCGCCGCATCGACCTCGGGAAATGGGCCAGCGGCGACTATAAAATCTCTACGCCTATTCAGGACCCGGACCTGCTCGAGGAGCTAGCCCGCTCCAATAAGCACAAGCGTCAGAACGACGACGACGTGAACTAGTGGCCAACTCCAACGTTCAGCTTCACCCGCCGTCTGAAAAGAAGACCCTTTGGGCGTGGGCGGTGGGTACTTTTTTTGGAGCGGGCCTGCTCAAGCCTGGGCCCGGCACCTACGGCTCCATCGCCGCTGTGCTTCTGTGGTTTGGAGCGGCGCACCTGCTTCATCCAGCCCCGGTCGCGCTGGCGATTGGGACGGCAATCGCCGCGCTGGCCGCCACTTTAATCGGCATCCCTGCGGCTACCATCGTGGCCCGCGAGTCCGGCCGCGAGGACCCCGGCCACGTTGTCATCGACGAGGTTGCCGGCCAGCTCATTGCCCTCATCGCCATCCCCGCCGACTGGCGCCACGCAGCGCTGAGCCTGCTCCTCTTCCGTCTCTTCGACATCCTCAAACCGCCGCCCATCCGCCAGTTCGAGCGCATCCCCAAAGGTACCGGCATCATGCTGGACGACGTCGCCGCCGGGGTTTTTGCTTTGCTTCTGGCGCAGATTCTGCATGTTTTTTTCTAGCGTGGTGGATTGGGTGTTTTGTTGGGAAAATGTGCGGTAAGTAGGCCTCAGTCACGCAGTTTTTGTGGTGCAAAACGTGGTGATCTGCGTGGCTAAGCTGGTGGAGTTCTGGTGAATTGCTGGCCGCAATCAACCGGCTTTAAATAGGACATCAAATTGAATTATTTGTGATTTTTTGTCCCTGGCGAAGGGACAACTCTCCCTGTGCTCTCCCGCGCTCCAGTTGCACTCCCATTCGCGCGCGGCTACGCTACAACCAGCCATGACCACACTCCGCTCGCTCCTGATGACCGACACACCCGCCCCCCCGGCCCCGCATCTCGACCGCGTCACCCCCCCCGCCGCCATGCCCGGCGGAGAGGTCGAGGTCCATGGCGCGCATCTCGACCCTGCAGCGGCCAGGGTCCCGCACGCCACCCTCGGCGACACACCCGCTCCCGTCATCCTCAGCCGGCCTACCCGCGCCGCCATTCAGATTCCCGACGGAGCCATCACCGGCGACCTCATCCTGCATCGCAACGGCCACGCCAGCAACCCGTTGCACCTCCGTGTCGCCGTCCCCATGGCCGAAAACCTGCACCCCGTCGCCAACCCCGCCGTTGACGCCGAGGGCAACGTCTACGCCACCGTCTCCGGATCACGCGGCCAAGCCGTCCCGGTTTCAATCTTTCAGATTCAGCGCGACTTCCAGATCCGCCCGTTCGTCCGGGAGCTCCTCAACGCCACCGGCCTCGCCTTCGACCCTGAGGGCTACCTCTACGCCAGCTCCCGCGCCGAGGGCACCGTCTACCGCATCTCCCCCGAGGGGGCCATTTCCACGTATGCCGAGGGCATGGGTGTCGCCACGGGCATCGCGTTCGACCGCGACGGCAACCTCTTCGTCGGCGACCGCTCCGGCACCATCTTCAAGATCGGCCGCGGCGATGCGCACGGCGGCAGTGGCGAGATCTTCGTCTACGCCACGCTCGAGCCCAGCATCGCGGCCTACCACCTAGCCTTCAACGACGCAGGAACGCTTTTTGTCACCGGCCCGACCACCTCGTCGAATCAGGCGATCCACACCATCGATCGCGACGGCAACACGACTGTTTTTTACCAAGGGCTGGGCCGGGCCCAGGGCATCGCCTTCGACGTGGACGACAACCTCTACGTCGCCGCGAGCCTTCACGGCCAGCGCGGCATCGTCCGCATTGATCCGCACCACCAGGCCTCGCTCGCGGTCTCGGGCAACAACCTCGTCGGCCTTGCGTTCCTCGAAGATGGCTGCGCCGCCCTCGCCACCCGTGACGCCCTCTACCACGTAGCGCTGGACATCGAAGGTCGCAGACTCTTCTGACTAATCCCTTCCCCATAAAGTTGATCTCGAACTGAACCCAACGAATACGCCCTCGCTACCGACGCCTTACCACCCATCCACAGAAGCCCTTCACTCTGCAGACAGTTGGACCGGTGGTCGCACAGCACCCGGGACCGCTTCTCAAAGTGTCAACAAAAGCTCTGCTGCGGGCATCTAATCTGTGGGCGCAAACCCGCCCCAGGGAGGCGCAGCAATGAATACAACCGAACCCCGCACAACCGCAGTCTTCGATCTTCACACCATCGCAAACAATTTCCCCTCGGCCGCGAAAACGATGTTGATCGACACCCGCCTGACCGACGAAAAAGCCGCCAGCGCCCGCGTCTTTCGCGTGTACCGTCCGTTTCCCGCGCACTTCCACGCCACCTGCGATGAATATCTTCTGGTCGTCTCTGGCCGGGCAAAGTTCTTCCTCGGCAACGAAGAACCCTTCGAACTCGGCCCCGGCCAACTTGTCTTCTTCAAGCAAGGCACCGTTCACGGCGCACCCGAGATCCTCGAAGAGCCCTTCGTTGTGTTCGCGGTGGACACGCCTCGCCGCGACCCCAAAGACATTCACTTCGTGAATCCAGCGGACGGCACCGCGGAAACATTCATCGAAAGTCAGATCTTGTATTAGCGTGGGACAGCTGCAACACTTCTATCGTTACTAAAGAGTCCGATACTTCGACCGTGAGCCGGGTCACTATAGAGAGACATGATCGCTGAAATTATTGCAGTCGGCTCCGAGATGCTTACGCCCTTCCGGCAGGACACCAACTCCCTTTTCCTGACCGCTGCGCTGAACGATCTTGGCGTACAGGTCGCGTTCAAGACCATCGTCGGCGACAACCTTGCTCACCTCAGCAGCGCCGCGAGCATTGCTATCGCGCGCGCCGACGTCGTGATCTTTTCTGGCGGCCTTGGCCCTACCGAAGACGACCTCACCCGCGAGGCAGCGGCGGCCGCGCTCGGCGTTCCGCTGCAACGCGATCTGGTCATTCTGACCGAGCTCTATAAGCGCTTTGCTGCTCGCCGGATGGTGATGCCGCCGAACAATGCCAAGCAGGCTGACGTGCTTGGAGGAGCCACCGTCCTTGAAAACAAGAACGGGAGCGCCCCCGGCCAGTACCTCGACACCACCGTTCTCGACACCGGCGGCACGCCGATTCGCAAGATCGTCATCCTGCTGCCGGGGCCACCCGGCGAGTTGAAGCCGCTCTTCGACGAGCAGTGCCGACCGCTGCTGAAGCGCACACTGCCGCCACGCTATCTTGCGAAGCGCACGCTGCGCATGGCGCTGATCCCGGAGTCTCATGTGGACGCCCGCACCGCGCCGATCTACCAGCAGTACACAGACGTCGACACCACCATTCTGGCGGGCGGCGGCGAGATTCAGCTGCACTTCCTGTGCGCCAAACCAACGCTCGTCGAGGCGCAACACCGTGTCGATGAGCTCGCCGAAAAGATTGAGGCCGAGATGGAGGAGACCATCTTCTCCTCGCACGGCGAATCGCTGGAGGAGGTTGTTTTGCTGAACCTGGGCCTGCGCGACCTGACGCTGGCTACCGCCGAGAGCTGCACCGGTGGTCTGGTGGCACAGCGCCTCACCGCGGTTCCTGGTAGTTCGCGCTACTTTCTTGGCGGCGCGGTTGTCTATAGTGACGCCCTGAAGACCACCTTTGCTGGTGTGCCGGCCGAACTTGTCTCGACCCACGGCCCGGTCTCGCCTGAAGTAGCGCGGTCGCTGGCCGAAGGCATCCGCACCCGCACCGGCGCCTCGTTGGGCATCTCGATCACAGGCATCGCAGGCCCCGGCCCGGGTGCGCCCGGCCCCGACGCCGATAAGCCCATCGGCCTCGTCTACGTCGCCCTGGCCGATGGCCACGACACGCAGGTGAAAGAGCTCCGGTTGCCCGGCGACCGCGAACGCATCCGCTGGTGGGCTAGCCAACACGCGCTTGAGCTCATCCGACGCCGTTTGCTTTAAGAGCTTCTGCGTCTGCACATTGGTAGCGTCCTTAATTTGGACGAAGTTCCTGCCCACAGCCTCGCGGGTTGAAGGTGCGCTGGGTTGAAGGCGGATGAGCCGCGAGCTTTGACGCGGGCCGGATTGGGCGTGGTACGAAATTGCCGCCGCAGTTTGGGCAGCGACCGCCGAGACGGTCTTCGACGCATTCGCGGCAAAACGTGCATTCAAAGGAGCAGATCATTGCATCTTCTGCAGCCGGCGCTAATGGCTTGTCACAACATTCGCAACTGGGACGTAGTTCGAGCACTTCTTAATCCTCCATCGGTGCTTCGATTCTCAACTTAGAGCATTATCGCTCGTCTGATGGGTAACAACATCCTCACGCGGCCTTGGTAGACTCATCCAGACGACAATGAATCCCTGGCTCCTGTCCATTCCGCTGGCGTACTTTCTGGGTTCGATTCCCTTCGGCTATATCCTTGTCAAGCTATTTCTCCACCAGGACATTCGCACCACCGGCAGCGGTAACATCGGCGCCACCAACGTCGCGCGCTCAGGAAAGAAGGGCCTCGGTATCGCCACGTTGCTGCTCGACCTTGGCAAGGCTTTCGTCGCGGTGAAGATCGCCCAGTACCTTGCTCCGGGCAACTACGATCTAGCCGTCGTAGCCGCGGTCGCCGCCATCGTCGGCCATTGCTTTCCTGTCTGGCTCGGCTTTCGCGGCGGCAAAGGGGTTGCCAGCGCGCTAGGCGTCTTTCTCGCGCTGACGCCGATCTCCGCCGCCTGCACCTTCGCGGTCTTCCTCGTCATCTTTCTAATCACGCGCTACGTGTCGCTGGCTTCGATCGTCGGCTCGGCCACCTTTCCGCTCTTTGGTCTTTACTTCGTGCCCGTCCACAGCCCCATCGTCATCGCCGGATTCCTTTTCATTCCTCTGCTCATCATCGTCAAACATGAACAGAACATACGTCGTTTGATGGCTGGTACGGAGAGTCGTTTCGGCACGAAAAAGGCTGTGGCATGAGCCGCATCACCGTGCTCGGCGCGGGGGCCTGGGGTACCGCGCTCGCCATTGCGCTGGCCCGTCGCGGCGGTCACCATCTCTGCCTCTGGGCGCACTCCCCTGCGCTTGCCGATCAGCTTGCCAACACCGGCGAAAACCTTCACTACCTGCCTGGCTTCATCCTTCCGGCCGACCTCCACGTCACGTCCGACCTGCCCGGCTCTATCTTCGAGGCGGACATTCTGCTCTGCGTCACACCGTCTCAGCATCTGCGCGAGGTCGTGGCACACATTGCTCCGCTGCTGACCAAAGATCAGATCATCCTCAGCGCCAGCAAGGGGATCGAGGAAGCCACCTTTCTGCGGATGACCCAGGTCATCGCGTCCATTACTGACAATCCCGCTGGAGCCCTCAGCGGGCCGTCGTTCGCCCAAGAGGTCGCGGCCGGCAATCCCACCGCGCTGGTCGTTGCCTCCCACTTCCCGCAGATCGCTCATACGATCCAGACCGAGTTCTCTTCGCCCTCGCTTCGCGTCTACACCAACGATGATGTGGCTGGCGTCGAACTTGGCGGCTCGCTGAAAAATGTGATCGCGCTCGCCGCCGGTGTCGCGAACGGTTTGAACCTGGGGCACAACGCTGCTGCTGCGCTAATTACACGAGGCATCGCAGAGATGACCCGCCTCGCCGTCGCCTGCGGAGGCCGCCGCCAGACCCTCGCCGGGCTCTCCGGCATCGGCGACCTGGTGCTTACGTGCACTGGCTCGCTCTCGCGCAATCGCGCCGTCGGCATCGAACTCGGACAGGGGCGACAGCTTCCCGAGATTATCGCCAGCCTCAACGGCAAGGTTGCAGAAGGCGTTCGCAGTACCGCCGCCGCGCTCGGTCTGGCCGCACGCTACAGCGTAGAGATGCCCATCACGGAACAGATGGACGCCATCCTGCACCACAACAAGAGCCCCAAAGAGGCGATCCGCGAGCTCATGTCGCGCCCCGGCCGCGACGAGTAGCTATGCCATTTCGCTACAAATCTTTTCGTCGTCAGACAGCACGGGGGAGGATTTCCAAATATGCTTGTCTGCATGCATGAAGACAAGCACGAGCACGGACACATCCCTCCGCCCGACCTCCCGCGCCACAAGACCTACATGGGATTCAGGCCCCACATCTTCGTCGGTGGCCTTGTCCTGATCGCCATTCTGATTATTTATCTGCTTCTTCTCGTGCGCCGTGGCGTCTATGTGCCAACCCAGCAGAAGCCTGCTCCGACGTCGAGCTACACGCCTTCCTCCGGCGCTCGACTCGCATAAACAACTCACGCTGCAGCCGTTTCTGTTGATCCCAAAGCCCTCGCTGCGTGACGTCGCGCACTATCCGCTAAACTAGGATCAGCATGGTTTTTTCCCTCTTCGGCAAACGCGACAGACCCGACCAGCAGCCCGACCAACCCACCGAGGTTGAACCGCAGGAGCAGAAGCGCGGCTTCTTCGACCGGATGAAGCAGGCGGTCACCCGCACGCGCGAGAGTCTCTCCGACTCCATCAGCTCGGTCATCGCGCTCACCCGCGAGGTGGACGAAACTACGCTTACTGGCCTCGAGCCCGTGCTGCTCGCTGCGGATCTTGGCGCGCCCACCACTGCGCTTGTGTTGGAGAATCTTCGCCAGCGCGCGCTGCGGACCGGCATCCAGGGCGGCGACGAGCTGAAGCAACTGCTCAAAGCCGAACTCAAGCAGATCCTCGACGGTGTAGCCCGCCCGATTCGTCACCCCAGCGCGCCGCCCGAAGTCATCATGATGGTCGGGGTGAACGGCACCGGCAAGACCACCACTACCGGGAAACTGGCTGCACACTTCACCGCGCAGGGCCGCACTGTGCTGCTCTGCGCGGCAGACACCTTCCGCGCCGCGGCGATCGAGCAGTTGGAGGTGTGGGCTCAGCGCTGCGACGTCCAGATCATCAAGACCAGGCAAGGCGGCGACCCTTCAGCCGCGCTCTACGACGCCTGCGCCGCTGCCAAGGCTCGCGGCACGCAGGTATTGATCGTCGACACGGCCGGCCGTCTCCACACCAAGAGCGACCTGATGAAGGAGCTCGACAAGATGCGCCGCACCGCGGAAAAACTTATCCCAGGCGCCCCGCACCAGACCCTCCTTGTGATGGACGCGACTACCGGGCAGAACGGATTGACGCAGGCGCGCCTGTTCACTGAAGCGGCACACGTTACTGGCATCGTGCTCACCAAGCTCGACGGCACCGCCAAGGGAGGCATCGTCCTCTCCATCGCCACTGAGCTGAAGCTTCCGGTTATCTATGCCGGCATTGGCGAAAAGCTTGAGGACATCATTCCCTTCGACAGTGGCACCTTCGTCGACTCCCTCCTCGATTGACCCAGACCCGTCGGCAAATCCCAACAGCCATCCGCCAAATCTTTTCTATTGCTTTCCCATACAAGCGGGGCGCATACTCCTATGCGTAAGCAATAGGAGAGCGATGAACGAAAAGGCGGACGTAAAGCAGGGCACTCTGGCGCTGATGGTCCTGAAGACCATTGAAACCCTTGGCCCGCTCCACGGCTACGGCATCGCTCGCCGCATCGAGCAGACCAGCGGCGACCTTCTCTCGCTCAACTATGGCACGTTGTACCCTGCGCTGTTGAAGCTTGAGCAAGAGGGCTATCTCGCGTCGGAGTGGGGCGTTTCGGACAACAATCGCAAGGCGAAGTTCTACAAACTTACCCGCACCGGCCGCCGCCAGCTCGAAAAGGAGACCCGCAACTGGGAGCAGACCACCGCCATCCTCGCGCGCTTTCTCGCGGGGGCAGAGGAGCCGCTATGAAATCCCTTCGCGCCTGGCTCAACCGTTTTACCGGAATCTTCTCCAACCAGCTCCGCGAGCAGGAGTTCGCCGCTGAGCTCGAAGGCCACCTGCAACTTCACATCGACGAGAATGTCCGCGCAGGCATGACTCCCGCCGCCGCCCGCCGCGACGCGATCCTGAAGCTCGGCGGCCTTGAACCCACCCGCCAGGCCTATCGCGAACGCGGCACCCTGCCATTCCTCGAAACCATCCTGCACGACGTGCGTTACTCTATCCGCGGCTTCCGTCGCAATCCCGTCTTCACTCTCACCATCGTGGCCACGCTCATGCTCGGCATCGGAGCCACCACGGCGGTCTTCAGCGTCGTCGATCGCATCCTCTTCCGCCCGCTGCCCTACGCGCACGCCGACCGTCTGGTCTCGCTTGGCCTCGTGCAATCCTTGGAAACTCAGGAGTTCATGCTCGGCCGGTTTTATTACGATTGGAGGGGCGCTCAAAAAGCCTTTGGGTCGATGACCGCCGAGAACGCGGTAACGGGCGAGTGCGACCTGACCGAACGAAACCCTGCGCAACTCAGCTGTCCGTACGTCGAAGCCAGCTTCCTGCCCACCCTTGGTATTTCGCCTGTTCTGGGACGCAACTTCCTGCCGGAAGAGACTCGCCCGGGCGGTCCAAACGTAGCTCTTATCTCGTACGGCCTGTGGCTGACTCATTACAATCTCGATCCGGGCATATTGAACAAGACAATCAATATCGACGGCTCTCCGGTTCGTGTCGTCGGAGTCCTCCCGAAAGAGTTCGAGATGCCCCGGCTTCAAGCCGCCGATGTATTGCTTCCTATAGCCGTGAATGAGACTGAGGACAGGACAGCAAATGGTGGATTTGGAAGCCCTAGACGAGTCTTTGCAAGGCTCAACCCCGGAGTGAGCGTCCAGCAGGCTGAGGCGGAACTGCAACCACTCTTCCAGCAAACTCTAAGTCAGATTCCGTCGGACATTCGTCACGACTTCCATCTCAAAGTCCGCTCCCTGCGCGATCGCCAGATGCAGGACGTAAGTCTGACGGCATGGGTTCTCCTGGGCGCGGTCCTCACGGTACTGCTCATCGCCTGCGCCAACGTAGCGAGCCTCTTGATGGCTCGTGGCGCAATGCGGCAACGCGAGCTCGCAGTTCGGTCCGCTCTGGGAGCCAGTCGATCCAGACTCGCCCGCCAGGCGCTGACCGAATCGGTTCTGCTGTCGTTGATGGGAGCGATAGCAGGGTGCGCTCTCGCCGAGGGCCTTCTACGTCTCTTCATCGCCATCGCGCCAACAAGCATCCCGTACCTCAGCAAAATCCACCTCGACCTCCGCATCATCTGCTTCACCGTCATTCTTGCGATTCTCTCCGGCGTACTCTTCGGCCTCGCGCCGGCATTACAGAAACCAAGCGACGCCATGCTGAGTGGACGTACTCTCACCTCAACCTCCCATGCCACCATGCGCCAGTGGCTGGTCGTCGCGCAGATCGCCGCAAGCATGGTCTTACTGACCGGAGCGACGCTCTTGCTGCGCAGCTTTCGCAATCTCGAAGATCAGAACCTCGGCATGAGCACCGACAACACTCTCACCGCCAGCATCACGCTGGGAGAACACAGCTACCCCACTCCCCAAAGCAAACTCAACTTCTATCAACAACTGACCACGCGACTCCGGTTCGGTCCCGGCATCACTCTCGTCTCCGTCAGCGACACGATCCCGCCCGGCGGCGGGGGATTGGGCGGCCGCTTCGAGGAGATCGCCGTCGCCGGAAGGCCACTCTTTACCCCCGGTACCGGCGGCGTTGTCGCCTCGCGCCTGGTCTCGCCCGAATACTTTCGCGCTTTGAATATCCCCATGGTGCAGGGCAACGGCTTCCGTGAGGAAGACATGACCGCAAGCCAACGTCCCATCGTCCTAAGCAAGCGCCTTGCCTCTCTTCTCTTCCCCGGTCAAAACCCCCTCGGCCAGCGGCTGAGGTTCGATCGGCTCATGTCTACCGAGGCCTGGAGCACCGTGGTCGGCGTGGCAGCCGACGTGAAAAACAGCGGCCTCACCAAAGAAGAGGTGCCGGAGTACTACCGGCTCCGGCGAAATCTTCCAGGCGACTGGGAATGTTGCGGCACCTGGGGTCGAACCTCCGTCATCGTAGTCCGCAGCTCGCTCCCGCCCGACCAGACCGCCCGCTGGATCCGCATGCAAGTCGCCACGCTCGACCCAACCCTACCGGTCGACATCGCCACCCTGCACCAGCGAGTGAGCAAGCTTGCCGACCAGCCGCGTTTCCAAGCTCTCCTCATCGGCTTCTTCGCCGCCACTGGATTTGCGCTCGCCATCATCGGGCTGTACGGCGTCATCGCCTACTCGGTGTCGCAGCGCACCCGCGAGATCGGCGTCCGCATGGCACTCGGTGCGCAACGAGCCTGCGTCTACCAGCTGGTCCTCAAGGAAGGCGCTCGCCTTGCGGGGTGGGGCATCGCCGCCGGCATTGCGTGCTCGCTCGCGGCTACGCTGCTTCTTCGCAGCATTCTCTTCGGCGTACAGTCGTGGGACGTCGCGACTCTGGCCACGGTGGCGATCGTGCTGGCCGCCGCGTCGCTCCTTGCCAGTTACATCCCGGCCCACCGCGCCGCCTCCATCAATCCCGTGGAAGCCCTGCGCGCCGAGTAACCCTCGCCTCCTATCCAGACGGCGAAACGCTCGCATGAAAATCGGTGTCCCGGACTGTCGACCCAGAAAGTAGAAATCCCCGCTCCAGTCCAGTGGAATCGTGTGAGCTATGGGTTTCTCTTCATCGGCTATACTGGATCAGTATCAAAAAGCGCCCCGGACAATCTCCGGGGCTTTCTCCATTGTGATGAGCAACTGGTCATCACTCACATGCTTCGCTCCAAGCTCTGGAATCCATAGACCCATGACGGAACGTACGTCGCTACACGCCCAGGACGAAGGCTTTATGCAGCGCGCGCTCAAGCTCGCCGTCGAAACCATCGCGCTTGCCTCGCCCAATCCGCAGGTAGGCTGCGTGCTGGTCCGCTCGACAGCAGGTGGGGATGCAACGAAGATCATCGGCGAAGGCGCCCACCTCTACGACAATCTGGATCACGCTGAAATTGTGGCCCTCAAGCAAGCCGCCGCACGCGGGCTAAGCACCGCCGGAGCCACCGCCTACGTCACGCTCGAACCCTGCAACCACCGCGGTCGCACCGGCCCCTGCGCCGACGCGCTCATCGCCGCCGGCATCGCCCGCTGCGTCATTGCTACGCAGGATCCTAACCCGCAGGTCCGCGGCAAGGGCATCGCCAAGCTTCGCGCTGCCGGCATCGACGTTACTCTCGGTGTTCTCGAACAGCAGGCTCGCAACCTGAACGACGCCTTCGCCCACTTCATTCAGCACCGCACCCCGTTCGTCACCCTCAAGGCCGCGCTCTCGGTCGACGGCAAGCTGGCCCCGCCTCCCGCCTCCCGCTACCCCAACCAGCCGCACTGGCTCACCGGCGCGGCCGCGCGCCACGAGGTGCAGCTTCTCCGCCATGCCTCGGACGCGGTGCTCACCGGCATCGGCACTGTGCTCGCCGACGACCCTCTGCTCACCGACCGCAGCGGCGTCTTCGGCCCCAACGCCCTGCCCCGCCGCCGCCCGCTGCTCCGCGTCGTCCTGGACACCCACCTCCGGATTCCACTCACCTCACAGCTCGTGCGTTCGGCCGCGAGCGCCGGGGGTTCACAGTCCGATCTCCTGATCCTGTGTGGAAGGACCGCGCCCACCACAAGGTTCACGGCCCTCGAAGACCATGGCGTCGAGGTCGTCACCATCCCCGACCACGCCGGCCGCCTCAGCCTTCCCGCGGCCCTTGCGATCCTGGGGGAGCGCAACATCCTCAGCCTCCTGCTTGAGTGCGGCTCCCACCTCAACGGCTCCTTCCTCCGGCAGAATCTTGCCGACAAGGCCGTCCTGCTCTTCGCCGAAACTGAACTAGGCTACCAGGCAATCCCCTTCGCCCAGGGCATCGCCTCTCCCTATCTCTTCGAGCAGTCCCTCAGCCGCGTCACCCGCGCCAACTACGGCCCCGACGCCTGCATCACCGGCTATATCCACGATCCCTGGCCAAAGCCCACAGCCTCAACCTCTGTTTCCTAATCCCAGTTCGCGGTACCCTGTACTTATGTTCACCGGCCTCATCGAAACCACCGGCACGCTCCTCTGCATCACGCCCACCGCGGGCGCGACGCGCATCACCATCGCCTCGCCCACGCTTACCGCGCGCCTGAACACGGGCGACAGCATCGCGGTCAATGGCGTCTGTCTCACCGCCCTCAGCATTGAGCCCAACGCGTTTCCTCCGCGCTTCTCCGCCGACCTGGCCGCCGAGACCATCGCCCGCACCACTCTTACTCACCTGCGTCCCGATGCCGTCGTCAACCTCGAGCTTCCCACGCCCGCCGGATCGCCGCTTGGAGGCCACGTCGTCCAGGGCCACGTCGACGGCACCGCAACCCTGCTCTCTCTGGTGCCCCTAACGCCGAGCGAACCGCAAGCCGCCTCACCCACCACGCAGACCGACTGGCGCCTCCGCATCCAGCTCCCCGATGCCCTCACTCGCTACGTTGTCCCTCAGGGCTCCATCACCATCGAAGGCATCAGCCTCACCGTGGCTTCCATCGTCGGAAACGAGGTCGAGGTGGCGATCATTCCCCACACCTACGCCGCCACGAGCCTCCATACCTTGGCCCCCGGCAGCTCCCTCAACATCGAGGTCGACGTCCTCAGCAAGTACGCCGAGCGCCAACAGACGATGCCTGAAAGATTCACACTAACCGAGCAATACCTCATCGCTAACGGCTACTGACATACCACCGTAGAAGGAGTCCGTCATGAAGACTGCAAAGCTGCTCATGCTCGTAGGCGACTACGTGGAAGACTACGAAGTGATGGTGCCCTTTCAGGCGCTGCAGATGGTTGGTCACACGGTACACGCCGTCTGTCCGGACAAAAAGGCAGGCCAGCATGTAAGAACCGCCATCCACGACTTTGAAGGTGACCAGACCTACTCCGAAAAGCCCGGCCACAACTTCGTCCTCAACGCCACCTTCGCGGAGGTTAAGCCTAAGGAGTACGACGGCCTCGTCGTCCCAGGCGGCCGGGCTCCCGAGTACCTCCGCCTCAACCCCAAAGTCCTTGAGATCGTCCGCTACTTCGCCGAGGCAGATAAACCCATTGCTGCGCTATGCCATGGGCCACAGATTCTGGCGGCCGCAAAGGTCATCTCGGGAAAGCGTGTCAACGCCTACCCGGCCTGCGCCCCAGATGTCGAGCTCGCAGGCGGTATCTTCGTCCCGCTCGAAGTGACAGACGCCACAGCGGATGGAAACCTCGTAACCGGTCCAGCATGGCCAGCTCATCCCAAATGGCTCGCGAAATTCCTCGACGTTCTGACGCGATATCTCGACAAATAACGTCTCCAGCAATAAATAAAAAAGCGCAGCCCTGAGGCTGCGCTTTTTCGTACGATCAATCCGAGCTTAGATCGAGCTCATGTTGTGCAGGAACTCCTGATTGTTGCGAGTCTTCGCGAGTTTGTCGGTCAGCAGCTCCATCGCTTCGACTGGCGACAGCGGATTCAGCACCTTGCGCAGAATCCAGGTCCGTTGCAGGTCCTCCTTCGGGATCAGCAGCTCTTCCTTACGCGTGCCGGAGCGCTGAATGTCGATCGCCGGGAACACACGCTTGTCGACCAGCTTGCGATCCAGAATGACTTCCATGTTGCCCGTACCCTTGAACTCCTCGAAGATGACCTCGTCCATCCGCGAGCCGGTATCGACCAGCGCCGTCGCGATGATCGTGAGCGAACCACCCTCTTCGATATTGCGGGCCGCACCGAAGAACCGCTTCGGTCTTTGCAGCGCGTTGGAGTCCACACCGCCTGAGAGCACCTTGCCCGAAGGCGGCACAATCGTGTTGTACGCACGCGCCAAACGCGTAATCGAGTCCAGCAGAATCACCACATCGCGCTTATGTTCGACCAGTCGCTTCGCCTTCTCGATCACCATCTCGGCAACCTGCACGTGGCGCGCCGCCGGCTCATCGAAGGTGGAGCTGATCACTTCACCTTTGACGCTGCGCTGCATGTCCGTAACCTCTTCCGGGCGCTCGTCGATCAACAGAACGATCAGCACGACCTCAGGATGGTTCGTCGTAATGCTGTTCGCGATCGACTGCAGCAGCATCGTCTTTCCTGTCCGTGGCGGAGCCACGATCAATCCGCGCTGGCCCTTGCCCACCGGCGTCAGCAGGTCCATCACGCGGCCCGAGATGTGCTCGCGAACCGTCTCCATCTTCACCCGCTCCTGCGCGTACAGGGGCGTCAGGTTGTCGAACAGAATCTTGTTACGCGTCTCTTCCGGCGACTCGAAGTTGATCGCCTCGATCTTCACCAGCGCAAAGTATTTCTCGCCCTCGTGCGGCGGCCGCACATTGCCGCTGATCGTATCGCCCGTCTTCAGGTCGAACTTGCGAATCTGCGACGGCGAAACATAAATATCATCGGGCCCAGGCAGATAGTTGTAATCGGGCGAGCGCAGAAATCCATAGCCATCCGGCAGAATCTCGAGCACGCCTTCGGCGAAGATGTGCCCTTCCTTCTCGCTCTGCGCCTGCAGAATTTTGAAGATAAGGTCCTGCTTGCGGAGACCGCTCGTACCGGCGATATCGAGACCACGCGCAAGCTTACCTAGCTCCGCGATATTGTGTTCTTTTAACTCAGAAATAGTCATGTTTTAACCTGGAATTTGAATTTAAGGAGGGAAGTTTGAAACTGAGGCGGGATCTGCTTGACGAGGGGGTCGTGCGGAAGGCCAGAAATTGTTATTGGGAGATTTGAGTGGCGGATGGGGTTATGGTGCGGAAAAATCGTTAGAGGGGAAAAATGAAAGAGGTGAAACTGCCGCGCGTTAAGCTGCGCGGCGTTCCTGTAATTGTACCTTCACTACGACCGGCTCGCCGGACTCATCCATAGGAACGGTGTCCTTGAAGCGGTCCAGAACCTCATTCGTCGTGTCCTGAAGGCGAGTATTCGGCTTATGCAACTTGCGCGTCGCCTTCGAGGCGAGTTGACAAAGTTCATAGCGGTTGTGCACGTGCGTTAAAGCTCCAAAAATTAGATCCGAGCGCATAATTTCTCCTTTTTCTTCTCTGAAGCATAAGCGTCAAACCGATGCTCATCGCCCCAAAACTCTCGAGTTGTCAGCACCGTTCCGAACTTCTGCCGACAACATACGTTTAATTAGACGCAGAACCCTCTCTGCGAGACTCCACAAATCTGACGTGAATCCTGATTCAGTGGTACTTCCACCGAACTTTGCTCGGCAGACGAAGCAAGACCTCTGCCGGCCGAACCGGCATATCCGTAACTGTCTCTTCCGTATGATTCCGCGCTCGCCGCGCCCAGGCAGGAAACAGTAAGTCGACCAGAAACCTGGCAGGCTAAACCTTTTCGAATCAGCAGCCCCATCTGTTCTTCACCATATACAGCGGCCCGGGGCAACCTCAACACTCATGGAACATAAATTGTCTTGAAGCTAAGGTCAATACTTATTTTGGAAACCTGTGAATAAAGATATTCCAGAAACAGAATATTCGCTAGATATTCCCCTCTCAGGCCCAATAGCTGCGGTCCAGCGTTCGATACTGAATGGCCTCAGCGATATGTTTCACCGCGATGTCCTGCTCCCCTCCCAAATCCGCAATCGTGCGAGCAACTTTGAGGATCCGGTCATGGGCACGGGCACTTAACCCCTGCTGCTGCATCGCGCGCTCCAGCAACCGCTCCGCATCCGACGACAGCTCGCAGTAAGCCCGAATCTGCTGCGTATTCATCTGCGAGTTCGCAAAGATCTGCCGCGAAGCTCCTTTGGCCGATCCCTTCGTCCGCTCCCCGACCTGGCGAAACCGCACATGCTGCCGCTCCCGCGCTGCCAGGACACGGTCGCGAATCTCCGCTGACCCCTCCGCCGCCGACCCGCCCCGTAACTCCTTGTATTGCACTGCTGGGACCTCAATGTGAATGTCGATCCGATCCAGCAACGGCCCCGAAACCTTCGAGACATATCTCTGAATCATCGGCGGCGTACACATGCACTCCCGCGATTTGTCGTTGAAGTATCCGCAAGGGCACGGATTCATCGCCGCCGCCAGCATAAACCGCGCCGGAAAGCTCAAACTCATCGCCGCCCGTGCAATCGTCACGTGGCCATCCTCCAGCGGCTGGCGCAGCACCTCCAATACATTCCGGGGAAACTCCGGCAGCTCATCCAGAAAAAGCAGCCCGTTGTGCGCCAGCGAGACCTCACCCGGCCGCGGCATCATTCCGCCTCCAATTAACCCGGCGTCTGAGATCGTGTGGTGCGGCGAACGAAACGGCCGATGCGTCACCAATCCCTGCTCGGCG
>Ga0209624_10001131_pt1 | contig 21818 bp, 25 predicted proteins | sample JacPinW_OM2H0_O1_FD_188565 | JGI IMG/M metagenome (GOLD analysis project Ga0209624, IMG submission 188565) | Forest soil microbial communities from Algoma, Ontario, Canada - Jack Pine, Ontario site 1_JW_OM2H0_O1 (SPAdes) (version 2) | ecosystem: Environmental > Terrestrial > Soil > Boreal...
GGCGGCTCGGCGCGCCCGCGCCCAAGGCCGCCGCGGCAGCCGCCCCGCCGGCGCCGCCCAAGCACAAGATCAGCGACCTGATCACCCTGCTCGACCGGTTCCACGTCGCCGGTTTCGAGATCCGGGGCGGCAACGCCAGCTTCTACGACGCGCGCGACGGCGCGCGCTGGACCGCCTCGGACATCGACGTGAAATTCGCTATGGCCGGGCTCGACAGCCCGCTCACCGCCGACGGCAACGCCACCTGGAACGGCGAGACGGTGTATTTCGACTACGCCATCGCGCGGCCCGGCGCCTTCGAGGGCGGCGCGCCCAGCCATATCGAGCTGCATGTCTCGTCCCGGCCGGTCCATTTCGACTTTTCCGGCGAGGGCGTAGGCGAGCCCGAGCCCAAGCTCAACGGCAGCATCGTGCTCGAGGTGCCGAGCCTGCGCGGCTTCGCCAAATGGGCCGGCTTGCCGATCGCCGAACAGGGCACCGGCCTCGGCCGCTTCGCGATCAAGGGCACGCTCGACGTCACGGGCGAGGTTTACGGCTTCGGCAACGCCGAGGTGGATCTCGACGCGATCAAGGGCACCGGCGGCATCGTCTACGACAATACGCGGACGCGGCCCTATGTGCGCGGCAGCCTGGTGCTCGACGCGCTCGACCTCAACCCCTATCTCGGCCCGGCGAACGCGCCGCAGGCGCCGCAGACGGCGGCGGCGAACGACCCGCCGGCGAGCAAGGATTGGAGCGACGCGCCGATCGACCTGTCGCTGTTGAAGCTCGCCGACGTCTATTTCCAGCTCGGCACCGGCTCGATCCGCTACCGCAACATCGCCATCGGCGAAAGCGCGCTCAATTTGCAGCTCAAGAACGGGCTGCTGACCGCCGCGCTGACCAAGCTTGCGCTCTATGGTGGCAGCGGCCAGGGCCAGGTGGTGATCGACGGCGCGGCCCGCGTTCCGGCGATCACGGAGAGTTTCACGCTCAACAACGTCGACATGGAATTGCTGCTGCGCGACGTCGACAACATCAAGGTTTTGTCCGGCCCCGCCAGCCTCGACATGACGGTGGTGGGGCACGGCAAAAGCCAGCGCGCCATAGCATCCTCGCTCACCGGCAAGGGCACGATCCATCTCGACAAGGGCGCGATCCAGGGCGTGCGCGTGCTCGACATCGTGCATACCGCGACCGCGATCCTGACCCTGGGCCTGGCCGGCGGCGGCGACCGCACCGATTTCGATTCCTTCGACGCGAATTTCGTCATCATCGACGGCGTGCTCAAGACCACCAACTTGAAGCTGATCTCCTCCGACCTGCCGGTGAACGGCGCCGGCTCGGTGGATTTGCCGCAGAAGCAGGTGGCCTATCGCCTGACGCCCAAGCTTTCGGGCGTGCTGGCGGTGCCGGTGGACATCGTCGGGCCGTGGGACAATCTGGCCTTCAAGCCCGATTACATGGGCTCGCTCAAATCGCTGTTCGGCGGCGGCGAACAGAATAATCCTTAGGACTGGCGAGGATCCCAAACGGCCTTTGCCGTCATGAAAAGCGCAGGGGGTTTTTTAAGGCCCTCAATCAATTCCCTGTTTATCAGGGAAAATACAGGGAATTTTAGCGCCGCAATCGAGGAAGAAGATTGCATTCAAGGACAAAAACGCCCGTTGGTATGCGGGTTTCTCACATGAATCCGCGTGTTGGCCGCTGCCAATTAACAGGGAAATTTTTAGAGCCGAACAGGGAATTATCAGCGCTTAACAGGGAAAATTCTGCGCCCAACAGGGAAGATGGAGTTGGTCACTTTTTTTGCTTGCCATTCCATCTGCTCAAACTCCGCTAAGTCAGACAAAAACCGCGTTCCCCACCGAATTTATTTCGGTGCCTATTAATTGCAATAAGTATCCCGGTAATTGGGGGCCGTGTGCTCCCAGACCTCGTATCCAGGGTTTTGCGCTTCCAAATCCGGCCGGCGTTGCGGCACGCGGCCAAATCCGCAATACATCATCACGGAATTGACGAAGCCCTGTAGCTGATCCTCGTTGGCGAATATGGGTGTGTGTGGATTGCGCAGAATCTTAGCCATACCGGCTGAAGCGTCATCGCCTTGGGCCGCTGCTTGATTAAGCCAATAGATGGCCTTTTGCCGGTCCCGGGGTATCCCGCGCCCCATTTCATAGGACATGGCCACAGCTTGTTGCGCGTCATCGAAGCCTTGTTGCGCGCTGGCCTCGAATAGCGCCGTGGCCTTGACCTGGTCGACGGGAAGGCCACCGATTCCCAGCATGTATCCGTTTCCGAGGCTGTATTCGGCGACCGCGTGACCCTGTGCCGCCGCCAGAGCGTACCACTGCATGGCCTTGGTGTCGTCCTGCGGCACGCCGATGCCTTGATGGTACAAATTACCCAGAGTGGCCTGAGCGCGCGGATGGCCGCGCTTAGCAGCGTCAAAGAGCAAAGGTAACGCTGTACTGATCTGCCTCTGTTGTAGGAGCGGATAGGCGCGCTCCCATTCCTGTTCTGCTTGCGCATCGGGGGCTGCGAAGACGGCCACTGGTATAAAGGCGAACGCCACAACGATTACGAATCCGATTACACAACGGCGCATCGAAATCCCCACGCTTTAGTTATTGCCAAACACTGCCTGACCCGGACGGATCACTGCCGCGTGAATTCAACCGAACAGGGACGGCCCTCGACGCGCTTGCCGGTGCCCGCCGTGGCGCCGAAATGGGCGTCGATGTGGTAGCCGTAATCGGTGCCGCGCGGCGTGTCGGTTCCGGGCACGAATTCCTTCGAGCCGGTGAGGCCCTGCGCGTAAAGCTGGCCGGTGCCGTCGGCGGCGATCGGCCCGTCGACCTGGAGCGAGCCCGGCTGGCCCAGCGTGCCGTGCAGGCCGTGATAGACCCCGTCCTTCACCACGCCGAGGAAACGGTAGGAATAGCCCAGGCCGCCGCGCGAATCCAAACACGAGACGGTGGTGAGCCATTGGCCGTCGAAGTGATGCGCATCCGCGGCCGATGTGACGCCCGGCCAGAGCGCCAACGCTAGGGCGGCCAGAAGTCCCGACACAAGCTGCATGGATTTACCCTCCGGTGTATCTCCGCTTTTCCATCGATTAGCGGGTTCTTGATAGGGATTGCGGGCTTTTTCCATAATCCATTAACCAAATGATAATTGGTTGATCGATACTATGTAATCCGAAAGGTTCATGTCATGATTTCATTTGCTGGGCGATTTCTGCGCGACGAGTCCGGTGTCACGGCCATCGAGTATGGGCTGATCGCCGCGCTCATCGCCGTCGTCCTCATCAGCACCGTGAGGACGCTTGGCGCCAATATGAAGACCACTTTCAACACCGTCGCCACCAACCTGTGATTTTTATTTCACCGGCGTGCGATATCCTGAGATGCATGGCACGCCAGCCGAACCTCAAAACTCGAAGATCTAGCGCAGTCAAAACGGTTCAGTAAAACCGTAGCCATGCACCATCTACCTATGCGGCGGCCCTTGCCGCCCCGGCGCGGGCGGCGCTAGTCTCCGCCCCATGCGCGAGATTAGCACTCTGATCGACGACCGGCCCAAGGACGGCGTGTTCCTGGTCCACCGCGACGTGTTCGCCGACCGGGAGTTGTTCGAACAGGAGCAGAAATTCGTCTTCGAGCGCACGTGGAATTTCCTGGCGCTGGAAAGCCAGTTGCCCAAGCCGTGCGATTTCGTCACGGCGCATATCGGCCGGGTGCCGGTTCTGCTGACGCGCGACCGACTGGGCAAGCTCGGCGGCTTCCTCAACATCTGCCGCCACAAGGGCGCGCTGCTTTGCGCCGTGGAACAGGGCAATGCGCGCTATCACACCTGCCCCTATCACGGCTGGACCTACGAGACCTCGGGCAAGAACGCCGACATCAAGGACCGCAACGCCGGCGCCTACCTGCCGGGATTCGACGGCCAGACCCACGATCTCATTCCGCTCGCCCGGCTCGGCGTCTACAAGGGCCTGATCTTCGGCAGCCTGGCGCCGGACGTGCCGGAGCTAGCGGATTATCTGGGTGACATCCGCTTTTTCCTCGACCTCGCCATGGAGCAGGGCCCCCACGGCATGGAGTTCATTCCCGGCCGCATGGCCTACTCCTATCGCGGCAATTGGAAATTGCAACTCGACAACAACCTCGACCCCTATCACCTCACCACCACCCATCTGAGCTTCATCGGCGTGCAGACGCGGCGGCGCCAGGGCACCGGTTACGTCGAGGCGCGCGGCTACGATTGGGCCAAGCGCGCCAAGACCAAGGCCGGCACCTTCACCTTCCCCAACGGCCACGCGGTCTATTGGGCCGACCAGCCCGAGCCCGAGAAGCGGCCGATCTTTCCGTCCCTCGACGAGGTGAAGAAGCGCGTTGGCGAGGACCGCGCGCAATGGATGCTCAAGAACCGCAACCTCCAGGTCTTCCCCAACATGCAGATCGCCGAGACCGCGGCGCTAATGCTGCGGACATACCGGCCCTTGGCGGTGGATCTGACCGAGATGAAGAGCTATTGCCTGGCGCCGATCGGCGAAAGCGAAGAAAAGCGCGCGTGGCGGCTGCGGCAATACGAGGATTTCTTCAATCCCTCGGGCATGGCGACGCCCGATGACACCGTCACCTACGAGGATTGCCAGACCGGGTTCCGCGCGCCCGGCCATATCTGGCTCCAGGGTTATCAGCGCGGCATGGGGGACGAGGCGGAGGGCGCCAACGACATCGCCAAGGCGCTCGGCATCCATCCCACCGCGAGCGCCGTCGGCAGCTTCGAGGGCGGGCTCGAGACCGGGCTGCACGGCCCTTACCGCGAATGGCGGCGGCTGATGGCGGCGGGCTGGGCGGGCCAGAAGGCCTATCCGTGAGCGCCCGCAGCAATTTCGACCCGCGCGAGCTCTTGGCCGCCGGGACCGAACTGCTGCAGCGCGAGGCGCTATATCTCGACGAGCGGCGCTGGGACGATTGGCTCGCGCTCTACACGCCCGATTGCGAATACTGGATGCCGGCCTGGAAAAGCGAGGACAATCTCGGCCAAAGCCCGCGCACCGAGCTGTCCTACTTCTATTACGACAACCGGGCCGGGCTGGAAGACCGCGTCGCGCGGCTGCGCTCCGACCGCTCGGCCGCCTCGACGCCGATGCCGCGCACCACCCACCTGCTCAACAACATCCGGCTGCGCGAAGAGCCCGTCGCCGGCAAGCTGCTGCTAGGCGCCGCCTGGGTGAGCCAGGTCTATTTCCCGCGCATGAAGGAAAGCCGCGCCTTCTTCGGCCGGGTGGAGCACGACCTGGTTCTGCGCGAAGAAAACTGGCTGATCGCGCGCAAGAAGATCGTGCTGCAGAACGATTACATCCCGACGATGCTCGACTTCTACTGCGTCTGATGCCGCCTTTGCCCGATCTCGCGCTGCCGCTGCTGCGCGCCCTGCCGCCCGAGGCGGCGCATCGCACGAGCATCCTCGCCTTACGGCTGTGGCCCGCGCGCCAAGCCGCGGCCGACCCGCCCGCCCTGGGCGTGAAGCTGTGGGGCTTGAGTTTTCCCAATCCGGTCGGGCTGGCCGCGGGCTTCGACAAACACGCCGAGGTGCCGGATGCGATGCTGGCTCTGGGCTTCGGCTTCGTCGAGACCGGCACGGTGACGCCGCTGCCGCAGCCGGGCAACCCCAAACCGCGCCTGTTCCGCCTCACGCGGGACCGCGCGGTCATCAACCGCCTGGGATTCAACAGCGAAGGGCTCGCGGTGGTGGCGGCGCGGCTCGCCGCGCGGCGCAGGCGGGGCGGCATCGTCGGCGCCAATATCGGCAAGAACCGCGACAGCGGCGACGCCGCGGCGGATTACGTCGCCGGGGTCAAGGCGCTGGCGCCGCTGGCCGATTACCTGACGGTGAACGTTTCCTCGCCCAACACGCCGGGGCTGCGCGATCTGCAGCGCAAGGATGTTCTGATCGAGCTGATCGCGCGGCTCCAAGACGCAAGAGCCAAGGCCACGCCGCGCAAGCCGCCGCCGCTTTTGCTCAAGATCGCGCCCGATCTGTCGCCCCGGGAGCGCGTGGGCATCGCCGAGGCGGCGGTCGAATCCGGCATCGACGGGCTGATCGTTTCCAATACGACGATCGCGCGGCCCAAGGATTTGCAAAGCGCCGGCGCCCAGGAGACCGGCGGCTTGAGCGGCAAGCCGCTGTTTGCGCCCTCGACCAGGCTCCTGGCCGAAATGCGGCGCCTGACCGGCGGGCGCGTGCCGCTCATAGGCGTCGGCGGCATCGCCTCGGGCGATGATGCCTATGCCAAGCTGCGCGCCGGAGCGAGCCTGGTGCAGCTTTACACCGCGCTGGCCTATGACGGGGTCGGCCTGGTCGCGCGCATCAAGCGCGAGCTCGCGGAATTGCTGAAACGCGACGGATTCCGACACGCCGCCGAGGCGGTGGGCGCGAACAAGCCATGAGCCTGCGGATCATTCCGGGCCTCGGCGAGCTGGCGGGCGATTACGACGGCTTCATCCTCGATCTGTGGGGCGTGCTGCATGACGGAAGCCGGCCCTTCCCCGGCACGATTGAGGCGCTGACACGGCTCAAATCGCTGGGCAAGCGCACCGTGGTTCTGTCCAACGCGCCGCGCCGCGCGGCGATGGTATCCCAACGCGTGGCCGAGATCGGCATTCCGCGCGATCTCTACGGAGCGCTCCATTCCTCGGGCGAAGAGGCGTGGCGGCATCTGTCGCGGCGCGACGATCCGTTCTTCCGCGCGCTCGGTAAGCGCTGCTATTTCATCGGGCCCAAGCGCGACGATCCGTTGATGGCCGGACTCGATCTGGAGCGGGTGGACGATCTGGCGCGCGCCGAGTTCCTGCTGGCGGTGGGGCCGGAGGATTGGGAGGAAAGCCTCGCGCCCTTCGCGGAAACGCTCAAAGCGGCGCGCGCGCGCGATCTGCCGATGGTGTGCGCCAATGCCGATCTGGTGGTGATGCACAAGGGACGGCGCAGTATCTGCGCCGGCGCCATGGCGGAATTCTACGAGCGCCTCGGCGGCAAGGTGCGCTGGCACGGCAAGCCCTATCTCTCAGTCTACCAGACCTGTTTCGAGCTGCTGGGCCTCGAGGACCATAAACGCATCCTGGCGGTGGGCGACAGCTTGCGCACCGACATCGCCGGCGCCAAGGCGGCGGGCATCGACAGCCTGCTGGTGGCGAGCGGTATCCACGCCGAGGAATTCGGCCTCCATGCCGGCGAATTCGGAGCGCCGCCGGCCGGGGCGCGCAAGAGCGCGCTCGATCCTAGCCGGATCGAGCGGGCGGCTGCGGCGGCGGGGCTTGCGCCGCGCGCGGCGATGGAACAGTTCCGCTGGTGATTCGGGATCAGTGGCCGGTGCGGTGCAGGATGATATCGGCCAGGCCGGTTTCGTAGGCGAGGCCGGACGGCGTCATAATCGCGGCCTCGGGAAAGCGCGCCGCCTTGATCAGGCCCTTGCGCTCCAGCGCCACCCAGACCGCGCGATTCTGCAAGCCGGTCGCGTCCTTGGACATGACCACAGCGTCGCCGAGATGGAAATGATCGCCATGCGGCGCCGGCGAGCTGCCGACCAGCAGCTCGCCCGGCCCTTCCGCCGGCTGCGTATTATCGGGCACGCGCGCCAGCGCCTGGAGCAGGGTCAACGTCTTGAGCTGAAGCGGGTTGAGGCTGAGCGGGTTCTTCTTGGGCGCCATAGCGGGCGCATCTTAAAGCAGGAGCCCGGGCCGGATGCAAGACTCAGGGCTCGTTTTCCGGTGCACCTTCGCGATTGCCCAGCCGCCCGACCAATCGCAAAATCTCGGCCTGTAAGGCCGGATCCCGGATCCCGCAATAACCGCGCACCAGCGACAGAATCTCGCGCCGGTCAAGCGCAGCGCCCAGATCGTCACCCGCCGCGTTCCGGGGATCGCCGCCGGAATCCGGTGCCTCGGGATAATCCTCGAAGAAAAATCCAGGCGAAGACTTTAGCGCTCGCGACGCCTCGTAAAGCCGGCTGGCCGAGATGCGGATAGCGCCGGTTTCGTATTTCTGCACCGCCTGGAAGGACACGCCGATACGCACGGCCAACGCACTCTGGCTTAATCCCAGTTGGGCGCGGCGCAAGCGAATGCGGCCACCCACATAGCGGTCGATTGGATGGGGCGCGTCTTCGACCCCAGCTTCGGGTTTGATATGATGCAAAACTTTGCCTCTCTCTTTTTCTATGACGTGCGAAACGGCAAAAGCCGGTCGCAGCGCGCGGATCGCGCGTTGAACCCGTCATCCTTCATTTATCGGTCGAGGCTTATGCCATTCGACGCCCGCCTTCTGGCGGTAGCGGAGAAATCGGCCCCGCCCAAACGGCGCGGCGGCCCATCGTCATTGGCGATATTTCTCTAGTATTATCTGTATGTTATACGAAAATGTAGAATAATACAAAAGAAATGCACGCTGGAGCTGAACCGCCTATGGATCGAACATGGTTAAAACCACCCGCGCTATCCGCGCAACGCGGCATTCACCAGGAATGTGATTCCGGTGGCGATGTAGACGCCGAGCAGCACGCGCTGGAAATTGCGTTCGCTCAGCTGCACATGGACGAAGCGCCCGAGCCACATGCCGAGTCCGGTCGGCACCAGCATCAGCACCGATAGGCCGAGCTCGGCGTGGGATGCGACGTTCATCAGCCACAGTCCCAGCAGCAATCCCACCCCCGCCACTGTGTACATCAGCGAGATGGCGGGAATGAATTCCTCCTTCGGCATGCGCATGCCGAAGACGTAAAGCATGAGCGGCGGGCCGTAGAAGGTGGAGATGCCGCCCAGCAGCCCGCTCAACAATCCCACCAGCGGGTTGAGCCAGATCTCGTGGCGCTTTGCCAGCCGCAGGGTCGGCCGCAGACTGATGAAGACCGGGAAGGCGATCACCGCCAGGCCGATGACCAGGTCGAGCACCCGCTCCGGCAGCACCACCAGGAGGCGCACCGCGAACAGGATGCTGACGAAGAGCGGCAGCAGCAGCGGCCAGAAGCGCCGCAACATGGGCAGGAAGCGGCCGCCCTGGAAACTCTGCATCAGATTCGAAGCGACGATCGGCACCGTAGTCAGCGCCACCGCGGTCTTGAGGCTGACCAGCATGGTTAGGAGCGGCACCGCCACCAGCGGCAGGCCGATGCCGACCACGCCCTTGACCGTGCTGCCGGCCAAAAGGCCGAGCGAGCAGAGAAACAGGACGAAGGGCGTCACGCCGGCACCGGGCTCGAGATGCTAGCGCTGCAGACGCAGGATGTAGTCCCGGAACGCGGCCAGGAATTTGGTCAGCTCGCCGCGCAGGCCCGCATCGGTCAGCTTGAGATCGGCGTCGAATTTCTTGGCGGCGTCGCCGATATAGATTTGCGGCGTGTTCATGACGAAGCAGTTGAGCGAGACGCACATGTGGCGCAACTGGTATTGCGCGCGCACGCCGCCGAGCGGGCTGACCGAGGCGCTGATCATCGCCGTCGCCTTGCCGACATAGGGCGGATCGGGGATGCGCGAGCCCCAGTCGATCGCGTTCTTGAGCGGCGCCGAGACCGAATAGTTGAATTCCGGCGTGGCGAACAGCACGCCATCGGCCGCGCGGATCTTTTCCCGGTAGGCGTTCACCGCGGGCGGATAGCCCTCGACCCGGATGTCGTCGTTGTAGAGCGGGATCTCGCCGAGCTCGACGAGCTCGATCGCCATGTCGGCCGGCTGCAACTCGATCGCCGCCTTAAGCGCGGCGCGGTTGAAGGAGCCCTTGCGCAGGCTGCCGGCGATGCCGGCCACTTTGAGTTTCTTGACCCCGTTCATTCCCGCGCGCCCCTCCCCAAAAAGCCCTTTTCCTTAAGTCCGGCGCGCCGTTCCGGCAAGGGTTTTGGGCGTCAGAGCAGCCCGAAGCCGCCCAGGCACGCGGCCACGCCGAACACCCAGAGCGGGTTGATCTCGGTCCAATAGGTCAACGCCGCGGTGGCCGCGGTGACGCCATAGGCCAGGGTGCCGTGATTCGAGGCCTGCGCCAGCAGAAAGGCGCTCGATGAGACCAGGCCGACGGTGACCGGCGTCAGCCCGTTCTGGATGGCGTTGAGCCAGGGCCGGTGGCGGAAAAAGCTCCATAGCCGGTAGGCGAAGAAGGTGAGCAGCACCGACGGCCCCATCATCGCCATGGTCGCCACCAGCGCCCCGGCCAGGCCCGCGACATGCCAGCCGATCAGCGTCACCACCATCACGTTGGGGCCGGGCGCGGCCTGCGCCAGCGCGTAGAGCGAGACGAATTCGCGGTCGGTCATCCAATGCGCGACTTCCACCGCCTGGCGGTGCATTTCCGGTATGACCGCGTTGGCGCCGCCGAAGGCCAAGAGCGAGATGGTGAGGAAGCTCACGGCGAGCGCGCCGAGCTGGCTGGAGCCTTTCATCCGCGCCGCCACCACGAGATGCCGACGCTGAGCGGGATCGCGCCCGCCAGCACCCAGGGCAAGGGCAGACGCAACAGCGCGACGGCGGCGAACACCAGGATCATGACCGGCGCCGCTTCGCCCGGACGGCGGACCAGAAGCGGCCGCGACAGCCGCGCCGCCATGGCGAGGATCATGCCCGAAGCCGCCGCCGAGACCCCGAGCAGCGCGTCGGTCACCGCCGGCGCGCCGCCGTATTTGCCGTAGAGCGCGCCCAGCGCGATGACGATGACGAAAGGCAGGCCGGTGATGCCGAGAAAGGCCGCGGCCGAGCCCTTAACGCCGCCGAAGCGCGCGCCCACCGCGATCGACAGGTTGCAGATGTTGGGCCCGGGCAGGAACTGGCACAGCGCCAGCAGATCGAGGAACTCGGCTTCGGTGAGCCAGCGGCGGCGCTCGACGATCATGCGCCGGGCCCAGGGCAGCACGCCGCCGAAGCCCATGACCGAGACCAGCACGAAGCTGAGGAAAATCTCGCGCAGGCTCGGCGCGGGCGGCGGCGCAGAGGACGGCAGGGACAGATCGGTCATCAGTCGGCCAAACCACCCTCACCAAACCGCAAACGGCGCCTGTGCGCGCGTTCAACCATCTTCCGCCAAACCGCCGAGCGGAACAACCCCGTCGGCCGCCGCTAACCGGCCGATAGGCGATGTGCGCCGTGCCGCCGTCAGCACCGCGGCGCCTTTTTCGCTGAGCGTGACCGCCGCCTGCCCGTGCGGGGCAGCCGCGCGCTCGACCCGGATCAGATCCTCCGCCAGCGCATCCTCCCACACCGCGAGCCGCGGGCATGAGGTGCGCCACGCCTCCAGGGTTTCGGCATGGCTGCGCCTGCGCGCCGCGACCCACGCCAGAAACTGGAGCAGCGGAAGGCTCGGAACCAAAGGGCCGGTCTGGTTGCTGTCCTGGCTCAAGGCGTGGCCTCCATCACCCGGGGAAGGCCCTTTATTTGCGCCTGCGCCGCTATGATGTCTAATACATCTATAGTAGTATAATCATACTTTATAGGTATGGAATATCCATGATCGAATTGCGCCGTCTCCGCGCCTTCGCCGCCGCCGCCGAGGAAGAGAACGTCACGCGCGCCGCAGCAAAGCTGGGCATGCAGCAACCACCCTTGACGCGGCTGCTGCGCGGCTTGGAGACGGAGCTGGGCGTGGCGCTCCTGATCCGCTTGCCGCGCGGCGTCCGGCCGACCGAGGCGGGAACGGCGTTGCTCGAGGAAGCCCGCGCGCTGCTGGCGCGCGCGGCGCGCATACCGGAGACGGTCCATCGCGCGGCGCGGGGCGAGCAAGGACGGCTCGCGATCGGGTTTACCAGCTCGGCCGCGTTGCACCCGTTCGTGCCGGAAGTCCTGCGCCGCTACCGCCAGATTCTGCCCGGCGTTGCCATCGTGCTGGAGGAAGCCGGTACCGGCGAGCTGGTGGACGCGCTGGTGAAGGAGCAGCTCGACGCCGCCTTTGTCCGCTCGCCGGTCGCGGGCATGTCCGGGTTGCTGGTCGACCCGGTGCTGGACGAGCCGATGCTCGCCGCGCTGCCGAAGGGCCATCCGCTCGCGCTCAAGACCGACAAGCCGCTGCCGCTCGCCGCATTGGCGGGAGAGGCCTTCATCCTCTATCGCCGCCCGGCGGGACCGGGCCTCTACGACGCCATTCTGGCGTCATGCCGCCGCGCCGGGTTCAGCCCGGCGGTCGCGCAGGAGGCGCCGCGCCTGCCCGCGACCTTGAGCCTGGTCGCGGCCGGCCTCGGCATTTCCATCGTCCCGGCCTCGATGCGGCGTATCGGCGGCGACGGCATCGCGTACCGCACGCTCTCGGGCTGTCCGGGGCTGTCCGCTCCCTTGCATCTGGTCATGCGCCAGGCGCGCCTGGCGCCCGCGCTGGCGCGGTTCCGCAAGCTGGTCCAGGAAATGCGCAAGCGGAAGCATCCGGCGGCGCGCCGCTAGGCGCGCTTTGCCGCGTGATCGCGGCCGAAGACGCCGTCGAGCAGCGTCGGCAGATCGAAGATCGCGGTGTTGGGATGGGCGGCGATCGCCCGGCGCATCGCCGCGTGGCGGACCGGGTCGGCGATGCGGGCGATAGAAGCGGCCAATTCACTCGCGTTCTGGAACGAGAGCGCCAAGCCGTTCGCCACCGCCCAGGTCGCGTTGTAACGCTCCTGGGCGAGCAGCCGGGATCCGACCTCGAGGATCATCGGCAGCTCCATCACCATCGCCTCGGAGATCGCGCCCGGTCCGGGCTTGCCGATGAAGAAATCGCTCGCCGCCATATAGCGCTCGATCTCGTCGGTGAAGCCCGCGACGTGCCGCGGCCGCGAAGCGGGCAGCGCGCCGATCCGGCCCAGCATCGCCTGGTTGGTGCCGCAGGCATAGATCATCTGCACCGGCAGCGCGCTCGATTCGATGGCGCGCGCATAATCGAGCATGCGTTCGGCGCCGCGCCCGCCGAACATCATCAGGCCGGTGAAGCCGTCCGGCGCCAGGCCGAGCGCCGCGCGCAACCCCGCCCGGCGCGCCGGCGTCATGGCGCGCTTCAGCGTGGTGAAATTCGGCGACAGCACCAGCCCGTCCGTCGCCAGGATTTGCGCCTCGGGCAAGCCGAAGCGCCGCGCCTGATCGCGGCACTTGCGCGTGCCGGCGATGATGTATTGGTCGCGGCTCTGGATCCAGGCGGCATGGATCGGCTCGCAGAAATCGGTGACGATGGTGACGAACGGGACGCCGCCGCCGATGCGCCGCAGGCTTGCCGCCACCGCCGCGTTGATGAGCGGCATGACCGAGATGACCATGTCGTAAGAGCGTGCGCGCAGGAAGGCGGCGAGCTGGCGCACGACGAAGGGCGATCCCAGGCGGATCGCCACCGACGAGCCGACGGCGATCATCGGCCACAGCACGCGGGTGTGGCCGCGGCGCAGCGTGTATTCGTTGTAGAAATCGGGACCCGACATGCCGGTGAGCGCGCGAAACGGATCGAGCGTGGTCAGGATTTCGCGATAGACGTCGACCGCGTCGATGCGCCACGGCCGCTCGCACGCCAAATGGGCCTGAAGCGCGCGCGAGGTTGCGATGTGCCCGTACCCGCTGTCGGTGTAAAGCACGAGAATGCGTTTTTCGCTGCCGGCCGCGGGCCGTTCGGACGCCACTGACACAACTGCTGAATCGGGCACGGGCGGATCGTGCTGTGGTTCGATTGCAGAATGACGACGGATTTTATGCAGAAGGATGACGCCGCTTCACCGGCGCGACGTTTGTGCTATAGCGTGACCGGCGGCAATTGATCGGTACGGTCTGATGGCGTTCTTCGCCAATCGCGGCATCAACAGATTAGCGCTCCACATCGGTCTCCATCAATTCGCCTGGTGCACCTCCGGCGTCTTCTTCGGCGTCTATTTGCTGCGCTCCGGGTTGTCGCCGGCCGTGATCTTTCTCACCGGCGGCGCGACCTTGCTGCTGCGGTTCCTGGTGCGGCCGGTGATTTTGTTCGTGGTGCCACGCCTCGGCCTGCGGCGAACGCTCGCCATCGGCACGTTGTTTTCCGCCCTGCAATATCCCGCGATCGGATTCGTCCACGGCGCCGGCGGTGCCTTGGCGGCCTTCGCGGCGATCGGCGCGATCGCCGGGATTTTCTACTGGCCCTGCTATCATGCGTTTTTCGCCGCGATCGGCGACACGCAGTTCCGCGGCAGCCAGATCGGCATCCGGCAACTCGCCATGGGGCTGGCCGCCGTGCTGGGTCCGGTGCTGGGCGGCCTGATGCTGACGGCATTCGGCCCGTGGGTCGCCTTCGGCGCGGCGGCGGCGATCGAGGTTTTGGCGATCCTGCCGCTGCTCGGCGTCGATGCGCCGCCGGTGCCGCGCCTGTCGCCGCGCGGCGCCTATGCCGCGGCCCGGACCGGCGTGCTGCTTTTCGCCACCGACGGCTGGATCATCTGCTGCGTGGCGATCGCCTGGGATATCGTCGTCTTCCGCGCGCTGCAGTCGCGTTACGACGCCTTCGGCGGAACCCTTGCCTTGGCGGCTCTGGCCGGAGCGCTCGGCGGCGTGGCGCTCGGCCGCTTCATCGATCGGGGCCATATCCGCCGCGCCATCTGGCTCAACGCGCTGGTCCTGGCCTTGGCGTTTCTCGCCCGGGCCTTGTGCAGCACCGCGCCGCCGGTGATCGTCGGCGTCGCGGTCCTGACCACCATGCTGAGCGGTATCTACGCGCCGACGCTGATGACCGCGTTCTACAACGCCGCCAAATCGTCGCCCTGCCCGTTCCGCTTCCAGTTCGCGGCCGAGGGCGGTTGGGATCTGGGCGGCGTGGCCGCGAGCCTTGTCGCCGCCGCGGTCTGCGCCGCCGGATTTCCGCTGCAGATCGTGATTCTCCTGGCGCTGCCCGCCGTGCTGATCCAGGCGCGTTTGCTCGCGCGCGCCTATCGGCTGCGCCAGCCCGTGCCGCCGCAAGCGCCGTGGCAAGCGGCGCTCGATCGGACCCGCCGGCCGGCGGCCTAGGCGAGGCCGTCGCCGCCGCCCGCCGGAAATGGCAGGATAGCGCGATGGAATACCTGGCCATCAAGGACGCGCGCGTGCCGGCGCTCGGTCTCGGCACCTGGGCGCTCAACGGCCGCGCCTGTTTCGACGCCGTCAAGACCGGGCTCGAGTTCGGCTACCGCCACATCGACACCGCGCAGATCTACGGCAACGAGGACGAGGTCGGAGCGGCGATCAAGGCCGCGGGCGTGAGCCGCGCCGAGATCTTCCTCACCACCAAGATTCCGGCGGGCAATCTGCGCGCGGCGCAGGTGAAACGCGGCGTCGAGGACAGTTTGCGGCGGCTCGGCACCGCTTACGTCGATCTGCTGCTGATCCATTGGCCGGGCAAGCGCGAACCCCTGGCCGAGACGCTGGAAGCCTTCGCCGAGGCGCGGCGCCAGGGCAAGACCCGTTTCATCGGCGTGAGCAATTTCACGGTCGCGCTTTTGGCCGAGACCGTCGAGCGATGCCGCGCCGATATCCTCTGCAACCAAGTGGAATATCACCCTTACCTGTCGCAGCGCCCGGTGATCGCGGCGCTGCGGAAATACGGGCTGATGCTGACGGCCTATTCGCCGCTGGCGCGCGGCCGCGTGGTGCAGGACAAGGAGCTGGCCGCAATCGGCCGCCGCCACGGCAAAAGCGCCGGCCAGGTGGCTTTGCGCTGGCTCTTGGATCAGAAGAACGTCGCCGCCATTCCCAAATCCGCACGCCGGGAACATCTGGCGGCCAATCTGGATATCTTCGATTTCACGCTTGCGCCCGAGGAGCGCGCGGCGATCGACGCCAAGCGCGGCACCACCCGCCTGGTCGATCCCGCCGGCTGGGGGCCTGATTGGGACGGGCCTTAAACCCCGGGCGAGCAAGGTAATTTACTTACTTTCCCCAGTGTGCAAACTGGGGCCGGATTCCACGAGGACACACCTTGAGCTGCTGCGATCCCAACCAGGCCGCCTGGAACGGCAAGGATTTCCGCCGCCGCACCGTGCTGAAAGGCGCCGCGGCCTTGGCCGCCGGCGCGCTGGCCGCGCCGGTGCGGCATGCCCGCGCCCAGGGCAAGAGCATCAAGCTCGCCTTTTGCAGCCAGCTTCTGTGCATCATCCCCTACACCGTCGCCAAGGCGCAGGGCTTCTACGAGAAGGAAGGACTCAATCTCGAGCTGGTCTATGCCCGCGGCGGCGGCGCGGCGATGGAGGCCTTCGTCGGCGGCGCGGTCGATTACGGCGCCACCGCGCTCGACGTGGCGCTCACCGCCTATGACAAGGGCGCCTCCATCCGGCGCTTTCTTTCGACCGGCAAGCTGCCGCTGTTCGCGCTCGCCGTGGCGCCCAAGATGGCGGCCCAGATCACCACGCTCAAGGATCTCGTGGGCAAGACGGTGGGCGTTTCCGGCCTGGGCAACGCCGATCACGCGCTGGCGCTCTTTCTCCTGAAGCAGGCTGGCGTCGATTCCTCCAAGGTGGAGTTCGCGACATTGGGCCCCAATCTGCTCGAGGCGCTGCGCCAGGGCGCGGTCGATGCCGGGCTGGTGCAGGAGCCGGCGCTGACACTCATTCAAAAAGCGGGCGGACGCGTGCTGGTCAACGCCATGGACGCGAACGACGCGCGCAAATATCTCGGCGGCAATTACGAATTCATGGGCGTGGCGGTGCGCTCGCCCGAGATTCCGGTGCGGCGCGAAGAGATGAAGGCGCTCGCCCGCGCCTTGCAGAATGGATTGACCGCGGTACAGGCGCTTTCGCCCGACGATCTGGTGAAATCCCTGCCGCCGGAGATGACCGCCGGCGCCGATACCGGCCAGATGCGCGACATCCTGGCGCGCTATCGCGCCTCGCTCTATCCCGCCTCGGTCAAGATCGACCTCGCCGCCGCCAACCGCGTAGCATTATCGTTGAAAGTCGCGGGGCTGCTTTCGCCCAACGCCGATTCTTCGGGGCTCTACGACACCTCGATCGCCGGAGGCTGAGACCGTTGCTGCGCGTCAAGGATCTGGCGTTGTCCTATGGCGCGACGCCGGTGCTCGAAGGCGTCAACCTGGACGTGCCCACCGGAAAATTCGTCAGCCTGGTCGGCCCCTCGGGCTCGGGTAAATCGAGCCTGTTGCGCGCCGTCATCGGCTTGCAGAAGCCTTCCGCCGGCCAGGTGACCGGCGATTTCGACGCCGGCGAGATCGGCATGCTGTTCCAGGACGACGCGCTGCTGCCCTGGCGCAATGCCGAGGAGAACGTGGCGCTGGGCCTGCGGCTCAAGGGCGTGGAGCGGGGCTCGGCCATCGCCACGTCGCGGCAGTGGCTGACCCGGCTCGGGCTTTACGGCCTGAGCGAGCGCTGGCCGCGCCAGCTTTCGGGCGGGCAGCGCAAGCGCGTGGCGCTGGCCCAGGTGCTGGCGCGCGAGCCGCGGCTGCTGCTGATGGACGAGCCCTTCGCCTCGCTCGACGCCATCGTGCGTGCGCGCGTGACCGGCGATCTGGTGCGGCTGGTCGAACAGCGCGGCATTTCGGTGCTGCTGGTGACGCATGACCTGGAAGAGGCGCTGGCGCTGTCGGACACGATCTATTTGCTGTCGCACGGGCCGCGCGCGCAGATCGCCGGCCGTTACGACGTCAACCTGCCGCGGCCGCGCGACCCGATGACCGTGCGCGCGCATCCGGACTTCGCGCCGCTGTTGGCGCGGCTGTGGCAAGACCTGTCGCGCGAAGTCGGGGGACGGGCGGCATGAACCGGCGGCTGTGGGTCGGCTTGCGCCAGGCGGCGGGATTGGCCGCGGTGGTGGCGCTGTGGCAGTGGGCGGCCGATGCCGGGCATCTCAACCCGCTCTACATGCCGGCGCCCTCGGCGGTGGCGGCGACCCTGGTTCAGCTGTTCGTCCAGGGCACGATCTGGCCGCATCTGTGGGCGACGTTCTCGGCGGCGCTGGGCGGCCTGGTCATCGGGCTCGCCATCGGCACGGTGCTGGGCGCCGCGGCGGCGTTGACGCCCTTCCTCGGCGAGCTGCTGGAGCCGGTGATGATCGGCCTCAACGCGGTGCCGCGCGTGGTGCTGGCACCGCTGTTCGTCATCTGGTTCGGCATCGGCCTCGGATCGAAGGTGGCGCTGGCCGTGATCCTGGTGGCGGTGCTGGTGTTCTTCACCGTCTTCACCGGCATCCGCGGCGTGGACCAGAAGCTGGTCGAGCGGGTGGTGACGCTGGGCGGGCGCTGGCGCGATTTGTTGCGCGAGGTCTACCTGCCTTCGGTGACGGCCTGGGTGCTGGGCAACCTCAAGGTGGCGGTGGGCTTCGCCTTTACCGGCGCGGTGGTGGGCGAATTCGTGGCGGCGACCAGGGGCCTGGGCTATCTCTTGTCCTTCGCCCAGAGCAGCTACAATTCGGCGCTGATGCTGGCGCTGGTCGCGCTCATCATGGGCTTCGTGCTGCTGATCTTCGCCTTCACCGGCTGGCTCGAACGCCGCCTGTTGCGCTGGCGCGGCTAGCTAGCTCTTGTCCTTCTCGGCCTGGAGCTTTTCCACCAGCGCCGGCAGCGCGCGCAGATCGTAGCCCTTCTTGGCGGCGTCGGCCGCCAGCATCAGCGGGCTTTCGCCGTCGAAGAACACCCGCGTCAGCGCATAGAGCACGTAGGAGCGCGCGCCCGAACGGCAATGAACCAGCACCGGCTTGGGACCGCGCAGCAGCGCGTTGTGGAAAGCGGCCACATCCTTGTAGGTGATGGTCGGCGTGGTGACCGGGATATAGCGGTATTCCAGTCCGTGCCTCTTGGCTTCGGCCTCGACCGCCTCTTTGGTCGGCTGGCCCGGCTCCTCGCCGTCGGGGCGGTTGTTGATGATGGCGGCGTAGCCCGCCTTGGCGATCTCCGCCACCTCGGCGGGCGCGATCTGCCCGGTGAAGCTGAGGGTTTCGTCGATCTTGACCGGTGCCTGCATGGGCGCCTCCTGGGCTTGGCGGCCTTATAGCACTAGCCCCGTTCGCGGGCGAGAAGCGCGCGTTTGCGTTCGACGCCCCAGCGATAACCGCCGGGATCGCCGTTTTTCTGCACCACGCGGTGGCAGGGAATGGCGACCGCGACGGCATTGGCGGCGCAGGCCCGGGCCACGGCGCGCACCGCTTTGGGTTTGCCGATGCGCCGGGCGATTTCGCCATAGCTCGCGGTCTTGCCCAGCTTGATGCGGCGCAGTTCCTGCCAGACGCGCAGCTGGAAGGCGGTGCCGCGCAGATCGAGCGGCAATTCCGATCCCGTGCCGGGCGCCTCGACCAGCCCCACCGCCCCTGCCACAAGCTTGGCAAAGTCCCGATCGTCGCCGGCCAGCGCGGCGTTGGCGAAGCGGTCCTGAAATTCGCGCGCGAGCTTGTCCGGATCGTCGCCCAGGGAAACGGCGCAGACGCCCTTGGCGGTCGCGGCCACCAGGATGGCGCCCAGCGAGCAGCGGCCGATGGCGAAGCGGATCGCCGCACCTTTGCCGCCGGCGCGGAATTCGCGCGGCGCCATGCCCAGGATATCGCCGGCCTGGGCGTAGAACCGGCCGCTGGAATTGAAGCCGGCATCGTAGAACGCCTCGGTCACGCTGCGGCTTTGACTCAATCCGCGGCGCAGCCGGTCGGCGCGCAGCGACGCGGCATAGGCGCGCGGCGTAATTCCGGCGACCGATTTGAACAGGCGGTGGAAATGAAAGCGGCTCATGCCGGCGGCCTTGGCCAGGGCTTCGAGATCGGGCGCGTTGTCCGGACCGGCCTGGGCGATGGCGCGGCAGGCTTCCGCCACCAGCGCGGCATTGCGCGCCTCGGGAACCGCGGCGTCGGGCCGGCAGCGTTTGCAGGGACGGAATCCCGCGCGCTCGGCGTCCGCGCGGCTGGCATGGAAGCGCACATTCTCGCGCCGCGCCGGGCGCGACGCGCAGGACGGGCGGCAATAAACGCCGGTCGATTTGACCGAATAGTAGAACGCTCCGTCGGCGCGCTTGTCGCGCCGGGTTACCGCCAGCCAGCGCGACGATTCGCTCGCATAGGGCGGGGCTTCAAGTTGGGTTTTGAGCGCGGCCATGGCCATGATGATCTCCTTCGATTGCGGCACGGGCAAGCCCCGGCCGCAAGCGCCATTTGACCGCCGCCGCGCGGACTAAACACTCCGCCGCTTGCTTTTGAATCGGGCTTTTGAACGCGGGGCGCGACTTGAGAGCCGCTTGGGAGATACAGGGAAAGAGGAAGGCTTGGTATGTCGCGCTATCTAGCGATTTATGCTTCCGCCGGACCGATGCATTCGCCGATTTCCTCTTCCTCGGAATCAGCGGATTCGCCAATTTCTTCTTCCGTAGGATCGGCGCTGGTCGGCGCCGGCGCGTAGGAAGTGTTGGCCAGCCGGGACGTGGGGTATTTCTTCTGGCGCTGCAGCGACAGATTATCGCGATAGCGGTAGCCCCAATAGAAGCCGCCGACAAAGACCGCGCCCAACAACAGGACGAATAGGATCAAGGCGAGAAAATCCCCGAAGTCTTCCATGATCGATAGAGTCGCATTTCCCCGAGTTTTTTTACGACTTTGAATTGTTTAATTTATAGCCCAATTTGCGTCTCGGGTGAATCATAAAAACATCATATTGGGGTAATTTCCACACCACTGCGTGCCGATGATGGTAAACGACTCGCAGTCGCAGAGCCAATTTCTAGGCGATTCTGCGTTGCAGATAGGCGCGAATGTAGGGGGCCAGCGGCAACGCCAGAAGCTCGGCCGGATTCATGAAGATTGCCGCGACAACCTCGCGGCCGTCGGGCTCGAGCGCGGGCGGCGCGGTGAGCTTCAATTCGAAAATCCAGATGTGATCGTAGCGGTGCTCCCCGCGCTCGAGAGCTTTCTCGATGAAGACCAACGCCGCCCGATCGGCAGCAAGGCCGAGTTCCTCACGCAGTTCGCGGATCGCGGCGTGGGCCGGCTCCTCCCCTCGCCCGATGCCGCCGCCCGGCCAGCTCAAGCGGCTGCGATAGGAATGACGAACCATCAGGATCCGGCCGCCGAGCCAGACCGCGACCACGGCGCCATGATGCTGAGGCCGGAAGACGAACCACCATGCCAGCAGGATGCGATAAGCCAGCCAGAGCGCCGCGCGCATCGCTCGATTGAAAGCGCGGCATGAGCGGGATACGGGCCGGTTTTGCTGTGCCGGGCCCACCATCGTCTCATTCCGTGGCGAGCACGCGGACACTCTGCCCTTCGAGCACGACGCAGCTGAGTCGGCCGGTGGCGTAGGCGCCGGTATCCACGGCGATGCGATGGGGCAGGAGATCGACCGCGGGCACGATGGTGTGGCCATGCACGATGCGGTGGCTGAAGGGACCCGCGGCGGCGATGAATTCCTCGCGGATCCACAGCATGGATTCCGGCTCCTGCCGATCCATCGGCCGGCGCGGATCGATGCCGGCATGGACGAAGAAATAGTCGCCCGCCTCCCAGAACAATTTCAGCGCACGCAGGAAGGCGAGCTGATCCGGCGGGATGGCCGCCGCCAGCTCGTCGCGCAATTCGTCGAAACGCTCGGCCTGCACCCGGCTTGGAGCATCGCGAACCCCGTAGGACATAAGCGTGGCAATGCCGCCGAAGGCGAACCACTGCTCGGCGATGCTTTGCGGATCGTCGAGGAAATCGAGCAGCACCTGCTCGTGATTGCCCTTGAGAAAAATATCCGTGCTGGTCACGGGCGGCCGCGTCATCAGATGCTGGATGACCGCGCTGCTGTCGGGGCCGCGGTCGATATAATCGCCGAGATAGATGATGACGTTGCGCGATGCGCGGCGGCGCTCGGCGTCGGCGCGGATCTGTTCGGTGAGCGCGGTCAGGAGATCGAGCCGGCCATGGATGTCGCCGATCGCGTAG
>Ga0209624_10001132_pt1 | contig 21816 bp, 22 predicted proteins | sample JacPinW_OM2H0_O1_FD_188565 | JGI IMG/M metagenome (GOLD analysis project Ga0209624, IMG submission 188565) | Forest soil microbial communities from Algoma, Ontario, Canada - Jack Pine, Ontario site 1_JW_OM2H0_O1 (SPAdes) (version 2) | ecosystem: Environmental > Terrestrial > Soil > Boreal...
GCCGCGCGGATCAAGCCTGCAGTGGCGCAAGTCGAGTGCCATCCGTATTTCCCTCAATGGGACCTGCTCGACTTCTGTCGGGAGCATGGGATTGTCGTGCAGGCGGGCGCTCCGTTGGGACATGGCATGGATCCGAAAGTGCTAGACGACCCCGTGATCACAGCCATCGCACAGCGCGTCCAAAAGACGCCTGCTCAGGTCGCGCTTGCCTGGGCTGTACAGCGCGGCACTGCGTTTCTAGTGACCTCTCACACGGCTTCCCGTATCCAGGAGAACTTTGACATTTCGAGCCTGCCTGAAGACGCCATGCAGGAAATTCGCCAGGGCATAACGACGAACGTCAGGCGCAACCCTGTGGTGGAGACCGGTGTGCCTGGCTTCATCCCCCGGACCCGTTAAACCAAACGCGACGAAAGGCGGCGCGAACGAGGTCAAAAAGCGTGCGCGGCTGGGAGATCGTGCCGCGCACGCCAATTCGTCATGGGTTCGGCGACCCCTTGAAGCCGCTGGTCGGACGGCTTGCCGCCCCGGACGAAGTGGACCTATCCAGTCTCGACCGTATCGCGCAATTGGCAAAACTACCCACCGGTGAACTTGCCCGGCTCCCGCTGCGCGTCGCTGATAGGGGTGCAACGCACAAAGGGCGTGATATTCTCTTTGCAGAATACACCTCGCGCGTTATGCCAGAGGAGCCGAGACCGAACGTTTGGGGATAAGGGAGTGGCTATGGCGGAATCGGCCCATGCCCTCAGCGAAGCGCCCCAGTTCGACGCCGCGTTCCGAGCAAGCTTCGCCGAGCTTCTGTCGTGGCGGCGCGATGTCCGCCATTTCCGCCGCGACCAAGCGCCGGATGAGGCGACGCTGGCCGAGCTCTTCGACCTAGCGGCGCTCGCGCCTTCGGTTGGCAATTGCCAGCCGACACGCTTGGTGCGTGTTGACGACAAGGCGCGCCGCGCGTCCATCCGGACGAATTTCGAGGCGGCCAACCGTGACGCGCTCGGCGCCTACGCTGGTGAGCGGGCGGCGCTTTACGCCAGGCTCAAGCTTGCGGGCCTCAACGACGCGCCGATACATCTCGCGGTGTTTTGTGACGAGGCGACCGAGGCGGGCCATGGCCTTGGCGCGCGCACCATGCCGGAAACGCGCCGCTATTCGGCGGTCTGCGCCCTGCACACGTTCTGGCTCGCCGCGCGCGCCCATGGCCTTGGCGTCGGCTGGGTGTCGATCCTCGATCCAGGGACGATCGCCGAGGCGCTCGACGTTCCACGCGCCTGGACGTTCATCGCCTACCTCTGCGTCGGCTTTCCGCGTGAGGAGCATCTCATCCCGGAACTCGAGCGCGCCGGCTGGCAGCGCCGCGAGGCGCATCCGGTTCTGACGCGATAGCTGGGGGCCGCCGAGCCGAGCCCTAGGCGCCTTGAGCAGCAGGCCCCCCCGGCGAAGCGGCAGCCGAATAAATTTCATCGGAAATGTGTTTCTGGGCGACTCACCCGAACATCGAGGACCATTGCCATGCACATCCTTCTTCAATTTGGTCGCAAAAAGAGAAGCGGATTCGCTTACGCGCTCTCGAGCGGAATCTTGGTTCTCGGCCTTGCGTTGGCGGCGCCCGCGGCTGGCATGAGTGCAGGCGGAGCCGGTGGAGCGGGAGCTGCCGGAGGCGGCGGCGGAGGAGGCGGCGGAGCGGGAGCTGGCGGCGGAAGTGGGAGCGCAGGGGGCGGCGGAGCAGCTCATCGCCCGAATGGCCAAACCGAGCTGGCCTGCCCTCGGGGCATGGTCTGGGATGGCAAGGATCAAAAGTGCCTGGCTACGCACAGCGGCGTACTCACTGGGCCCGGTCGGACCGAATACGCGGTTGCGCTCGCCCGGCCGCCGTCGGACGAAAGGCTGGGGTTGCGCCGACCGTAACGTCTGGACAATGTGCAACTCGTTCCGATAGTTCAAGTTCGCCTGAGGTTATCCGCGCGGGCGTTTGCAAGAAGCGTTTTGCCGACGCTGCGCGGCGCGTGCGCTCTGGGTCGACCCCAAAAGGCTCGCGGGTCGACATCCGGACGGGCGCCAAGTGTCAGATTCCGACCATTAGTCGCTGCGCGGCGGATGAAGATCGTCGACCCACTCCACCGTTTCGGGATTGGGTTCGACGCCAGGCAAGTCGAGATTGACTACGACCGGCTCCTGACCGCTGCGCACCAGCACGCAGGATAATGGCGTCTCGTCGCTGGCGTTGATCTCCTGGTGCGGGACAAAGGGCGGCACATAGATGAAATCGCCCGGGCCGGCCTCGGCGACGAATTCGAGCCGGTCGCCCCAGCGCATGCGGGCGCGCCCGCTGACCACATAGATGACGCTTTCGACCGGCCCATGATGGTGCGCCCCGGTCTTGGCCTTGGGGTGGATGACGACGGTTCCAGCCCACAGCTTCTCCGCCCCCGCGCGGGCGTGAGTGATTGCCGCCGCGCGATTCATGCCGGGCGTCTGGGCCGTGTTGATGTCGAGTTCGCTTGAACGGACCACCCGGACGCCGTCGAGGCGCCATCGAGTTTCGCTTCGATCGTCCATGGGCGTGCACTCCCTTGCGAGTTCCGAGCGTGGAGAAGCTGCTGTCGATGTGCGCGTCGGCAATCTATCGCCAAAAGCGATCGACGAACAGCCGTTAGCGCGCGTTGCTCTGGCCGGCGCTAGCGCTGGCGGTGACGCACGCCTCGCCCTAAACTCCGCCCATGACCGACGTCTCGCCTGTGACGGCTCCGACGCGCCTGACTGCGCGCGCGCTCATCGTCGGCGAGCGCATTGACACTGCCGGGCTCGAGAGACCCGACATGATCTCGTCGCTGCCGCTCGCCTTCCGCGTCGGCGAGCGAGGCATGGCGGCGCTATTTCGCTTCGGCGTCGCCGTGATGGTTGGGTTGAGCCCGCTCGAGGAAGAGGACCTGCTGGCGAAACTGAAATCCCGCGTCAGCGGCGCCAGGGCGCTTGGCGACGACGAGATTGCGGTGCTCGAAATCGCGCCCGACGGTGACGAGCAGAAGTCCTCGAGCGGGCCGATCCAGATCAAGAACCTGTCGCCGCCGCGCTTTCTGGTGATCGCCGATGCGCTGGCCAAGACGGTGGCGCTGGCGCGAGACGAGCGCGAGGTCAACGCAGTGTTCGACGTGATCGAGCCGTTTGCGGCCAAGCTTGCGGCGACCGGCAGGCCGCCGTTCCGCCGGCGCGCGATGCTTAGGCTCATCGGCCAGGCGCTGCTCGCCCAGCACCGTGTCTCCGGGCGCGTCGCAGTCGAGGAGAAGCCGGACATACTGTGGGACCACCCCGAGCTGGAACGCCTCTACGCGCGCCTTACGGACGAATATGAGCTGCACGAGCGGTCCGACGTCTTGAAGCGCAAGCTGGAAGTTATCGGCGACACCGCGCAGGCGCTAACCGACATCATCGACGCCGACCGCGCGACGCGGCTCGAAGCGGCGATCGTGATCCTGATCGTGCTCGAACTCATCGCCGCCCTGGTGCAGATCGCCCTCGCGCTGCACGGGCGGTAGGGGATGACGCGAAACATCTTCGTCCTCACCGGCGCCGGGATCTCCGCCGAGAGTGGGCTGGGCACGTTTCGCGACAAGAGAGGCGAGGGAATCTGGGCGAAGTTCGACCCGATGAAGTTGGCGACGCCCGAAGCCTTCGCTCGCGATCCCGAGGCGGTGCTGGCGTTCTACGATCTGCGTCGTCGGAACCTGCGCGACGCCAAGCCCAACGCGGCGCATTTCGCGCTGGCGCGCTTGGAGAACGCGCTCGCCAAGCGCGGCGAGACCCTTACGCTTGTGACGCAGAACATCGACAATCTGCATGAGCGCGCGGGCTCAGCGTCCGTCATCCACATGCATGGCGAACTTTTAAAAGCGCGTTGCGGTCGCTGCGAGGCGGTCCGCCCGTGGCTCGATGACCTGACCGTTTCGCATGTTTGCCCGGATTGCGGGCGTGCCGGGACAATGCGGCCGCATGTGGTCTGGTTCGGCGAGATGCCGCTCGGCATGGACCGGATCGACCGCGCGCTGCGTGAAGCCAATCTCTTCGTCGCCATCGGCACCTCGGGCGCCGTCTACCCGGCCGCCGGCTTTGTCGCCGGGGCGCGCGCCTATGGCTTGCGCACCTGCGAGATCAACCTCGAGGCGGCCGACAACGCGGACCTGTTCGATGAGCAGCGCTTAGGCCCGGCAAGCGAGACGGTTCCGGCCTGGGTCGAGGGGCTCGTCCGAGGCTCAGCAGAATAGGACGAACTTGCCGGCGCATTTGGCCGGGAGTACGGTCGGCTCCGCACGGGTTGGGGCGTTTCTCCGGGTTACTTCGTGTCTGACTTGGCCCGGTTCGTCTGAGATCGCGCGAAAAAAAATATCGCGGGAGGACAACATGAGGCATCAGATCATTCTGCTTGCGGGAATGGGTTTCGCGGTTGCTGCGCCTGCGATTGCGGTCGCGCAGTCGGCACTGCCGGAAATCAAGAGCCAAGCCACGGCTCAGGCGGTCCTGGACGAGCATATGGACGCGCTCAATCATTGTGACTGGAACCGAATCGTCGCCCAATATCCGGACGATGCGCAAATCAACCTGCCCGGCGGCGCGGTCGTCGCCGGGCGGAAAGCGATCGGCGAGATGTTCGCCGGGTTCTGCAAGGACTCGAAGGACGGCGGACTGAAGGGCATCAATTTCAAGGTCGAGCACAGCACCACGATAGGTGACACGTTCGCGACTCAATGGGTCGCGACCGCGGACTTCCTTGCGGAACCATATCGGGGCTCGGATGCCTACATCACCAAGAACCGGTTGATGCAAGCGATGGTGACGACGTTCGATGGCGGGGCGCTCAAGATGAAGAAGTGACGGCTTCGGCCGTTCTGGCGCGAGCTTCGAGGTGACCCGCGAAGAGACGGACGCGTCGCCTGGGCCTATGCCGCGGCGGCAGCGATGCGGGTTGCTTCGATGCCGATCTCGCGCAACACGCCCGTCGGAACCGCGATGGCGCCGCAGAAGAAGAGCCCTGGCTCTGCTGTCTCTCGGCCGCTGACAATCGGCGCGCCCGAGTCGGTCAGGACGCCTTTGGCGTCGGGTAGCAACGGGCGCAGGTCCGGGCGGAAGCCGGTCGCGAGAATGATCGCGTCAAAGCGCTCGGCGGCGGGAGAATGCTTGAAATCGACGCTCTCGTGGGCAAAGCCTGCGATGTCGCGACGAACCTTGATTCGCCCGGCGCGGATTTGGGCGACCGTGCCGAAGTCCAGTAGCGGCACACGGCCATCCTCCTCAATCATTTGGCGCGGTCCCTTGGCGGCGCGGGTCAGCCCGAGGTCTTCGATCGAACCGACGGCGAGGCGAAGCACAGGCGCGTTGAGAGCGTCCACGAGCCGCGCCGGCAGGCGCTGTTGGGCAATGGCCCATACGACGATCGGCAGGCCGAGCAGCTCGCGCGGCAGGATGTTAACTGGACTGCGCACCGACAGCGTAACATCCACGCGCGCCTCGGCAAGATCCAGCGCGATTTCCCCGCCCGAATTGCCGAAGCCGACGACCAGCACGCGCTTATCCGCGAACGGCGCGGGATTGCGATAGCGACTCGAATGCAGGATCGAGCCGCCGAACGTCTCCATCCCTGGCCACGTCGGCATATAGGGAAAGTCGGCCCAGCCGGTTGCGACGACGACGATAGGGGCGGTTCGCGAATTTTCGCCCGCCTCGGCGCGCCAACCCCGCCCTTCACGCCGCACCACGTGAACAGGCGCGTTGAAGATCGGCTTCAGATCGAACCTTGCGGTGTAATGTTCGAGATATTCGACGACCTGAGCGCGCGAGGGATAGCGGCCGTAAGCCTTCGGTATCGGCAGACCCGGCAAGCCGGAATGAGCGCGGTCGGTGTGCAGATGCAGCCGGTCATAGTGGCGCCGCCAGACCGCGCCGACGACGTCGGACTTTTCCAGGATCGCAGCGTTGAGGCCTCGCGACCGAAGCGCCGCCGCCGTGGCGAGACCCGCTGGACCGGCGCCGACGATGATGGCGTCGCAGGATTGGACCAAGGGCGCTCCTCCAGGGGCAAAACCTATCAGCCAAGAGCTCCGATATTGCTGTTTCGGTCGCGGCTGCGCGTCAGCTTAGGCCGCCACATCCTCCCGCGCGCCAACCATGTACTGCACCAATTCCTCGGCGTTGGTGCGGGCGGTGATTTTCTCAGCGACTTTTCGGCCGCGATGCATGACGATGATGCGGTCGGTGACGGCGAGCGCGTCCGGCATCACATGGGTGATGAGGATCACCGGCACGCCCCGGCCTTTAAGCATGCGGATGAGCTCCAGCACCTTGTGCTGCTCGGGCACGCCGAGATTGTTGGTCGGTTCGTCCATGATCATGAGCCGCGCGTCCCAATAGACCGCGCGCGCGATCGCCACTGCTTGACGCTGGCCGCCCGACAGCTTCTCGATCGGTTCGGTCAGGGCGGGAATGCGAATATGGAGGGAGTCGAGCGTCTGCCGCGATTGCTCGCGCATATGTTTGTCGTCAAGCGTCTGAACGAGCCCGCCCAAGCGGCGCGTCTTGACCTCGCGGCCGAGGAAAATGTTGGCGCCGACGTCGAGATTGTTGGCAAGCGCCAAGTCCTGGTAGATCGTCTCAATGCCTACGCGGCGCGCGTCCATTGGGCTCGCGAAACGAACCGCTCCGTTGTCGAAGATGATCTCCCCATCTTCCGCCGAGTGGACGCCCGAGATGCATTTGATGAGCGTCGACTTGCCAGCACCGTTGTCGCCGAGCAGACCCACTACCTCGCCGCGCGCGACGTCAAAACTCACATCGTTGACCGCGACGAGTCCGCCGAAGATTTTTGTCAGGTTGCGGACGGAGAGCAGGGCGTCGCTCATTGTGCAGCGCCTCCGCGCGTGCGGCCAATGATGAGATCGCGCGACTGGTCGATCAGCACCGCGACAATGACCACTGTCCCTACGACGATGAATTGCCAGAAGGCGTCGACGTTGAGCATCACGAGCCCAGTCGTGAGCACCGCGATGATGAGCGCGCCGATCACCGTCCCGATCACGGTTCCGGCGCCGCCGAACATGCTGACTCCTCCGATGATGACGGCGGCGATCGAGCTCAGGAGCAGCGGATCGCCGATGACCGCTGACCCCGCGGTGAAGCGCAGCGTCGACAGAAAGCCAGCGATCCCGGAGGTCCCGGCCGACAGGATGTAGATCGAAATGATGCGGCGATCGACCGGAATGCCGCTGCGCACCGCTGCGTCCATGTTGCCACCAATGGCATAAGTATGTCGCCCGAACTGCGTCCGGTGAAGTAGGAAAATCGCCCAGGCGACCACGAACGCCGTCACGACGACTGGATAGGGCAGGATGATGTCCATGCGGCGCAAGAGCTCGCCGCTGACTTCCGGCCGTTGAAGGAAATAGAGGCCGCCGCCTTGGCCCGGGATATAGTAAAGCAGCGCGTCGTTGCCATAGGCGCGGATGCCGGAGGGCAAGCCGATCACGGTCGTGTTCTCGCTCATGAGATAGGCGATTCCGCGCACGATGAACGATGTGCCGAGAGTAACGATGAATGCCGGCACCTTCAGTTTTGCAATGATGACGCCGTTGACGAGGCCGACCGTCGCCGCGCCAGCGAGGGCTGCAATGAGGCCGATGAGGACAGAAGGAAAGAGAGGCGCGCCTGCATTGAAGGCGGCGCGGAGCGCCAGCGCTGACAGCACCGAAGCGAGGCTCATCACCCAGCCGACCGAGAGATCAATGCCGGCGGCGATGATGACGAAGGTCTGGCCCAATCCTAAGAGCAGCACCGGAATGATCGCGACCAGAATGTTCTGGGAATTGCGGATGGTGAGGAAATTGACCGATCCCCCCGTCGTCAACGGCACCGAGATGACGAAGAACAGGACCAGGAGTCCGAGGAACGCCCACGCCCAGACGCGGCTGAAAAAAAGAGCGACGCGCTGAGCGCGGGTGCGCACGCCGGCGTGAGCGGCGGACGCGCGGGTGAGGGTGAGCCTCGATGCGCGTTCGGTCACTAGCAAGTTCCTCGATCTTTTGAGATTGCCGTACTAGAAACGAGAGGCCCTCGTCCGGCGGGCACTCCCGCCAGCCCAGAGTCGAGGCCGGAGGCAAGCTCTTCTCCCGCGTAGGGCTGAGACTCCCGTCTTTCGACGGGTTTCGCAGGAGAAGAGAAGGCAAGTGGGTGTTATTTGCCGGGCACCTGGTAGATGAAGCGAGCGATCGCAGGGTCTTTCACGTTGTCCTTGTCGATGATGGCGAAGCCGGTCTCGACGCGACGCGGCAAGCTCGTGACGCCGGCCGCGTCGGCCGCGGCGAACTGCACCGCCATATAGCCCATGTCGTACGGTTTTTGCGCCAGCACCAGCGACACCGCGCCCTGCTCCATTAGTTCGATCGCCTGTTTCGTTGCGTCGTAGGCGACAACCTGGACGTGGCCGCCGAGTCCGGCGTTGACGACCGCGGCGCCCGCCCCTTGCGCGCTGAACACGTTGGTGCCGAACACGCCGGCAAGGTCGGGTTCGCGCGCCAGCACCGCCGCCGTCTGCTGTGTCGCCTTGTTGGGGTCGTCAAGATTGTAATCGGGGCCCAGCACCTTGATGTTCGGAAAGTCCTTGGCCATCGCCTCCTTAAAACCCTTTTCGCGGTCCTCGACCGAACTCACGTTGGGATTGGTCGAGTTGATGTAGACCGTTCCCTTGCCGCCGATCGCCTTGGCCAGCCCGCGCGCGGCGATGCGGCCGCCCTCGGTATTGTTGGAGCCGATGTAGCTAATCGGGAACTTGACCGGGCCGTTCGCGTAGTCGCCGTCGCCAATGTAACTATCGACGATGATGACTTTGATGCCGGCGTCTACGGCGGCCTTGAGAGGGCCGATCATCTGATCTTTGTCGGTCGCAGCGGTAATGATGTAATTGAGGTCGCCGCGAGCGATCATGGAGTCAAGAAGCGGCGTCTGGGCCGCGACGCCCCAGGTCGGCGGAATCTGGGTGACGACCTCGACGCCGAGATCCTTGGCCGCCTTTTCCACCCCGAGCTGCATGACCTGGTAGAACGGATCGACGACCCCAGGCAAAAAGCCAATCTTCAGTTTCTCGGCCGCGGCGCCGTGCACCGCGAAGGTCGCGGCCAGCCCAGCCGCCATGGCTAAACCTAAGTGCTTGCGCATGTCATTCTCCTCCCTCGATCGATCGGTTTACCGCGTCTCTAGCCGGTCTGGCGCCGACTTTATTTTTCGTTTTCCGTCATGCGGTTCAGCACTTGGCGTTTTCGGGGGCCTTCGTCTTCTTGGCTCGCTCGATGCCCTCGATCACGAGAGCGCGCGCTTCATCCGCGTCGCCCCAGCGAACGATCTTTACCCACTTGTTGGGTTCGAGATCCTTGTAGTGCGCGAAGAAATGCTCGATCTGCTCGATCGTGATCGATGGCAGGTCAGAGTAATTGTTCACGTGCGCGTAGCGCTTGGTGAGTTTCGCCGACGGCACGGCGAGGAGCTTCTCGTCCTCGCCCCCTTCGTCCTCCATGATCAAGACGCCGACAATCTTGCAACTCATGACCGCGCCAGGAACGATCGCGCGCGTGTTGGCGACGATCACGTCGCACGGATCGCCGTCGCCCGAGAGCGTATGGGGAATGAAGCCGTAATTTCCCGGATAGCGCATCGAGGTGTAGAGAAACCGATCGACCTGAAGCGCGCCGCTCTCCTTGTCCATCTCGTACTTAATCGGCTCGCCGCCGATCGGCACCTCAATGACGACGTTGACATCGTGGGGAGGATTCTTGCCGATCGATACAGCGTTCAAGTTCACGCTTGTCCTCCCAATCGGCGGCGTGTCATCCCCATCTTAGAGCCGAGCCGAACAATTAGCCAAAGCCGAAAGCAATTCGATCGCGCTGCTGGCCGCCGAAGGTCTCCCGCGCGCGCCGCAAGACTCGGCCGCCCAGCCGGCGGTAAAATCCGACCGCCCGGTCGTTGTCTGCGAGCGCCCAGACGACAAGATTCGATAATCCATGGCCCGCCAGATCCTTGCGCGCAGCCTCGAACATACGCCGCCCGAAGCCGCAACCCTGGCACTCCGGCGCCAGGTAGAGTTCGAAGATCTCGCCGCCATAGCCGAGCGCCGGAACCCGATTGCGCCCATAGCTGATATAGCCGACGACGGAGTCGCCGAATTCGAGCACCAGCAGCGGCGTCCGGCGCGCGATCGCGAGTCGCCACCACTCCGGGCCCCTGCGCGCGATCATCCGCTCGAGCTCCCGGCCGGGGATGACGCCCCGATAGGCCTCGCGCCACGCCGCATCGTGCACGGTCGCGATTTCGCCCTCGTCGCCGAGTCGCGCCGCGCGGATGGATATGACCGTCTCGACCATGGAGCGGATGTTAAGTCCGCGCGCGGGCCCGCCGCAAGGTCTTGACAGCGGTCACGGATGACTTTTTTGGTGACGTGCTTGCCGGTGAGTCGGCGCATCGGCGCCGGAATTTGAGCGCAATCGCCGTTCAATGCGCTACAAACACTGAAGCTGGAGATTCGAAACGATGGCGCTGCGATCGCCTCAGGTCCGCTTGCGGCTCGCAGCCGTCGGGATGACGGCTGCGCTCGTCTGGACCGTGGGCGCCCGCGCCGACGTGCTGCACGCGACTTATCGCGTGTCCTTGATTGGCCTTCCGATCGGTTCGGTCAACCTCCTTGCTGACCTCACACCGACGACCTACGCGATCGCGGGCGACGCCAAATTGACCGGCCTCGCCAAGCTTTTCACCAACGCGCGGGGCGCCTCCGCGGGCAAGGGCGCGATCGTCCAGGGTCGGGTGTCGCCGGCGAGTTTCGCCACCATCGCCTCAAGCTCGAACATGACGCGCACGATTCGCATGGCGCTTGCCGGCAACGCGGTCACCGGAATCGATATCTCGCCGCCATTCCAGGATAAGCCGGACCGAGTTCCGCTTGGACCCGGAGACAAGCGCGGCGTCGTCGACCCGGTCGGCGCGGTCATCCTGCCGGCGCCAGCCTCGGGACCCATTCTGTCGCCGGCCGCATGCAACCGCACAGTGCCGATTTTTGACGGCTATACGCGGTTCGACGTCAACCTCACTTATGTCGGCGAGCGCACAGTGTCGGCGAAGGGCTACGATGGCCCGGTGGCGGTCTGCGCGGCCCGCTACGTTCCGATCTCCGGCCATAGCCGCGACCGGCCGGCGACCAAGTTCATGGCCGATAACAAAGACCTGGAAGTCTGGCTCGCGCCGATCGCCAGCGACCACGTGCTTATCCCCTTCCGGGTCTCGGTGCGGACGATGATCGGCACGACAATTATCGAGGCGCAGGAATTTCGCCTCGACGAGAAATAAGGGCAAATCGCGAACACGCGATCCGAAACGCGGCTGACGTCAGCAATGGACGAGCGACCAGGCCTGCTGGCCAGCGCCGGCCAGACTAATTGAGTTCGTCTCCCAGCATAGGCAGCGGCAGCACGCCGACGCCGTCCTCCAGCAACGACTTGGCCTCCGCGAGGCTCGCGCGCCCGCGAATCGCGCGCTCCGGCTCATCGCCGAGATGGATGGCTCGCGCCACCTGTGGGAACTTGGCGCCGACGTCGTCGGTGTTAGCCTCGATTTCGCGGCGCATGCGGACGAAGAACTCGCGCGCCTGGCGGCGTCGATCATCGACGACGATCTCGGCGTCCACGTTAGCAGTCGCACGCTCGCCGCCGACGACGGCCGGAGCCATTATGGCTTTGTCCACGCGGGTGGAGCCGCATTCGGGGCAGGCGACAAAGCCACGCTTGCGTTGCTTGTCATAGGCGGCGCTGTCCGGAAACCAGCTCTCGAATGCATGTCCTTTGGCGCAGCCGAGCGCATATTTGATCATCGTTCAGTCTGCCAGAAGCGCATCGAGTTCGCCTGTCGCCTCGAGCGCGTGCAAATCATCGCAGCCGCCGACGTGTGTGTCGCCGATGAAAATCTGCGGCACCGTCCAGCGGCCGTTCGCCTTCGCCGCCATTGCCGCTTGCGCGGCGCGGTCACCATCAACGCCGATTTCCTCGAACGCAGCGGCCTTATCGCGCAACAGCGCCTTGGCGGTGTGGCAAAAGGGACAAGTGGACTTCGTGTAGATGACGACAGGGGGCACGTTGAGAGATCCTTGACGCGTCAAACCGCGCATCTTCCATTACTATATGTGGAGTCACGCGGCTGTAACAACCCTCGCGAAGACGAGCACGTCCACCCTCTTCGCGCCCGCCCTCAACAGCGCTCTGGAAGCGGCGTTAGCGGTCGCCCCAGAGGTTAAAACGTCGTCAACCAGCACGACATTGAGGTCCCGCACCACCGCGCTCTCGGCGATTCGGAACGCGCCCTGGACATTTTCGGCCCTTTGCGTTCGGCTCAAACCCACCTGGCTGCGCGTCGCCTTGATGCGTCGTAGCGCGGCCGGATTGCACGGCCTTCCTGTTTGGCGGGAGATTTCCGCCGCCAATGCGGCGGCCTGGTTGAACTGCCGTCGCCACAGCCGCAGGGCGTGCAGCGGCACCGGCGCCAGGAGGTCGGCGTCGGCCAGAATGTCGGCTCCCGCGCGAGCCATCCAACTCCCGATTGGCCGGGAAAGCTCCGCGCGGTCGGAATATTTGAGCCGATGCACGAGCGTACGGGCCGGCCCATCCTCGAACCTCGCCACCGCCCGGGCCCGGCTGAACGCCGGCGGATCGGCCATCGCCTGCGGCGAGATGAGGCCTTGCCCGAGATCCTGCTCGAACGGCGTGCCGAGGCGCTCGCAAAAGGGCCGCTCGATGAAGCGCATCGTGCTCCAGCAGCGCGGGCACAGCGCGCCGTGCCTGTCCGTGGCGGCACGGCAGGCAAGGCACGTCGGCGGATAGAGCGCATTGAGCGCGGCGTGAGCCAGGCTGAATGCGAGCGCGCCAGCGCGGCGCGCCCAAGGCGAGCCGTGGGCTTCCGCGTCCAGCGCCGAAGAGACGTCCATGAGTGCAAGCTAGCGCGAACAGAAGCTTTGCGCGAGGGGCTGTCTGGCGCATAAGGAGCGCCCATGTCGGATCCGGCGCCGCCGCAGATATTCGATCGAGGTTTGATCAATCGGCGCCTCGATCGCGCCTGGGTGGGCGCCCCTGGGCAGGCTCAGGCGGATTTCCTGCTCGCGAGGGCCGCCGAAGACCTTGGCGATCGGGTGTCGCTGGTCAAACGGCGCTTCGCCCTCGCCGCCGACTTCGGGTCGCCCGGCCCGCATGGCGCGGCCGCGCTCGCGGCAGGGCCGGTTGATTGCGTCATTCGTCTCGCCCCAACCGAGGCGAGCAGGGGAAATGGCGATTTTCTGCCGGCCGTCGGCGACCTCGAGCGCCTTCCAACCGCCGACGGGCGCCTCGATCTCGCCGTTTCGCTGCTCGCTCTGCAGACGGTGAACGATCTGCCGGGCGCCCTAATCCAAATGCGGCGCGCGTTGAAAGCCGATGGCCTTCTGATCGCGGTGATGATCGGGGGCGAGTCGCTGACCGAGCTGCGACAAAGCCTGACGATCGCCGAGAGCGAGATTCTTGGCGGCGCGTCGCCGCGAGTTGCGCCCTTCGTCGACGTGCGCGCTCTCGGGGGCCTCGCGCAGCGGGCGGGCTTAGCGCTGCCGGTCGTCGATCTCGATCGCGCGATCGTCCGCTATCCGGACATGCTCGCGCTTTTCGCCGACCTCCGCGCTATGGGGGCCACGAACGCGCTGCAGGCGCGCAGCCGCAAACCGCTGCGCCGCGAAGTTCTGCTGCGAGCCGCCGCCGTCTACGCCGAGCGCTTCGCCGATCCGGACGGACGTCTGCGCGCGACCTTCGATCTCGTCTGGCTCGCAGCCTGGGCGCCGCATGAAAGCCAGCCAAAGCCGCTCGAGCCGGGATCGGCGACAATGTCGCTCGCGGATGCGCTCAAAGGCAGGGGCTGAGCGGGGTCAAAGCGCGGTGGGGGAGGCGGCCGCGCCTCCTCCGCCCGGCTGCGCACTTTTGTCTTCGACTCCATCTTTTCAATGGCTTAACTGCTATTTTATGCAACTTTCTCGCAGGACTTGGTGAGCGGCCACCACGCCCACGGGAAACGCTCAGTCGTTGTACCGCTCGGGACAATCTCCGCCTCCGCCGGCGTTCCTCACGATGATTTCCGCTTCACCGACCCAAGATAGGGAATTCGTCTGATCGATTCTCTTTCACGGCGACTGCAGCACGGCGTAATCCGCCGAGTCTATTTAAGCGATTTCAATGGCTTGCGGCGCCATTCCCGAGTCGTTCCCTGTCCTTGATGCCGATCCCCGGTTGCGCGTCGCTCGCGAGAAGTGCGTGGCGGGCTTTATCGGCCTTTCTGAAAAACGATATCAGATCTCAACCCGCGGGGCAAGGAATTGTCGATTTTTCTTATGAAGCGCGCCAGCCCTCGACCGGACGCTTCCGCGGCCCTCGAGAACGACAATTTTCTATTTTTTATGATCACCGGCTGTTCGGCAAATCGGCGAGTAGACAGAGGCATGACCCGCAACGGCAGGCTTGCGGGGAAGCGCGCCGCAGCCTTCATTCGGCGCGAGTGCGACTCGCGGCCAGGCCAGTCCGAGGCGCATTCGCCCGCCCCAGCGATCGGCCAGTGAGGGCGACGCCGCAGAGCACGAGCGCGAGTCCCGCCCAAGCCGAGGGCGCTATGGGTTCAGCGAGCGCGACCGCCCCGCCGCCGACGCCGATTAGGGGCACGATATAGTTGTTGAGGCTCGCAAAGGTCGGTCCCTCCTCGTTGACGAGCCGAAAATAGACGTAATAGGCGAGCGCCGTATTGAAGACGCCCAGCACGCCCATCGCCAGGAACGGAGCTAGAGGAGTCTGGGACAGCGCCGGGAGCGGCGGGGACTTCCCGAAGGCCAAGCCGGCCAGCGCAAGCACGAGCGTCGAAATTGTCATCGAGGCGGTCACCGCTCTGACGGCGCCGATTTCCCTCGTTGCGGCGCCGGAGATGATCGCGCCCGTCCCATAGGAAACGCCGGCAGCCAGGGCGAAGGCCCGCCCCAGGACGGAATGGGCGCCGCTGTCCGCACCCGGCGACCAGAACGCGACGGCGACCCCAACGAAGCCGAGCGCGAGGCCAAAGGCAGCGAGCCACGTCCAGCGATCGCGCGATCCCAGAAAGCGGCCGAACAGAAAGACGAAGATGGGCTGAGCGCCCATCATCAGCGCCATATCCGCGCTCGTCGTCAGCGTCGCCGCCTTGCCGAGCAGCAAGAAGGGAATCACCTGCCCGATCAGCGCGAGCGCGAGGAGTTTGGCCCATAGTGCAGGTCGCGATCCCGGCCAAACCCTGCCTGACAGCGCGCTCGTGAGCAGCATCGCGGCCGCCGCGACGCCCACGCGGGCAAGGGCGAACTCGAGGGGATCGAAAGCGCGCGACGCGATCTTGATCAGCAGAAAAGAGGAGCCCCAAAGGAACGATAGGAAGGCCAGCCCCGCATACGCCGCCATGGAGTTCTCAAGATTTGAAAGGCGCGAGCTACGCGGTTCGACTCGAGGGCGTCAACGAAAATTCCGCCCCGCAGGCATCGCCTCGGCGATGTCCACTGTCTCCATCGGCGGACTTGGCGGCTTGGCGCGCGGATCGTCAAGACGTGGCGGTTGGGCGAAGCGATTGCCTTGCCGCTTTCGGGTCTCCGTCGGTTCCGTCCGATGCGCCTCGTCGGCGCGCGCGAGAGCGCCGATCGTCGGGCCCGCCTCCGACAGAAGCCCAAGCATCGACGTCAGGTCGTTCATGCGTTCGGCGACGATATGGATGACCCCTTGCTCGCTCTGCAGCTTGCCAGTCACCGCGACAAAGCGCGCGCCAAGTACAATCGCGCGCAGGCGTTCGAAGATCTTCGGCCAGACAATGATATTGGCGACGCCCGTCTCGTCCTCCAGCGTCATGAAGATGACGCCCGAGGCGGTGCCAGGACGCTGGCGCACCAGCACGAGCCCGGCCACCATGACGCGCTCGCCGTTCTTGACCGAACGCAGCGCTTCCGAGCGCAAGATTCCACGCGCGGCAAGGCGAGCGCGCATGAACGAAGCGGGATGAGCCTTGAGCGACAGGGACAAGCGCCGGTAATCCTCGACCACATGCGCGCCAAGCGGCATCGGCGGCAATCGTGCGTCTGGCTCCGTCTCGCGCCCCGGCCGAGTGGCGAACAGCGGCAGATCATCCTGGTCGCCAACCCGGTCGAGGCCGCGCACCGCCCATAACGCCTGGCGCCGATCGAGGCCGAGCGAGCGGAAAGCGTCAGCGTCGGCAAGCCGCTCCAGCACGGTCGAACTCAACCCGCTACGCAACCATAAGTCGCGCACGGAATCGTAAGCCTCGCCGCGCTGCTTTGTCAGCTCGAGCATGTCCTTTTTCTTGACGCCGATGATCTGCCTGAAGCCCAAGCGCACCGCATGGGTCGTGCGGATGTGAGGCGCCATCTCGGCGTGGCGCGAGTGAATCCCTTCTCCCTCTGGGAGAAGGTGGCGCCGTAGCCCGTCGAAAGACGGGCGTTCTGACAAACGCCCTGTGGCGCCGGATGAGGGGAGCGGCTCCAGCGTGCAATCCCAATCGGACAGGTTCACGTCGACCTCGCGCACCTCAACCCCATGCTCGCGCGCATCGCGCACGAGCTGGGCGGGCGCGTAAAAGCCAAGCGGCTGGGCGTTCAGCATCGCCGCGACAAAGACATCGGGGTAGAGGCATTTCATCCAGCAGGAATCGTAGACGAGCAGCGCAAAGCTCGCCGCATGGCTCTCGGGAAAGCCGTATTCGCCGAAGCCTTCGATCTGGTGAAAGCAGCGCTCGGCGAACTCACGCGCATAGCCGTTGCCCACCATCCCTTCGATCATCTTCTCTTGAAGCGTCTGGATCGTTCCGGCTCGACGAAACGTCGCCATTGCGCGGCGCAATTGGTCAGCTTCCGATGGCGTGAAGCCCGCGGCGACGATGGCGATCTTCATCGCCTGCTCCTGGAACAGCGGCACGCCAAGCGTCTTGCTCAAGACCGCCTCAAGCTCCTTTGAAGGATATGAGACCTCCTCGAGGTTTTGCCGGCGGCGCAAATAGGGATGCACCATGTCGCCCTGGATCGGGCCGGGCCGCACGATCGCGACTTCGATCACCAGGTCGTAGTAGCTGGCCGGCTTCAGTCGCGGCAGCATCGACATTTGCGCGCGGCTTTCGATCTGGAACACGCCAATGGTGTCGGCGCGCTGGATCATCGCGTAGACGCACGCTTCCTCGGGCGGAATGGTAGCAAGCGTCAGGCGTTCGCCGTAATGCTTGTCGAAAAGCGTAAACCCCTTGCTCAGAGCCGTCAGCATGCCAAGCGCGAGCACGTCGACCTTGAGAAGACCGAGCGCGTCGAGATCGTCCTTGTCCCACTCGACCATCGTGCGGTCCTTCATCGCGGTGTTCATCACCGGCGCGACTTCATCGAGCCGGTCGCGGGTGATGACGAAGCCGCCGCTATGCTGGGTCAAATGACGGGGAAAACCGATCAGCGCCTTCGCCATCTCGAGCGCGAGCTTGAGCGTCGGATCGGCGGGATTGAGGCCGATCGCGCGCACGCGATCCTCGCCGATCGGCGCTGTCTCCTGGCCCCAGGCGGTCCCGTTGAGAGCGGCAATGACGTCGTCCGAGAGGCTGAAGACCTTGGCTGTTTCGCGGATCGCCGAGCGTGTGCGATAGGTGATCACCGCGGCGGCAAGGCTGGCGCGATCCCGCCCATAGTGATCATAGATATATTGGATCACCTCTTCGCGCCGCTCGTGCTCAAAGTCGACGTCGATGTCCGGCGGCTCGTTGCGTTCGGGCGAGATGAAGCGCTCGAACAGGAGGTCAACGCGGACCGGGTCGACCTCGGTGATCCCAAGGCAATAGCAGACGGCGGAATTGGCCGCCGAGCCCCGGCCCTGACAGAGGATTTCCTTCGAGCGCGCGAAGCGGACAATGTCGTGCACGGTGAGGAAGTAGGGCGCGTAATCGAGCGAGGCGATCAGCGCGAGCTCGTATTTCAGCGCTTCGCGCGTGCGCTCCGGAACGCCGTCCGGATAACGCGCTTCTGCGCCTGTCTGAGCGAAAGCTTCGAGCGCCTCCTGGGGCGTTGCATGGCCCTCGCGCAGCTCTTCCGGATAGCAATGCCTGAGTTCGTCAAGGCTGAAGGCGAGGCCGTCGAGGAAGCGGATGGTCTCGGCTATGGCCTGCGGCGCTTCGGCGAACAGCCGCGCCATTTCGCGCGGGGCTTTGAGATGGCGCTCGGCGTTGGCTTGCGTGAGGCGCCCCGCAGCCTCGAGCGTGGTTTTCTCGCGGATACAGGTGAGGACATCGGCGAGCGTGCGCCGCTCGGGAATATGCATCAGCACGTCGTTGGTCGCCATCAACGGCGCGCCGACGGCGCGCGCGAGCGCAATGCGCCGCGCCAGCCCGCCACGCATGTCCTCGCCATAGATTAGGCTCGCGCCGATCCATAGACGCTTGCCGAAGGCCTCGCGTAGGCGGGCGACAGCAGCGTCCTCATCCATCTCCTGGTAGTCGAGCTTCTCCTTGTCTCCTTCTGGGGGAGAGGCGTTCTTGCCAACATCTTTCGAAGAGGAAGGGAGCGCAACGATCTGAAGGCCGTCGCCGCGGTCCAAAAGGTCCTTGAGAATGAGCCAGCATTCGCCTTTGGGCGCACGCGAGTTGCCCTCAGTCAGAATCCGGCAGAGCCGGCCATAGGCCTCGCGATTCTTCGGATAAATGAGGACGTCAGGGCTGCCGTCGATGAATACGAGGCGCGCGCCGGGAACGACCCGTGCGCCCGCCATCGCCTCAAAATTATCGCGTGCGAACGTGTGCGCACGCACAACACCGGCGAGCGAGTTGCGGTCGGCTATCCCGATCCCGGCGAGGCCGAGTTCGGCGGCGCGCGCGACCATCTCCTCGGGATGAGAGGCTCCGCGCAGAAAGGAAAAATTCGTCATCGCCGCCAATTCGGCGAACCGCGGCTCGAGCCGGATCAAGGAGGCGCCGTCCTTCATGCGTGCAAAAAAAAGTAAGGTTAGAACAAAGATAGAACAACTATAAGCGGAAACACAAGCGTCAAGCTTGCCAAGACATTCCAGCCGTGCGCGATGCTCGTTCGGCGGTTCGCACCCCCCGCAGATAACCTTGCGAGAGGCGACCCGCTCCTAATTGCTGGGAACGTCCTCAGCCAGGCGCGCGATTGCGTCGAAGAACAGGCTGCGGAAGCGGCCGGCGTCCACGGCGACGGCGACTTCGGTATTGGCGAGGCGACCCCATTGGCCGCGCCAGTCGACGACCGTGGCGCCGGTCGTCAGGCGCCCCGTGGTCTCAACGTCGACGGCCGCACGGCGCGTTTCGACCAGCGTCGGATCGAGCGCCACGGCGACCGCCAGCGGGTCGTGCATGGTGAAAATGCGCTTGCCCAGCGTTTTTTCCATGCGCTCGAAATAGAAGCGCGACCCATCCTCGAGGAAGCGGGTCAGCTTGGCCCCATGCGGTTTGCCGGCGATGCGCAAGGCGATCGCCGCGACGTCGCTCTCGTCGATGATCGTCTTGCGGGTGACGTCGAGGCCGACGGCAATCACCGGCGCAGCGCCTACGCCGCCGAAGGCGCGAAAGACGATCCGCGCCGCCTCCGCATCGTGCCAGATATTGAATTCCGCCGCGGGCGTGACATTTCCAGAATCGGAATAGGCGCCGCCCATGATGACGAACCGCTTGACGAGGCGCGGCAGCTCGGGTTCGCGCATCACGGCGAGCGCGATATTCGTCAACGGTCCCACCGCGCACAGGATGAGGCGTCGGGAGTGCGAGCGCGCCGCAGCGATGATCGAATCCGCGGCATGCAACGCGTCCGACGATTCCTCCGGCTCCGGCAAGATCGCATGGCCAAGGCCGGTCTTGCCGTGAATTTCGCTCGCGTCCCTCGCGGCAATGGAAATCACAGTCGCCGCGCCCGGCCAGACTGGGATATCCGCTCGCCCCGCAAGTGCGAGGACTGCGCGTGTGTTACGCGTCGCGGCCGCCAGCGAAACATTGCCGACAACCGTGGAGACCCCGAGGATTCGCGCCCCGTCATGCGCGCAGGCGTAGAGCAGCGCCAGCGCATCGTCGATGCCGGTATCGACGTCAAGGATGAGAGGCTCTGCGAGCTCGGTCATGAAGGCAATCTCCTCCAGGGTCTCATGCGCCCGCGCGATGATCCCCTTTCAAATGCGACGCGACAATGTGGTCGCGCGCGGGACCCAAGGTCAAACCGCAAAACCCCGACGCTCCTTGCCGGCCCAGCGCAATAGCAAAAGAACGGCGACGACAGCGAGCCCGGTCGCAAGCCCGATCCATACGCCGACCGCGCCGAGTGGAGTCAAGAAGCCCAATGCAAGTCCGACCGGCGCGCCAATCGCCCAATAGCCGAGAAGCGCGATGACGAAAGGCCATTTCGAATCATGCAGCCCGCGCAGCATGTTGGCGAGAACGCACTGACTCGCATCGAAGATCTGGAAGATTGCCGCGACCTTGAGCAACGCGACGGCGACCGCAACGGCGCTCGCATTCTCGGGCGCGTCGATGTTTATGAACGGTGCGATCAAGAGCCGCGGCACGGCGATCATCGCGGTCGCCGACAAGACGGCATAGAGGAGCGTGAGGCCGAAGGCGCACCAGCCCGCATGGGCAACCGCACGGGCGTTGCGCGCGCCGTAGGCAAGGCCGACCCGAACCATCGCCGCCTGGCCCAAGCCGAGGGGGACCATGAAGGCGATCGACACGATCTGCAGGGCGGCGGTATGCGCTTCGAGCGCCACGCGCCCGATCAGACCCATCGCCATCGTCGCAGCGGAGAACACGCCCACTTCTGCGAGGATCATCGCGCCCATCGGCAGGCCAAGCCGCCACAGTGCGACGAGCTCGCGCCGAGCGGGCCGCCAGGGGATGGCGAATGGTCGAAGCCGCCGCAGTCGCGGCTCGACGAACGAGGCCATAAGCAGGATCAGGAACATCAAGGTCTGCGACAGAGTGGTCGCAATGCCGGAGCCGATGATTCCGAGCGCCGGCACGCCAAGCTTGCCAAACACCAGGGCATAATTGGCCAGCGCGTTAAATGCCACGGCGACCAGACCGGCGATCAGCGTTGGGCGTGGCCGCTCAAGTGCGGAAAAGATGCAGCGGGCGGTGATGAACAGAAGGTTTGGCAGCAGGCTCCACTGATAGCCGCGCATGTAGGTTCCGGCGTCCCGCGCAAGGTCGGCCGGTTCGCCGATGGCCAGCAAAATGCGTTCGGTCCGCCATAGGTAGATCCAGGCGACGAGGGAGAGCGCGACCGCTGACAGGAGCGACTGATGCGTTACGCGCCTGAGCGCCTCGCCGCTCTCGCCGGCGCCAATTTTTGCAGCGGCGATCGGCGACAGCGCCGCAACGATACCGATGCCGAGCACCATCACAGGCTGAAAGAGATTGAAGCCGAGCGCGCCGGCAGCAAGCGCGCGAGGCGACAGCCGGCCGAGCATGATAAAGTCGGTCGCGGTCATCGCGTAGATTGCGACATTGGCGAGAATGATCGGCCAGCCGAGCGCAAGCGTCGCGCCGAGCTCGCGCTTGAGCGAGCGATAGGCGGCCGTCACTCCGACGGATTGCGGCGCGGCGAACATGATCAAGCCAGGGCGAGAAAGCCGCGGGTGGTAACGGAGTCGGCGAGCCGGCGCAAATCCTTATATTGACAAAGTCTATAAAAGTAGTTCTGTATGAGCGCCTTGGAGAGACACCGGGGAGATA
>Ga0209624_10001133_pt1 | contig 21798 bp, 17 predicted proteins | sample JacPinW_OM2H0_O1_FD_188565 | JGI IMG/M metagenome (GOLD analysis project Ga0209624, IMG submission 188565) | Forest soil microbial communities from Algoma, Ontario, Canada - Jack Pine, Ontario site 1_JW_OM2H0_O1 (SPAdes) (version 2) | ecosystem: Environmental > Terrestrial > Soil > Boreal...
ATATGCCGATGGACCGGCTCGACGAGGCGGTGATCGACCGCGCCCTCGCCACGCTCGACCCCTTCTCGCATTACGCCCGGCCCGAGGTGGCACGCGAGTGGCGCGCCGCGCGCGACGGTTTCAACGGCATCGGCGTGGTGCTGGATGGCGGCACCGGCACGCGCATCGCTTCGGTGATGGATGATTCGCCGGCCGCGAAGGCCGGCATCCGCATCGACGACCTTATCGTTGCGCTCGACGGCGTGCCTTCCGCCTCGCTCACACCCGACCAGGTGCGCGAGCGGCTGCGCGGCCCGGCCGCATCCGTGGTCGAGCTCGGCATCCAGCGCGCCGGTCTCGACAAGCCGATCATGATGTCGATCGAGCGTGCGCATCTGGTGCCGCCCTCGGTGGTCCTGAGCGAGGACGGCAATGTCGCGGTGCTCAAAATCTCCAGCTTCAACCAGCAGACAGGACAAGCCTTGATCCAACTGCTGCACAAGGCGCACCAGGATCTCGGTCCCGCGATGAAAGGCATCGTGCTGGATCTGCGCGACAACCCGGGCGGATTGCTCGATCAGTCGATCGAGGTGGCGAGCCAGTTCCTCGATGGCGGCACGGTTGTGACGACCATCGGCCGCAACCCGGACAGCTTTCAGTATTTCTCCGCGCCGACCAACCACCACGCCGAAACGCTGCCGATGGCGGTGCTGGTCAATGGCGGGTCGGCTTCGGCCTCGGAGATCGTCGCCTCGGCGCTGCAGGATTCGGGCCGCGCCGTGGTGATCGGCACCTCCAGCTACGGCAAGGGCACGGTGCAGACCGTGCTGCGCACCTCGAACGACGGCGAACTCACCGTCACCTGGGCCCAGCTGGTGCCGCCCAAGGGGTATTTCCTCAACCATCACGGCGTCGTGCCGACGGTGTGCACGTCCAATCTCGGCGACAATGCCAATGCGGCAACGGTGCTGCAAAAGAGCCCGGCGCCGGATCTGGCGAAGCCGCGCGACACCCTTGACGACAGCGGCTGGACCGCGTTGCGCGCGCTGTGCCCGGCGCAACGCGCCGATCGCGCCATCGACCTGGCGCTCGCCCGCCAGATGGTCGAAAATCCGGAACTCTACAGCCGCCTCCTGAAGGGGCCGCCCACCAACCTGGCGCATAATTTCGCCCACTGAACCGGGCGGCACTATCGCGAAGGGCGTCGCCAAACGCGCCGCGCTGGTGTTTGCTATGGGCATGAAGCCCGCCGTCTTCATAACCGTTACCGTTCTGCTTGGCGCCGTCCCGGCGCGGGCCGCCGAGGTCGATCTGGCGTTGGTGATGGCGGTCGACGTGTCGGCAAGCGTCGATGCCGGCGAATATGTCCTGCAGCACGAGGGCATCGCGCGCGCTTTCGAGAACCCCGCCGTGATCAGCGCGATCCGCGGCGGCGCCAAGAGCGGGATCGACGTGCTGGTGATGGAGTGGTCCGACCGCGACAAACAGGCGGTGACGGTCGATTGGACCCATGTCTCGGACCAGGCCTCGGCCGCCGCCTTCGCCGCCAAGCTGCGCGCCTCGAAGCGCAGCTCGAACGGCCTGACCGCCGTCGGCGACGCGCTTTTGGCCGCGGGCGCAGCCTTCAAGCGGCTCGGCGATCATCCCGCGCGGCGGGTGATCGATCTTTCGGGCGACGGCATGGCGAATATCGGCCCGCCGCCCGACGAGGTGCGCGACGCGCTGGTTAAGCAAGGCATCACCATCAACGGCCTCGCCATCCTGCAGACCGAACCCTGGCTCGACCAGTATTACGACATGAACGTCATCGGCGGATCGGGCGCCTTCCTGCTCCAGGTCGACAATTTCGCTTCCTTCGCGCAGGCGATGCAGCAGAAGCTGTTGAACGAGATTTCGGCCCTGCCGCAGTCCCAAAACGTTTCGGCCGGACCCTGGCGGGCCCGGCCGAAATCAATCCCCCCGAAAACCCTCGCTCAGATGCAGTAGGTCTTGAGCGGCGTGAAGCCGTTGAAGTTCACCGCCGAGTAGCTGGAGGTATAGGCGCCGGTCGACAGAATCTCGACCCGGTCGCCCACCTTGAGCTCGAGCGGCAGGCGATAGACCGTGCGCTCGTAGAGAATGTCGGCGCTGTCGCAGGTCGGGCCCGCGATCACCACCGGCCCGCGCGGCCCGCCATCGGCCGGCGTCTTGATGCGGTACTTGATCGCCTCGTCCATGGTCTCGGCCAGACCGCCGAACTTGCCGACGTCGAGATAGACCCAACGCTTCGGATCGTTGGCGGATTTCCTGGAGATCAGCACGACCTCGCTCTGGATCACGCCGGCGTCGCCGACGATGGAGCGGCCGGGCTCGATGATCATCTCCGGCAGGTTGTTGCCGAAATGCGCGGTCATAGCGGTCATCACCGCGTTGGCGTAATTCACCACCGCCGGCACGTCGCCGCGATACTTGGCCGGGAAGCCGCCGCCGACATTGATCATGCGCAGGTTGATGTCGGTCTCGGCCAGCGCCGAGAACATCTTGGCGGCGCGGCCGATGGCGCTGTCCCATTGCGACAGGTCGGTCTGCTGCGAGCCCACATGGAATGAGACGCCATAGGGATCGAGACCCAAATCGCGCGCCTGGCGCAACAGCTCGACCGCCATTTCCGGCGCGCAGCCGAATTTGCGCGACAACGGCCAATCGGCGCCGGTGCACTCGACCAGGATGCGGCAGAAGACGCGCGCGCCGGGCGCAACGCGCGAAAGCTTCTCCAGCTCGGGCAGGCTGTCGAAGGCGAACAGGCGCACGCCCTTCTCATAGGCATAGGCGATGTCGCGCTCTTTCTTGATGGTGTTGCCGTAGGAGATGTTGTCCGCGGCGATGCCGCGGCCGAGGCAAAGATCGATCTCGTTGCGGCTGGCGACGTCGAAGCTCGAACCCAGATCCTTGAGCGCGCCGACAACCTCGGGCGCCGGATTGGCCTTGACCGCATAGAACACGCGGGCGAGCGGCAGGTAGCGCCGCAGCAGCTTGTAGGCTTGCGTCACGATGTCCAGATCGATGATCAGGCAGGGCGTCTCGGGCTTCTGCTCGGCGAGAAACTTGGCGATCTTCTTGTTGACGACGTTCATGGTCGAATTCCTACCTCGGGGCGCGCTTTGCCGCGCCGGATTGACCCCGCCGGCCGCGACGGAGTCGGGCGAGAGGGTATGAGAGGGCGGAACCGGCATCCTGGAAGGAAGGGTTCGCCCGAAAAGCGGGTGCGGGGATCAATTCTGGGCGCTCAACGGAGCGACGTAGCGGCTCAAGGCGCCGCAGCGGGCGCCAATTCCGGTTTCATGTGAGGGCGCTGACGCCCTACGCTGGAAAGCAACCATACCGACCTCCCTCTCGGGACCGGTCCCCAACGACCGGCTCTGCCAAAAAGGACGCGTTACGTCGTTGCATAACCACGATGGGCCATAGGCACGTGCGAGTGCGTCTGATTTGATAGATACGCTCATCGCCGCACGATGCAAGAAAAAATTCACGAAACGGTAAATTTTTCCATCGGCGTTGCCGATTTTTCACTCCGGGAGGCGATTTTGATCCTCGCCGAGCGATTTTTTAACCGCGTCGGACGAATTTTGCCCCGCGCGGAGCGAATTCCGGAACGAAAAGCGGCTTTGTGACAGTCCGGGCGGAAAAATTCCCGGCGAGTCCGGTCTCTCAGCGCGGTTGCGGCGCGAGATCGATGGTGGCAATGCGCGCGCCATTCGCCAGATCGAAGATGATAAGCTCAACGCCGCCCCCCGGCAGCTCGATCCGGGCGATGAGTCTGCCGCCTGAGGCCTCGGTCGAGACGATTTTGGACCCCGGCGGCAGCGCAATCACGGCCGATCCGCCGCCGGCTACGGGCGCCGGCGGTGCGGCATGGTTAAGACGCATCACCACCGCCACCGCCAGCGCCGCCACCCCGGCCGCCAGCAGCACGCCCAACACGATCACCAGAAGCTTGAGAGCCCGCATGTTCCGGTTCACTTTAGCCGCCATGGCGGCGGAGACGCTACAAGCGCGGGTCGGAAGCGAGGTGGCGGGCGAGCGGCTGGACCGCTTCCTGGCCGCCGCGTTGGCCGGATTTTCGCGCTCGCGCCTCAAAAATCTGGTCGAATCAGGCCAGGTTAGCCTGGAGGGCGCGGCGGTGACCGACCCCGCCATGCGGGTCAAACCGGGGCAGGTTTTCACCCTCGCCGTGCCGCCGCCCGAGACCGCGTTACTCGAGCCCCAGGCGATGGAACTCGACATCCGCTTCGAGGACGAACATCTGCTCGTGCTCGACAAGCCGGCCGGGCTGGTGGTTCATCCCGCCCCCGGCAACCCGGACAAAACCCTGGTTAACGCGCTGCTGGCGCATTGCGGAGAGAGCTTGGCGGGGATCGGCGGGGTCAAGCGGCCGGGCATCGTCCACCGCCTCGACAAGGACACCAGCGGCCTGATGGTGGTGGCCAAGAACGACGCGGCGCATCGTGCTTTGGCGCGTGATTTTGCCGCCCATGCGGTCACCCGCGCCTACCAGGCGGTGGTCTGGGGCGTGCCACAGCCCAGAAGCGGCGAGATTTCCGGCCGTATCGGCCGCAACCCGCGCGACCGCAAGAAAATGGCGGTAGTCGCGGCACGCGGCAAGGCCGCCGTCACCCGTTATAAGGTGCTGAAGGTGTTCGGCGCCCATGGAAGCAAAGCCGCGGTCGCGTTGGTCGAATGCCGCCTCGCCACCGGCCGCACCCATCAGATCCGCGTCCATATGACGGCCAAGGGCCACCCGCTGATCGGCGATCCGACCTATGGCCGACAAAGTCAAAGCCGCCTCTCGGCGTTGCCGGAACCGGCGCAAAAAGCGGTGATCGGGCTTGGACGCCAGGCGCTCCATGCCTATTTACTCGGGTTCCACCACCCCGCGAATGGCGAATACCTCGAATTCCGGAGCCGCTTACCTAACGATATCAGTAATTTAATAGAGAGCTTAGATACTATCTAGTCTAGACAATATCCTAGCTGGGCACTAAGATATGTTCCCAATGAGAGAATGAAAGGAGTTCGCCGTTCATGGCGACTGTCCGAGCCCTCCCCTCGATCTCTTCCGAAGGCAATCTTTCTCGCTATCTCCAAGAGATCCGCAAGTTTCCGATGCTCCAGCCCGAGCAGGAATACATGCTGGCCAAACGCTGGCGCGAGCATGGCGACCGCGACGCCGCGCACAAGCTGGTGACCAGCCATCTGCGCCTGGTCGCCAAGATCGCCATGGGCTACCGCGGCTACGGCCTGCCGCTCTCCGAACTCATCTCCGAAGGCAATGTCGGCATGATGCAGGCGGTCAAGCGCTTCGACCCCGACCGCGGTTTCCGCCTGGCGACCTACGCCATGTGGTGGATTCGCGCCGCCATTCAGGAATACGTGCTGCATTCCTGGTCGCTGGTGAAGATGGGCACCACCGCGGCGCAGAAGAAGCTGTTCTTCAACCTGCGCAAGATCAAGGGCCAGCTCCAGGCGATCGACGAGGGCGATTTGTCGCCCGAGAACGTGCACAAGATCGCCACCGAACTCGGCGTCCCCGAAGAGGACGTGGTCAACATGAACCGGCGCCTCGCCGCGCCGGATAATTCGCTCAACGCACCCTTGCGCTCAGACAGCGAAGGCGAATGGCAAGACTGGCTGGTGGACGAAAGTCCCGACCAGGAAGACCGCCTCGGCGAGCGCCAGGAGCTGGGCCTGCGCCGCGATCTGCTGCGCGAGGCGATGAAGCTGCTGACCGGGCGCGAACGCGACATTCTGGTGGAACGCCGCCTCAAGGACGAGCCGGCGACGCTTGAGGACTTGTCCGAGAAATACGGCATCTCGCGCGAGCGCGTGCGCCAGATCGAGGTGCGCGCCTTCGAGAAGCTGCAGAAGGCCATCAAGTCCAAGGCGATTCAGAACCACCCCGCCCTGCACTGAGACCCCACCGCGATTCTTCGCCTTTCCGGGCCGGTTGATCGGCAAGCCTGGAGCGGGCAGGATGCCCGCCCAAAGAGGGGGGCTGGGCATTGCACAAATCCATTTGCGTCTGCCTATTGGCGGCGCTGGCGCTGGCGGCGGCTCCGGCCCTCGCCGCGCCGCCGGCACCGGCCAAGGTCACGCCCGAACTGATCGCCGCGGCGCAAAAAGAAGGCCATGTGATCTGGTACACATCGGCCGAGCTCGGGCTGGTCGAGGCCGTGGCCAAGGCCTTCGAGGCCAAATATCCCGGGATATCCGTTCAGCTCGAGCGCTCGGGCGCCGAGCGCAACTTCCAGCGCATCGCCCAGGAATATGCGAGCAACATCCACGCCGCCGACGTGATCGACAGCTCCGATACGTCCAATTTCCTCTCCTGGAAGCATGACGGGCTGCTGGCGCCTTACGTGCCCGACAGCATGGCTTACGTGCCGCAATCCTACCGCGATCCCGACGGGCTTTACGCCAGCTGGCGGGCGACCTTGAGCGTGATGGGCTACAACACCAACCTGGTCCAGCCGGGCGACGCGCCCAAGAGCTTTGCCGATCTGCTCGACCCCAAATGGGACGGCAAGCTGGTCAAGGCCCATCCCGGTTATAGCGGCACGATCATGACCGCGACCTACGAGATGTCGCGCGATCTGGGCTGGCCCTATTTCGAGAAGCTCGCCCAGCAACACGTCATGCAGACCCAATCCGCAAACGACCCGGCGCGCAAGCTGGAAGCGGGCGAGCGCGCCGTCAGCGTGGACGGCGTCGAATCCCTGCTGCTGACCGAAAAAGCGCGCGGCGCGCCGATCGCGCCGATCTATCCGGCCGAGGGCACGCCGTTCATCGCCGGCTCGGTCGGCGTGATGAAGGACGCGCCCCACCCCAACGCGGCGCGGCTCTATGAGAGCTATCTCTTCAGCCACGAGACGCAGCAACTGATCACCGATATCGGCGCGCTGCGCTCCTTCGACCCGACGGTGAAAGAGCGTCCCGATTGCCCGCCGCTCAAGAGCATCAAGCTGATGCGCGACGATCCGCAGGCCACCTTGGCGCATTCCGACGAGATCAAGCAGAAATACGCGCAGTATTTCGGCATCTGAATGGCCGAGGCCGGGCAACAATCATCCGTCGCCGAGGCCCTCGCCGGCCGGATCGCGGCGTTGCAGCCGAGCCGGTTGCCGCGGGACCTCACGGCGCGGCTGGAAGACCTGGTCCTCGACATCGCCGGACTATGCCTGGCGGCGCGCAACACCGATTACGTCCGGGCGGCATTGTCCGCCTGCGACGAGGATGGACCCTGCACGCTGATCGGCCACGGCCGGCTCGGCGACACCGCCGGCGCCGCGCTGGTCAACGGCACGGCCGCGCATGGCGAGGATTTCGACGACACCTTCGAGGGCGGCCCGGTCCATGCCGGGGTTGTGATCGTGCCGGCGGTGCTGGCCGCCGCCGAGCGTTACCGGCGCGGCGGCGAAGCGGCTCTCCTCGGGCTGGCGGTAGGCGTCGAAACCATCTGTCGGCTCAGCACGGTCGCGCCCAAGCTGGTGCACAAGGCAGGTTTCCATCCCACCAGCGTGTTCGGAACCTTGGCCGCCGCCGCGGCGGTGGGCGCAACGCTGGGCCTCAACCGCAAGCAATTGGTCGACGCGCTCGGGATATCCGGCAGCATGGCCGGCGGCATCATCGAATATCTGGCCGAAGGCGCCTGGACCAAGCGGCTCCATCCCGGCTGGTCGGCGCAGGCCGGGCTCAGGGCGGCGCTGCTGGCGCGTGGCGGCTTCGTCGGCCCGCGCACCGTGTTCGAGGGCACGCATGGCCTGTTTCACGGCTTTGCGCACACCACCCAAGGCGATTACGGCAAGCTGCTCGACGGATTCGGCGAACACTGGGTGGCCCAGACCATCGCCTTCAAGCCTTATGCCTGCGGCACCATGATCCATCCCTATATCGACTGCGCCATCCGCCTGGCGAAACGCGGCGTGAAGGCGGACGACATCGTCGAGATCACCTGCGAGACGGCCGAGGGCATTGTGCACCGGCTGTGGGAGCCGCTGGCGGCGAAACAGTCGCCGCCCAACGCCTATGCCGCCAAGTTCAGCATGCCCTTCTGCATGGCCGCCGGATTCTTCTTCGGCGATGCCGGCTTGGCATCCTTCACCGCGGACACCGTGCGCGATCCGCGCCTCAAAGCGTTCGCGGCCCGGATCAAATACGTCATCGACCCGGACAATCCCTATCCCGACAACTACACCGGCCATTTGCGGGCGCGGCTCAAGGACGGAAGCGAGATCGAGGAGCGGCAACCCCATCTCAGGGGCGGCGCGCATGAGCCGCTGTCACGCCAAGCCATCGAAGCCAAGTTCTTCGCCAATGCCGAATTCGGCGGCTTTCCCCGCGCCAAGGCTCAGGCCGCGCGCCAGGCGATTGCGCGGCTGTTCAGCGGGCCGGTCGATCTGCGAGAATTGCGCGCATGAGCGAGCTCAACGGCAAGGTGGCGTTGGTCACCGGCGCTTCGCGCAACATCGGCCGCGCCATCGCGCTGGCCTTGGCCGGGGGCGGCGCCGCGGTCGCGGTCAACGCCCGGACATCGGCCGCCGAGGCCGAAAGCGTGGCGCGCGAAATATCCGCCGCGGGCGGCAAGGCGGCGGTGGTGCTGGGCGACATCACCAACGAGAACGACGTAACGCGCATGATGAAGGAAACCGCCGAAGCCTTCGGCGGCATCGACATCCTGGTCAACAACGCCGCCATCCGCCACGAGGCGGCGCTCGAAAAACTCGATTATGCGCATTGGCGGCATACCTTGGCCGTCATCCTCGACGGCGCTTATCTCTGCGCCCGCGCCGCCCTGCCCCATCTGCGCAAAAGCAAAGACGGCGCCATCGTCAATATCAGCGGCATGACCGGGCAGACCGGCGCCAAGCTGCGCACGCACATCGCTTCCGCCAAAGCGGGGCTCGAAGGCATGACGCGGGCGCTGGCGCTGGAACTGGCGGCGGATGGCATCACCGTCAATTGCGTCTCGCCCGGCCTGGTGGATACGGTGCGCAACGCCGCCAGCGTCAGCACCACGCCGCAACATCATGAGGGGCGCAGCTTTCCGCTCGGCCGCCGCGTCACGCCGGCCGAGGTGGCGGCGATGGTGCGCTATCTCTGCGGCCCGCAGGCGCGGCTGATCACCGGCCAGGTGATTCACGTCAACGGCGGCGCCCATTTCGGCGGCTAACGCGCGCGGTGGAGCTTTCCGCCTGTGGTCGGCGCTTTGACGCCGGTGGTGCCGGGCAGGCTCAAGGGCCGGCCCTTCAGCGAGCGCACCGCGAGAAAGGCGAAGGCCTGAGCCTCGAGCGCATCGCCGTCCCAGCCGGCGGTCTCAACCGGCGCGACCGGCGCTTCGAGATTCCGGCGCAGCAGATCCATCAAAAAGGGATTGTGCCGGCCGCCGCCGGTGACCAGCCAGCGCCGGACCGGCGCGGGGAAATGCCGTTGCGCCGCGGCGGCAGCCGCAGCGGTCATGGCGGCGAGGGTCGCAGCGCCGTCTGCGGGCGACAGGCCTTCGGGCATGAAGGAAGCAAAATCGTCGCGATCAAGAGATTTGGGCGGCAGCCGCGTAAAATAGGAATGCGCCAAGAAATGCGCCAGGCGGTTTTCATCGGCCTTGCCGGCCCGCGCCAGTGCGCCGCCCTCGTCCACCGGCTTGCCGGTATGCGCCAGCGCCCAGTCGTCGATCAGCGCATTGCCGGGTCCGGTGTCGAAGGCAAGGAGGTCGCTTTCCTGCCGCCCGATCCAGGTGACGTTGGCAACGCCGCCGATGTTGAGCACCGCCAGCGGCTTCTCGAGATCCGCGGCCAGGGCCCGATGATAGAGCGGAACGAAAGGCGCGCCCTCGCCGCCCGCCGCCACGTCCCGGCTGCGGAAATCATTGACCACGTCGATGCCGGTGAGGCTGGCGAGCAGAGCGCCGTCGCCCAGCTGCCAGGTCCGGCCCTGGCGGGGCTGATGCAGGATGGTATGGCCGTGAAAACCGATGACGTCCGGCTTCGGCAGTTGATGATTCGACAGCAACGCGCCGATCGCCGCGGCATGGGCACGGGTCATCGCGGCTTCGGCCTCGGCCGCCGGCCCCTTGCCGCCGAGCGCGGCGCGTAGCCGCGCACGCAGGTCACGATCATAGGGAACGGTGAGCGCCGGGCCCGCCGCAACCCGCGTTTCGCCGTCGGTCTCGATGAAAGCGGCGTCGATGCCGTCGAGCGAGGTGCCGCTCATCAACCCGACGGCGCGAATCAGACCCGCGCTCATGGCTGACGCGCGCCCGCCAGTGTGCTAGACGCAACAGCCATGACCAAGGGTCCTTCCGCCTTTCTCGCCGCCGCCGAAGAGCGCGGCTTTATTCACCAGATCACCGACCGCGCGGGGCTCGACCAGCGCCTGGCATCCGGACCGGTGACCGCTTACATCGGATTCGATTGTACCGCCGACAGCCTGCATGTCGGCAGTCTTTTGCAGATCATGTTGCTGCGGCTGTGGCAGAAGACCGGCAACAAGCCCGTCGTTCTCATGGGCGGCGGCACCACCAAGGTGGGCGATCCTTCGGGCAAGGACGAAAGCCGCCAGCTTTTGAGCGACGCGCAGATATCCGCCAACATGGCCGGAATCCGCCGCGCGTTCGAGAAGTTCCTCGCCTTCGGCAAGGGTCCGGGCGGCGCCGCGATGGTGGACAACGCCGAATGGCTCGACCGTCTTGCATACATTCCGTTCCTGCGAGAATACGGCAGCCTGATCTCGGTCAACCGCATGCTGGGCATGGACAGCGTGAAGCTGCGGCTCGAACGCGAGCAGCCGCTTTCCTTCCTCGAATTCAACTACATGGTGCTGCAGGCCTATGATTTCCTCGAGCTGGCGCGGCGGCACCAATGCGCGGTGCAGATGGGCGGCTCCGACCAGTGGGGCAACATCGTTCTGGGGATCGAGCTGGGGCGGCGCGTCGATAACCGCGAGCTCTTCGGCATCACCTCGCCTTTAATCACGACCTCGTCCGGCGCCAAGATGGGCAAGACGGCCCAGGGCGCGGTCTGGCTCAACGCCGAGAAGCTCAGCCCCTACGATTACTGGCAATACTGGCGCAACACCGAGGACGCGGATGTCGGACGCTTCCTCAGGTTGTTCACCGATCTGCCGATCGACGAGATCAAGCAGCTGGAGAAGCTCAAGGACAGCGAGATCAACCGCGCCAAGATGGTGCTTGCCACCGAAGCGACTGCGCTCTGCCACGGGCGTAAGGCCGCGGACGATGCCGCCGAAACCGCGCGGCGCGTTTTCGCCGAGGGCGGCATCGGGGGCGACCTGCCGGTGATCGAGGCGCCCAAATCCCAGCTTAGTAAGGGCCACCCGGCGATCGACTACTTCCACAAAGCGGGCCTGGCGCCGAGTTTGGGCGAGGCGCGGCGGCTGGTGCGCGGCGGCGGCGCGCGCGTCAACGACGAAGTGATCGATGACGAGAAACGGCTTCTTACCCTGAAGGATTTGAACGAAGAGGGCGTCATCAAGCTGTCGGCGGGCAGGAAGCGCCACGCGCTGGTGAAGCCGGTCTAGTTCTACCCTCCGCTGGGAGATCCTGGATCGCCCTGCGGCGGGGTTTGCGGCGGGCTTTGCGGCGAAGAGCCCTTGGACGCGGGCGCCGGATTCCATGCCTTGAACACGAACAGCCGGCGCAGCGCGCCAGGCGCAATCGCGCTCAACGGGTTGACTGCGACCTGCGGATCGCCGATCGGGCCGGCGATGCGGAAATTGGCGGCGAATATGCCCTGGCGGTCGCCGCCCAGAATCAGGCTGCCGATGACCGGGATGTTGCCCAACACGGTGTTGAGGATGTTGGCTGGCACCAGCGTGCCTGAAGCATCGAGCGTGCCGGCCTGGTAATCCACGTTGCCGTCGACATTGACGCCGATGGCGCCGCCATAGGCGCGCAGGTCGCTGACCGCGATGCCGCCGCCGCCATAGACGATATCGGCCTCGAGCGCGGTGAAGGGAATGCCCCCGCCGTTCAACATTCCGTTGATGCCGGAGAACGAGGACAGCGACAACAGCTTGGCGAACAGCGGCGCCTTGACCAAAAGGAAATTGGCGCCCCGGATTTCGCCCTTGAGCACGCGCTTGCCCTTGTCGTCGACCGCGTTGCCGGTGACCTGGAAGGTGCCGCCGGTGATATTGTCGGTCACGTCGAGAAACCGCAGCAACGCGCCGAAATCGTCGGCCTGGAGACGGAATTTTCCCGGTCCCTGCTCGCCGCCGAAGCGCACCGTGATCGGACGCCGCTCGGAAAGCATGCCGTCGACGTTGGCCTGTTTCCAATGCGGGCCATCGCTTTCGAGTCGTGCCGACAGGTTGGTCACCGCGCGGTTTTCGCCCAGCACCAGCCGGCCGAGTTTGGCGTCGACCGCCAGCGGCTTGGCGTTGGGGTCTTCCGAGGACGAGTTCGACAGATTGTCGTATATGCCGCTGGCGTCGAAGCTCGCGCCCGAAATCGAGACGTGAAACACGCCTTGCGGCGTGCGTTGGATAAAGCCCGCGGCGTCGGTGTTGCCGGCCTTGAGGCCCGGCACGTCGAGGCGCACCAGCCCGTCCTTGTCGAAGCTCGCGGACAGGCTGCCTTGGGTGTCCTTGGCTTGCAACGCCGCGTCGCGGATCGCCGTCAGCTTATCGCCGGTGAAATCGAGCCCGAACTTGACGGTGGCCGGCGCGCCCGCCGGCTTGGTCCAGCCGATCTCGGAGCGATCGACGCTCGCATCCTTGAGATCGGCCGCGATCGTCGCCTGCGCCTTGCCGTTGCGCGACAGGCTGTAGAGGAGATCGACATCGACCGGGCCGTGGATTTGGGCAAAGGAGGAATAATCGACGCCGAGACGCTGCCGCCCGGCATCGTCGACGCGCCCGCGCACCGCATAGCGCCGCTTGACCGGCTCGCTGCTTTTGAGGCTTTCGGTCCAATCCAGCTTGACCGGCACGCCCGCCAGTTCGGCATCGCCGCCGATCTTCAGAGCATTGCTGTCGAGCGTCATCTTGAAGGCGCCCGCGCTCAGATCCTGGCCGAACAGCGCCTGCGGCACCGCGACGCCGGCGAGATCGGCTTCGGTGCGGTAGATCACCTCGTCGAGGTCGAGATCGTGCTTGAGCGGGACCTCGAAGAATAAATGCGCATCGAATGTACCCGCGGCATGAACCGCATCCAGCGAAAGTGCCTTGGCGTAGTCCAGCGGATCGGTATCGAGCACGGTGAGAGCGTCATGCAGCGGGCCGTGAACGTTGACGTCGACATCGGCGGTTTCGTCGTTGGTGTCGAGCTTGAACAGCTTGACCGTGCCGTTCACCACCTGCGCTCCCAGCACATGGCCGCTCGACGGCGTGAAATCGACGTGCGTGCGGTCGAAGGTGGCGGTGCCGTCGATGCCGCGCACCGGCTCGAGCGGCGCGAAATACTCGACGGTGAGATTGTGATAGCTGGCGGTGCCGTCGAACCGGCTGACGTCGACCGGCTTCGCCACGTCCGGCGCGGTGTCGACATGGAATTCGAGCGCCGCTTTCATGTCGTCGACGATGCCGTCATGGATGTGCTTGGTGACCCAGCTCCGCGTCATCGGCCCGACCCGCTCGGGCCAGAGATGGGGAAAATCGTCGAGCAACATGTTCTGCACGTCCATTTGCAGCGCCACGTCGAAGGCCTGCGGCCAGCCGCCCGCAAGCAGGCCGGACCCGATATGGTCGACGGTGCCGGTGACGACGGCGTTGGTGCCGCCGACATCGAGCATGAAATTGTCGATGGTGACGCGGCCCGCGGCGGGATCGTAGCTCGCCTTGAGCGCGCCCTTCGAGATCACCGCCGAGCCATCCGGAAGATCCACGTTCCTGATCGCGCCCTCGCCGATTACCAGATCGCAGGACGCGCCGCTGATGCCGAGGTTTTCGGAATCGAGCGCGATGCGGACCACGCCGGTCAAGGGCAGATCCACCGCCGCAAGCGGCGACAGCGCCGGTGCGGCAAGCCCGAACAACGCCGGGTTCAGACCGGTGAAGTTGAAACCGACGACGAGATCGCCCGGACGATTGTAGACGAGATCGCCGTGGAGCAGCGCCTGGTTGTCGCCGATGCCCGCGGCAAGCTGCAGGGTGCCGACGAGCCCATCGCCGGTGCGGTGCAGCGACAAATCGGCGAGGGTGGCGTTCCAGACGACGTCGAGCGAACGGTCGTCGACGGTGAGCGTGGCGTTACGGATCTCGAACTGCGTGAGATATCCCAAAGGGCCCGAACCGTTGAGCGGATCGGCGATGTCCTTGACCAAACGGTTGCCCCAGAATTCGGCGGTATCTTCTTGCCCCTCTTGGCCCGCTTGGCCGGCCGTTGCCTGATCTTCGTCGCCCAGACCGAGGTGGAACGAGCCGTCGGCGGTGCGTTCCAATCGCAGCTGCGGTTCGGTCAGGATAAGGCGCGACGGCGCGATGGTGCCGAACATCAGCGCCCGGAGGCTCAGCACCATTTCCATCTCGCGGAAGGTGAGCTGCGCGCCGCTGTCGGGCTGGACGAGATGGACGCCGGTGGTGACCAGCTGGAAGCGCAGACCCGGTTCCCAGCTCAACTCCGTGCGGTCGATGGCGACCCGGACACCGTGCGGTCCGCTCGACAGCGAATTCGACAGATAGGGGGTAAAGCGGTCGAGCGACACCGGCCCCTGCGACAGCATCCACAAGCCGTAGCCGATCACGCCAGCGCACAGCACGACGCAGATCGCCAGGGCATAGGCCAGGGCGCGCAGGAGCCGCAGATGCGCCTTGCCACGGCCTTGACCAGGTCCGGGTTGGCGCGCAGTCTCCGGCGAATCCTGTCGCGGCGCGCCGTTCATGCCATCCTTATCTTCCCACACCTACAAGACTCTCCCGCTTCCCGCCGATGAGGAATCCGTCACGGTCGGGTTCGCGCGTTGGCGCGAGGCGGCCGAAGACCTGCGCGACCCGCCACTGGCCACTTTCATGCGCGATTTCGCCGCCGAATCCTCGGGCCGTGCCCTGCTCTCATCGCTTTTCGGCAACAGCCCGTTCCTAACCCATTGCTGTCTCAAGGAACCCGGCCTGCTCATGCGGCTTTGGCAAACCGGCCCCGAGGTTACTTTCGCCGAACTCCTAGACCGTCTCAACCGCGATCTCAAGCCCCAGGATGGTCGCGACGCGCTGATGGCGGGCTTAAGGGTGCTGAAGCGGCAGGCCGCCTTGATCATCGGCGTCGCCGACATCGCCGGCTCCTGGCCGGTCGAGAAGGTGACCGGCGCATTAAGCACCTTTGCCGAGGGTGCGCTGTCGCTGGTTACGCGCCATCTGCTTGCCGATGCTGCGGCCAAGGGCGAGATCGAGCTGCGGGACGTCGCCGATCCGGCGCGTGGCAGCGGATTCATCGTCCTGGGCGTCGGCAAGCTCGGCGCCGGCGAACTCAATTATTCGAGCGACATCGATCTGATTTTATTGTTCGACGCGGAAACAACGCGCTATTGCGGGCCGCGCAACCTACAATTCTTCTATACCCGCCTCGCGCATGAGCTGGTGCGCATGATGGAGGAGCGCACGGCGGAGGGTTACGTCTTCCGCACCGATTTGCGGCTCAGGCCCGATCCGGGCTCGACCCCGCCGGCACTGTCGCGCGAGGCGGCGATCGCCTATTACGAGAGCGCCGGACAGAATTGGGAACGCGCCGCGCTCATCCGCTCGCGGGCGGTGGCGGGCGATCTCGAAGCGGGCCGCGATTTCCTCGTCGCGCTCGGCCCTTTCCTGTGGCGCAAGCATCTCGATTTCGCCGCCATCCAGGACATCCATTCGATCAAACGCCAGATCCACGCTTACAGGGGCGGCGCGACCATCGCCGTGGCCGGACACAACATCAAGCTGGGCCGGGGCGGCATTCGCGAGATCGAATTCTTCGCCCAGACGCAGCAACTGATCTGGGGCGGACGCGAGCCGGCCCTGCGCGTCACCGACACCTGCCAGGCGCTCGCGATGCTCGCGCGCGCCGGGCACATCACCATCGAGGCCGCCGAGACGATGAGCGCGGCCTATCGCTTCCTGCGCCGCGTCGAGCACCGGCTGCAGATGGTCGAGGACGCGCAGACCCACACCATCCCCGCGGATGAAGAGGGCTTGCGCCGCCTTGCCGTATTCATGGGTTATGATTCGTCCGCGAGCTTCGCCGCCGAACTCACGCGCGTTCTGAACGCGGTCGAAAGCCATTACGCCCGGCTGTTCGAGGAATCGCCTTCGCTCGCGGCGCCGGGCAATCTGGTCTTCACCGGCGGCGAAGACGACCCCGAAACCTTGAAGACGCTGTCGGGGCTGGGCTTCGCCGATCCCTCCCATATCGCCGCGATCATCCGCGGCTGGCATCACGGCCGCTACCGCGCGACCCGCAGCCAGCGCGCGCGCGAGCTTTTGACCGAGCTGGTGCCCGAACTGCTCAAGGCCTTCGGCGCGTCGCCCAATCCCGACACCGCCCTGCTCCGCTACGACCAGTATCTGAGCCGACTGCCCGCCGGCGTGCAGCTTTTTTCCCTGCTCTACCAGAACCCCGGGCTGATCGGCTTGATCGCCGAGATCATGGGAGCGGCGCCGCGTCTGGCCGAGGCGTTGGCCCTCCGGCCCGGCCTGATCGAAAGCGGTTTGACGGCGGATTTTTTCGAGACACCGCCGCCGCGCGAAGCCTTGATCGCCGATCTCGGCCAATTGCTCGAGCGCGCGCGGCATTACGAGGAGACGCTCGATTTAGCCCGGCGCTGGGTCGGCGAGCGCAAATTCCAGGTCGGCGTGCAGCTGCTGCGCCATCACCTCGACGGTGAGGCGGCGGGCGGCGCCTTCGCCGATATCGCCGAGAGCGCGATCGAGCAGTTGTTCGAAAGGACGGCGGACGAATTCGCGCGTACTCACGGCACCGTGGCGGGCGGCGCTTTTACGGTGCTGGGCCTCGGCAAGCTCGGCAGCCGCGAAATGACCTTCGTCTCGGACCTCGACCTGATCCTAATCTTCGACGCGCCCGGCGGCGGTGAATCGAGCGGCGGCTCGCGGCCGTTGCCGGTCACCGCCTATTACGCGCGGCTGTGCCAGCGCTTCATCAACGCGCTCACCGCTTTGACCGGCGAAGGCAGTCTTTACGACGTGGACATGCGTTTGCGGCCCTCGGGCATGGCCGGGCCGATCGCCTCGAGCCTCGAGGCGTTCCGCCTCTATCATAAGGAATCGGCCTGGGCCTGGGAGCACATGGCACTGACCCGCGCCCGGGCCGTGGCCGGGCCGGACGCGTTGCGCCACCGGGTGATGGACGAGGTGCACGCGATTCTGATGTGCAAACGCGACCCCGTCAGGCTCGCCGCCGAAGTCGGCGACATGCGCCTGCGCATCGCCGCGGCGCACCGCAAGCCGCCGGCTTTCGAGGTCAAGCACCGGCGCGGCGGCATGGTCGACGTCGAGTTCATCGCCCAATATCTGCAACTGCGCGATGCGGCGCGCGCGCCGCAGGTGCTGCGCCAGAACATGCGCGAGGCGCTGCTGGCGCTGGCCGAATGCGGCGCGCTGACGCGTCCGGACGCCGACACGCTGGTCGCCGCGCTGACGCTGTGGCGCAATGTGCAAAGCCTCCTCAAGCTCACAGTCGAGGAGCCGTTCGACGAAAGCCAGGCCGCGCCGGCGCTTAAATCCATCCTGGCCAAGGGCGCGGGTGCGGTTGACTTCGCCAGCCTGAAAGCTGATATGGATGCGAACGCCAAGCGCGTGTTGCGGCTCTACGAGACGTTGATCGCGGCGCCGGGCAAGACGGAAAAACGGGAAAAGGAAGGCAAAGCATGAGTCTCGAGATCGGCGACAAGGCCCCCGACTTCACATTGCCGACCGATGGCGGCGGCAAGATCAAGCTCGGCGAGCTCAAGGGTAAGAAGGTCGTGCTCTATTTCTATCCCAAGGACGACACCTCGGGCTGCACCGCCGAGGCCTGCGCTTTTCGTGACGGCATACCGAATTTCCGCAAGGTCGACGCCGTCATCATCGGCGTGTCGCGGGACAGCGTGGCGGCGCACGACAAGTTCAAGAAAAAATACCACCTGCCGTTTACCCTTGCTTCGGACACGGAAGGCAAGGTGACCGAGCGCTACGGCGTCTGGGTGCAGAAAAGCATGTATGGACGCAAATACATGGGGATCGAGCGCTCGACCTTCCTGATCGACGAAAAAGGCGTGATCCGCGGGCTATGGCGCAAGGTCAAGGTGCCGGGCCACGCCGAAGAGGTGCTGGAAGCGGCCAAGGCGTCTTAAACGCGGTATTTTTTTCAAGCGGCGTAGAAGGCGGTCACGCTTGTTTTCTCATAATTTCGTTAGCCTCGACGGAAGCCAACTGCACCTCAGCATCGGCGAGCAATCTCCGCACGATCGATCTCTTTTCATCTGAGATTCCGTTGAGCTTCAACAGTTCCTGATAATGCTCGATGTCCAGTCGGATGAGATGGGACGTTTCCATAACCGCTGCCTCCCTTTGTTGTCGTGCCCCAAGGAAACAATTCATCAGGCCGCAATGGAAGCTTCGGAATCTACTTAGGAGCTGTCCGAGAATCTGAAATATCCCGGTATGTATTCGATAGCCGAAATCGCACCCGAGCTTGCCGATCCGGTTGTAAAAAACTTTTACGGCAATGGAGCGGAAGTCCAATGGAACTCCGCCATGACCCCGCTCTCAAACCGGCATTGCACGGCAATGATGCGCGGCATTTTCCCGCCGGCGGGCACGTCGTTCCGCGTGCCCTGAATATCGACAATCGATTCATTGGAATGCGTGGTGGCGCGTTTGTTGGTTACATCAAAGCGGGCGTCGGGATAGGCATTCAGCATAAAATCGATACAGCGATCTATGTTGGTCACCGGCGCTCCGGGTTGCGTCGGTTGTGCACTATGTGAGCTGAACATTTTATCGACAGCGGAATCCCACGTCGTGCAGCCGGTGAGGAATAAGAGGGAGCAAACAGCCACCGCCGAACCGCGCATGGTTTATTCTCTCTTCTTGTGAAATCCCGCCCTCAATGACCGTAATCCGGCGGCAACGACATGTCACCTTTCAATTGTCGCCCAGCGCGCCTGGCCATCACCCCCGAGTCGCGGTTTCAGGCGGCGGCATTCGCTGCTATAATCGCTTGGTTACGGTGAATTCGAGGAACAGCTCATGCAGCGATGGTTTCGGACCGGGCTTGTCGTTTTATCGTTATTCGCGGCCTCCGCCGCTTTGGCCGCCACCGTCAATGTCAGCCAGAAGAATCGGAAATTCGCGCCCGAGGCATTGCAAATTGCCGCCGGCACGACGGTTCACATCATCAATGACGACAATGTAACGCACCATATCTACATCGATGCCGCGACGATGAAATTCGATTCCGGCGAGCAACCGGTGGGATCGACCGTCGATCTGGTGTTCGACAAGCAGGGCACTTTCACCGTGTTATGCGCCATCCACCCGACGATGCACCTCAAGGTGACCGTCCAGTAGGATTCAGCGCGGCAATTCGGGAACCGCGACGGGCGCGGAGTGATCCTCGCTCAGGGTCTTGAGGAAAGCGATCAGGTCGGCTTTTTCCTGGTCGCTCAGGTGGAGCGGCTTGATCAGCTCCGAGCGGCTCGGCCGGTCGATCCCGCCGCGATCATAGAGATCGATCACTGCTTCAAGCGTCGGTTCCGAGCCGTTGTGCATATAGGGCGCGCGCCGCGCCACATCGCGCAGCGTCGGCACCTTGAAGGCGTATTGGAGCTTGGGCGAGTTCTTGAATATCTTGCCGCGGCCGATGTCATCACCCTGCCCCACGCCGATGTCGTAGAAAGCGCCGTCGGTGAAGTTCCATCCCGAATGGCATTCGGCGCAGCCGGCCTTGCCGTTGAACAAAGCGAAGCCGCGTTTGGCAGAAACGTCGATGGCGTTTTCGTCACCCGCGATCCAGCGGTCGAACGGCGATTGCCCCGCCACAATGGTGCGCTCGTAAGTGGCGAGCGCGAGCTCGATATGATCCCGGGTAATCGCTCCGTCGGGCGGGAAGGCGGCGGCGAAGGCGCGCACATAGCCGGGAATGCCCTGGAGCAGGCGGATCAGGTCTTCTTCCTTGCGGTTCATGTTGTCGGCCCCGGTGATCGGCGCGAAGGTGACCGCCTCGAGATTCCCGAGATGCCCGTCCCAGCCCATGATCTCGATCCAGGCGAGATCGAGGAGCGTCGGCGCGCGCGTCGGCAACGGCGTCTGCCCGACGCCGATGGCGCGCGGCAATCCATCGCCCCAGGACAGGCCCGGATTGTGGCAACTGGCGCAGGCGCGCGTGCCGTTGCCGGAAATAATCGGATCGAAGAACAGCGTCCGGCCGAGATCGGCCTTGGCCTTGGAATAGGGATTTTCGGGCGGAAACGGAATCGCGTCCGGCCGGCGATACTCCGCTTTCAACGCCTGAAGTTGCGAGACCGGGTTCGCCGCCGCGGTGCGGTCGTAGGAATATCCGGTGACGAGCAGAACCGCCAAGCCGCACAACCCCAACGTGCCCAAAATGAGCCCGCACAAAATCGCCGGCAGCCATCCCATGTGGGTTCGGCCGCCGAAATTCTTTTCAAGCGTCGTCATCGCTGCAGATTTGCGGAATGCTGCGTCATCGTTCGAGCCCTCAACTCGCCACGGTCAGCGATTGCAGATCGCTGACGGCCTCGGGCAGAACGACCGTGACCACGGTGCCCTTTCCCGGGCTGCTTTCGATGTCCAGGCTGCCGCCATGCAACGCGGCGAACACCTTGCACAAGGGCAATCCCAGGCCGGTGCCTTCGTATTTGCGCGACAGGCTGCTGTCGATCTGGCCGAAAGGCGACAGCGCGACCGGAATATCCTCCGCGCGCATGCCGATGCCGGTGTCGGCGACCTTGAGCGCGACCCAGCCGGGCGCCAGCCGCGAGGCGGACAGGCTGACCTTGCCGCCCGCCGGGGTGAATTTGATCGCGTTGGAGAGGAGATGCTGGACGATGCGCCGCGCACGCGCTGGATCGGCCAGCAGCCACAACGGCTCCTGGAGCTTCTCCACGGTGATCGTGAGATTCCCGCTCTGGCTTTGCGGCATCACGATTTCGGCGCTGCGCGACATAAGCTCGCCGACATCGACCGGCTCCGGCACGATCTGCAGGCTGCCGCCCTCGCACTTGGCGATGTCGAGGATGTCGTTGATGATCTCGAGCAGGTGGCTGCCGCTGCGGAGAATATCGGAGGCGAATTCCTTGTAGGAAGGCTGGCCGACCGGCCCGAACATCTCCTTGGCGATGATTTCGGAGAACCCGATCACGGCGTTCAAGGGCGTGCGCAGCTCATGCCCCATATTGGACAGGAATTCGGTTTTGGCGCGGTTCGCGGCTTCCGCCTGCTCCTTGGCCGATTGCAGCATGATCTCGCGCTCCTTGAGCGTGGAGATGTCGCTGACGATGACGACATAGCCGCCATCCGCGGTGGCGCTGCGGCTCAGGCTGAGCCAACGGCCGTCGGGCAAGCGCAGCTCGCCGCTGTCCAGCACCGCCGGCAGCGGCATGCCCACCGTCAGCCCAAGGGCGGGGAAGAACGACGCGATGCGCGAATTCGAGATCAGAATCCTGCCGCCGCCATCGACCAGGATGACGCCTTCCGCGGTGCTCTCGATGGCGTTGACGAGGCCGAGATTGGTAATGTCCTTGGAGTCCAGCACCGTGACGGGATTCGGCGTCGTGAAGGTCGAGCGCGCCACGCGCGACCCCGTGACCACGACTTCCTGAAGCGTATTGTCGCTCT
>Ga0209624_10001134_pt1 | contig 21796 bp, 21 predicted proteins | sample JacPinW_OM2H0_O1_FD_188565 | JGI IMG/M metagenome (GOLD analysis project Ga0209624, IMG submission 188565) | Forest soil microbial communities from Algoma, Ontario, Canada - Jack Pine, Ontario site 1_JW_OM2H0_O1 (SPAdes) (version 2) | ecosystem: Environmental > Terrestrial > Soil > Boreal...
CTGATCCTAAAAGCACGGTAGTGCTCGTCGGGTATCAGGCGGTAGGCACCATGGGTCGTGATTTAGTTGATGGTGCAAAAAAGATACGCATATTTGGAAAGCTCTATGAAGTGCATGCAAAAATAAAAATGATAAATTTATTTTCAGCGCATGCTGATTATAATGAAATTTTAGATTGGCTGGGGCACCTAGAGCGTGCTCCAAAAACGATATATCTCACTCATGGAGAGCTTGCATCTGCTCAATCTTTAAAAACTAAAATAGAACAACGTTTTGGGTGGACAGTAGTCATTCCAAAATACCAAGAATCTTTTGATTTAGATTAAAGCTAAAGTACCTAATTTCGCTTATACTTTCTGCTCCCAAGCTTACCACTAATTGTTACCCGATATGCAGTTACTACCACATTCGGTTCTTCGTTTCTATTCAGAACAACTATTAATGGATTTATCTCATTCCTTCTTTCAGTAAACTTTTCAGCTCCCCTATTTTCTTCATCCCAAGATCTATAGCCAGTTTCTAGGACAGCCTTTACTTCTGACTCCAAGATATTCCTTTCTACCATTGTCTGGCAAGCATGCCCTGAGTAGGCAAGAGCTTCGCTAATATGATTTTTTTTCTGCATTGGCATTGTTGCAGTAGTAATTCCTAGCAGGATGACCGTCATGGATATTTTTATCATATGTTTTCCTTACATAACGTTAATCTATAATATGACCAAGAATAAATACTTGTGGCATTAAACACAAGTCATATGGATAAGAAAGCTCACTTTTTAAGCAAGATTAATGCCAATAAACCGCTTGCATAAAGCATTATTTTATGCTAAAGTTAACCTGTTTTTCTAAACATTTATTAACCTAAGGGTATCTATGAAAAATTTACTATTAAGTGCATTGATATGCTTACAAGTTTTTAGCATACACCCAGAGATCAACATTATTAACTATGACGAATCGCACAAAGATGCGGTAATGGAACTCGTCTTTCAAGACCCTTATAAGTTTTTCTGTGGCTCAGACGCAGTCACCAGAGGGTTTATGCCCGAGGAACTTTTTATCTCAGAAAATAGAAAGGGCATGGAAACTGTCCTGAATAATCCCCTGCAAATAAAAAAAGTTTTAATCAATGGTGGGAAAGTTATCGGATTCGCAGAGTTTTGTAAATCGAGAGAACTCAACTTGGAATCTCTCAAACCAATGATTGAAGCACAAGGACTGCCCTTCGATGAGAATCAATTTATGGCCGCTATGCCGTATTTAAAAAGAACCAATGCTGAATGTGAAGAGTTTGCATTAATCGAATGTATGGCAGTCTCTAGAGAATTTAGAGGCAAAGGTCATGGCAAAGCTTTGATAAAACTTGCTTTGCATGAAATCAAAACGTTATGGCCGGCTCTTAAACAAGTTCGTCTTAATGTTAATGCTACCAATGAAGTTGCGCGAAAACTCTATGAATCTGAAGGCTTTGTTGCTTCAGAAACTCAACCAGCTCATTTGGTTATGATGAATGTTATTCAATATGAGAAATCTCTCTATCAATAGATTTACTTTCAATTAAACTGAAGGAGAGTTTCCCAGTAAAAAAGGAGAAAAAATGATTAAAAGTGTATTAAAGCTATCGAGTTATAAATTTTTGTTTTTCTTTAATTTATTGTGTTATGCCACATTTTTGCTTGCTGAAGGTTTTGCTGCAGGTACTCTAGTAAAAACTATAGATGGCTATAATGCAATAGAAAATCTAAAGGAAAATGATTATGTATTAAGTTACGATATTAATAATAATACCTACACCCAAAGCAAAATTGTTAAAACTCTAAAAAGAAAAACTAATCAAACTGTACGTATTATCATTGAAAATGCAGAGTTAGAATTTGATAAACAACAAAAGTTTTTTTGTCCTTTTGCAGAAAATTGTTGGGTTATACCGCAAGATTTTAATACAAATCAATATCTCTTTAAACAATCCTCTCAGTTAATTCCTATTCAAGAAATTATTAGTACTGAAAAAGAAAGCAGCGTTTATTGTCTTTCTTTGGAAGGAAATCATAATTTTTTTGTCTCAAAACAAGAAATATTAGTGCATAATTGCGCAATTCCCATTCTGGGCCCCATCATTACTTGGATTGCTACCAATATTGAAATTACCATCGGTATTGGAGGCATTCTTACTGCTATCGGCCTTAATAAAATAACTAATAAAGAAGCACGCCAAAAAGCAAAAGAATGGGGATATAAAGAAGACAAAAGTCCCCCTTTTGATTCTCACGGAAAACCTACATTCAGGAAAGGCGATTCATGGATAAGCCCTGATAGAGATGGGCATAATGGGGGAGTATGGAAAGAATATAAGGGAAAACAAAGAGTTGGGACTTTGGATGCAAATGGCAATAAAATAAAAGGTTGAAAAATTTTCTATGAAATTTAGTATTCAAATTATAAGTAAAAAACCTAAAAAAATTTGGGGACTTTTATCGTATGAAGGACAAATTATCATAGGAGATTTTCAAGAAAAATTTGTGATGCCTCTCAATAGTTGGAATATCGAACAATACAAACAGCAATGGCAAGAAGGAATCAAAAGAATCAAAACAAAACCTGTTTCATGTTTGGTTGCGACAGTACAAAATTTATATACTCACCCATTAATTGAAATGTGGATACTTTATAAAGAAAATAATACCATTTATTTTCAGAATAACTTATTAAATAATTCGATTATAGCAGAAGATCCCGCATTAAAAGGTCTTGATCTTGCAAATTTTACTCCTGAAACCTGCTATCAATATATCGATTATCATCGCAAAACACATACGGAAGATGGAACTAAAATTTCTGAATGGAGCCTACCAGTCGAAAATATTAATTCAAATATAATGTCTTAGAACCTTAAAGTAGAACTAACTCCTATCCGTTCAGCACCACCCAAGCTTTTTCAGATATTGCGTATGTATTGCGCCGTGCTACAGCAAGGATTTCTTTTCCTTCTTGGGCCAATACGGCATCGTGCGGCAGGTTGTGTGCCGCCAGGAATGCATTAGAAGCTTGTGTAAAGATCTTCTTTGTATTTAAACGTCCGTGGCTCAACTTTTTATCTTTAATTACCAAGAGATAAATATTTTGATTGCCACTCTTGCGCAGAGCGTTCACTATCTGCACCATATCGTTGTCAGAACAAAATGAATCGTTGTGCAAATGCGCAATAAGTATTGGGATATCTTTTGGAATGTTTGCAAGACGTGCTCCTAACGTATTGGGAGCTTTTTTAAGCTTGGGAAAAATGCCTTTAAAAATTGTGCGAATCAGAGCACCACCCCATGGTATGAATGGCGTATATCGCGCGCCCCATCGTTTCATAACTTTCTTAATATCGGCAAACGGTGATTCAAGTATCACTGATTTTACCCGATCGATAGGATGGGCTGCTAAAAGTTCAAGCGCAACTTTTGCACCAATACAGGTGCCGGCAATAACAATATCCGCTTGTGGGTTATTTGCAATGACTTCTTTATAAATTGTATTAAGGTTAGCCACTGATTCTCCGGTACCAAAATCAAAATGTTCTTGGTCAAATTGATGGTCAAAGGTAACAAATGGCCCGTTTGCTATAGAGCCTTTTAGCCATGCGTTGGAGCAGAGTAAACTGTGGCCGGCGCCACCGGAAAACATCCGCTGTAGGGTGTTATCCCGCGGGCAGGAATGAATAAAAATTGGCTCGGTGTATCCTTTTGGCAATCCTTTTTGAAAATGCCATATCGGAAAGTGCGCATTATTAGGAATGCTTACATTTCCCTGCTCAGGAACACCATATTGGTTGATAGCATTGAATAAATGGCCAATCGTTGTACAAGCAAGACCTTCTGTTTTTTCCCTAATAGGCACCAAAAACATGCCATTGAGCTTTTCAACCACATTTTGTGCCACAATTAAACTACTCAAAGATGGCACGAGAATAAGAATAAGATACTTATTGAGAGACATACATAACCTCCGAAACTGTACTGATTTACCTACTATTCATAATACACCAAAAATTTAATTTTAAAAATATAAAAATATATAAATTCAAATAGAATTTTTTATAATGCTAGGCTTTCTTGCGCCTCACTCAAAAGACTTCAGTCTGCGATGAGCAGGTAGGAAAAAAAATCAATGACTGGTATATCAATCTTCAAATAAGTGCTGCAAATAGCGATCGGGGTTGTCTAAAAAATGTTTGGTAATTTGATAGTGTTGCGTATCTTTGTAATCAATAGGCGTTAGAATCCCTGAATCGCAGGAATAGATAGTTGCACCTGGATATGCCAAAAGCAATGGCGAATGCGTTGCGATAATAAACTGCGCGTTCGTTTTTCCTTCACACATTTGGTGGATAATAGCAAGCAGTGAAAGCTGCCGCTGCGGTGAAAGAGCAGCTTCAGGCTCATCGAATATAAAAAAACCACCAGAGCCTAACCGATTGCTAAAGAATGCCAAAAAGCTTTCTCCATGGGATTGCTCATGAAGCGATTTCCCGCCATAAAAATCATAAATCGTTACATCACTCTGCGCGAGATAGTCTATATAGTTTGCAACATTAAAAAAGCTTTCTGCTCTAAAAAAATAGCCATTTTTCGGCTTCATGCGCCAGGAAAGAATCAAGTTATCACTCAGCTGCTGCGCAGGAGTATACGTATTTTCAGATGACGTTTTAAAATGAATATTTTTGCTACCCCCTTCTGCCCCAAAACCAGCTTTATCGGCAATTGCTTCTAGAATAGTCGATTTACCACTACCATTTTCACCAACAAAAAAAGTGACAGCACTCGGAAATTCAATCTCTTCTAGTTGCTTTATTATCGGCAAAGAGAAAGGGTATTTGGTAAAATCCACGGTTGGAGCAAAATTTACTTTGACCCTGTCTAACAGGGGGCCATCGGCCAGAAAGTTTTTTGTTTTCATAGTATAAAAATTGTACTATATTAAGCAAAAATCAGCAATAACCTTATCCACCTGAATATAACTAAGGAGCACAAAATATAATGAAAATAGCTATAGCTTTTGCTTGTACAGCATTGTTCTACATTTCTCATGCGATATCTATGAATACACCTAAAGATAAACATTCAGAAGATATCTCACAACCAAAATATCTGTTTGAATCGGCTCGTTTATACTATAGAGAATTTACCTATGATGATGCACCAGCATTAACGCCCATCTTGGGCGACAAAGAAGTTATGGAATATTGCGTGTCTCACGAAGAGCAGAAAAAAATATTCCATGCCATGAACAATGAAGAGATTAAAGCATTTCTTGCACGAGTAATTACTTCTTACAAAGAAAATGGTTGGGGCCGTTATGCTCTTATTAAAAAAGACGACAGCACCTTAATCGGCTACTGCGGTTTAAGAATGCAGGCATTTGGCGATAAAAATTACCCCGAACTGGGCTATAGGCTTGCCAAAAAATATTGGAATCTTGGCTATGCAACCGAATCCGCATGTGCCACCCGAGATTATCTCAAAGAAGCTTTGAAATTGCCCGAGCTTATTTCTATCATAGAGCCTTCAAATGAAAAATCGATAAACGTCATCACCAAAGCAGGGTTCTCTTTTTCAAGAGTAGAAACTTTCTATGGCTTTCCTGCCAACATTTATGAAATAAAATTTGCCACTGAAAATAAAGAGCAACGCCAGCTCTGCAATTATGAATAGATCACTGATTTTGTTTTGATGATCCTTGTAGAATTCCCTCTCTTCTTGTTATGGTCAAAAAAATTAGAACAAGGAGCTTTACGATGAAAATTAATAAGATCATAACTCTTTTAGGCTTACTGATTCTTGCGCCATGCAGAGGCATGCAGCTAGAAACTCAAATACAAGAAAAGCAACCGATATCTAATAGCGTCAAAAACGAACTTATCTCATTGGTACGCGCTGAATTAACACAAGGTCCGCAAGATATTTCACGAAAGTCCGATTATAAATTACAACAAATTGCCACTGCCTCTAAGAGCCTATTGGCAGATAAAGCTGAAGTCGCCCGCATTGCCCAAACTTTAAAAACCAACAAACAACAGCTTACACAAGCACTAAATAATATTTGGCAACAAGCGCACACTGCTCTGAACACGAGCACCAAGAGAACAGCCCAACTTACCACACTTACCACTTCTGTACAAAAGCCCCAGATAGAAAAAATTATTTCGCCGCTACCAACTCCACCATTGCCAAAGCAGCCAGCTCTTGTTACTCAAACTAATCTAGCGGAAGAAGCCTCTAAAACTCCGGTGTTGCAAGTTCCTTCAGTTATCTTAATAAGCTCGGACGGTAAAGAATTCACAATCGCACAGAGTACTGCTGAGCTCTCACAAACAATTAAGAATATGATTAGTGATGTTGGCGCATCCGAGGGTATTCCCTTTACTAATATCTCAAGTAAAGATCTTGAAATTATTGTCTCCCATTTACGTGCAATTGAAAATCTCAAGCGAAACCCGGGTAACAAATATAATTTAAGACAGGTACGCGTCACCTTACGGCCCCAGGTTAAAAATCTTACACAACAAGAACTCATCGATCTCTTACTCATTGCAAACTACCTCGACACACCACCATTAATACATGCTTATGCAGTATTTCTTGTAATGACTGTTCCAGAAAGCCTTTACACAGCATCTTTTGGATCTGGAACAATATTTGTTCCTCAAAATGATAAATTTCAGAAATACTTTGCTAATGTACTACAAGGAACGGGAAAGAATATCCCCGCCGAATTAATTCAATATATAGTTTCAATTGATGAATCTGTGATCAAAGAAGAAAAAACTAAATATAATAAAAATGGTCCTTTAGAACGAACTTTAAAGCTATTCACGATTTTAGGTCAAAAGAAAAGCGACCAAAACACAGCTCAAATGAAGCAGCTGGTCCAGGAAGGAATTTATCCCAATATGACATCAGAATATCAAGAAACACCTCTTCTTAAAGCAATCAGTTATTCTCAAAATGATATCGCCATCGACCTAATTAAAGCTGGCGCTGACGTCAATGCTACTGATGAAAATGGTCGCACCCCTTTAATGAAATTAGCTGCATTGAGCGATTTTAGAAAGCCTTGCACTCATCTTGAGATATTTAAAGCTCTCCTGAACGCTAATGCAAACTTAAATGCAAAAGACAAATCCAATAAGACTGCTCTTTCTATAGCAACTACCGTAGCTCATATCCCCATTATGAAAGAGCTACAAAAAGCCGGGGCCCAATAAACATGAGAAACTACTATGCTTAATCTTTATATGCCAGTTGGATAGTCTCAGGAATTTAAGCTGAAATCCATCCCGAGGTTTTTTCTAACGGTTCTGCTTTTTGTTACATCGCAATGGATAACTGCATCAAATTGAGCAGAGAGTTGCGCAGAAAAATAATGGCATTTTGCTATCCTTAAAATAGCTTACAAGTAAAAAGTTATTTTATATTTTCTAAATATTCGGCAACCTTGTCACGACCGGCTAATTTTGCATGCATTAAAGCTGTGCGACCATTCTTATCAACAGCTTTAACATCACTGCCCTGCTTAACTAAATATTTTACTATATCTTTATGATTGTTCTTTTTGGGTATCCCGAACCAATCATCTTGAGATTCTCCTGGATTACACTCACCAGCTTCGCATTCTACTCCATTAATATGGTTGCCTGCTGCAATCATAAGAACAGTTCTGCCTTCTTTATCTCTTGCACCTATATTTGGCTTATACCACTCTATAAGAGATTGAAGCGTTAGTGAATCACCTTTGGCTGCAGCATGTAACAATGGTGTAAAACCATCACAATCTGGTGTATCAATAGAAAAACCACAGTTTTTTGTGAGGTAGTCAAGAATACGAATGCTCCCATTTTGTGCAGCAATATCGAATACCGTTTTGCCAGTATTATTTTTTGCATCAATATTTGGCTGGAATTCTTCAATTATTTTTTTTAGTGTATCTCTATAATTATCATCACATATATGCATCAATAGATTCTGGCCATTCGCATCTTGCATATTTATATCGAACTCACAATCTTTTTGGCAAAGGCGCTTAATAACATCGATACGATGTCTTTTTGCAGCAGCTATCGCTAAATCTAAGGTGATCTGTGGATTCTCTTGCACATTTAAATTACGTTCTTTAATGCAATATTCGATCAATTCCAAATTAAAAAATGGTCCATATGAACCGTAACCCAGCGTTACCTTTTCGTGCGCTATACAGCTGATAAGTATTGGTAGATCTATTGTTAATTTATGCTCTTTAACAAGATAATCAAAAACATTGTAGGCTCCGCAGATTGCATAAACCATCAAGGCATCCTGACCAGCATTATTTTTTATAGTAAAATCAGCTTTGCACTGCTCAATTAAACATTTCGCAATTTCAAAGCGTTTACTATCCGCCCCTAGAATACCCGCTGCATACATGAGTGGCATATTCCCATTGTTATCTTGGGCATTCACCAGAGCTCCCTGACCGATGAGATACTCAATGATAGCATGATCCCCTCGTTCTGCGGCAATCATGAGCGGCGTCTGGCCAGATTTATTCTCGCCATCAATCTTGGCTCCACTTTCTACTAAACATTTAACTATACTTAAGTTTCTATAAGCCGCATCACATAATGGCGTATTGCTATTGCTCCTTGTTCCATTAGGATTAGCACCTATTTTAATTGTTTCTCTAATCTTTGATTCATCCTCTTCAATAATGAAAGAAAACATTCTCTCATTCAGTTCTTTTTCTTCAATTGCTTGAATGATGCTGCAGAGGGCAATTTCTTCTTCGCGTATTTTATTATCCTCATGCAATGCACCGTACTTTGCTAATACTGCTTGTATCTGTTTAAACTCTTCAGGTGCCATACCATGATCCGCACAATCTTTTGCTTGCGTATACACATGATTAATCTTTGCAAGTAAGAAAAGTGCTTTGTGAACATCATCTCTTTTTTGATTAGCAGCGCATTCTTGTTTTAATGGTGAGTACGAACGCACAAGAGATTCAAAAGTCGGTAATTTATTTTTCTGATCATAAGTTAGTGCAAAGCCGTAAGGATTTTTGGAACACGAAACAAGATCATCGCGGATTTCATCAGGCATTGGATATTTTTTGTCATCAATAAAATGATCTAGAAAATCAAAAAGAATCTGTTTAATCGCGAATGGCGCATGGTTATTGGATTCAAAAACGATTGCATTAATAACTGAATCTCGTTTATCCAAGATGACTGTTATTGCATGCATGCGACTATCACTACCTATGCATGATTGCCCCCTTCCCTCTAATAAGCCTGTATTTAACGAAAGATTAAAGGCATGCCTATAATTTTTATTTGTTCTAAAGAGCGCAATTTGAGACACAAGATCAAAATTCTGTATCTTCTCCAGCATCTCTGCAAGCCGCCCACCTTCGTTTTCATATAATGCTTCATACCCATTAATGCAAAAAAAGTTATTATAAATCGTTTCATCGTTCACAAAACTTAAGGCTACGCTCTTTTTTTGAAAATCTTTATCGCGTTTGGCCATGACGGTATTCAATGTAGAATCAAATTCATGGCAGGCTATGTGCATTCTTTCGGAACCTCCACCTTCTTGAATATTTATGGCTTCTATTTTCTGCCAGAGTGGTTCATGCTGAATCATAAATATTTTTGCATGTATTTTTTCCATAAAATTTTCACAATCGAACTGTGGCGTTGTGAGTACGGTAAAGTTTTTAATATCTCCTGAAACTAAATCTGCCAGTTTTGTTTTTTCAGAATCATTCATAGTGCATTTTCTTACTAACGCATCGTAGTCATGAAGAAGCATAAGCCCAATGAGCGCATTCTTTATTGCATGATAAGAACAAGAGCCGCCAAATATAGGGCTTGCCTTACTATGCATTTCTTTGGTACCGCCTAAGCTCTTTACTGCCAGCTCTAGCTGTTGTTCAATACATTCTTCTCCATATGCTGTTTGTTTTAAAACGCGTGGTTGATAAATATTTAAAGTAGCAGACGATCCTGCAATTGGTTTGACTGTGTGGGCAATTATTTCAAAGTCATCCAATTTAATGCAATTATTTGCCTCATTATCATAAAAGATGTCACGAATATCCGCAGAGTTACCACGTTTTGGCAGGGGAGAAACCCCTTTACTTATTAAATATTGTACAACTGCATCATAGTTTTTATTATTTGCTAAGCTTAATGCCGTTGTTCCATGTATGTAACGATCAAAGTCTGGATATTCTGCAAAGTACTTTACAACTTCAAGTTTACCATTTTCTGCCGCATGGTAGAAAGCATTCAAGCTATTACAATCAACGGAATTTATTAAATATTTTCGATCAGTAGGATTGTTTGAATTTTCAAGTATGCATTTTACTACATTAAAATGACCTTGATGAGCAGCAACCATAAGTGGCGTACGTTCCAACCACTCTTTATCTACCCAATGAGCATCAGCTCTCTTATCTTTAATTAAATATCTAACAATATTTTCATGTCCAAACTTAGCTGCTACCATCAAAGAAGGCCACTCTTCGTTCAGAAGGTCATTTACATTTGAACCATCTTGGTCAAAAATCTGTTTAACCTTCTCAAGATTACCATCCCTCAGAGCATTAATAAGGAGCTCTTCTCTATTTTTATTTTGAGATGCTGGCAACTCTTCTGGCTTTTCCATCGCCATACCAACACTAACTATAAAAAAACTAGCAGCAACTACCAAAATTAAGAATTTTGGGTATACATTTTTCATAAAAAATCCTTATTTATCTAAAAACCTCAATTACATTTTAACTATTTGTAATTAAATATATACTTTTTTTATAAAAAGACAAGCAAATCTCTATCTCTTTAGCTCTAATTCATCAATTTAACTTTAATTCAATTTGAAATTATAAAAAGCGTCTAACCTTACATCCCTAAGAGAGAATTCATTTACCCTACTTTTTTCTAAGCACCCGTTGCTTATTTTTAACCAATACTTAAGCTATAAGAGAGGGGTGGACTTTCTGTATTAGACGTCGGTATGCAGCATTTATAAGCACTATTTTAAGGATTATACCGATGAAAGTCTTCTACACGCGATCAACTCCCCATCTTGCATCCCAGCTTCCTTACCAGCAAGGCAAGTATCTTTGCAAAAGTTTCAGCGATGGAGAGCTTTATATCAAACTTGAAGAAGATGTTACCGGCGAATCAGTATGGGTTATTGCGAACACGCTGCCGCCAGCAGAGCATCTGATGGAGCTTCTTTTGTTGCTCGATGCTTTGCAGCGAAGCGGTGCTATTATCAATCTCATTTTTACCTATTTCGCTTATGCCCGCCAAGATAAGCCTTTGGCACAAGAAGCTGCCAGTATGGAACTAATATGCCACTTGCTCAAAACATTTGCTATCCAAAAAATAGCTATAATACATGCGCATAGCATGCTCTTGCATAACTATATCGACTTTGAAAATGTTATTCCGCTCGAGCAAATAGCACAGATCGCACAAAAATATGATGCTCTTGCAGCGCCTGATAAAAGCGCACGCGCACTCGTTGAGAAACTATCGCAGCAGCTTGGCATGGAAGCAATTTTTTTAACCAAAAGCAGACTTGAGCAAGGATCCGTTGAAATCCTTTCCTGCGATGGCAACGTTCATGGGAAAAAAATTCTACTTATCGATGATATGATTGCAACGAGTAATACGGTTATCGAGACATCAAAAATGTTAAAAATATTAGGCGCCACGCACATCAGTGTTTGGGCAACACACGGTATATTTTCTGGTAATGCGCATCATGAGCTTGAAAAAAGTGGCGTTACCAAAATATATGTTACTAATACGATTGCTCAAAAAAATGGTTCAAGTAAAATTGAAGTTATCTCTATAGCACCCTTACTTGAACAGATTGTGCAACAATATAGGTGAATTAAGAAGGCTTATTTTTTTTATTTCTTAAGGTAAACATCAATTCTGCTTCTTCTTGGTCTATAGACTCTTGACCCGCTCTCTTTTCATTCGCACCTCTTGCTTGCCGATGAGGATGCTCTCCCGGCTCTGGATTTTCTCTTCGCCGGCCTCGTCTCATTTTATTTTTTCTTTTGTTTGTCATCGTTCCCCCAAGAAATGTTTTCTTCACGAACACGTCTTAACTTTTTTTCATTTTTCTTAGTACGTTTTTTACTATCAAGATCATGGTCGCTTAACGAATGTTTTTCATCGAACCAAATTTTTTTTATGCGAGATTCAGCCTTATTTTTTTGTTTTTTTTCTTTTGCCATTATGTCCATCTCCTCATTTTGCCTTTGTAAGAAAAGTACCCCTTCAATTTCAGCATAAGAAACACAAATACTATTTGTCAATGGCCGACAATAACAGTTTATTTTTGATCTATAGGACAATAATAGGATGATCTGCCGCCAATAGTAGCCTTTTTGAGTGTATGGCTATTATTTTTTGGGCATCGGTGATCAGTATGGCGATGAGTAATAAGATACGCCGATTTAAATTGTGTATCATCATCAGCTGAAAACCATTGTTGCTTGCCGAGCTTTTTACTATTTTTGATACGTAAGTTAGTTGCATAGCGCAATATGGCGCGCATATGTGCATATGTTTTTTTAATTTGCCCCGCAGACAAATCTTTAATTTTATGATGCGGATCGATCCCTGCTTGAAAAAGTATCTCATCAGAATATTCGTTGCCAATACCAGCAATTATCGATTGATCCATTAAAAAAGATTTAATATTTTTTCGTTCATTCTCCTTCACAATTTTTAAGAATGCAGCATATGAAAGCTTAAGCGGATCTGGACCTAAGTCTTTGAGCCCTTTAACCTCGTCAATCGATTTTACAAGCCATATTTTTCCAAATTTTCTTATATCGCACCAATGGAGCGTTTTATTATTGTCGAAGGTAAAGGCAACACATGAATATTTAACCTTTTCTCCTGCTTTTGCAACCACCACAAATCCAGTTAACCCAAAATGCATAACGAGTTTATAGTCTGACGAAACTGCTATAACAACATATTTTCCTTCCCGCTGCACATTCGTGAAAGTAGACCCAACAAGATCTTTTTTAAAATCGGTAGAACCTTTTTTAATTAGCCGTTTTTGCGAGATGCTTACATCCTTTATTTTTTTGTGCAAACAGTGAGAAGATATGTATCGCTTATACGCTTCAACTTCAGGCATTTCAGGCATAGATCTCCTTTTATAAAATAAATTGTGAACGAGTCTTTCAATGATGATCGTACTTTTTTTATTACATAATCTAGATTTTCAAAAAAATTACACATAATTTTAACTATTTTTACCGCGTTACTCAGGATTCTTGTAGAATTCTTAATCTTCTTGTTATGGTCAAAAAAATGTCATTTTGAAAAAGGAGCTCGCTATGAAAATTAATCAGATTATAACGCTTTTAGCATTATTAATTCTTCAGCCATCTATTGGTATGCAACTAGAGACTCAAACACAAGAGAAACAACCCATTTCTAATGTCCTCAAAAATGAACTCATCTCATTATTGCACGCTGAATTAATTAAAAAACCACAAGATATTTCACGAAGAGCAGATCGTAAATTACAAGAAATTATTACCGCATCCAAAAGCTTATTAACAGACAAAGTTGAGCTAGCACATGTTGCACAAACTTTAAAGATAGATACGCAACAACTAGCAAAGTTATTAAATAATATTTTGCAAAGAGCACAAACTGCTCTCGATATTAGCACCAAAAAAACACAGCAACTTATAGCCTCAATACAATCAGCACAAGTAGAAGTAAAGCCAGCATCAGCATCTCAACCTCAAGCTATTGCAATACCTGCTCCTACAATTCCCCTCTGGCAAGCAGCCGATCAAGGAGACATAGCCGCTGTTAAATGGCATATATCACACGGCACTAATGTTAATAGTAACAGCCCAAGCAACGAAACCCCGCTTATGCTTGCTGCCGGCAACGGACATAAAGAAATTGTTATGTTGTTAATTAATGCTGGCGCTAATCTTAACCAGCGCACTACAAATGGTTACACAGCGCTTCGCATTGCACTGCTGCTTCAACATCCTTCTATTGCAAAAGAGCTAATCGCCGCAGGGACCGATGTGAATCTTGTATATCCAAACGGAACTACCGCTTTAATAATTGCTGTGCGTGATGGTTACGAAGATATAGTAAAAGATCTTATTGCAGCCGGCGCAAATACAAATGCAAAGGATGACGATAACATTACCGCATTGATGATGGCAGCATTTCATGCCAATCATCGCTTAGTTAAGGTTCTTCTTGATGCTGGCGCACATGTTAATGATAAAGACAATACAGGAAAAACAGCTCTTGATTATGCAAAACTATCTAATGTTACAACAATTAACCTTTTAACCGATGCAATCAAACTTCAAACTATTCCCTCAAAATCAGCAAAAGAAGCTGAGCAAATTACTTCACCACTGCCAGCTGAACCTGCGATTACTATTCCTACTTCCTCTGCAATTGAAGCCGGCTGGGTAACAGTTTCAAAGGCACCCAAAGAACAAATTAATGTCCCCCAGATAACAGAGAACAGACCACCTTTAATAAAAGCAGCAAAAAGAGGAGATATTCAGACCGTTAAACAGCTTTTGAAAGAAGGTGCAGATATTAATGCTCGTGACACGCAAGGGAATACAGCTCTTGGAGTGGCAGCACGTTGGGGTTACATAGATCTCACTAATATGTTGCTGGCTCGAAAAGCAAATCCAAATATTGCAGAGGAAACAGGCCTTACCCCTTTGCATGATGCAGTCATTGGCGGGCATATTAGAATAGTTCAATCGCTGCTCGATAAGGGTGCAGATATTAATGCTCGCGATACACATCGCGGACGAACACCATTACATTGGGTTGTCAGAATGACCGTAGGTGCGCCTATAAAAATTGCTAAACAAAATTCTATCGAGACATCTATCGCCATGCTTAATTTACTGTTAAGCCGTGGCGCAAATCCATCAATTGTGGATTATAAAAATAACACACCATTAAAATTAGCGCGCGCTTTAAAATTAACACCTCTAGTACAAGTTCTAGAAAAAGCTCAATAATGCACCTGTTATGTGAGAGATAATCATGAATAAAATAAGAGCATTGCTCATTATTTGCTTTCTTAATAGCAGCCAGCTGTATGCTGCGTATAGTTGCACCTATACCTGTTCAGATGATCCATTAATGCAAATCTATCCCAATCAAAATATGTGCCAACTCTTAAGCACCATTCCCGCTGCACTGACTAATTTAGATTATGTGATGTATCCCAACTGCGATATCTATAACACCAACAGATTCAACTATAATAAGCGCTTTAATCTATTTCCCACCGCTATCATAGTTCCTGAAACCCAAGCGGAAGTGCAATACGTACTGCAAGTTCTCATCGAAAATAATTTACCGTTTGCGGTGCGTTCGGGGGGCCATTGCTATGGCCCCGGATCATTATCACCCGGCTATATTATTGATCTGCGTAATTTTAATGCTATTATTCCCGACATTAGTAATGGCACCGTCAGTATTGGTGCCGGCTGCCGTTTAGGTGACGTAATTACTGCTTTGGGCGCCATAAACTATGCAATACCAACCGGTACCTGCCCATCGGTCGGCCTTACCGGACTTGCATTAGGCGGCGGCCTTGGACTCTTAGCGCGTCAGTACGGATTAACAACAGATTCAATTATTAGCATGACCGTTGTAACAGCACAAAACACTATTATTGAAGTTACCGAAAATAGTTATCCAGACTTATTTTGGGCATTGCGTGGCGCCGGTGCTAATGCATTCGGTATCGTCTTAAACTTTACTTTTAACATGTACTTTATTCCTACCGTAAGTTATCTGCAGCTATCCTGGAATTGGGAACCCAATACGGTAGTTCAGATTACCCAGGCATGGCAACAATGGTTTCCTAATCAAGCCAATACTATCACATCGGAACTGGTCTTTCGCTATAATAACGGGCAATTACAATTGATACTCGATGCACTTAAAGTAGGCGCTGATCCCTTTACTGAATGGGAAAGCACTTTTGCACCATTTAACCCCACCGTCAATCTCTCTTACGGCAGTTATCTAGAAGCAGCAGATCTCTTTGCCTCTAATTACACGCAGCCGTTTTCCAAAGTAAAATCTAAATTTCTATTCTCTCCACTATCACTGGAAGCAATTAATATGATTGTTAATTTCTTTACGCAGTTACCAAATAATAGTTGCCCTTACTTGCTCTTTTTTGATCTTGGTGGCGCTGCAGGCGGCGCAATTGCACAAGGGGATAGCTCCTATTATCCGCGTAATGCATTTGCGTGGTTTTTTGCATTTATTTATTGGCCATTTGCTTTTCAACAAGAGGGAGCACTAAACTTGATACGAGAATTCTATACACAGTTTGCGCCCTACACTTCCCCCTATAGCTATGCAAATTTAGTTGATTATGATTTGGGCGCTTATTATTTACCTGCCTATTATGGCAGCAATATTGATCGCCTGATTCAGATTAAAAATACGTATGATCCTAATAATGTTTTCACCTGGCGGCAAGGTATACCGCTGCAATATGTTCCAAAATCATTTCTTACACAAAAGATTCAGCAAAAGTATTGCAGTTAAAACATAATACCCAATTTGCCCCATATTGAGCCTTGCGCCAATGAATTTCGATCGACAAATTCATACCCACCACCAATGCCAATGAGCCATGGATGGCCGTCATCGGTAATGTCATTGTATGAAAATGCAAGATAGATACTATTGGTTAGGGCACTCAGTTGCGCAGCAGATACCGTATTGAGATCTTGTGATGGCGTAAACACTCCATCACTCGGCGCCTTATTAGGCCCTATTGCAGATTCAGAAATATTTGCCGTGCTCGCAGAAATTGGAGTGCCCATTACCGCTCCGGCCAAATCATAAATTCCCGTATCGGGTGGAAACGATCCCAATAAAGTAATATGATCACGTGCTCGCCACCAGAGGTTATAGCCAAGCTCAATATTCCATTGGCAATAGGCATAATGGAATGCAAGCCAATATTCCACCTGACTTCCTGGTGTTACGCGTGCGGCAAGAGTGCAACTATTGATCGCCGGGAAAGATACGCTCGTGGCTGCTGCGTTGACCAGCAACATATAGCGTGACCAATCTCCATTTTCCAGCAGATCAAATGATCGTAATTCTCGTCCTGCAAAAAGATATCGATATTTACAATCATACAGAATACTCCATTGCCCGCACTCGCCAAGACAGCTGGTATAATCACCCATAATACCAAACCCGAATGCCCCATGTTTTGTACCTACTAATGGCTCAAAAAGAAAGCGCGCGCGCGGTGTATTGCCAGTCGGTATTGTGGCAACAAGATACAAACCAAAACGATTTCTATTATCATTCCGATAATAATTAGTGCCAAGCTTGAGCTGTATATCATCAACTCCTGAGCGCTTGAGCGCAAAAGGGCTCAGCTTGCCATATAACCATGCTGGGTTATTAAATGCTTGAATGCCAGTGGTAATGCCGGGAATAGTTCCATACACCTCATCACCGGTTAATACCTCTTTAATATGAAGATTATGCCGCACTTGCATCGCAGCAAATGAAACAGAAAACCATGCATTTTTAATATACCAACGTGCATCATCAGGGCACAAAGATCCTATATCAAATCGGCCATAAAAATAAGCACCGATCGTCTTGCTGATTGGCGATAGCGTAATCGTTGAACTATAAAAGAGGCCGGGTGGCGCAATAAGATTAAGCCATAAAGATCCAATATTCCCTGTCCCATTTTCTTGAATATTTAAAGCAGCATCATTATTGGGTAAAAAATAGCGAGCAACACTTCTGCTATTGTTTGATTGCATATAAAAAGGAGTTACATAATACTCATAGGAAGAACATTCGGTGGTCGAATCACGGTAGATATGATAGGTATCGAGTGCTAATTCATACGTTGCATTGTGTGTTACCGATCTGGGCATTAGGAATGAGCTACTATGCGCTTGCATTTGAAAAAAATAGAAAAGTAGAATGAGTATTAACAATCGTTTCATTACCTATTTTCCTTTACCATATTTTAAACATACCAAAGTATCATACCCAATATGTATCGCGCATGCCAATAGTAAGCCTGCGCAGGCTATTGTAAAATTGGATGCCTTGTTGCTATGGTAACAGCAGTATCTGGTATATAATTTAAAGGAAAACTCATGATCAATAAATTCTTAAAAACTCCGTTCGGTTATTTTTGCTTTTGGTTACCAATTTCACTTATAAGTGCAGAAATTTTTCTTGCTCGCACTCAAGCAACGACGTTAACATTACTTGTGTTCGCTTACTTTGTTAGTTTTTTAATTGCTTTACTATATACATGGTTATTACATAAAGGCATATTTACTGCTCCTTTTAAAAAGTATGTTCTTCGATGGATAATCGGATTTGTAGTGCTCATTCTTATCATAAAAACTTATATAAATCCTTTAGATGGCTTCCCATCTAATACACCTATAGCAGGAATTATAATCAGCAAACTTTTAGCTGCGGGTATCATACTGAGTATTTCTTACGTCATTGAATATTACTTACTCACTTGGGGCAATGCGCTTGGCCTTAAATTCTTATCTAAATCACGCAAAGGAAAGTAGATGATTAATAAATTCTTAAAGAGCCCGTTGGGCTATGCAACTATTTGGTTTATAGCCAATATTATCTATTATGGAATTATAGGGCAGCTTCTTTATCGCATTATTCCATTGGAGCATCTTTTTAATATTCCTGTTAAGCCACGAGTCACACTTTTTTCATCAATGCCTACCATAATTATGATAATTGGATTCAGCCTAGCGATGCTTACAGCATTTTTCTACACCTTATTTTTATACAAACAAAGAATGAATTTCTCTTTCAAATATAAGGCAATAAACATCTTTATTGCTGCCGCAGCAATTCTTTCTTTTGTCTTAAAATACTTTAACCAAATAAATATAATTGATAGCGTTATAGATCTAATTCATGGCCTTAATTATCGTATGTTTAACAATATTGTAATTTCTACCGGGTTTGTCTTAGCAGTATTATATATTTTTTTATGCCTAGTTTATTATAGCTTAACTACCCTCGGCAATTATTTAGCTCTCAAGTTATTATCAAAAAAATAAAGGAAGCTCGTGATTAAAAAATTTTTAAAAAGTCCATTTGGCTATGGCATCATTTGGCTCTTAGTTACTCTTATATATATTGTACTAACAGCACCAATCCTGAGCATCTACTTCTTTACAATGACTCCAATACTCTTATGGACCGACCGAGGAATTGCACTACTCGGCATTTGTATACCATTATTTGCGGCATTTTTGTATACTCTATTATTCTACAAAAAAACAATGGATCATGTTTTCAAGCATAAATCAATCGCTATATCTTGGGGAACGGTAGCTATTGTCTATATTATTGTAAGAGCTTTCGTAGATCCCGAAACTGCTTTTATCTTTATACCATGGCTACTCGGTATCGAGCTCTTTCTACCATACGGCGTGGGACGATTTCCATTGGTCGGGTATATTCTCTTCTATCCGCTCGATTACGGTCTTATCACGCTTGGCAATTATCTAGCCGTGCGATTATTATCAAAAAAACAAAGGAAAACTAATGATTAATAAACTTTTAAAAAGTCCGTTTGGATTTGCAATCATTTGGCTCATAAGCGATACTATCTATAGCTTATTCGTAGCAAAAGCACTTTTAACGCTCGCAAAATATCTCATTATTGCACCAGCATATCTTTTCAATATTTCTCTTGAGCCACAAACAATGATTACTGCGTTATTGTGGGCATCGATAAGAATTAGCTTATATAACCTTACGAACCTTTCAAACTTTCTTCTGCCTTTAAATAAGCAATTACTTTATCGATTGCTCGTATACGTTTTTCATCGGAAGGATGAAAATCATAATCAAATGAACTTACTAGCTCATGTTCTATGCGCTTCATCGTCTTTAAACCCTGCTTTAAACCTTCAGCAAACCCAATTCCCAAACATGCAGCCATTACATCTGCTTTCAATTCTGAAACTTTCCTGTAATCCCTAAAGGAAGTCAAAGAACCCAACAATCGCACACTGCTATGCCAATTAATTCCTCTATCTTCCAGCAAATGCGCAAGTAATTTAAATTTTATACAGTCATACTCTGTTAGATGCATTATCTCATGAGCAATGAAACTTAATGTTTCCTGGTTTGAAAAATAATTTTCTAAATTATAACGATTTAAATATATAATATTTTCATGGGGATTAATGCTTCCAAACGTTGTCATCTTTCCTTTTAATTTCTGTTCTGCGCTCCCAAACGTATCCCAATCCGAATTTTCAATCGCTATAACAGTAGGATTAACTCCACATTCCCTTATTAATGATTTAATTTTATCTTCAAATCCACAACCAGCTTTCCAGATATTGGTATAGCTCGAAGACATAAGTTTACTATGCATTTTAAACTGTTTTAGCCGCTCTTGATAAGTTTGCAATTCTCGATCGGTTATTTTAAGTTCTTTTTTTATCTTCTCAAAAATATTATTCATGCTTTTATTGAGCTGGCATTGCAATGCATCTTTCACCGCAAGTCCCATCCGCTTAATTTCTCTAACTTTTTGCATAATAGTTTTAGAAGATTCATCAGATGAGGTATCAATACAAGGAATATCTGCAGAGCTCTCTTTATACATACCCTTTAGGGATACAACTATTAAGAGAAAAAAAATAATATTAGAACGGATTTTCATAAAAACCTCCAGGCGATAAATACCACCTTAATAGACAAATATACTTATTACTTAATTTTACAAAATCTGAATCAAATGTAAAGATGTAATAATAATTTTCTAATAGAATTTAATGAATGGGGAAATTATTCTTACACTTAAAATAGCGGTATTTTCTGCTTCTAAACCAAAGTCGTAATACTTCAACTTCTGGTATCTCAGGCATGCTCTTAGCCTCTTTCCGCAAGCTTTCTCGCTTATTATTTTTTGTATGGCATAGACTTTTTTAAAAAACAATAATATTCTAATAATACTTAGTTTCCAATTAGCATAGGAAAACAAATGATTAATAAATTTTTAAAAAGTCCATTTGGATTTGCAACCATTTGGCTCATAAGCAATATTATATATACAATGACTACAACTTTATTGTGGGCATCCATAACAATTGAAGCAATGAATTTGTTTATACCATTTTTGGTAGCCTATTTTTACACGTCACTCATCTATAAAAAAACAATGAATCGCTATTTCAAGTGTTGTTCGTTAGGCATATATTTCGGCACAAAGTGGATCCTTGGTATTATTGAGCGCGTTTTAGTCTATCCTAACCAACTAACTATAGTACCTGATAGCTTTACGCTCCCCCATCTATTAATTCTTATTTTAATCGTAGGGTATCTGTTCTATCTGCTCATCACATTTGGTAATTATATAGCTGTGCGATTATTATCAAAAACAAAATCATAGCAGATAGCTATTTGCGCACAATGTAGCAATAATTAATCGCGTGTACATCAACAATTGGCGCAACGCTTACCTGATGGAAAAGGCCTTGTGTGGTGAATGATTGGACGGTGCCTAAGCCAAAGCCGCGCGGAAAGATAAGCCCGTCGCCACTAGAAACAAGCAGTTCGCCAATCTCTAGTTGGCATAAGTGGCTCACATGGTCAAGTAACCCAATGCATTCCTGATTACTTCCTTGATAAATACCGGTCGCTTTACTCTGTG
>Ga0209624_10001135_pt1 | contig 21796 bp, 18 predicted proteins | sample JacPinW_OM2H0_O1_FD_188565 | JGI IMG/M metagenome (GOLD analysis project Ga0209624, IMG submission 188565) | Forest soil microbial communities from Algoma, Ontario, Canada - Jack Pine, Ontario site 1_JW_OM2H0_O1 (SPAdes) (version 2) | ecosystem: Environmental > Terrestrial > Soil > Boreal...
TCGCCTGCCTCCACCGCGGGACGCGGGAGGATGATGCGATTCACCTCGTAGCGCGAGAGCGCCGCGGCTGCCATCGCCACCGCGAGAAACGTCTTGCCGGTGCCCGCGGGGCCAACGCCAAAGGTAATCGTGTTCTCGCGCACCGAGTCGACGTAGCGCTTCTGGTTGATTGTCTTTGGCGCCACGCGCAGCCCGCGGTGGCGCCAGACCACATCCTCGAGCACCCGCGCCGGCGATTCATGGGCATCCAACGCGCCCGTGACCGCGGCAATCGTGCCTGGCCCCACCTGATGACCGGCGGCAATCAGCTCGGCGAGCTCACGCACGACGCGCTCGCCCACACGCGTCTCCGTCTCATCGCCGTCGAACGTCAGCAGGTTGCCGCGGAGGAAGACCTTGCAGTCCAGATGCGCCTCCAGTGCACGCAGCACCATGTCCTGGCTGCCCGCCAGCTCGGCCGCAACGACGTTTGACAGTTCGATCTGCGTCCTCATCCCGCAAGCGCCGCTCGTACGAGCCCGGACACGCGCTTACCGTCGGCACGACCGTCGACCACAGCCATCGCCTGCTTCATCGCGGCGCCCATGTCCTTGGCCGAGGCTGCCCCGCTGTCACGCACAGCCTGCTCGACAATCGCAGCCAGCTCATCGTCGGAGAGCTCCGCCGGCAGATAGGTATCGATCAGCTGTGCCTCGGCCTGCTCGCCGCGCGCGAGGTCATCCCGTCCGGCTTCGTCGTAGGCTTTGGCCGCCTCCAGCCGCCGCTTACGCTCACGCCGCAGCACCACAAGCTCGTCATCGGCGCCCTCCTTTGCCGCCTTTTGTAGCTCGGAGAGCACCAGCCTCAGTGCGCCGACACGGTGTTTCTCGCCAGCACGCATCGCCGCCTGCAGATCGACTTTTATCTGCTCGAGTATCGCCATCTGCAAATCAGGATACGCCGCTATCGCGCCAACACCGCCAACTCAGGGTGCGCCATGAGTGACTTTGCTAGTCGTGTTCCAGCGGCGTCGGGCTACCCAAGCGCCCCGGCGAGGATGAATCGCGACCGAAAAGCAACGCCACATTCCAATCCACCAACAGACGCAGCTTGCGTTCCAGACCGGGCATGAGCAGCAGGTGATATGTACGCGCGATCAACCATGCGGGCAGACCACGCCAACGAATGCCAAGCGTGATCGCTACCGCCTGGCTGCGGCCGAGCTCGGCAACGACGCCTTTGGTCCGATAACGAAACGACCGTGTAGCACCGCCCGCCAGCGATGCCGCGACGTTGCGCGCCACCAGTCGCCCTTGGCGGATCGCGTGCTGCGCCGTCGGTGGGCACGGCTGTCCCGCTCTGGAGGCATCGGGCACTGCGGCACAGTCGCCAATCGCCCAAACCTGCGTGCCCTCACGGATGAGGCTTTGCTCACCGGGGACGGCAGGCACGGGGGCTTGCACGCGCATCGAGGAATCGACCAGCACCCGTCCCTCCCGGTCCAGGGGAAGACCCAGCTGCGCCACCACCGGGCTCGGCTTGACCCCAGCTGTCCAGACGAGCGTTCGCGTGGCGATCGTCTCACCCCCGGAGAGGGTCGCGGCGCGGGCACTCAGATCGAGCAGCGTGGTGTTGGTGCGTAGCTCGATCCCCCGCCCCCGCAGCTCACGTTCGGCAAACTCGGACAGGCTGGGAGGAACCTCCTGCATGATCCGCTCCCTCGCCTCGACCAGCACCCAACGCATTCCCTGCGCCCGACAGCGGGGATACAGCTCGATCGCCTGCACGGCGAAATCCTGCAGGTCGGCCAGTCCCTCCACCCCGGCGTAACCGGCGCCCACGAACACGAATCCCAGGTACTCGGCGCGCAATGCCGGGTCCTCGACGGACTCGGCGATGTCAAGACAACTCAACACCTGATTGCGCAGCGCCGTGGCATCCGACAATGACTTCAATCCGATCGCGTGTTCAGCCAGCCCGGGGATCGGCAGTGTGCGCGAGACAGAGCCGAGCGCGACGACTAGTTGGTCGTAGTGCAGATCGAGCTGCTCGCCGTCGATTCGCTGCACGCCGACAGTCCCTCGCGATGGATCTGCACCGGTAACGCGCCCGATCACGAGCTCCGTACGACGCAGCTGTGAGCGCAGTGAGACAACCACGTGGCGCGGGTCGAGCGTTCCCCCGGCGGCGCCCGGCAAAAGTGGCGTGTAGAGCATGAAGTTGGCGTCGTTGACGAGCGTCACACGCGCGCTCTGCGCCGGTAGCAGGCGCTCAAGCGCACGCGCAGCGTAAAAGCCGCCAAAGCCGCCACCAGCGATCACCACCTGCCAGGCCACAGCTACACAATAAGGTGCAGGGCGTGGACAGCACCCTGTACGCTCGCGCGCTCGCGCCATTCCTCGCGGAAACGGAGCGCCTGCGCCCGGCGAACACAGAAGTGATCGACGCACACACCCATCTCGGCCTAGACGAGGACGGCCGCTCACTCACGCCCGAGCAGTTGCTCTCCCAGCTCGACGCCGCCGATGCTCGCCGGGCGTGCGTTTTCCCGCTGCACGACCCCGAGCGCAAACCGTCATACAGCCTCCCCAACGACCGGGTGTTCGAGTGGGCCGCTCAAAGTAAAGGCAGGCTCGTGCCGTTCTGTCGCCTGGACCCAGCCGAAGCGCCGCTTGCGGAGGCCGAACGCTGCCTCGCGATTGGGGCACGTGGCATCAAGCTGCATCCGCGGGCCCAGGACTTCAAGTTCGATGGCCCGGAGATGGAGGAGGTCTTCGCCCTCGCCGAAATGGCCCGCGTCCCGATCCTTATTCACGCCGGCCGCGGGTTGCCACCGCTTGCGGACGGGCTCGCGGATCTCGCGCTGCGCCACCCAGGCGCAGTCCTCATCCTCGCCCACGGCGCGATCTGCGATCAGGGCATCCTGACCTCGCGCCTAGCTGAGCATCCGGGCGTGCTGTACGACATCTCATGCTTCTTCCCGCTCGACGTGATCGAGCTGCTCGCCCGCGCACCGATCGAGCGGATCGTGTTCGCGTCAGACCCCCCGTACGGCCTGCCCGCGACAACGCTGTATATGGCGCTGCGCGTAGCAGCACAAGCGGGCCTCGATGAAGCAGACACGCGCATGATGCTCGGTGGCACGATGGCCGCACTGCTGGACGGTGACGGGCTACCGCCGGTGACGCCGCCACGACGTGGGCCTTCGATCCAGCTCGCCGGCCGCCTGGCACGGGTCTACAACTATGCAAGCCTCGTCGGCCCAGCACTGTTTACCGGCGTGGTCGAGCAAGCACGGGCGATGCTCGAAATGGCGATCGCCGCCTGCCGCGACCCCGAGCCGGGAGACGATGGCGAGGCGCTCGAGACGATCGGTACCGCGCTTGGCGCGGCCGCCACGATGATGGGCGATGCTGATGGCGTGCGCCCCGCGATCGACTTGGTGTATCGCGCGATCGTGCGGGCCGCCACCGAGATGCCAGACGCGGCCTGAAGCAGGTTCTCAGTGTGGCTGCAGCCACACGGCTGCCCACTCGCCGCTGGCGCGCCGCTGGTGCTCGCACAACCCCAGCCGGTCACTAAAAGCGCCCACGACCTCGTCAACCTCATCGCGCAGGAGCCCACTGGCGATCAGGTGGGTAGGAGCAGCGGTCATGGTGCTCGCGAGCTCCAACAGCAGCGGACGCAGCAGGTTCGCAAGTACGACGATCGGCCCAGGCGGCGCGTCTGATCCGTCGATCCAGGGCAGCGCCTGCGTGCGCAGCTCAAAGCGCCGAACCTCCATCTCCACACCATTCACGATCGCGTTCCCGCGCGCAGCCTCGACACTCTCGCGCTCATGGTCGAGACCGAGCACCGGAGCAAACCCCAGCGCAGCCGCTGCGATCGCCAGCACACCCGAACCCGTGCCCACGTCCAACAACCCCCCGCGCGACGGCTCACGCGACACCAGTTCCATCAGCAGCTCAAGGCACATCCTGGTGCTCGCATGTGCGCCCGTCCCAAACGCCTGCCCCGGGTCGATCACGATCTCGCGTACCGGACCATCGCGATAGTCACTGGGAGCCTCCCACGGCGGACGCACATGCAGGGCTGACACCGTGTGCTCGGAGCCCGCGCGTAGGCTTGGCGGCTCGAGCAGGATGGCGCGATGAAACACCTTCCAGCGCTCCTGCCAGTCATCGGCCAGCTCGCTCGTAGAGATCTCCACAAGTGCATCCCCCGCCACAGCACGTAGATCGGGAAGGCTCGGCAGCTCTCCTGGCGCGCCGTATACCGCGTACTCGACTGTGTTGACCCCCACCTGGACCTCCTCAACGCCCGCGGGCGCAAGCTCCAAGAGCTCCGCCAGCACCATCTCGGCCTGTTCGGTACCGACGCGAACGGCCAGCCGAATCACGCCGCTTGGCTGCCCAGCGCGCGGCGCAACTTCGCGAACATCGACTCCTGCGAGCGCAGGTTCTCCTCACTGAGGCTGTCATTCAGGCGCTCGAGCAGCTCACGCTGCTCGAGACTGAGGCGGCGCGGAACGATCACGTTGACCACAACGCGCAGATCCCCACGCCGACTGCGCCTGAGCGCAGGCATTCCCTGCTCGCGGAGCGTGAGCACTTCCCCCGGCTGGGTGCCGGCGGGAAGCTCGACCGAGGCAGTGCCTTCGAGCGTTGGCACCTCAAGCGTGCCGCCTAGCGCCGCCTGTGTCGCGGCGACATCGATGGCCGTGATCAGATCGTCGCCTTCCCGTACGAAGCGATTGTCCTCGCGTACGCCAACGAGCACATACAGATCGCCATCCGCTGCTCCTGCCTCGCCGGAATGTCCACGACCACCCAGCCTGATGCGCTGCCCGTCGGCTATGCCCGCCGGGACATCTACCTCCAGGGTGCGTACCTGCGTCACCCGTCCACGGCCACGACATTCGTGGCACGGCTGCGTGGGCACACGCCCGTCGCCGTGGCAGACATCACAGACCATCGTTCGCACCATCTGCCCGAGTAGCGTGCGGGTGACCACCTGCAGCTGCCCGGCACCACCACAGCGCTCACAGGTCTCGATTGGGGTGCCCGGCTCCGCGCCGTTGCCGTGGCAGTGCTCGCAGCGCTCGATCGCCTCGAAGGACACCTCGACTTTGGCGCCATTGGCTGCTTCGAGCAGGTCGAGCTCGATCGCGATCGCCGCGTCGCCACCTTGAGCAGGACCGCCACGGGCGCCCCCACCGCCGCCAAAGAATGCACTGAAGAGATCGCTGATCGACCCAAAGCCATCAAAGTTTGGGGCATAGCCGCCCGAGCGCAGCCCCTCGTGTCCGTAGCGATCGTAGGTCGTACGCCGCTGCGGATCGGACAGGATCTCGTTTGCCTCCGCTGCCTCCTTGAACTTCTCCTCGGCGTCGGGGTCATGAGCATTGACGTCGGGATGCAACTCCATCGCCAACGACCGGAACGCCTTCTTGATCTGTTGCTCGGAGGCGTCGCGGGCAACGCCTAGCACCTCATAGGGATCACGCGGCATATCGCTCCGGTCAGTTCTCGGCGTAGGCGTCTTCGACGAAGCGCGACAGCTGCTGAGCCGCCTCGCGCACGGTGGCGATCGCACCCGCGTAGTCCATGCGCACAGGCCCGATCAACGACACCGTCCCGAGCTTGCGCCTGGCCATCCCGTAGCCAGTCGCGACGAGCGCAAGCGAATGCATCGCCGGTAGCTCGTTCTCGTGTCCGATGCGCACGTACACCCCCCGCTCGCCAAGCGCCGCGCGCAAAACCTGTAGCAACGCCACCCGCCGCTCGAGCAGGTCGATCAGCTCGTTCACGTGCGTGGAACCCTCGATCTGGGCGGTCTCGAACAGCCGTGCCGTCCCATCGACAAACAGTGTGTCCTCGCCGTCTGAGGCGAGCTCACCGAATGCCGGGGCGAAGTGCTCCAGGAACCCCAGCTCGGTCGGCGTGAGGCCCGGGTCCATGAGACGTTGCTGGAGCATTCGTGCGCCCAGTTCCAGCCCTACGAGCCGCTCGTTGAGATACTCGCCCGACCACGCGACGAGGCCCGGGTCAACCGCACGCTCGAATGTCGCGAACATCTTCGAGACGTTCCCCGCGGAGGTAATGATCACTACCAGCAGCACCTGCGGCTGCAGTGCAAGGACCTCAATGTGGCGGATCGTCGCCGTGTTCATTGAGGGCGCAGAGACAACTGCGAGCAGATTGGTCATTTGCGAGAGCGTCTCGGTAGCCGCACGCATCGCCTCGTCCACCTCGCGGCGAATCAGCGAGAGCTCCAGGCGCTGCGGCGTCTGCGGCACATGCTCGGCGCTCAGCAGACGATCGACCACATAGCGGTGGCCCGCATCGGTTGGAACGCGCCCAGCGGAAACGTGAGGGTGATCCAACAGCCCGTACTCCTCGAGCAGTGAAAGCTCGTTGCGCACCGTCGAGGGACCGCATTCGAGATCGGCGCAGGCGGCAATCGAGCGCGACGCGACCGGCTGCCCGGTACGCAGATAGTCATCCACGACCTTGCACAGAATGTGCTCTTGGCGGGCGCTCAGCATGAAGTTGATTGTAGGCGGCGGGCTGACGCCCGACCGGGCGCCAGCCGCGGGAACCGAGCCGGGCTGACCCTACAGCGCGAGCTCGGCCTCCGCGTTACGGATGATCTGCTTGCCGCCCTGTTCGGCGACTGTATCGACCGTCGCACGACCGTCGCTGACCTCGCGTACGGTGCCGGTGACGAGAACCTCCTGCTCGGGTACACCCATACCGCGGAACTGGACCGACAAACGCTTGAGGTGCTCAGGACCGCCTGCCGCATCAGTCTCAGCTCTTGCAACCTGCGCCATCGTCCACAAGCCGTGCAAGATCCGCCCGGGCAACCCGACAGCGCGCGCGAACTCCTCATCGATGTGGATTGGGTTGAAATCACCAGAGGCGCCCGCATAGCGCACTGTGAGGAACCTGTCGGGCGTGACACGCAACTCTGGGATCTGCTCGCCTGCTTTCAGCTCCGACATACCGATCACACTCCTCGCACGATGTTCGTCCAGGTTCCACGACAGACCTGCTCGCCACGCTGATTGGTGGAGATCGACTCGAATACGTAGTAGCCGCGGCCGTCCTGTTCTGAGATGTCCTTGACGCTCGCAGTCGTAGTGATCTCATCGCCGGCGACGACCGGGGGACCCCATACGAACTCCTGTCCGCCGTGGACCATCATCGCGAAGTTCAGCTCGATCTCAGGGTCGAAGATCGGCGGCCCCACCGACGGCGCGCTGTACACGACGGCGAACATCGGTGGAGCGACCACATCTGCATAGCCGGCGGCACGCGCGGCCTGCACCTCGAGGTGCAGCGGGTTGGTCTCACCCACGGCGCGGGCGTACTCCTTGATCTTCTCCCGGCCCACCGCGTAAAGCACGGGCTCATAGGCCTTACCGATCGCTTTTGTATTGACAGGCATCGACGGCTCCTTGCGCAGCGTTGCTGATCTGGGGTTGCGGCGCGCCAGTTTACGCACGATCTGGCGCGAATGTGCTGGCGCAGTTGCTTGTGCGGCAATGCAGCTGGGCGGGCCAGCCTCGCAGTCGCCACCCCTCCACAAGCTCACCGGCCGCAGTCCCCCTCGTGTCAACATGCCGGGCAACTGCACCGCAATCGGTCGAGTATTTGGCATCAGAAAGCCAAACTGCGGCGCCCGAAGACAGGGCGACTGCGCTGAACGGCGCTGCGATCCCCACACCAGGCGCTCCCGGTCAATCGCGCTGGCTACGCTTGCGTCCTCTCCTTTCTCCATTCCCTGAGCCATTCCGGCACACGCCGGCACCTTCACCGCTTCCCCGGCAAGCAAGCACGCATAACCGACTCGTCCTCGTGGCTGGCCAGCCGTGCACGCAGCAGTATTTGCCGGACGCCAGTGGCTCGATGATGACGTCGCTGCGATAAGCGCGTTCGCGCCAAGTTCGGCTGCCTAGCCCACCTCGATTCGAGATTTCCGAGAACCCCCAAGGGGTTCTCGGAGTGCTGCCCGAATCCACGCGGCCCCGACAAGAGCCGCTTGACGGACTCCCCTGCGGCTCCCTACAAGCCGCCCGACGCAACTCGTACGCCGCTGTCCGATCACACCCAGACCAGCAGGAGATCGCCATGACACCGACCCTCTCACCCACACCCACCAACCAGCGTCGAGCCGCCAGGAGCGACTTCGCCACGCCGCCACGCCATCAGCACCGCCGCACACACAAGCAGGTCCGTCGCGGCCAGGACCAGCGTCTACTCGGCCACTACACCGACCGGAGCGGCAATCGACGTGAGGTCGTTGCCCGACCCGGCGCAGCGGGAAGCATGCTCGTTCTCGACCGTGATCGCACCACCCTGGAAGACCTGCGGGTGGTGGCTCATCTGGCAGCCGATGAGCCTGTGGAGAACGCGGCAGTTGTCTGCGCCGCCTATCTGTGCGACGCCACCACAGGACGCCATCGCTGTCGGCTTCTGAACGATGAGGACCTGTGCTGCACGCCGTTTGCAGACCAGTCCGATACGCATAGTCAAACTGCCGTGCCGAGTGCCGCGGAGACGGTCGATCACCTCGGTAGCCGCTATCGCCTGCAGAGAATCGAGACCGGGATGTCGATCCCTGAGTTGCGCTGGTGGCGCACCGCCGAGGACATCGCCACGCCCGCCGGCGAACCAGTGAGCATCCGCGAGGTGATCGCCGCCACCGAGAGCTACGAGCCTGTGCGGGCATTGACCGCACAGGCCCTATCACTCCACGACGGGGTTGAGATTTCAACGGCTGTTCTCCGTTGCGAGCTCGCCCGCGTACAGCAAAGCCCGATCGTGCTCAACCGGCGCCTGCGCGAAGTAGTGCTCGCGGTAGTCGCGCGCGAGGAGCTGAGCATGAGCGAGATCGCCGTACGTTGCGGGCGCATCAAGCGCGACCGCAAGGGCAACGAAAGCGGCGAGACAAGCTGGCTGGCCCGGCGTATCGGGATGCTGCCCGAGGGCGGGCGGCATGCGCCAACACCCTGGATCCACACCGACGTGCTCGCGTTGATCGCACGAGACGGCCTCGGGATTAGTCCGCGCGAGGTCGAGCTCTGATGAATGCAGAGCATCGCGGGCCAATCCTCGTGGTCGAGTCAGACCGTCAGCTCGGTCAAGCGATCACCGAGCAACTCATCGCTGACGGCTTCAGCGTCGAGCTGGCCCGTAGCGCCGAGCACGCTCGCATCCTCGCGCGCGCCAGTAGCCCACAACTGGCCGTGCTCGGCTGGCTGGACTCGCCACGCGGGGCGCTTGGGCTACTCCAGGAGATCCGCCTACCAGCTCATGCCGGCACCCCTTGGGACCGAGCACTGCCGGCGATCGTCCTCGGCCCTGCGGCGCGCGAGCTCGACATGCTGCGTGCCTTCGAAGCTGGTGCCGACGATTTCCTGGCACGAGGATCCACCTATCTCGAGTTGAGAGCACGCGTGCGCGCAGTCTTGCGCCGCACCACGGTCGTGCCCAGCGATCCGTGCCTGATCGAGGTCGGGTCCTTGGCGGTCGATACGCGCACGCACGCGGTTGCGCTCGAGGGCCGCCGGGTGACCCTTCGACGGATGGAGTACGAGTTGCTCGTGCACCTGGCGCGCGAGCCAGACAGAGTGTTCGCACGGGATGAGCTGCTGCGTGCCGTCTGGCAGTACCGCTCGGGCGGATCGACCCGCACCCTCGACAGCCACGCCAGCCGGCTACGCCACCGGCTAGCCCCAGATAACGCCCGTTGTTGGGTGATCAACGTCTGGGGTGTTGGCTATCGGCTGCGGTAGGCGTCGCTCTGTCAGCGAGACGACGGCGAGACGCAACCGCTGCCATAGGACCGAGGCGCGCGGTAGGCTCGCAACACATGGGGACGACGATGCCCTCACAGATGAGCGCGGTGGTGTCGCGAGCAAGAGCGCTACAGGCCAGCGCCGGACTGACCGTCCTCAGCGAGGACCTAACCCGGCCATGGGGCGGGTTCCTGCTGATCTCCAAGACCGACATTCAGACATTCATCCGCATCTACTTCCCGGATGTAAGACTCGATGAGATCGGCCCATCCTCGACATTGAGCCCGAAGATCCTGATTGTCGCGCCCGGCCGGCGTCTGTCGTGGCAATACCACCTCAAACGCAGTGAGATATGGCGGATCCTCGAGGGACCAGTCGGCATCAGCCGAGGCCCAGGCGACGAGGAACCATCAATGCATAGATATGACGCTGGTGAGACGCTGCGGCTCGCACTTGGCGAGCGTCACCGCCTGATCGGACTCGACACTTGGGGTGTGGTAGCCGAGATCTGGCAACACACCGACGCCAGCTCACCTTCGGACGAGCACGACATCGTACGCGTCACCGACGACTACGCCCGGGCGTAGCAGGCAAGCACTTTGGTGCCAGCGGCCTGACGGCCGTTCGCGCTCACCTGACATTCGTTCGCACCACCTGACGGGCTGAAAGCAGCCCCAGATGCACCATCCACAGCCGCGATGGCGAGCCCACTGGCTCGCCATCGCTCGTTAACCAACCCATGACCGGCTCGCGCCGGTCCGAACGGGCCTGCTCTGATGACCGGCCCTGAAAGGAGTGCGCAATGCGCTCTTCAAGCGCTTTCCTAGAAAGCGAACGCAATGTCCATGCAGTTCTCGCAGAACTGACCCACTGGCTCGCTGGAGCAGCCATCCATTGTGCTCTAGGTCTGGCTCTGGGGGTACTCGCCGCACGCCGGATGCGCGACTGCCATCTCCACTGGAGCTGGGCAACGGCGGCTTTCATCGCTCTGCTGGCAGTCGAGCCCGGACTTGGCGGCTGGTGGTTCACACTGGCGCTCGCGGCCCTGTTTGCGAGTGTCCGCAGTCGCCGCTGGCACCGCGAAGACATCGATAGCGGCGCAGATTTGGCCGGCATCGCCGCTGCCCGTCGCACGCCGCTGCAGTTCGCCCGCACGCTAATGCTCGCCGCCGTACTGCGTGTCCGCGAAGCTGTGGACAGACCGCGGTGGGTGCGAGACCAGCGACTGGTGTTGGGCTGGGATCAGCGTAATCGCAAAGTGTCGATCCCATTCGACGCTAGCCACGGTGGTAGGCACACGCTCGTGGTTGGGGCGACTGGCTCCGGTAAGACGGTCACACAGAGCTGGATCGCCGCGCGTGCGATCGAACGCGGGATGGCAGCGGTCGTGGTCGACCCTAAGGGAGATCGTGACATGCATGAGCAGGTGCGCCGCGCCGCGCTTGCAGCCGGTAGCTCGTTCATCGCATGGACGCCGGAGGGCAGCCACATTTACAACCCCTATGGGCGGGGAAGCGAGACCGAGATCGCCGACAAGCTATTGGCCGGTGAGCGCTTCACCGAGCCGCACTACCTGCGCCAGGCCCAACGGTATCTAGGGCACGTGGTGCGCGCGTTGCGCCGTGCCGAGGTTGGAGTGAGCCTCAGCACGATCGTCGAGCATTTGGTACCGGCGCGCTTGGAGTCGCTCACGCGGCTCGTGCCTGGTGAGCAGGCGAACGCCACGTTCGCCTATCTCGACTCACTGTCCTCGCGCCAACAAAGCGACCTTGCTGGCGTCCGCGATCGACTGGCGATCCTCGCTGAGTCAGAGGTCGGCAAGTGGCTAGACCCCGACACGCCGGGCGCCGAACAGTTCGACCTGCTCGCAGCGGTGCGCAACCGGGCGGTCGTGTATTTCAGCCTTAAGTCCGATAGCCGCCCGCTGCTCAGCCAGATGCTCGGCAGCGCAATTGTCCAGGACTTGCAGACCACTGCCGCAGCGTGCCAGCAGAGACCAATCCCCGCGCTGGTGGTAATCGACGAGTTCTCCGCAATCGCCGCCGAACACGTCGTGAGGCTGTTCGGCCGCGCCCGCTCGGCCGGTTTCAGCCTACTGTTGGGGACGCAGGAGCTATCCGATCTCAGGCTCCCTGGACAGGAGAGGTTGCTCGAGCAGATACTAGGCAACCTCGCGGTGCTGATTGCCCACCGCCAGGTGGTGCCGAGCTCAGCCGAGCTGATCTCAAACGTCGCAGGCACCGTGGGCACGTGGAAGGTCTCGCGACACAGCGACGGCAAGACAACACGCACCAGAACCCACAAGCCGGTGCTTGAGCCGGGTCAGGTGATGAGCCTGGAGCGCGGCTGGGGCGCGGTACTCGAGTTGGAACACGCCGGCAACACTCGCATCGCACAGATGTTCTCGCCCGCCCTTCGCGGCTGAGCCGACGCTGGGCGGCACTCCGATGGGCGGCACCGCCCCGCGCCATCGCCCACCACATAGTCAAACGATCACGGCAAGGAGGAGCACATGCTTCTGGAAACCAAGACATCACCCGCATCCGAGCGTCTGGCGATCGTGCACTGGGCCGGACGCCTCGGCGCCGTCACCGCCGAGGCGCTGGCGCGACACGACGATCGAACGATCGCCTCCGCGCGCGCCCAGCTGCGCGCGGCCGAGCAGGCAGGCCTGCTTACGCGCAGACGCGTACTCGCCGACGCCCCGACCCTGTACGCGATCACCCGCGCCGGGCTGCAAGAGTCGGGCCTGCACGGTTTGAAGCCGTGCCGAGTCAGCGTCGCCAATGCCCCACACACAATCGCCTGTGCTGAAGTGGCAGCCGCGCTCGAGCGGGCCTATCCGGACCACGAGGTGATGGGTGAGCGCGAGCTCCGTCGCGAAGAGCGCCGCATCGGTGGCGCACTGGCAAGTGCACGCCTCGGCGAGGCGCCCACTGGCGGCCCACTGCTACACCGCCCCGACCTGGTCCTGTGGCCAGATGACCCACAGGAGTCTCTGCCCGTCGCGATCGAGGTCGAGCTGACAGTCAAGGCGCCACAGCGGCTACTGGAGATCTGCAGGGCTTGGGCGCGCTGCAGTTGTGTTGCAGGCACGCTCTACCTGGCTGCCAAAGATGTCCGACGGGCACTTGCCCGAGCAATCGCGGCAGCGCAAGCTGAGGAGACGGTGACTGTGGTTGGCCTCGAGACACTGCTCGAAGCCAGCGAGACAGCACAGCCCCCGAGCGCGAGTACCGTCCCAAGCGTTGCGTAGCTTGGTGATGGGGGGTCAATCATCGAGCAATGGAGTTGATCATGGCCTACTTCAGCATCAACCGCGTCGTTCTAGTTGGACGTCTGACACGGGACCCCGAGCTGCGTGCCTTGCCGTCCGGGACTAGCGTCTGCAGCCTGCGCCTCGCCTGCAACTCGAGCAGGAAGGACCCCGACGGAGAGTTCGTGGAGCGTCCGAACTTCTTCGACGTGAGCGTGTACGGGGCGCGAGGCGAGAACGTCAGCCACTACATGCGCCGCGGCAGCCGCGTGGCGATCGATGGACGGCTGGAGTGGCGCGAGTGGGAGACCGCCGAGCAGGAGCGCCGCCAGGCGGTGACCGTAGTTGCCGACACGGTCCAGTTCCTGGACAGCCCAGGCGAGCGTGCGCAAGACGGCCTGTCGGGTGAGGATCGGGGTGACGGCGACTCCGGCGAGGGTGACCGCGAGCTCGTCGGGGTGGGTGTCGGCGCCGACGGGGATGATCTCGTCTTCTGAGCATCGGAGCATCGGCGGGGGCGCCCCTGGAGGGCGTCCCCGCTGAAGCCCATACGGCTCCTACTCAGCCGAGGACGAGGATCTCGCAAGGCTCCGCCGCAGCCTCTCCAGCACGGGGATCGCCGTGGGCAGCCGTGACACGAACGTCGGGCGGCAAGCCGGGGACTGTGTAGCCCCACAGGAGGTGCTCATGCGCGTCACGCTCGGCCACGAACATGATCCGCTGCCTCCCTGGGTACTCCCAGTCGAGCGGGTACTCGCCGGCATACGCGCGACAGGCACGCAGCACCTGGTCGGCGGCTCTCGCGCACGCACGCGCTCGGGCACGATCTCGTGACACGAACAGAACCGCCGGCGTGGCCTCAGCCCGACGGCCATAGCGCTGGGTATGCACTGACCAGCCAGACAGGAAGTGGTCATAACGCTGTAGCTTGCGGGTGATTCCCGGACCCGACAGCCGGTCCTCGCGCTCAACTAGTAGGTCGATTGCCGCCCGCCGCTCGGCGACACCAGCAACCTCGATCGTGGCATCAGGACGGAGTGTCTCGAACTGCTCCACCTCCAGTCTCTGGCCGGAGCCGTCCGATCGGAGAAAATCGTGTGGCGTGCGCCCTCCCGGCAGCCGCAGATCACGCGGACCAAGTGCCACTTGCCCGTGAGCCCCCGATCGAGAGGGAGGTGAGAGCACCGACGCTTGCGGACCGCGCAACCGCGAGTGGGACCCGTCGAGGGTCTCTGCGAGCGCCAGCACCCAGCCACTGACGTGCACATCGTGGCAAGCCTGTCGCAGGGCTGTCTCGCCCGCGCCGTTGGCGGTTTGCCGCCGTACGTCAGCAGCGACGGCTGCCTCGTCGCTCGCTAGATCCGACCGTCCGCTGTCGTTCAGCACCTTGAGGCCAGCGGCGGCGATCACATAACACATGGGTATTCCGCCGCCGTCGCGACGATGAAACTGGAAGCGCTCCACCAATCCAGCGTCGCTGAGGCGCTTCAATCGCCGCTGTGTCGTTGTGGCGGAGCGCCCCTGATTGAACCGGCGATGGAGCTGGCTGGTAAGCACATGACGCATCGCGGCAATCAGCGCGAGCATTTCCAGGTCGAGCTGATCGACGGCTAGCGCTCGCGGCAATGAGACCAGCTTGGCCCAGCGCACGCTGTGCGCACCGTCTAGCTCGACGAGCTCGCGATAGCTATCGGCGGGCGTTGGTGGCAAGGTTTGCGCCGCCCAATTGGCTCGCCTGCCAATCACCTCGGTCCGTCCCTGCGTTCGATCAGCAGGTGCATTTGCCGACTGCTGATCGCTCGCCGCACCGGATGTGCGGTCCCAGTGTGGCTGGCGAAGATCCGAGCGGTGACGTCCGCCCCGCTCGCGCTGACGTGTGGCGTGTAGCGCCAGGCGCTCGCGATCGACCGTCAATGGGATCGTCTGCGCGATGAATGGCGCCTGGCGCCCGTGAGGGGTCACCCAGCTTACGACGGCGTGGTGCTTGGGCAAATGCAACCGTACGTCGGGGTGTCCGAGGCTTGACAGCCGCACGATTCCTGGCCTGACCATGTCCGAGAACTCGGCCATCGTCAGGTCAACCGCGTCACGCGCGTCCTTCACAGAGGCAGTCGCGAAATACACGCGATGCGCGAACAGCGCGTCCAGTTGATCGCGTACCTCCCGTTCGGTCCACTGCGCGTCCGTCTGCCAGCAGGCGACCGTCTCCAGGCCGGCCGAGCGCTTGAGCGCCATCGTCTCGGCGAAGCCGCGATTGATGACAAGCGGCGCCTCGTCAACCTTGAGGGCGACCGCGACCCGTTGCTGGGCGGGGACGAGATCCTGTTGACGAGCTAGCGCCGCATCGAGCATGCCCACGAGCAGCTGCATCAGCACGGAGGTGTTACCGGCGCCCATGGCGCCCAATGCTCCCTTCACGACGAGCACCTCGCCAGCGGCGATCACGCGGTCGAAGTCGATCCTCAGCGCATCGTTGAGAAGTACTCGCTTGATCGACGGTGAGTTGAGCAAGCGGGCGAGCTTGTTTACCGGTGCATCCAACTTGGCCGTAGTGGTACTGCGGGCGTCCGCAAGCTGCGCCGCGAGCTCCGCAGTGAAGAACTCGGAGATCTCCTTGAACTCAGGTAGCGTTCGCACCCGCGCTCCCACGCTGCTGCGATAGGCATATCCCTCCTCGCCAACCGACAGTAGGCGAGCGGCATCCCACAATGTGCAGTCACGGTCGTAGGCGAGCACGGCAATGATCGCGTTGCGCAGATAGCGATCGGATGAAGCTCTGATGTCAGCATCGGTAAATAGGTTCTTCAACGCTGCCACGACGTAGTCCGCGATCACGTCGGCCGGCGCATCCACCGCCAGTGGGTTGAAGCCGCAGGTCGGGTGGGCTAGATCAAGCAGCGTGCAGGTGCGCTCGGGTGCGACCACGCTCACCGCAGCCTCAGCGGCGTCGCCCTTGGGGTCCAACACGATCACCGCGCAGCGCTCACGACGGAGGTCTTCGGCGACGCTTGCCACCAGATAGCTGGACTTGCCCTGCTCGACGGTCCCCGGGACGGCTGTGTTCTGCCTACGCAACTCCACGTGAATCGAGACCGGACCGAGCGCGTCGCGCAGGGTGCCCCGACCCTTCCCCGGCCGCAGGACACCGGGCGCCGCCGGCGCTAGCGGCAGACCACTGCGTGCAAATGGCACGGTCAAGTAGTCCACTGACGGCAGCTGCCACAGCGACGCCAACTCGGCCGAGGCGAACACGCCCTTGTGAAACGAGGGCAGCGGGTTTCCCTCACCGCGTAGCACGCGACGGCCGTACAGCCGCAAGAGCCCGTGACGCACGGCGGTTCCGCGCTCGACGAGACGGTTCTCGGCGCCCTCAGCGCGTAGCTCCGAGGCGATTTGCTCACAGACGAGGCGCTTACCGGCGATCACGCGCAGATCGACGAAGAACAGTGGCCGGTGCTGTACCTCCAAACCGCCTCGGAGCTCAGTGTCCTCTACCAGCGAACGATCACGGATCAGCAGGTGCTCACGACGTTCCTCGGACAGTCGCGCCTCGTGACGCTTGTATAGGTGCTTGGCAAACGCCTCAAATACGGCTGGCGTGGGCGTGAGCGCGATCTGTACGAACGCCGGCTCGTTACAAGCGCCCATCACGGTTAGCAGCCGGTTGATGCTTGGCTCGCGTTCCCCGTCGAAGAGCTCCGCGGTCCTCACCCGCTTGATGAACTCGGCGTGCTTCTTCAAGCGCAGCACGACAGGCGCCACCCCAAGCAGGCGCTCAGCCGGACGCAGACGGCAGTTTGGATATGCACCCTGTAGCGCTGTCTCGACCATTTGTTGCTGCTCGCGCGGACAGCTGACAGCGAGCCACGCCAAGTTCGGCTCGCCTGCCTCGTGATGTACCTCGAGCGCGAGCGACGGCTGGCCGAGCAGCAGCCGTCGCCACCAGCGCCGCAACAGACGCTTGTGCAAGGCGCCGAACATCGTCACGAGCGCTTCTGAGCTCGCATGATCTGCACGATAGGCATCGATCTGCAGCCGTACATATGAGCGACGGCGGCGAGCATCCGTCCGCACGACCGCAATCACGAGCATCAACATGGCCGCGAGCGCCAGCAGCAGCTTTACGGGCGCTATTCCAGCCGCTGGCGCCCACCCCCAAACCGCCACGAGCAGGCGATCGAAGCGAGCGTCGACGGCACTCGGGGTGATGTGAAAGCGGCCCGCGGCGCGACTGCCGCGCAGTACCTTTCCCGGCCCGCCGTCAACGAACCACGCGAGCAGGGCAAAGCCCGCGATCACCGCGAGTACGCCCACCAGACGCCAAAACAGCAAGCGGAGCACCGCCTCCTACTCCGACTGGCTACCGCGCGCGGGACACCCGCCTTAGGGTGTATCGCACTCGGAAACCAGACCAACAAGGCGACCACCGACTTGACCAGCAGTCCAGTCGTGGTCTCCTTAGACGAAGCGCGCTTCGCTTCGCCTCACATGCCCTCAGCGCGGCCGGGTCGCTCGCTCCACCTGCGCGCCCCGCGCCGTCAGATGCCAGGCGTTTGCGGCGCCCTTCTCCTGCCCCTCCCCCAGGTTCTCCACCAGCTTCAACCGCGCCAGGCGGTTCAGCAGCTTTGAGATCTGGCCTTGGTCGACAATGCCTGAGCCTTCCGCAATCTCGCGGTTGCTGGCTCCGGGGTGCTCAGCGATCACCATCAAGACACGCACCGTCCGATAAGTGAGGCGCATGTTCAGACCTTCCAGCGGATCCTTGTGGCGAGCCAGCGCCCTTGAGCGCCCCTCGGTGGGGACCTCCATCGGCGGCCTGCTCAATTCTCTACCCGCTGCTCTGGCCCCGAGATACGGGAGCACGATCATGCTCATCAACGAGCCAAGCAGATCGGTTAGCCGCTCATCGCCGTGCTCGAGCACACGTGTGTGCAGGACCGCGAAGATCGCTCCCACGACGCCTTCCGCCGTTACCTCAGGCGGTTCGCGGATGGCGTGAGTGACGGTCCGCCCCCTGTCGATCACCTCGGCCAGTTCGTCTAGCACCGTCGCGCGCCGGTCCAAGACACGCTCGCCCGCACCGAGCGCCTCCACGACGCAGAGCTTGGCAAGCCCTGGCTCTTCGTCCATGAACAGCAGCAGCCGCGCCAGCGCCGCACGTACGCCGTCGCGCCAGCTTGTCTCCCGCTCATATGCCTCCTGCGCAATCAGCCTCGCCTGTGTCAGCGCCTGCTCGAATGCCGCCAGGAAGCAGTCCTCGCGATCGGCAAACACGTCATAGAAGGTCTTGCGCGATACCCGCGCGCGGCTGATCACCTGGGCCACGGTCATCCGCGCATAACCAACGTCCTCGACCGCCTCGACAGCAGCTGCCAGCATGCGACTTCGCTGTATCTGCGTCACCTGCCCGCGCGGCAGACCTCCCGGCCCTGGCCGCAATCGCGGTGTTGCCGTCCGTGTCTTGTACATAAGAGTCATGTCTTCCCGCCTAGTCGTCTGTTTCGCCAGTAGTAGTGAACACCCGAGTCCGTTCGAGCCAAGGCGCCCGGTGGGACTCCGCTTGCGAGCAGGCTTCAGCCTGCTCGTGCGTATATAGGAGATTCACGGGTCTAGACGCTTAAGTCGAGACGCGTCTCTGACTTTTTTTCCCGTTGGTTCGAACAATCCTCCGTAGGTTCATCGAGGGTTGACCCCGGCGAGCCGCCTCACACACTACTCTGAAGGACGCAACAGAGTCCACTATCCAGAAATGCTCCAATGTAGTGCCGATATTACTCTGGTCGTAGGACGTCATGCGGCGACGCTGTCTGTGGGGCGCCGCAGCCCCGCATAGACGCGAGGCACCACCTCGGGCCATCGGACCGCGCCACTAGCGGCCGCCAGCCATGAAACGAGCGCCACGGAGGGGGCAAAAGGCCTCCGCGGACAAAAGCCAAAAGCGATACCGCTACCGGGATTCGAACCCGGGTTTCCGCCATGAGAGGGCGGCGTCCTAGTCCCCTGGACGATAGCGGCGCAAAACGACTGCCCCGAGGCTAGCAAAGCATCCGCCGAGCATGCCACACGACGAAGCACAATCGAGCAGGATTTCATCTGACCCGCCAATTGCTTGCATCTGCGCTATCTTCGCATCCCACGCGGATGTGGCGGAATTGGTAGACGCGCACGGTTCAGGTCCGTGTCCGGGAAACCGGGTGGAGGTTCGAGTCCTCTCATCCGCATCGAAAAGCCTGCGAATCTGGAGACGAGGACCGCCGGCCGACTAATCAGCCGCTGCCGCGGGAACAGCCTTGGGCGGCTCGATCATGATGCCATCTCTGAAATCCGGGGCAGTCACTATCTCTCGTCATCGCGCCGGAAGCCCAGTCGTGCCGATATGCCGGCGGCTGTGGCAATCAGATGCGGGCTCAGCGAAACCACCAGCTCATCGACAGTGATCATCGAGCGCAACCCGACCAGGCCCACCGCGGCTATGACCTCGCCGCCGCTGGAACGAACCGGAGCCGCGATCGCCTGGACCTCCGCGGCAAGCTCTTCGTCATCTACCGCCAAACCTTCCTCGCTGATCTGCCCTAGCTCGGCCTTCAGCGCCTTTTTGGAGACGATCGCGTTGGGACCGCCCTTGGCCAGCTTCAAAGACGCGATCAGAGCCTCCTGCTCGGCATCCGGCAGGTATGCCAGCAGCAGCTTGCCAAGCGCGGTGCAGGAGGCCGGTAGCCGGGATCCCACGTGCAGGGCAAAATCGATCTTGGATTGGCCCGGACGCAATCCGCGCACACGATCGACATACAAAATCTCGCTGCCATCTAGAATCGCCAGGTTGACCGTGAACCTCGTTTCCTGGCGCAACTCCTCCAGATCGGGACGGGCGTACTCGCGCAGGCTCATCGAGTTCAGCGCCGACATGCCGAGGTCGGTCACGCGCAGGCCGAGGCGGTACTTGCGCGAGCCGCCCTGCTCGAGGTAGCCCAGCTCGAGCAGCGTGATCATGTAGCGGTGGGTAGTCGAGCGGCTCATGCCGAGCTCGTCGGCGATGTCCGCGATGCCCCTCACCGGACGTTGGGGGGTGAAGCACGTGAGGATCGCCAGGCCGCGCTCGAGCGACTGCGAGTAGCGCGGCTCACGCAGGCGCGGGACCAGGCGTCCGCCCTCCACACCCTCGCTTTGATCCAACTTTTTGGACTTCGACTTCGTCGATGGCATATGCGGTCCCTCAGCTGCTGGACTAACGGATGTTAGGGAGCTAGACTAACAAACGTTAGTTTGCATGCCCAACCCATGATGGCTACGCTGAGACCCGGCGCCATGAGTGGGAGCGGGACTATGAGCGGGGAGCGTAGGACTGAAGCGCGCATCCTGGAGGTCGCCAGCCGGCTCTTCTACGAACGTGGCTACAAGGCCACGACCATGCGCGCTCTCGCCAAGGGGGTTGGGATCGAGGCGTCGAGCCTCTACCACCACTTCTCCGACAAGCAGGCGATCCTCGTGCGCATCTGCCTGGACGGGATGCAGGGGTTCTACCAGGAAGCGCTGGAGCGGATCGAGGGAGTGGATGATGTTCGCGAGCGTCTGCGCGCGCTGATCGTATGGCAGGTCGTCGCCGAAGCGCGCTATCCGTATGCGGGGCGGGTCGCTGACGAACAGATGCACGCCCTCAATCCGAAGAGCCGCAAGCAGCTGATCGCGCTGCGCGAGGACTTCGAAGCGCTAATCGACGATCTGCTCGGCGAGGGCCAGACGCAGGGCATCTGGCACCTTTCACACCCGCGCGTGATCCGGCTCGGGCTGATCGGCATGTGCAAGGTCGAACACTGGTATGACAAAAAAGGCGCGCTCACCGCCGAGCAAATCGGGGAGATCTACGCGACATTCATCCTGCAGGCATTGGCCTACAGCCGCTAGCCATACTGAGCCGAAGCGCCCGCGAGCATCTCGAGCGCTCGTTCGCCCAGGAGCACCCTGTCGATCTTCTCGTTTCGCAGCGTCGGCAGCCGCTCGATGATCGTGATCGTCTTCGGCACCTTGTAGTTGGCCAAACGCTCAGAGCAGTAGGAGCGCAGCTCCTGAAGGTCGACCGACCCGTTGTCCACCCGCTCCACAAAGGCGTGCCCGACCGCCTGGAAGACCTCGTCGGGCACGCTTACCACCGCCACCGCGCGGACCGCAGGGTGGCCTTCGAGGACCACCTCTATCTCTTGTGGATAGATGTTGTACCCGCCGGACTTGTACGTATGGTCTGCGCGGCCAAGAAAGTCAAACGTTCCGTCATCGCGTTCGCAGAGGACGTCACCCGTGCGAAACCAACCGTCATCGCTGAATGCCGCGGCTGTCGCCTCTGGGCGGTTCAGGTAACCGAGGAACACCGTCGAGCTGCGCACCTCGAGCAGACCGGTGCTCTCCCTGGGGAGGAGCTCGCCGTCGGTCGAGACCAGACGGGTGAGGACGCCGTCGAGCGGCTTGCCGACGTTATGTTCGCAGAGGACCTCCGGGAGCGCGTCGGGGTCGGTGAACATGATCGCGTCTGAGGTCTCGGTCATCCCGTAGCCGCTGAAGGCCCTCGGCGCGACAGACAAGTACCGGTCGAGCAGCTCACGCGGAGGTACGCCGCCGCCGTACCCGACAAGCCGCAGCGAGGAGAGATCGTACTGGTCTTGCAGTGGCGCGCACTTGACCCACTGTGTCAGTTCGCCGGGCCACACGGTGATGCGCTCGCGCTCGATACACCGCAGCAACTCATCCGGATCGAAACGATTCAT
>Ga0209624_10001136_pt1 | contig 21778 bp, 19 predicted proteins | sample JacPinW_OM2H0_O1_FD_188565 | JGI IMG/M metagenome (GOLD analysis project Ga0209624, IMG submission 188565) | Forest soil microbial communities from Algoma, Ontario, Canada - Jack Pine, Ontario site 1_JW_OM2H0_O1 (SPAdes) (version 2) | ecosystem: Environmental > Terrestrial > Soil > Boreal...
TGTTCAGCAGGTAGGCGAACACGACGGCGACGGCGGCGACGATGACCAGCAGGGCCACGGACAGGGCGGCCAGCCGCCGGAACCTCCGGACGCGGCGTTGTTCCTCACTGGCCGCGATGGCGCGGTTGATCGTGGGCGCGAGCACGTCGTGGAAGATCTCGTACCGCCGGAACCGGACCGGATCCTGTCCGGGAGCGGCCGGGACGGGCCGGACGATGCGCTCGTCATCGAGCTTCCTCAGTACCCCGTCGACCTGGTCTTCGGCGTGGCCGGTCCGCTTGGCCAGGTCGAAGACCGATTCCGCGATCTTGCCCCCGGACGGGGTGACGAGGTGGTCGAACATGTCGATGGCCGTTTGCCGTTCGGCGGTGCTCAGCGCGCCGAGCGCCTGGCCCAGGTGACCCACACGGCCGTACGCGGCTCTCCGGCGCCGCAAGCCGATATGCCGGCTACCTCGGCGGCAGAGATCACCAACGGCGCAGCACCTAAGGCAGACGCCCCCCGCACCTATCCCTTGGAAGAGCAGAAGTAGGCCGTGCGCATCGGGATTCTGGGATTGGGAAGCATGGGGCAGCCGATGGCTCGAAGGCTTGCCCAGGCAGGATTCAGCGTAATCGGATTCAACCGGACCCGCAGCCGCGCCGAGGCGCTGATGCGTGACGGCATGCGGGTCGCCGACACGCCCGGCGAGGCCTGCGACGTGGACCTGCTCATCAGCATGGTGTCGGACGATGAGGCAGTGGATCAGCTTTTCTGGCAGAACGGACGATTCCTCACCATGGGGCGTCCCGGGCTCGTGCACGCCGGTATGAGCACCGTCAGCGACACGCTGGCGGCACGCCTGACCGCCGCTCACCGTCAATGCGGACAAAGCTATATCTCCGCGCCGGTCTTCGGGCCGCCGGACGCCGCGCAGTCAGGCAAGCTGTACATCGCCGTCGCCGGCGATGACGCCGTGATCGACCGTTGCCGCCCCGCTCTCAAGGTTCTGGGACGCGTCGACGTGATGGGCAGCGATCCGGCGACCGCCAATGTAGTGAAGGCTGCCGCCAGCTTCTTGATGGCCTGCGTGGTCGAAGGCCTGCGCGACGCTCTCACCGTGGTTCAAGCGGCCGGCGCCGATCCGAGGCAGTTTGCGGGACTCATTACCCAGGCCCTGTTTCCGACGCCGGTGTACCAAACCTTGAGCGGCGCGCTCGCCAAACAGCTCCTGGCCGGTGGACAGGCGATCGCCAATCCCTTCATCAAAAGCGCGCTGATGTCGGCCGCCTCGGCCGATAGACTCGGAGTCGCGGCGCCCCTCGCGCATCAGATCGCGAAGCAGGAACCACCGCTGCCGCTGCCGTTGCCCCTCCCCCTGCCTCTACCGCTGTCCCCGGTATAATCACGCCGCCCTGCCGCGATGCGCGCGCGATGCAGGACATGACCTTCGTCTGTGCGGACGGCGGGCGGCTGCGCTACAGCACCGCAGGCGCAGGTCAACCGGTGATTCTCATCCATGGTCTCGGCCTCGATGCATCCATGTGGGAGGCCCAATGGCCGGTGCTGCAGCGGGAATTTCGCGCCATTCGCTACGATGTGCGCGGATTCGGAGCTTCGACGGTCCCGGAAGCGCCCTACAGCCACTCCGACGACCTTCTCGGCCTGCTCGATTTCCTCGAGGCGAGACCCGCCCATGTCATCGGGCTCTCATTCGGCGGCCGGCTGGCGCTGCGTTTTGCGCTCGATCATCCGAGCGCGGTCAAGTCGCTGACCCTGATCGACTCGGCTTTGGAGGGGCACTCCTGGAGCGGCGACTGGAAGCAAAAAATGGACTGCGTTTTGGCCGCGGCGAGACTCGGCGACAGCGCCGGCGTGCAGGCCGCCAAACAGCTTTGGTTGGCGCACGATCTCTTCGCACCCGCTCGACGAAACGCGAAGCTCGCGGCGGCGCTGGCGGCCATGGTGGAGCGCTACACGGCCTGGCATTGGTGGAACGCCGATCCCGTGCGCAGGTCCGCGGTGCCCACGGCCAAGGCTCTGTCGACGTTGGGCTGCCGGACGCTGGTGCTGGTCGGCGAACTCGATCTGCCGGACTTTCGGGCCATCGGCCGGCGTCTTGCCGCGGAGATTCCGCGCGCGACATTGCACACCATCGCAGGCGCCGGGCACATGGCCAATATGGAAGCCCCCGACGCCGTCAACGAGCGGGTGCTCGCCCATCTGAGGGCCTGCGCGTAGCTATCTCTCGACCACCACTTCGCTGATCTGAATGATGGGGGCCAGGTCCGTGTAGTTGGGAATGTCGGCGAGAATCTCGTTCGCGTGCGGACCGAATCCGGCCTGGAAGGCCTCGACCGAATCGCAAAAAATGTGGCACATGCCGATGTAGGTTGCGGGTTCGCCGGGAGCGCCGCCCGCGAGTCCCTTGTCAACCGTGTAATACTTGCAGCGGGCGCCCATCTTGTTCTTGACGAGGGGCATGTGCTTGTCGCGGTAGTACTCGTGGTTGAATCGCGCGCCGGGCTTGTTGGGGTACATCACACTGACTTTGATCACGGATTATCTCCTTGGGTTTTTTTGGGGGATTCAATGCAGAAACTCATCTGTTTGATTTTGCTCTTATCCCTGGCCGGCTGCAGCGTCTGCAAGAGTTCGGACTCTCCCGAAGTGTGCAGAACGAAGCAGCGTGACCATTCACAACCCAAACTCTGACGGCGTTTGCGCTGCCGCGCGCGCACCCCTTTGCGGCGATCCGCGAGCGCACGCGCGGGAGCAAGGTCATGGCCGCCCGAGCAACCCTGGAAGACGCTTGTTCGGCCAGCTCGTCGCGGTGTCGTACGCGTACGCCAATTGCAGACACGCGAGTTCCGCCCGATTCGGCCCCACGATTTGAATTCCGATGGGTAATCCGCGCTCGCCGAATCCCGCAGGCGCGGCAAGCGCGGGGCAGCCGCTCATCGTGATGGGAAGTACGCACTTCATCCATTCGTGATAGGTTTCCATTTTCCTGCCCGCGATCTCCCGCGGCCAGTGAAGATCGACGTCGAACGGAAACAATTGCGCAGTCGGTACGATGAAGTAATCGTACCTTTCGAAGAAGCGCCGCACCGCCTGATACCACTCCGTTCGTATCACCGACGCCGCGGAAATATCGTACGCTGTAAGTTTCAATCCGCTCTCGATCTCGAAGATCGCCTCCGGTTTGAGCAGCGCGCGCTTCGCCGGATCGTTGTAGTAGGCCAGCAGGCTTTGGCCGGTTTGCCACGCGCGCAGCTTCAGCCACGCCCGCCAGACGGCATCGATCGAATAGTCCGGCTGGGCTTCCTCCACGATGCAGCCCATCGACTCGAAGATCTCGAGCGCGGACCTGCAAACCTCCAGCACGCCGGGCTCATACGGCAGATAGCCGCGAAAATCTCCCGACCATGCTATCCGTTTTCCTTTGACATCGGCTTCCAGCCGCCGCTGGAATACGCTTCCCTCGCCGCCCGCGGACAAGGGCATGCGAGCATCGTAGCCGGCCTGCACGGAGAGGAGCATTGCCAGATCCGGAACATTGCGGGCCATCGGGCCTGCCACACTCATGGACGGCAACCAGCCGTCCGGCGCGTCGGTCGGCACCAAACCAAAGCCGGTGCGAAAGCCGAACACATTATTCCAACCGGCCGGATTGCGGAGGCTACCGCCGTAGTCGCTGCCATCCGCGACGGGCAACATGCGAAGTGCAAGAGCGACGGCGGCACCGCCGCTGCTCCCGCCCGCCGAGCGCGATTGATCGTAGGCGTTGCGCGTGGCCCCATAGACAGGGTTATAGGTGTGCGAGCCGAGACCGAATTCCGGCGTGTTGGTCTTGCCGATGAAGATGGCCCCGGCCTTTCGCAACCGCTCCACCATGATCGCATCCGAAGCGGGAACGAAGTTCTCGAGGATGGGCGAGCCCATGGTCATGCGAATGCCCTTGACGGGCATCAAGTCCTTCACGGCGTGCGGGAAGCCGTGCAACGGCCCCATCAATTCGCCGCGGGCAACTTGCCTGTCCCGCTCTTCGGACTGGGCAAGCAGCGATGCTCGGTCTTGCAGGGCAACGATGGCGTTGACCCGTGGATTGAGCTTCTCGATGTGATCGAGATACGACGTCATGACCTCGACGCAGGACGCCTGTCTGGTTCGGATTGCATCGGCCAGCGAGGCCGCATCGAGCATCACCAGATCGGATGCGCGTGCAGCAGCCGAGGCGGCGTCAGTGAATTGGGGCGAGGCGGCGGCCGCGACCGCCCCCGTCGCCAACGCAAGAATCGATCTGCGTTCCAGATTGGGCTCACCGGAGCTCGTCGTGGATGCTGGCATGTACCGCCCGAGGCTATGGCGAAGGTCTCGCGCGAATCATACCGCGCGGGAGCGGCGCCCGGGCGATCGCGCTAACTCCTCAGGCCCACCTGCAACTCGTTCTCAGGGGTTCGACTGGCGCACTACGGGCGGGGCGCCCGCATCGTTGGCCGGCGGCGCGGCATTTGGCGGAGCCGCGGAACCGGGCGCAGGCACGGGTGCAGGCGTCTCCACCGGCACCAAGGGCAGATGATATACGTCCACCGGCTTGACCTTGGCTGCCTGTTCCTGCCGCTGCTTCTCTTGCGCCAGGCGCAGCTGCTCACGGCTGCGTTCGAATTCCTCCGCGCGCTTCGCCTCCTCGGCCGCCTCGTTCTGGCCGGCGAGACGATCGATGGCAATGCGCGCGTTCTGGCAATCCGCATCGTTCCGCGCTTTGGACGGGTTCTGATTGCACTTCATCAGCACGCCGTCGAGCGTCACTCGATCTTCCATGAGATCGGTGACCGTCATCGGCGGAATGCGCTTCGGACTACAGGCCGCGGTGGCCGCAAAAACGGCAGCCAGGCACCCGCAGGCGACGATGGATTTGGTAAAAATTGTCATATAGCTTCCCATCCGCAATGGTACTCAAAACCGGCCGCAACGCGACCCCGCGGCTGTGACGCATCTCACGACTTGACAATGTTCCTGCCCAAGTCCGGCGGACGGAGCCGAATTCGGCATGGTTCCCGCGGGGATACCCGGTTTGACCCCGCTGCGGTGCATGTGTACCGTTCCCCCATCATGCCGACCCCCAAAGCCGCGAAGGACGCTCCGCCGGACTTTGAGACCGCGATGCGCGATCTCGAGGAACTGGTCGAACGGCTCGAGCAAGGAGATCTGCCGCTCGAGGAATCGCTGGCCGCATTCGAGCGCGGCGTAATGCTGACGCGCGCCTGTCAAACCGCGCTCAAAGAGGCTGAACAAAAGGTGGAGATCCTGCTCAGGAAGGCCGGTGAGCCAGCCGTTGAAGACTTCACACCCGACGAATCCAAGGCCTGAGAGGCCAGGCACCGTGAGCGCGGATGCGATGGAGGCGCGGATGCGTGGCTATCAGTCGCGCGTGCAGGCCTTCCTCGAGAGCGTACTGCCGGCCCCGGACCTGGTACCGCAGCGCCTGCACGCGGCGCAGCGCTACTCCGTGCTGGGCGGGGGCAAACGCCTGCGTCCACTGCTCGTCTATTGCACCGGAGAAGCCTTGGGGCTGCAGCCAAGCGCGTTGGACGCGCCGGCTGCCGCGGTGGAGCTGATTCACTCGTATTCCTTGGTTCACGACGATCTGCCGGCCATGGACGACGACGACCTGCGCCGCGGCCAACCCACCACGCATCGCGCCTTTGATGAAGCCACGGCCATCCTCGCGGGAGACGCGCTTCAGGTGTTGGCATTTTCGCTATTGGCGCGCGATCGCGCCGCCGGCGTAAGCCCGGAAGCCCGCTTGAAGATGATTCAAATCCTCGCGGACGCCAGCGGCACCGCGGGCATGGCGGGCGGCCAGTCCTTGGACCTGTCCGCGGTGGGCCGCGATCTGAATCTCGAGGATCTCGAGACCATGCATCGACTCAAGACCGGCGCGCTGATTCGCGCCAGCGTATTGCTGGCGGCGGCTTGCGCACCCGGCCTGACCGCGGACGAGTGGAACGCGCTCGACGGTTATTCGCAGGACATCGGACTCGCCTTTCAAATCCAGGACGACATCCTGGACGTCGAGGGCAGCACCGAAGACCTGGGCAAGACCATCGGCGCCGACGCGGCTCGGGCGAAACCCACCTACCCGAGCGTGCTCGGACTCCAAGCCGCCAAATCGCGCGCCCGCGACCTGCAGTGCCGGGCCTGCGATCGGCTGGCGCCCTTCGGCGAACGCGCGGGAATCCTCGCCTGGCTGGCGTCGTTCGTCGTTGATCGTCGAGTTTAGGCCCCCGGCGCTGTAAACTGGCGCCCCGGGTCGCTCACCGACTCCGCCTGTTGGTTGCTTCGCCGCTCAGGCTTTAGGCCAAATCACCCCGGATCGTCTACTATTCTTGGAATTCGCAGTTTCGTCACCATGTACGGCCCTGACCGGTTTTGAATTTTCTTTTGCTCGCGCAGCGAGCTTTGTAGGACGGGGTCGCATCGACCCCGTAGATTCGGCGCGTAAGCGCCTGAAAAGCGCCTGGAGAGAGTATGAGCGTCGCCGTCCCCGTCAAGAAGCCCAAAGTGAAGTCCGTGGAGGACGTGCAAGGCCATGCCGATACGCGGCAACTGCCCATCAACAAGGTGGGCATCAAGGATATCTATCACCCGATCAAGGTGAAGGATCGCGCCCGCGGCGAGCAGCACACGGTTGCGAATTTCAACATGTACGTGAATCTGCCGCACAACTTCAAGGGCACGCACATGTCGCGCTTCGTGGAGATCCTGCATCGGCACGAGCGCGAGATATCCGTGGATTCATTCGGCCAGATGCTGGTGGAGATGACCGAGCATTTGGACGCGAGCGCCGGGCACATCGAAATGACCTTCCCCTACTTTGTCATGAAGAAGGCTCCGGTCACGGGCGTCGAGAGCCTGATGAACTATCAGGCGACCATTTTCGGCGAGCACCGCGACGGCAAGACCGACGTCTGGCTCAAGGTGGTGGTCCCGACCACCAGCCTGTGTCCCTGCTCGAAGAAGATTTCCGACTACGGCGCCCACAATCAGCGTTCGCACATCACCCTGACGGCGAAGCTGGTCGAGCACATGTGGCTGGAAGAGTTGATCGACATCGCCGAATCCCAGGCCTCATGCGAGGTCTATGGAATATTGAAGCGGCCGGACGAGAAATTCGTGACCGAGCGGGCCTACGACAACCCGAAATTCGTCGAGGACACGGTACGCGACGTGGCCGTCGCGCTCAACAAGGACAAACGCGTCCGCGCCTACGTGGTGGAATCGGAGAACTTCGAGTCGATCCACAATCATTCCGCATACGCGATGATCGAGTTCGACAAGGAAACGCCGAAGGCTTAGGAGCTGGCCCGCTCGGCGCTTTGCAGGCGTCCAATCATGCTTCGCAGGAACACCTGGTTGAAGCGCAGCTGACACTCCGCCGACACCTGCTCGAGGAGCGTGGAGCTTACCTTCATCACCGTCACGGGACCCGCTGAATTGATGGTGGCGGTACGCTTCGCTCCGCGCACGTAGCTGGTTTCGCCGAAACAATCGCCGGTCTCGAGGTACCCGAGGGCCCGTCCCAGCCGCTGCACGCTGACGCGCCCCTGCACGATGATGTAGAAGCGGTCGTCCATCTCTCCTTCCTTGACGATCTCCTCGGAATCCGCATAGTCCTGCCAGCTGCTGGCGCGCAGAACCTCCCAGATTTCGCCGTGCGAGAACTCGTGGAAGAACTTCAGCTTGCGCAGCAGGCTGAATTGCTCCTGCTGGTCGATGCGGTTGTATTGCGCGCGCAATTTCTGATGCACGCGGGTCAGTTCCGCGGCGAAGTCGAGACCCGTCTTGTAGCGCTTGTCCGGGTCCTTCATCAGCGCCATCGCAGTCACGTTCTCGAGTTCCTCGGGAATCTCGGGACGCAGAGTGTGAATGGGCGGAGGAGTGGCGAATACGATCTGGTGCAGAAGCTTCTGCAGGTTGCCTGCCCGGAACGGCCGGGTTCCGGTCAGAAGTTCGTACATCACCGCGCCCAGCGAGTACAAATCCGACCGGTTGGTCAGCTCGATCGATTGGACCTGTTCGGGCGACATGTACGACGGGCTGCCCGCGATTCCCTCGATCCGAGAGATTTCCGAATCCGCCACCAACGCGATTCCAAAATCGATGATGCGCACGTCGCTGTCGAGGGTCAGCATGATGTTGCTGGGCTTGATGTCGCGGTGAATGACGCCGCGGCTGTGCGCGTAGTGAAGCGCCCGTGCAGCCTTGTAGACCAGTTCGACCACATCGTCGATGCGCAGCAGATTGTCGGGACGGCAATAAGCGGCAAGAGTACGGGCGCCGTGCACGTGCTCGGTCACGATGTAGCAATGACCGCTTTCCTCGCCCGCGTCGTAGATCGGAAGGATGTTCGGATGCTGCAGCATGCCGACCATGTGCGCCTCGGAGAGAAACATCTTGCGCGCGATGCGCTTGCGATTTTCATCGCCGCTGGCGTCGACGTTGTATACCTTGATGGCCACGTCGCGCCCGTAGTAAGGATCGTGCGAGAGATAGACGACGCCGGTGCTGCCGCGTCCCACCTCGTTGATGATCACGTACTTGCCGATCTTTTCGGGCAGCGAAGCGCGGTTGTTCTGCGACTTCGAGTTGGGATTTTGGCGAGTGTTGCTCAAGGGTGACCGTGTGCCGCGCAGTGTTCAATGTGGTGAGGCTGAAGGATACTGGCGCGACCCGACCTAAACTGTGACTTGAGTCGAGGCCTAGGCGAAGTGATCGTATCCCCGAGACGTGGGTCGAAAATCTTGCCCATTCAGCGACCATGTCACGCCGCTGCCGGAACGCAATTCACCGATCGTGGTCAACAATAAGTTCAATTGCGCCGCCGCCGCCTGCAATTCCGCGTAGCGCGGCGCCGGTACCGCGAGCAGCAATTCGTAGTCGTCGCCCGCCGTCAGCGCCCAATCGAGCGATTGGGCCGCGGGCGCGACGGCGCGCATGGCGTGCGACAGCGGCAGGCGCTCCACTGCGACATGAGCCGCAAGACCGCTCGACCGCGCAAGCTTGGGCAAGTCCCCCGCGAGGCCGTCGGACAGATCCATCGCGGCCGTCGCGATGCCGCGGGCCGCCACGCCGAAATCGACCCGCGGCACCGGGTACTCGAATCGCTCGATGAGCTCGAGGACCGCCGCACGAGAGCCGCCCGCCGGCGGATGAGAGGTGAACGCAAGTCCCGCACCGGCATCGCCCAAGGTGCCGGTCACCGCCAACAGATCGCCGTCGCGGGCTCCGCTTCGGCGCAGCGCGGCTCCGCGCGGCGCATGCCCGAGGATTTGCACGCTCACGGTCAGCGCCCCGCGGGTGGTATCGCCGCCGACGAGCGCGACCCCGTTGGCATCGGCGAGATCCAGGAGTCCCGAGGCGAATCTCTCCAGCCAGGCGGCATCCGCCTCCGGCAGCGTGAGGGCCAGCGTCGCCCACGCCGGGGTCGCACCCATGGCCGCCAAGTCGCTCAAATTGACCGCCAGCGCGCGATGGCCGATCGAGCGCGCATCGGCGCCTTCGGGAAAATGCCGCCCTGCAACGATGGTGTCCACGGACACGATCAGTTCGGTTTCGGGCGGCAAGGCAAGCACCGCTGCATCGTCGCCTATCCCGAGAACCACGCCGGATTCCCCGGACCGCGCCGCACCGCGGCGCGCGAAGAAGCGGTCGATCAGTTCGAACTCGCCCAGAGCGGAGCCTGCTGCGTTCATTGCGCCCCGGTCAGACGCCGTCGCGGCCGTACTCATGCGGCCGCAATTCCCGGGCTGCCCGATCCAGCACGGCATTGACGAACTTGTGCCCATCGGTCGCGCCGAATTGCTTGGCCAACTGTACGGTCTCTGCCAGCACCACCCGGTAGGGCAATTCCGGGCACGATTTCAGTTCGTGAAGACCCAGCCATAACACTGCGTGCTCTATGGGATCGAGTTCAGGCGGGGCGATTTCGCTCAAGCCGGCCAGGTGCGCATCCAGGGCCTCGCGATTGGGCGCGATCGCCTTGAGCAGCGCCTTGAAGTAATCCAGATCCACCCGTTCCGCTTCCGGGTCGGCCGCGAATTGTTTCTGTATGTCCGCCAAGGGCCGCGGATTGAGCTGGAATTGATACAGCGCCTGCAGCGCCAGCCGGCGTGCCAGACTACGCGCGCGATTGCCGGCGGCGCGCCCGCCCGCGGGAGGGCGCTTGGCGGCGACGCGCTTACCCGGGGTGCGCGGCAACTCAGGTATCCAGGCGGCGCAGGAGATTGGCCATTTCCATGGCGACCAGCGCGGCATCCGCCCCCTTGTTGCCCGCCTTGCCTCCCGCGCGATCCACGGCCTGCTCCACCGTGTCGGTGGTCAGCACGCCGAAGGCAATGGGCGTTCCGGTTTCCAATGCGATGCGCGCGATGCCGCCCGCGCACTCGCCTGCGACATAGTCGAAATGCGGCGTCTGGCCGCGAATCACGGCGCCGAGCGCAATCAGCGCCTCGTGGCGGCGCGACAGGGCCAATTTGCGTGCCACGATGGGAATATCGAAGGCGCCCGGAACGCGCACGATCTCGATCTGCTTGTCGCTCACCCCGTGGCGCCTGAGCGCATCGAGCGCACCCCGCAGCAAGGGTTCGACGACGAAATCATTGAATCGCGCAACGATGAGGGCAAAGCGCAGGTCGCGCGCCAGCAGTTCACCCTCGATTATTTTCGGCTGATCAATAGGCACTGGTCTTTCCTCGCAAGAGATGGCGCGAAGTATAGCCTTTGGGGAGTCTCATTCGCCGCCGTCGACATAGCTGGTCACTTCGAGATCGAAGGCCGCGAGACCCTGCAGCTGCTTGGGCGCACTCAGCACGCGCATCCGTTTCAGGCCGAGGTCCTTGAGGATTTGCGCGCCGATTCCATAGGTCCGGATCACCGTGGCGCCCGGGTGGCGGGTGCTCGGGGTCTTGGCGTCCAGCAGCCGGACGCTGTCCATGAAATGCCGCGGCGTCTCCTCCGGGCGCAAAATCACGACGACTCCCGAAGGTTCGCTCGATACGCGGCGCATGGCCGCATGCAGCGGCCAGCCCAGCCGCTCGTTGCGCACCCCCACGACGTCGCGCAGCGAGTCGTTGATGTGTACGCGCACCAGGGGCGGCAGGGTCGAATTCAAGTCGCCCTTGACCAGGCCGATGTGCACGGTCTTGTTGACGTGATCCTCATAGCAGAACAGCCTGAATGTGCCGTATTCGGTCTCCACCGTGTCCTCGTAGATCCGCTCCACCGAGCGCTCGTTCTTGAGCCGATAGCGGATGAGATCCGCGATGGTGCCGATCTTCAGGCCGTGCGATTTCGCGAACAGCTCCAGGTCCGGCCGCCGCGCCATGGTGCCGTCGTCGTTCAGGATTTCGACGATCATGGCGGCCGGTGAAAATCCCGCCAATCGCGCCAGATCGCACCCGGCTTCCGTGTGCCCGGCGCGCGTCAACACGCCGCCCGGCTGGGCCATGAGCGGAAATACGTGCCCGGGCTGGCGCAGATCCTCGGGTTTGGCGTTCGGACTGACGGCGGTCTTGATGGTATGGGCGCGATCATGCGCGGATATTCCCGTGGTCACGCCCTCGGCGGCTTCGATCGACAGCGTGAAATTCGTGCGATGCGAGCTGTCGGTGTCGCTCACCATCAGCGGCAGGCGCAACTGGCGGCAACGCTCGCGCGTCAGGGTGAGGCAGATGAGGCCGCGCCCGTAGCGCGCCATGAAGTTCACGTCCTGCGGACCGACGCTGTCCGCGGCCATGATCAGATCGCCTTCATTTTCGCGATCCTCATCGTCCATGATCACCGCCATCTTGCCGCGGCGCAGGTCCTCGAGAATTTCGTCGATCGTATTGAACGTGGACATTGGTTTCTTACTCTTCGGTTCTCGACATGAGCCGATCCAGATAGCGGGCAATTACGTCAATTTCAATATTGACGCCGTCGCCGATTTTGAGCTCGCCGAGCGTGGTCACTTCATGGGTATGCGGAATGACATTGACGTCGAAGCGCCGGCCCTCGACGGTGTTGACGGTCAGGCTCACGCCGTTGACGCAAATCGACCCCTTCGGCGCCACGAAGCGCATCAGGGCCGCCGGCAGCTCGAACTCCATGCGCCATGAACGCGCATCTTGAACCAGCGTCTCGAGCTTGCCCACCGCATCGACATGTCCGCTCACCCAGTGGCCGCCCAGGGCGTCGCCCGCGCGCAGGCTCGGCTCCAGGTTGACCCGCGACCCGGGCTGCAATGCGCTCAGCGTGGTTTTGGCCATGGTTTCGCGCGACACATCCGCATAGAAGCAGCTGCCTTCCATGCGAGTGACCGTGAGGCAGGCGCCCTGCACGCTGATGCTGTCGCCGATCGCGATGCGCGAGAAATCGAGCGCCGCGGCGTCGATCCCCATCTCCAAGTCGCCTCCCTTATGCGCGAAAGAAGTCACGCGGCCGGTCCCGATGATGATTCCGGTAAACATCAATGTGCCTTTTTCGGCGTGAGGATCAGGCGCAGATCGGCGCCGATGCGCCGTACCTCTTGAAATTCGAACGCCGGTAAAGAACCCGGCGGACCCAGTCCGCTCGAGTGCATCAGGGGAGCGGCATCGGCGCCGAGCAAGGTCGGCGCGACGTACAGCAGCAGCTCATCCACCAGGTGCGATTGGATCAAGCTTCCCGCCAGGCGCGGTCCGCACTCCGCCCACAATTCGTTGATCTCGAGTTCGCTCAAACGCGCCATGACCGCGCGCAGGTCCAGCCCGCCCGCCGCCCGGGGCAGCCGTTCGATCCGGGCCGAAGGGTGCGATCGCTCCGGAGCGTCCGGGGCGGCAAGCACCAAGGCGCCGTCGCCGTGAAAGAGCTTCGCGCCCGCCGCCACGGTAAGCATGGGATCGAGCAGCACCCGCAGCGGCTGCCTGATCCAGGAGCCGTACGTCAATCTCACATCGAGCCGCGGATCGTCGACGCGCACCGTGCCTGCGCCGGTGAGAATTGCACCGCTGCGCGCCCGCCAATGCTGCACGTCGGCACGCGACGCCTCGCTGCTGATCCACAGCCGCCCGCCCGCCGCGGGTGCGGTCCGTGCGTCGAGGCTCATGGCCAGCTTGAGGCGCACCCAGGGCCGGCCGCGCTCGAAGCGCGAAAAAAACCCGACATTGAGGTCGCGTGCCTCGGCGGCAAGCACCCCGACCGACACGGCGATTCCGGCGGCCTGCAGCCTTTTGATGCCTGCGCCCGCCACCAAGGGGTTCGGGTCGGCGGTGCAGCACACGACGCGAGCCACGCCCGCGGCGATCAACGCGTCCGCGCACGGCGGTGTGCGGCCCGTATGACTGCAGGGTTCGAGCGTGACATAGACGCTGGCGCCCCGCGCCCGGGGGCCGGCGGCGCGCAGCGCCGCCACTTCCGCATGCGGCTCGCCCGCGCGCGCATGCCAGCCCTCGGCGATCGCCCCGTCCTCCCCGACCAGGACGCAGCCGACGCGGGGGTTCGGATCGGTGGTGTACAGGCCCCTTGCGGCCAATTCCAGCGCCCGCGCCATGTGAGCGCGGTCTTGCGCCGGCAATGGATGGGCCTGCAATTCGACGGCGTCTGTCATTTGCCTTCGTCGCCCTCTTCTTCACCCGGGAGCAGCGTCAGCTGATCCTTGCTGGGTTCGCGGCGGCGGCGATGGCGGCGCAATTGATCGATTTCCGTCCGGAAGGCTTCGATGTCTTGAAAACTGCGGTAAACGGAAGCGAAGCGCACGTACCCCACCTCGTCCAGCTGCCGCAGCTCCTCCATGACCATCTCGCCGACGCTGCGCGAGGCGATCTCACGTTCTCCCAGGCTGCGCAGCTTGTGGCAAATTCTCGCCACCGCGGCCTCGATGGCGTCCCGGCCCACAGGGCGCTTTTCCAGCGCCTTCTGCATTCCGTGGAGCAGTTTGTTCTCATCGAAGGGCTCGCGGCTGCGATCGCCCTTGACGACGGTGGGCAGCAGCAGCTCCGCGGTTTCGAAGGTCGTAAAGCGTTCGGTGCACGCCAAACACTCGCGGCGCCGGCGAATCTGCCGCCCCTCTCCGGCGAGGCGGGAATCGATGACCTTAGTCTCCGAATGACCGCAAAATGGACAGTGCATGGGGAGGGCTTACGCCGGTGCCGATGTGCACCGAAGTGCGATCAACCATACACGGGAAATCGCCGACATATTTTTGTCACCTCGACGCACACGCGCTCGACCGTCGATTCATCACCCATATGATCCAGCACATCGGCGATCCAATTCGTCAATTGCCGGACTTCGGTCTCCTTGAAGCCGCGGGTCGTCACGGCGGGGGTGCCTATGCGCAGTCCGCTGCTGATGGCGGGCGGCCGCGGATCGTTGGGCACCGCATTCTTGTTGACGGTGATATGCGCGCGGCCGAGCGCCGCGTCCGCATCCTTGCCCGTGATGTTCTTGTCGATGAGATCCAGCAGGAACAAATGATTGTCCGTGCCGCCGGAGACGATCTTGTAGCCGCGCTGCTGCAACGCCTGGGTCATGACCCGCGCATTGGTGACCACCTGCGCGGAATACACTTTGAACTCCGGCTGCAGCGCCTCGAGAAAGGCCACGGCCTTGGCGGCGATCACGTGCATCAGCGGTCCGCCTTGAGTGCCCGGGAACACCATGGAATTGAATTTCTTGTGCAGGTCGGCGTGCGGCCGCGCCAGAATCAAGCCGCCGCGCGGGCCGCGCAGAGTCTTATGCGTGGTGGTGGTCACGACGTCCGCGAACGGCACCGGATTCGGATAGATACCCGAAGCCACGAGGCCCGCGACGTGCGCCATATCGACGAAGAAATACGCGCCCACCGAATCGGCGATGGCGCGGAACCGTGCCCAGTCGATGACGCGCGAATACGCCGAAAAACCCGCCACGACCACACGGGGCCGATGCTCCTTGGCGAGGCTCTCCACCTGATCGTAGTCGATCTCGCCGGTATCGGCCCTGATTCCGTATTGAACGGCTTTGAACAACTTGCCGGAGAAATTCACCTTGGCGCCATGCGTCAAATGACCGCCGTGATCGAGGCTCATGCCGAGAATCGTATCCCCGGGATTGAGGAGCGCCAGGTACACCGCCGCGTTCGCCTGGCTGCCGGAATGCGGCTGCACGTTGGCGTAGGCGGCGCCGAACAGTTGCCGCGCCCGATCGATCGCCAATTGCTCGGCCACATCGACGAATTCGCAGCCGCCGTAGTAGCGCTTGCCGGGGTACCCTTCCGCGTACTTGTTGGTCAGCACCGACCCTTGCGCTTCGAGCACGCGCGGGCTCGTATAATTCTCAGAGGCAATCAGTTCGATGTGATCTTCCTGACGGTTGCGCTCGTCCGCGATCGCTTTCGCAAGTTCCGGATCGAAGCCGGCAATCGTCATTTGGCCAGTGAACATGAATGCAACCCCTCGGCAAATAGCCGGTTATTGTAGCCGATTCGACCGCGGTTCCCTAGCGATAAACCCTAGGAAACGCCATTCGGACCATGCTACGGCGTGACATCCCTCCGGGAGTCGCGGATAATCCGCGCCGATCCTCCGCGCGTTCGAGCGATACTCAATTATAGGTAGAAGATGGCTCAGTTCATTTACACCATGAACCGGGTTGGCAAGGTCGTGCCGCCCAAGCGCATTATCCTGCGCGACATTTCCTTGAGTTTTTTCCCGGGCGCGAAGATCGGCGTGCTCGGCCTCAATGGTTCCGGTAAATCCACGCTGCTGAAGATCATGTCCGGGGTCGACAAGGACATCGAAGGCGAGGCGCGGGCGCAGGCCGGCATCAAAGTGGGCTACCTGCCCCAGGAGCCCCTGCTGGATGAGACCAAGACCGTTCGAGAAGTGGTGGGCGAAGGCGTCGGCGACGTGCAGAGCTTGATCGACCGCTTCAATGCCATCAGCGACAAGTTCGCCGAACCCATGTCGGACGACGAAATGAATAAGCTCATGGAGGAGCAGGCCAAGATGCAGGACAAGATCGACGCCGTCGGCGGCTGGGAGCTGGAGCGCAAGCTGGAAATCGCCGCCGATTCGCTGCGCCTGCCGCCCTGGGACGCCGTGGTGGGCAAGCTGTCGGGCGGCGAGAAGCGCCGCGTGGCGCTCTGCCGGCTGCTCTTGTCCAAGCCCGACATGCTGCTGCTCGACGAGCCGACCAACCACTTGGACGCCGAATCGGTGGCGTGGCTGGAGCATTTTCTCGAGGAGTACCCGAGCACGGTGATTGCCGTCACCCATGACCGCTATTTTCTCGACAACGTGGCCGAGTGGATTTTGGAACTCGATCGCGGCCATGGAATCCCATGGCAGGGCAATTACTCGTCCTGGCTGGAGCAGAAGGAGCAGCGCTTAGGCCAAGAGGAGCGCCAGCAGGACGCGCTCGCCAAGACCCTCAAGCGCGAGTTGGAATGGGTGCGTACCAATCCGAAGGCGCGCCAGGCAAAATCCAAGGCGCGCCTGCAGCGCTACGAAGAGCTGGCGTCGCAGGAATTCCAGAAGCGCAACGAAACCAACGAGATTTACATCCCCCCGGGTGATCGCCTCGGGGACCTGGTCATCGAATGTAAGAACGTTCGCAAGGGTTATGGCGATCGCCTGCTGATCGATTCCTTGAGCTTCAATCTGCCGGCGGGCGGCATCGTCGGCATCATCGGGCCGAACGGCGCCGGCAAAACCACGCTGTTCCGCATGCTGTCGGGCGCCGAGAAACCCGACGACGGGGAGATCCGTTTGGGACCGAGCGTGAAGCTCGCCTACGTCGATCAGTCGCGCCAGGCGCTCAACGACAAGAACACGGTGTGGCAGGAGATCTCCGGGGGTCTGGATCTCATCAAAGTGGGCAACTACGAGACCTCGTCCCGCGGCTACGTCGGGCGGTTCAATTTCAAGGGCGTGCAGCAGCAGCAGGTCATCGGCGATCTGTCGGGCGGCGAACGCAATCGCGTACATCTGGCAAAGGTGCTGAAGGCCGGCGGCAACGTCCTGCTGCTCGACGAGCCCACCAACGACCTGGATATCGAGACCTTGCGCGCGCTCGAGGATGCGTTGGTGGCGTTCCCCGGCTGCGCGGTGGTCATCTCGCACGACCGCTGGTTCCTCGATAGAATCGCAACTCACATCCTCGCCTTCGAGGGCGACTCCCAAGTCGTCTGGTTCGAGGGGAACTATCAGGAATATGTCGAGGACTACAAGAAACGCAAGGGCGAAGACGCGGCCCAGCCCCATAGGATCCGTTACAAACCACTCTCAGGTTGAGGCGTTTATGTACATCACTCCTCAGGACGAACTGCATCTCGAATACCAGGGCATCGCCCTCACTTGCCCGCATTGTCAGACGCTGACGCATCTCACCGCGGTCGCCGTTCCCTCATTCGAGGATCTGAGCCGGCGCAAGCCGAAGCACATCGGGATCGTTTTTCGCTGCGATGCATGCGCCGAGCCGGTATTCCTCAAGTTCCAGGCCAAGAGCTACACGGCCATGCGGGTGGAACTCGCCGCGAACTACACGGAGATCGAGCGGGCGCGCGAGAATTTTCCGCTGACCTACCTTCCGGAGGAGGCCGAGGGTCTGTTCAAAGAGGCGCTCTCTTGCTACGCCGCGGGCTGCTTCAATGCCTTCGGCGCCATGTGCCGGAGTACCGCCCAGGCGCTGTTCCGCGAACTCGGCGAGCAGGGCAAGTTGGAGCTGTTCGACACGCTGCAGGAGATTCGCACCCTGGCGGAACTCGATGACGACAGCTTCGGGACCGTGCGCGCGGTGCTGTTCGGCAGCGACAGCGATCCGTGGCCCCATCAGCCCCACATCAATGCCGAAAGCGCCGGCGTGCTGCTGGAAGTCATGCGCGATCTTTTGTACCAAACCTTCGTGCGCAAGGCGCGCCTGCTGCAGGCCATGACCTTCCGCAAGTTCGTGGCGCCGCCTGCGGCCGAGGTCCGCCGGCAGAGCGAGCCGGATTCGACGGACGAGTTCCGAATACTGCGTTAGGCCAAGAACACCCGGGCGTTGCGGAACAGGCGCGTCCAGCCTCCGTCTTCCGACCACTCCTTCGGCCGCCACGAGTGCTGCACGGTGCGAAACACGCGTTCGGGATGCGGCATCACCGAGGTGACGCGGCCGTCGGCGCTGCACAGTCCGGCCAACCCCGACGCCGAGCCGTTCGGGTTGAACGGATATCTCTCAGTCGGCTGCCCACGATTGTCGACGAACTGCAATGTCACCAGACGCTGCGGCATGAGATCGGCGGCGCTCGACCCCGGATCGAACTCGGCCCGGCCTTCGCCGTGCGCCACCACGATGGGCAGCACCGAATCCTGCATGCCGGCGAACAGCACGGAGTGCGACGCTGGGACGCGCACCAGAGTCAGCCGCGCCTCGTACTGCTCGGATCGATTGCGCACGAAGCGCGGCCATGAATCCGCCCCGGGAATCAGTTCCTTGAGCGCGGACAGCATCTGACAGCCGTTGCACACGCCCAGGGTAAAGGTCGCGTCGCGCGCGAAGAATTCCGCGAATTCATCGCGGGCCCGGGAGTTGAACAGAATCGACTTGGCCCACCCCTCGCCCGCGCCGAGGACATCGCCGTAGGAGAATCCGCCGCAGGCCACCAGCCCGTGGAACCGTCCCAAGCGCACCCGGCCGCTCAAAATATCGGTCATGTGCACGTCGAAGGCGTCGAACCCCGCGCGGGTGAATACGGCCGCCATCTCTGTCTGGCTGTTGACGCCCTGTTCGCGCAGAACGGCGACGGCGGGACGCGCGCCGTTCGCGATGTAGGGTGCGGCGACGTCCTCGCCCGGGTCGTAGGCCAGGCGCGCATGCAGCCCCGGATCGGCGGCATCGGCCAGCCGTGAATATTCCTCGCGGGCGCACTCGGGATTGTCGCGCATCTCCTGGATGCGGAACGACACCTCGCTCCACCGCCGGTGCAAATCCAGGCGCGACGCCGAATAGACGCAGCGGCCGGAGGCCTGCACGCGCACATCGCTGGTTCCGGGCAGCGGCGCGCCGATATCGCGCCACAGCGAATCCAGTCCATGGCGCGCCAAAACCCCTTCGACCTCGGGAACACGAGCCTCCGGCACCTGCAGCACCGCGCCCAGTTCCTCGGCGAAGCAGGCGGCGATCTCATCCGGCACCTTCCCCAAATCGATGTCGAGGCCGCAATGGGCGGCAAAGGCCATTTCCAGCACCGTGATCAGGACGCCGCCGTCCGAGCGGTCGTGGTAGGCGAGCACCAGCCCGCGGTCCTTCAATTCGCGCAGCGCCGCAAACAAGGCGACCAGCAGTGCGGGGCTGTCGAGATCCGCCGGCTCGCCGCCGCTCCTGCCGTGAACTTGCGCCCAACAGCTGCCGCCCAGCCGATTCTTGCCCGCCCCCAGATCGATGAGCACCAGGCGCGACGGCTGCGTCAAGTCCAATTCGGGCGTCAGCGTCGAACGTGCGTCCCGGACAGGCGCGAACGCCGAGACGATCAGCGACACCGGAGCAATCACGGAATGATTCCCGGCGGCATCGGTCCACGCGGTTCTCATGGATAACGAGTCCTTGCCCACCGGGATGGTGAGTCCCAACGATGAACATAGCTCGACGCCCACCGCTCGCACCGTGGCGTATAGATCGGCATCCTCGCCGGGCTCGCCGCAGGCGGCCATCCAATTCGCGGACAGGCGGATATCGGTGAGATTGCGAATGTCCGCCGCGAGAATGTTGGTAATTGCCTCGGCCACGGCCAATCGTCCGGAAGCGGGTGCATTCAACACCGCCGCCGGCGTGCGCTCTCCCATGGCCATCGCCTCCCCGCCATAGCCGTCGTAACTATTCAAACTCACGGCAACGTCGGCAACCGGCACCTGCCAGGGTCCCACCATCTGATCGCGGCTGATCATTCCGCCGACGGTGCGGTCGCCGATGGTGATCAGGAACGACTTGTCGGCGACGGTGGGTAAACACAGCAACCGGTCGAGCGACTCGGCGACGGTCGCTCCGGCGGTCGAGAGCGGCGCGGCCGTCTTGTGCGTGGTGCGCACATCGCGGGTCATGCGCGGCGTCTTGCCCAACAACACATCGATGGGTATGTCGACCGGATTGGCGGACAGCAGCGAGTCGGTCACGAGCAGGCGCCCGTCCCCGGTGATCTCGCCCACGGCCGCGTAGGGGCAGCGCTCGCGCTCGCACAGGGCGGCGAAGGCGGGCTCGCTCCCCGGGACGAGAGCCAGCACATAACGCTCCTGGGCTTCATTGCACCAGATTTCCATCGGCGACAATTCGGACTCGGCACTCGGAATCTTGCGCAAATCGATGCGTCCGCCGCGCCGGCTGTGCGCAATGGCCTCGGGCAAGGCGTTCGACAGTCCGCCGGCGCCGACGTCGTGAATCAGCAGCATGGGATTCGCATCTCCCATGGCCCAACAGCGGTCGATGACCTCCTGGGCACGCCGTTGAATTTCTGCATTGCCGCGTTGCACCGACGCGAAATCCAAATCGGAGGAGCTTTGCCCGCTGCCGACCGATGAGGCCGCCCCTCCGCCCAACCCTATCAACATCGACGGTCCGCCGAGCACGATCAGCGGTGCGCCGATCACAACGTCCTTCTTCTCCACGTCGGGGCGGCGCACATTGCCGAGCCCGCCGGCAATCATGATGGGCTTGTGGTAGCCGCGGATCACCCTGCGGCCGGCTTCCATTCCTTCCTGCTCGAAAGTCCGAAAGTATCCGCAGGTGTTGGGGCGTCCGAATTCATTATTGAAGGCGGCCGAACCCAGGGGCGCCGCGATCATGATGTCGAGCGCGGAGGCGATCCGTTCCGGTTTGCCGAAGTCGCTCTCCCAGGGCTGCGGCATATCGGGAATCCTGAGGTTCGACACCGAGAAGCCGGTCAAACCGGCCTTCGGCTTGGCCCCGATTCCGGTCGCGCCCTCGTCGCGAATTTCGCCCCCCGCCCCGGTGGCGGCTCCTGGAAACGGTGAGATCGCGGTCGGATGATTGTGGGTCTCGACCTTCATCAGGATGTCGACGGGCTCGTGTTTGCCCGTGTAGCGATGCGTCAGCGGATCCGGGAAAAACCGAGTCGCGCTGCCGCCCTCGATGACCGCTGCATTGTCGCGATAGGCGGAGAGCACGCCGTGGGGATTGCGCGCATAGGTCGCGCGAATCATCGCGAACAGCGACATGGGCATGAGCGCCCCGTCGACGATGAATTCCGCATTGAATATCTTGTGCCGGCAATGCTCCGAATTCGCCTGCGCGAACATCATCAGTTCGACGTCGGTGGGATCGCGCCGCAGTCTGCCGAATGCCTCCACCAAGTAGTCGATTTCCTCGCTCGACAGCGCAAGGCCCCAGTCGCGATTGGCCCGACTCAAGGCGGCACGGCCGTCGGCGCTCAAGGCGACGGTGCGCAGCGGCCGTGCCGCTGCGCCGTGAAACAAACCCTCAGGCTCGATCGAATCCGTCCAGACCGACTCGGTCATGCGATCGTGCAAGGGAGCCGCGAGCCTGTGCAACGCCTCCTTGCCCAAGTCTTCCTTGGATTCGATGAAGTAGACCGTGCCGCGCTCCACCCGCCGCACGGCGTCGAGGCCGCAGACGTGCAGGATGTCGGTGGCCTTGCTCGACCAGGGCGATTCCGTGCCCACGCGCGGCGTGACGAGCAACGAGATCCTGCTCGCCACGAGGCAGTTCCCGACAACGTCGAACTCAGAGGAGATCGCGGCCGAGGCCAAGGCCGCGGGAGTCGCGCCGCAGCAGGTGACCGACC
>Ga0209624_10001137_pt1 | contig 21769 bp, 22 predicted proteins | sample JacPinW_OM2H0_O1_FD_188565 | JGI IMG/M metagenome (GOLD analysis project Ga0209624, IMG submission 188565) | Forest soil microbial communities from Algoma, Ontario, Canada - Jack Pine, Ontario site 1_JW_OM2H0_O1 (SPAdes) (version 2) | ecosystem: Environmental > Terrestrial > Soil > Boreal...
CCGCAGCCACTTTCTCAGCCGCAACGAACATTTGCAAGGCCCGGGCCTTGCCGATCAAGCGCGGAAGGCGCTGCGTCCCTCCCCATCCGGTCATCAGACCTAGAGCGGCTCCACGGTGCCCGAAGAACGCCTTGGGAGAGGCGATCCGGCGATGGCACGCGAGAGCCAAATCCAAACCACCACCCATGCAATATCCGGAGATTGCCGCGTAAACGGGCGCGGGAAAAGCTTCTACGGCGGCCATAAGAGCCTGCCCGATTTTCGAAAATTCGTAAGCTCCGGGAGCGTTCAGAGCAGCGATCTCCGCCAGTTCGGCGCCCGCAGAGAAGAATCGCTCGTTTCCGGTGATGACGAGTGGCTGCGCTTCCCGCTGCAAATCGACGAGTTGGCCGGTTAGTGAGAGGACGCATTGCCGCGTCAGGCGGTTCGTCCCATCATCGGAAGTAAGGCGGAGAACATCCACGCCATGGAGCGATTCGAGTTGAAACGAGGAATTCGACATCGCGAAGGAAGATGACCGAAGCGGCGACTACGGATTGCGTGTAACCCAATCGGCCAACCGGCAGCCATCCTCCTCGAGCAGAAACGTTCCCACGCCGAAACATTCGCCAACGATGCGTTGGGATTCAGGGTCGCGAACCGCGCGAGTGATCCACTGCTGGCCTACGCGATATTGAGCTGCGGTGAACCATTTTTGCGGCAGCACTTCCACCAGTCCGGCTTGCAGGTAGAAAACGAAAAGCGCAAACGCTGGATCGTCGTTCGACATCGCCTTGTAGCTTGTAGGAAGGATTAACTCATCGACGGCTGCGAATTGTAGCGGAGCCTGAATCTTATGCGTTCCCGGACCAAGAGTCAGTGGCGTTTCGAAGTCTGCTACAGGCGGGGTCGCGGCATAGATACGTTCGGAAGAAGCTTTGAACCAACCCGCAACCTCGGCGAGATCAAATGCCTTGAGCTGGTCGGGATCGAAACACGCCAGGCGAAGGCTGCGCCCCTCGGGGCACCAGATGCCGAGAAAATGCGGCGGCACAAGAAATGGACGGCAATAGGTATTCAACGCGAGCCGCGCCTTGTCCGGTTCCTGCTCGAGACCAAGGGTTATAAGGTGACCCAGGGGGCCTTCTGACCCCTGATGAGTCCAGCGAAACCGCTGGCCAGCTAGTGAACGGAAGGAAGGGAAAGTTTCCCAGTACCACGGAGCCGGACCGACAGTCTGGGAGAGTATCTTGCTGACCCGAGAGGCTTCGATGCCAGACATCAGCCAGCCGCCGGCACGCCGGGCCCCTTCACGTGAGTGCGAATGAATTGAACGATGTCGTCCATAGCGGTGCCGGGCTGAAAGATCGCAGCCACGCCGGCCTTCTTGAGGCCATCGATGTCCTGATCGGGGATGATGCCGCCGACCAGCACGATCACGTCTTCCATCTTGTTTTGCTTCAGGAGATCCATCACGCGCGGAACAATCGCATTGTGGGCACCGGAGAGAATTGATAGTCCGATGACCTGAACATCTTCTTGCAGCGCCGCACTGACAATCATTTCAGGAGTCTGCCGGAGCCCCGTGTAGATGACTTCCATGCCGGCATCGCGGAGTGCGCGGGCGATGACCTTTGCCCCTCGGTCATGTCCGTCAAGACCGGGCTTAGCTACAAGGACGCGAATCTTCATTTCAGGCACCGCTCACCATTTAATCACAGACGAAGGCTGACATCACAGATCACGCCGGAATGACATATGTTCACACGGTCTTGATGTCGAGACTCCGCCACATGTACCAGCAGGCCACGCTGCGGTAGGGTTCCCAGGGGCGAGCGATTTTCTCCATGTCTTTCGGCTTCGGCAGCTTGCGCTTTTTGTAATGCTTCTTCACGGCTACCTGGACACCGTAATCACCGGTCGGCAGCACATTCGGCCGACGAAGTGAAAAAATCAAGAACATGTGCGCCGTCCAGACTCCGATGCCTTTGACTTGGGTGAGATGTTTAATCACCTCTTCGTCCGGCAGGTCAGCAAGGCGTCCGAAATCAAGCAACCCGGTCGCAGTCTTAGCAGCGAGATCTTTCAGATACGACGACTTTTGCTTTGAGAGGCCTACGCTGCGCAACTGCTGGTCCGTAAGTTTCAGAATGCCTTCGGGCGTCAAAGGCTCTCCAGCAAGTTCGGCAAAGCGCTTGAATATGGTCGCAGCAGCCTTGCCGTTCAGTTGCTGATAAACGATCGCCTCCGCCAGACTGCAAAAATCCGCCAGACCGAATTGCAGGCGACATGGTCCAACGCGCTCGATAATCGCGCGCAGCACGGGATCGCATTTCTTGAGATGATTTACGGCCTTTCGCATGGCCTATACGTTTACCACAAAACGGCCTGCAAGGCGAACAAAATACGAATTCCATGCTGGAAGTTCTTGTTACTTTTTCACCGCGATTCCCATGACTTCATACTTTCCGTTGCGCAGCAACGAAGCGGCTCCGATAAACGCCCGCGCGGGATAGTCGCCATGAAAGTAAGTCTTGTAGACGTTGTTGAAGGTTTCGTAATACTTCAGATCCGTGCAGAAGACCTGGACTGAGACCACGTCGTCCATGGTCAGTCCGGCTTGCTCGACGGTTGACTTCACGCCTTCCATCACCAGTCGCGCTTCGTCTTCCGCACTGGCTGGCGGCGTGCCGGCTTTTGGGTCCAAGCCGATGTGTCCGGCGATGTAGAGCGTATTGCCGACCAGGACTCCGTCGCTGAAAGGCAAAGCCTTCATGTCCGAGGCACGCGGCTTTACGATGTACTTTCGATCAGCCGCTCCGGCGGCCACGCAGAACACGAGCAGCATGACTCCCACAGCAATTTGACGCAGTTTCATGAAGTTCCTCACAGGTGAGATTGAATTTCGACTGGAGGCTATCACGGTCAGCGCCCGAGGGCCAACAGTCCGACGATGCCGCCGCCCAACACCACCCAGGCCGGACTGACTTTCCATCGCAAAAGGATTGCCAGCGATGCCAGAGCAACCGCCCACGAAATCCATCCACGCAATGCGTCGGATGCCAACTGGAATGTCACTCCGGCCATCAGGGCGACCGCACACACGTTCACGGAATCGAGGAAGGCAGCGATCCAAGGCGACTTGCGAAGACGAAACAGAACGGGGGCCAGCAACGCGACGAAGACGAATGAAGGTAGAAAAATTCCGATGGTCGCGACAGCGGCTCCCGGCGCGCCGCCGAGAATGTATCCGATGAAGGTTGCCGTGGAGAGAACCGGCCCTGGCGTGAACTGGCCGATCGCGACCGCATCCAAGAGCTGCTGCCGCGTTAGCCAGGCATGCTGTTGCACCAGGCCCTGCTCGAGAAACGCCAGGAGGACGTATCCTCCGCCGTAGAGGACGGCTCCGACTTTGAGGAAGAACAACGCGATCTTACCGATAGTGGGTCGAGCTGCGACCGTTCCTGCCGCGACGGAAACAGCTGCGATCAGAGTGGTCGAACGCAGTGGAGCGAGGCGAAGGCTTTTCCATCCGCTCGATGTAAGCATGCGAAGCGTAAACACATTCGACAGGAGCGTCGCGCCAGTCGCCTGAAGGCTCGCACCGCGTCGCACGAGCATTCCAATCAACCCGCCGCCGAATAAGATTGCGATCGGATTGAGACCTAGAAAAAAGGCAGCCAGCGCCAGAACGCCGAGCACGGCCAAGCCTGCGTCACGAACCGCCGACTTCCCCAGTCGCCAGATCGCGATCGCGATGACGGCGATGACTGCAGACTTGATTCCGGCAAGGACTGAATTAGCTTGCGGGAGACTTCCGAAGCGCACGTAGGCCCACGCAAACGCTCCTGTAATCAACGCCGCTGGCAGGATGAAGCTTGCGCCTGCAACGCACAGTCCGGCCCAACCCGCGCGGAGGAATCCGACATTAATCGCCAACTCGGTCGATGTCGGCCCCGGGATCAGATTCGCGGCACCCAACATGTCGAGGAATTGCTGCTGCGTCACCCACTGCCGCTTGCGGACGATTTCTTCTTGAATCAATGCGACGTGCGCCGCCGGGCCGCCGAAACTGATCGTGCCCAACTTCACAAACAGGGATGCGAGCTCCCCCAAACGCGCAGGGAGTGACGAGGGCGGCGATTCTGGCTCTACTTGTGAGAGTGTGTCCAAGGATGGCTTACCGTCATCTGATTGAGAAGCTTCCCTTTGGCTGGGTCTGCGTTTCGCACTAGGTCATGGCAGATCCAGTTCCCTCAGGCGGCCTTGTGCTCGCCTTGGCGGAAGTTCTCGATCAGATGTTGGGAGGTTCGCAGTGAAAACGCGAGAATGCTAATGGTAGTCGTCTTGTCGGTGCAATTGAGAAAAACGCTGGCGTCGCAGACATACAGGTTCGGCACGTCGTGAGTTTGTCCGAAACGGTTCGTCACGAAATTTTTCGGATCGTTCCCCATGCGGCACGTACCGGTCTCGTGCAGGCTCCAGCCGGGAATTTCGGGCGAGTCTCCCAAACCTTCCAGCTCTCCGCCTGAGGCGCGCAGGATTTCGACACAGACTTCCTTCGAGTGCTCCCACATCTTCAGGACGTTCTCGTCCCACTGGAAGTGCATGCGGGCAACAGGAATGCCATAGGGATCTTTCACTTCCGGATCGAGATCCAGATAGTTCGTGTCGGATCTGAGGGTTGGCGCTTGAATTCCAAAGCTCACCGGCGCGGGATAGCGCCGTTTGACTTCCTTCTTGAACGACGACCCGAAACCATCCAGCTCTGTCGCAAAACCCGGGAACTCCTGGCAGCCGCCGTCCGGATAGACGGAATATCCGCGAATGAATTTTTCTTCGTGCGGATCTTTCAGGTTCTGCCAGCGCGGCATCCATGCGATCGTGCTGTCGGCGACATGGTCGGGGAAGCTTGGCTGCCCGAGCAATTGCGGCAAGTATCCTCGCGCGGTTTCGCCATAGAGATGATCGCAAAGATTTCGGCCGAGTTGACCGCTGGAATTCGCAATGCCGTTTGGCCAGTAGCGGGATTTGGAGTTGAGCATAATGCGTGCCGATTCGATACACGACGCCGCAACCACTACAGCGCGTCCATAAACTTCGACTTCCTGCTTGGTCTTACGATCAATGTAGGCCACTCCAGTCGCCTGTCCGTTATCGTCGACGAGAACATTCTTCGCCAGAGCGTCGGTTCTCAGTTCAAGATTTTTTGTCGCTTCGGCTTTCGGCAACAGGAAGTATGGAGTCGAGAAGAAGGCGCCTACATCGCATCCAGTCGTGCATTCTCCGCAAAAGTGACACGCTGGATGCCCTTCATGGGGCTGCGTCAACTGCGCACAGCGATCTGGCAAGTACGGCACACCCACCTTCTCGCAGCCAGCTTGCAGAATGTAGTCGAGGCAGCGGAAGTTAAATGGCGGCAGATATGTTCCGTCTGGATTACTGGGACGGTTCTGCACCGTGCTGGCTACACCAATCATCTTTTCAACGCGCGTGTAAAACGGACTGATCTCGTCATACGTAATCGGCCAGTCGACGTCGTAGCCATCGAGCGAGGCTGCGCGGAAGTCAATCGCAGCAAAGCGAGCGGAGCTTCGCCCCCAGAAATTCGTCTTGCCGCCGACGGCATTGCATCGCGGCCACATCCATTTTGTCCCCGGTGCGACCGTGAAGGGAATCTCGTGATCCCATGCCGCTTTCGTGTACTCATTGTCCATGTACCCAAAGGAATCGTGCCGCTTTGGATCATCGAGGCCACGGAATTTCATATCCCAGGGCATGCGGTGATAGCGAAAGTCCTTCTCTGGGTTGAGTCGCCGCCCGGCATTTAGGGCGCAAACCTTCAAACCGGCTTCACACAGCGTGTTGATCGTCATCCCGCCGCCGGCGCCGGTTCCAATTACGATTACGTCGTAGATTTTCTTAGCCATGATCTGTGCAGTGAATATCTCTTATGAATTCGCGGAAGCGAGATGCCGGTGCTCACGATCGTCCTTGTGCGGACACTCCGGAGACGCGGAATAAAATTTGAGCGCCGGATTGTCCAACTCTTTAAATCCGATCTCGCTAGTATAGAAGCCGGTCACCGTATACTCGCGCATCGACGCAAAAAACTTCCGGCCGTCTTCTTCGCCGGGACGTGCCTTATCTTTGAAACCTAAGGGAGTAAGCAAGGAAATCTGCTGGTCGGCGTTCAGATCGGCGAACGACTTTCCATAAGTCCGGCTGCTGTGGGCGTTCAACCATGACAAGCCCAGCCGGAATCGATATTGCACATCAGGATCGTTCGCGACCATGAAGTCGATGAACTCGGCGACGCCCGCTTCCCTTGCACCGGGGGTGGCGTCGCTGGGAATGATGATGTCAGCAAGCCGTTCGACGGTTGCATATTCAACTGGAGTGAAGAACTGCGGCTGGTAGACCGCGGGTTTGATCTGTAATGCCGCGTTGCCGATATGCCCACACGCGAATCCCCATTTGCTGAAGCCGGGAAACTGTGCCGCAGCTGCGGCGGTTCCCAGGATGCGCAAGACTTCCCGCCTTTGAATTCCCTGCCCCGCCATAGTTTTTTTCTCGAACCAGTCTTGTGATTGCGCCGCTAACTAAGACAGAAACTTTATCGTTTCTTCTACCAAGGTCGCGGTCGGCTTGTACGGATCGCCAGGGGCATCGTATTCGATCGAGCAATATCCCTTGTAGCCGTGTTTCTTCAGGATTGCGAATGTCTTCGCTAAGTCAACGTGGCTGGCTTTGCTTTGTTCGTCGACTTCTCCGTCTTTCACGTGGCAGATTCCGTAAGCGTGAGAAAACATCGCTTCCATCGCGCGTTCGTTGAATTCTTCGTCGTGCGCAGCCAGAGAATTGCCAAAGTCCGGCAACGCGCGCAGCCACGGACTATTAACCTTCTCAATCACGCTGACGATGAAGAATGGATCTTCGCTGACCGGATTGTCATTTTCCAGATGGACGACCACATTCTTTTTCGCAGCGTAATCAGCGACGTGCGCCAGCGTATCGGCACAGCGCCCGACGTCTGGCTTCGAATCTTTAGCACCGTCGATGTGAGTGCGAATGCTGGGAGACCCCAGAGCTGCCCCCACGTCGATCCATTCGTTGCTCGCGGTCACCGCTTTCGCACGTTCCGCTGGATCGGTTGCATATTGGCTATGTCCGCCATCCACGGCGATGTCGACTACTGCAGAGTGAGCTTTCTCGACCGCGACTCGAAACTCCTCGAGATACTTCGGATCCGTCGACGGAAAGATGGGGCTCCAGGGCTCGATCTTGTGAACGTTGAACTTTTCCGCGACGTGAGCGGCGAAATCCTTGAGTTGCATTTGCTGAGCTAAAGGAACGGTGCTGGGCGTTTTTCCGTCCCACCCCTTCCATCCGACGATGAACTCGCGAAATGGATATGCCGCCACCGAGACGCGCTCTCGCGGCGCCGAAGGAAATCTAACAGAAGGACCAGACGACGACGCTCTGGCAAACTCGGGGATGAACCACGCTGCGGCTGCCGCTCCAGCACACTGACCAAGAAACCGTCTCCGTGTCGCTTCCATGCGCGCCAGTGTAACAGGAAATTGTTTGAGCGTGCCTGGGCGGAAATCACTCGGATCGACAGAAAGGGCGCGGCTTTAAGCCGCGCCCGTTTCTGCGCAACGTGCCTTTCAGTTGCAAACCTTACATTCCGCTCTCCGCAAAGACTAATGCCTCCTTCTGATGCACGAAGTCGATTTCCTTGAGGGTCATAGCATTCGTGTTTGTTCGATCCAACACAACATCATCCTGACTGATTTGCGAATCGTTCGTTTGAAGTTGTGCGGGCGCAGTGGCTACGGTTTTTCCTTCTTGGACGAAATTGACTTGTACGGCCGGCCCGGTGCCTTGCCACTCTACTTTGTAGTCGCCGGGTTTCAGGTGCGTCCCGCCAATCGTGATGGGATCGTTGATGGTGACTGAACGCTTATTCGCAGTTCCTGCTAGTGCGGAAAGCGGCACCAGTAGGGCAAGAGTCGCGACAATGGCAAGATATTTGAGCTGTTTCATTTTGATAAATCCTCCTTCGAGATTTCATTGCGAGCGGAGAAAGCCGTTTGCCTGAGCTGCGGATCTAGATCCCGGTCGGCGATTTAGCGTCCATGGAAACCACCACCACCTCCGCCATGAAAGCCTCCGCCCCCACCACTGTGGAATCCTCCACCGCCGTGGAACCCGCCCGCACTCATTCGTCCCGAGCCGCGTCCTACGCCGACCGGGCCTGAGCGAAAGCCGCTTCCGCTTGATCCAGGTCCCCGATAAATTCCATTGCCGTAACTACGTCCTGTCACGTAATGAGAGCCGGGTCCCCAATTGTTATAGTTCGTGCTGAAGTGATGGTAGTAGTGTCCGTATCCATAACCGTATCCGTAGAATGGCGCCTGATACACCCACCAGGGCGAATAGAAACCCCAGCCGAATGGACTAAAGAAGATGCCGTCGCCAGGAATGAACGTGAATGCATTGAACCATGGATCCCAGTACCAACCCGCTCCCCACCAACCCGGGCCGGCCCATCCGCTCGTCGCATACAGACCTGCCGCGTCCACGTTGGCTTCGGCCACATATGCTGAGCGGAGGCTGCTCCAGCGATACAAATCGCCTTCTTCATACATTTTCTTGTCAAACTTGTGGACTTTGTAAATGCCGTTGTTGGCTAAGGTGAGTTCGTGTCCGGCCTTCACTTTTGCATGGCCGCTTCCGTCCTCAATAAAAGCCTCACCGTCAAAGACTCGAAGCTCACTCTGATTGAGGTTGAAGTCGTAGAGGCCGGTCTTCAGCAACCGAGCGGTCGTTCCGTTCGCAGTGACACGAATATCATTTTCTGGGTGAATCTCGGCGACCTCGATCATCGCGTTGCCGCGATCGACCTCTACTTCTGTATTGGTAAGGCTGGGCGAGATCATCCGCACCGAGCTGTTGCTTCCGACGCGCAAGAAGACGCCAGGAGTCAACAGAACTTCTGCCTTTCCTTGTTCCGTGGTTAGCAATTCACCGGGCTTCAGTTCCGCGGATCCTACCGACTTAGAGTCGAGCGATTCAGAACCGATCGAGGCTTGCCCTTCCACATAATTTAGAGTGCCCGGCAACGCTGCCTTGCTGTTCGGAACGCTACCCCACGCAAACGCAGAAAGTATGAGTGCCATCGACAGGCTGGCGAATGCTTTGAACCATTGGACTTTCATGCTGACCTCCTTCCAGCCTTCAGTTGATTAGATGAGTTGGAGAGAGCGCACGATGCCCAAAGCGATGGAGCGCACATGTCGTTACACGATACAACTAGTTCACAAAGCGATTGGAATTGCAGGGAACCATGTACATCTCGCGAGAGTTCTCACGCATCGGGGAAGAACAGAAGCAGAGTTTTGTAGAGAAGTGTAATTTACTGTAGCTGGGTTGAGCCGAGCTCTAAGTTTTAAATACTGCATTGGACACGAAATCGAGAACCGCCTTTCGACGGGCCGCGGTGCGGTGCGGCGATGTACCTCTGAGTCATCCAGAGCCGCTTGCATTTTGAAATGGTAGAAGACTAGCGCGTGATTGACGTCCACCGCACGGGCGACACCTTCGGTTCGAGCCCCGGCATATCCCTGGAGAGCGAACCCTTTCGTCGCGGACTTAAGGATTGCGAGGGGCTTGGTCCGGCTCCACTCTCCTTCGCATCGATCTGTTGAGGACATTTTCCATGCTACTTCTCATCCAAACTCGCAGCCGGAAAACACGGAGATTCTTGCGCAGTTGCTATCCTGACTGACTACTTAGTAAAAATGTGACAAGAACCCAGGTCGAGCGTGTGGGCGCGACGAAGAGGGTAAAGCCGCAATCTAATTCTGTACTAGGGGACACGAAGCTTACTTCTGCCCATTCTGTGGAGTTGCTGAACCCGTGCCGGCGACCATGAGACGACGCAGGACGATGCGATGAGTGAAGCGGCGGTTTCGTTAGGAGCAGAATCGGCGATCTGGCGTCCCGCGGCCAATCCATGGCTCATCGCCGTCACCGTCTCCATGGCAGCCTTCATGGAGGTGCTCGACACGGCCATCGCGAACGTTGCTCTGCCCCACATCGCCGGGAATCTTGGGGCGAGCAACGATCAGAGCACATGGGTCCTCACTTCTTATCTGGTGGCGAATGCGATCGTGCTGCCGATCACCGGATGGCTCGTGAGTTTCTTCGGACGCAAGCGATTCTTCATGGCGTGTATGGCCATCTTCACAATCAGTTCCCTGTTTTGCGGAATCGCTCCCAGTCTCGGCTTTCTGTTGCTATTTCGAGTGATCCAGGGCGCAGGAGGAGGCGGGTTGCAGCCGATGGCGCAAGCAATTCTGGCGGACACCTTTCCTCCGGAAAAGCGCGGCCTGGCGTTCTCGATTTACGGAATCACGGCAGTTTGCGCCCCTGCGATCGGGCCGACCTTAGGAGGTTGGCTCACCGATAACACGTCTTGGCGATGGATCTTCCTCATCAATCTGCCGGTTGGCCTCTTGACGCTGGCGCTGGTATTGCGACTGATCGAAGATCCGCCTGATATGGTTCGCCGAGCGCGATCAGAGATCAAACTCGATTATGTCGGGTTTTCACTGCTCGCGCTGGGTGTAGGCGCTTTGCAGATCATGCTCGACAAAGGCCAAGAGGACGATTGGTTCGGATCTCATTTCATCACAACGCTGGCAATCACAGCGGCTGTCTGCCTGACAGCGCTCGTGGTATATGAGTGGTTTCACAAGGATCCCATTGTCGACGTCCGCCTTTTCAAGCATGCGAACTTCGCTACGGCGAACATGATGATGTTCATGGTCGGGGCAGTCTCGTTCGCAACGACCGTATTGATGCCACAGTTCCTTCAGACCTTGATGGGCTATACGGCGCAGTCGGCGGGAATGGTTTTATCGGTGTCGGCGATTCTGCTGCTCGTCGAGTTGCCGCTTGTGGGGCGTTTGATTGGACGATTTCAATCCCGTTATCTGATCGCGTTCGGTTGGATCACACTGGCCGTCGGCATGTACCTATCGACCCAACGGATCGACCTGCTGATCAGCTTTCGGTCGGCTACGTTGCTCCGCATTGGCCAGTATTTGCCCATGGGCTTCATCTTTGTGCCAGCGACGACGGCGGCGTACATCGGGATCCGCGCTGAGAAGAGCAACGCGGTTGCAGGCCTCGTGAATTTCACTCGGAACATCGGGAGCAGCGTGGGTACTTCGATCGTGACGACCATGATCGTCCGGCGATCGCAATTTCATCAGTCCAGGCTTGTCGCGAATACCAGCATGGGGAACGCCAGGTTTCAGGATGCGATGGACGGCTTGGCTCAAGAACTGGTACATGCCGGACTGAGTCTGCACGAGGCGCAGCGGCAGGCGTTCGCCCGAATCTATGCGTCGGTTCAAGCGCAGGCGGCGGCGCTTGCGTACATCGATACATTCTGGGTGCTGGGGATTGCGGCCGTCGTCATGTTTTTCCTGTCGTTCGTCTTGAAGAAAAATAATCCGCGAGCAGGCACCAGTAGCGTTGCCGCGCACTGACGGACCGGCGCGGCCATCGATTGCCGAACTCCGAGCGTTATCAGGCTTTCTTCGTCTTCGCGGGAGAAGCCAGCGCAACAGCAGACTCAGCCGTCAGGAAAAGAAAAGTGAATGTCTCCTGCAGGTAGAGACGAACCACATCATCAGTGTGGCTGAGATAGCCGATGGAGACGTCCTGTCCAATGTGCAGTTCGAAATCGCCGCCGCGAGTGGTCAGAACGAAGGCACCGGTAATCGCCGGAGCCCAGATGATTTGGTCCTTCACTAGCCGCTTCACGTGCTCCAATACCGGGTATCCGTGGTCGCTGGTCTCCGCAAGCGCGGTGTAGGCGTCGGCGCCGAGCAACACGGCATAGGGGCCATTCACTCCGACAAGACGCAACTGGCTTAAGCTGTGGGCAATCGCATCCGGATACTCACGTACATCGGCGGGCAGCGCAATGATTGGATTGCTGGTTCCCTGCCGAATACCCCCAATGCCGGCGGCGGCGTAGCCCTCAAAAATCGCGGCGTCCTCGGCGAAGGCGATCTGTCGCGCAGCTTCTTTAGCCGGCTGCCAATCGGAGTCGTTTGCGCCACGATCAACGTCGTCGATCGCCTGGCGGTCCAAGTCGAACGGAACACGCAGTTCGACCAGAGCCTTCACGACTCGCTGCCTCGCGACGATACCTTTCGCAGGAGCGGCGATCGTCCTTAAGTGCCCGGTGCCTACGGCAGAGAGGCCGGTGCCGGCCGGTCCCTTCAGATCGACGACACGCCGTCCGGCAAGGTAGCGCTTGAGCGTGCGCGACGTTTCCTCTTCGATCTGATCCCATGCCGAATCAGAAATGGGGGCGAGTTCGCGATGAAGATTATTCATGTCGAATGTCTCCTTTAAGAGAACCGATGCCGAGTGACCCATCGCGCACCGACGGATTGGACGAAGACGGGATGGATGAAGTGGGCTCGGCGGCTGGTGCTGTCGGCGATTCCGCAGTCGCAGGCTGATCCTCGTTCGTTTGGTCTTCAGCTATGTTTTCCAAAAATGTCGCGGAGGGTACGAAGAAAAGGTTTCCAGTGACGGCACGGCTGAAGTCGAGCAGACGGTCGTAGTTACCCGGTGGCCGCCCAACAAACATGTTCTCGAGCATCAGCTCGATGGTGCGGGGAGAGCGGCTGTACCCGATGAAATAAGTCCCAAATTCACCCTGCGACGGACGACCGAAAGGCATGTTGTCGCGCAGTATCTTAACCTCTTTTCCATCTTCGACGATGGTCGTGAGCGCGTTGTGCGCCGACGTTGGCTTGACGGAATCATCCAATTCGATGTCGGAGAGCTTAGTGCGGCCAATAATACGTTCCTGCGCTTCGGTAGAAAGCGCATTCCACGCACCAAGATCGTGGAGATACTTCTGGACGATGACGTAGCTGCCGCTGGAAAAATTGGCGTCCTCATCCCCAATGACCACGGCATCCGCCGCCGCTGCTCCCCTCGGATTCTCTGTTCCGTCGACGAAACCCATGAGATCGCGATCGTCGAAATAACGGAAGCCCTGCACTTCATCCACTGAGGAAACAGCATTTCCGAGTCGCGCCATAATCTGCGTCGTGAGCTCGAAGGACAGGTCCATGCGTTTGGCGCGGATGTGGAACAGCAGATCGCCGGGAGTGGAGACCGCATGGCGCGATCCGGCGCGAATCTCGCGGAATGGATGCAGCTCTGCCGGACGCGGCGCCCCAAACAGACGGTCCCACGCTTCCGACCCAAAACCGATGACGCAGGACAGTCCGCCTTCCAAGTCGCGGAATTCAACCGCGCGTACGAGTGCAGCAAGGTCTCCGCAGAGCGAGCGAACGGTCGCTCGATTCTCAGAGCCCGGATTCAGCGTTGCGACCACAAAGATTGCGGCGCGAGTAAGCGGTGCAGCCACCGCCTGCGCGAGCGCCGGAGATTTGTTTTCCGCTTCGGGCTTACTCATCGGATCGGGATGGGGATCGGTGCGCATCGAGTGTCATGCATGGTTGGTACACGCGGATTTCGTTCTACGCAATGTCGCGCTTCGCTCGCGCGAGCAAGTTCGCCCAGCAAGCTTAAACATCGAGCGCAAAAGCTGCAACCCTCACACTAATCTCACGGCACGATAAGAAGAGCAGGACCTCATACATGTCGAATATTGGTGGTGATCGGATATTAGGGCAAAATCCGGGCAGGGACAGCGCCCTCATATCTGAATCAGAAAAGCTCTGAATGAGAAATCACAAAGTCCTAGCTCGCACGCCGTTCCGAATGATCTGCGACCGAAGAACTCCCAAAGTCCCTGACCAGCGTGGCAATCTCATCGGCAGCCGTGTCCAATGCGAAATGACCGCCGTCGACAACGTGAACCTCAGCATTCGGCACATCTTTGCGATAGCGTTCCGGCTCGCCCGGGTCGAACGAGAGCTCGTACTTGCCCCAGATCACCAGCAGCCGAGGCTGCTTCTCGCGCATCCACGCTTGCCACTTCGGATAAGCGTCCACGTTCGTTCGATAGTCATAGAACAGGTCGCTTTGAATTTCGGCCTGCCCGGGCTGGTTGAGAAAATAGAATTCGTCAGTCCAGCGATCGGGATCATACCGATCCAAGTCCGGGTCGTTTCCGACATGCCGCGTACGAGTGGCCGCCATCGACAAGAGATTCGAGCGTAGCCCGTCTTCGTTCGCAGCTCGATCGGCCCAAAACGCTCGCCGCGTTTTCCAATTCGCTCCAAGACCTTCGTTGTGTGCCACAGCATCCTGAACGATGAGAGCTTCGACGCGATCGGGATGCGCCAACGCCATGCGAAAACCAACGGGGCCACCGTAATCCTGCATGTAAAGCGTGTAACGCGAGAGTTCCAATGCCTCGGTGAAATGGTTCATGATCTCCGCGTAGTGATCGAAGGTATAGGCAAACTTCTTCGGATCGGGCCAGTCGCTGTGTCCAAATCCAGGGTAATCGGGCGCGATCAGGTGATAGCGATCGGAAAGCCGGGCGAAGAGTGGCTCGAACATTCGGGATGAAGAAGGGAGTCCATGCAGCAGCAGAATCGTCGGCGCGTCTTTCGGGCCGGCCTCTCTGTAGAAGATGGACAGTCCATCGATTTGTATCGCGCGATAAAGTGTTGGATATTTCATAGAATTCTCCGTTTCCGCCGCACTATGCGGCCACCAGTTGGGCAGATCGCGCCCGATGTGGCGCGCCGACGTAAGGGAACGATGTAAGCAGGTCCTTGTGCGGCCCTACATTGTCTCGCGTCACTTTTCCATTCGTAAGAATGGGAAGAAAAACGTCGATTGCGTCGTCCCTAAGTGTCCGTCCATTGGCCGGATAGGACGCTGCCTTGCTGGGATCATAAGGAAGAATATCTGGCAGCAGAATCCCCGCCGCTCGCTTTGCTCCCTCCGGCGTATAGCCACCCGTGTGCTCCAGCGAATGCGCGAAGACGGGGATGAAACGCGCATCATCTGCCGGCTGCCCAGCCTGGTAGGCGGCTCCCTCATCACCAGGAAGGAATACAGACTGCGACGCCAGTGCGCCGCGGTCCGCTTGAACCCATTTGCCGCTCGAGCCGTCCAAGGTGCGATGCCATAGGCCCATCTTTCCGGAGCCTAGGGCAGAGTTGGGTACTTCCAGCACGATGCTGCACACGTCCTTGTCGGTGAAGAAGTCGTCACCGGTGAACTGGAGATTATTCAGTGCGCCCAGCGTGTCGAAGAAAAATGGATCGCTACGCCAGCCGGCGAAGAAGCGATAGTCTCCGGCCTCCGTCACTTGTGCCTCGCGTGCAGTGGAGACCGGTGCACCTTCGAGGATTATCTGCCCGTCATCGCCTGTTCCGGCGGCGCGCTCACCTTCAACACGGCGCAATGTTGCAGTCTGGTATCCGTTCTTGTCTGAGGTGAAGCGGACTCGATATGCAATATATCGGCAACGAGATCGCCGTTGGTATCAATTTTGAGTTCGTATAACGCCTCGGTCGCGAAGGGGTCGTCGGTGGTGGGCCCGGCTGGGTTAAAACCTACAGATGGGTGTACATCCATAATCAGGATCGATTTGCCTGAGTCCCCGGGTTTGGGGAAAGCATACAGGTCTGTAAGATCGAGGCGGGCGTCCCCGTGAGGGAAACCAAGGTCGGGACCGGAGTAATGGTGTGACATAAGTTATCTTTTCCTCTGTTCTAGATTTTCGTGCGCTGCCTTCATTTCTCTGTCGACTTCACATCGTCGATACAACACGGAACTCTGCTTTGCCGCTGAGCATGCGTGCGTACGCCTCGGCGGCTTTTTCGAGCGGATAGGTTTCTGCCACTTCGTGTCCTGGAACGCGGGGATACTGGATCCCTGGAATTGCGTCACCTTCATCTGTGCCATCTTTATGGGTACGACTCTGCTCGTCGCCATAACTCCTCTTATGCGCTATCAGCAATGCTGCTGTTCATCTGATTCTTGGGCCTCGACATTCGGTTCGGATTCCATTTCCGAAGGCCGACAGCCTTCTGATGTTTACGTAGGCGGTTGGTTCGTGAAAATATTGTTCCTCGCGGTGATCGCCCTATCCCCTACCCCAATGAACTTCGCCACGCGACCTTCCGTTGTCCCCTGCACGGAGTCGAAGCAGGAGAGCCTCTGTCATCGAGGCTCTCCTGTTCCTTCCCGTACAGTTAGCTAGCTTTGGCTAAGACCACATCCGATTCCGCAACCTTGGGCCGCAGCGATCTGAAGCCCACGCGAATCTCTTCTGAAAGAAGTTGCGGCTGCTCAAATGCAGCGAAGTGGCCGCCTTTGGGAAGCCGGTTGTAATGGATCAGTCTTGGATATGCCTGCTCTGACCAGCTCCGTGGAGCGGGATAGAGTTCGTCAGGGAAGACGCTCACGGCGACCGGAATCGAGACGCCTTTGGCATTGAAATACCCGAGTTTGCCCCAATTCTCCCAATAGAGACGGGCGCCGGAAAGCGCCGTGTTCGTCAACCAGGCGATTGTGATGTTGTCGAGGATGTCGTCGCGCGTGAGGCCTTCGGATTCTCCCGCAAACACGCGGGAGATCAGCTCGTAGCTGCGCGCGTCGTGATCAAGAAAATAAGCTGCCAGGCCGACCGGCGAGTCCGCGATCCCGTATAACGTCTGCGGCCGCAGTCCCATCTGGAACCCGTAGGCGATTCCCTTTTGATAGACAAACTGCAAACGCTCGTAAGCGACCTTCTCATCGGCCGACAGGCCCGCGGGCGCCGGCGCCCCGGAAAAAGCCGCCTTGTCAATCTCGGCTGGAAAGATTCCAGGCATGTTGGTGTGTATGCCGAGAAGTTCCGGCGCCGCATCCACGCCCATCTGATCGACGATAAGCGCGCCCCAATCGCCGCCTTGCGCCACGAATTTCTCATAACCCAAGCGCTTCATCAGCACGACCCAGGCCCGCGCGATGTGGGCAACATCCCACCCGGTGGTTGTCGGCTTGCCGGAGAATCCGTAGCCCGGCATCGACGGAATCACCACATCAAAAGCGTCCGATGCATCTCCGCCATGCACTGTCGGGTTGACCAGCGGATCGATAATCTTCATCTGTTCGATGATCGAACCGGGCCATCCGTGCGTAACGATCAGTGGCAATGCATTTTCATGTTTCGAACGAACGTGGATGAAATGAATGTCGAGCCCATCGATCTCGGTAATGAACTGCGGCAGGGCGTTCAGTTTGGCTTCAACCTTGCGCCAATCGTAATCTGACGCCCAATATCGCGCGAGTGCTCCAGTCGTCGCGAGTTGTACGCCTTGCGTCGCATCCGTGACCGTTTCCCGTTCCGGCCACTTTGTCGCTTCGATGCGCCTCCGCAATTCGGTAAGCTCCGATTCCGGAAAACTTACATGAAACGGGCGAATTACATCCTTGTCAGCGGTTGGCTTGCTGCTGTGTTGCGTAATGCTGGCTTGGGTCATGGTGTCCTCCTTTTGATAAGTTTTGAATTGTTCTGGTTTGTGCTGCAGTTGGTTTGAGTGCGGTCATTGCCTCACTCCCTTCCGCTGTGCTTCTCAACATCAAGGCGCGTAACGGGTGAAAACAAAGTCCCGAGCTTTGCCAGGCTCGTGGCATGGGAAGCAGGTTTTGTGCACTGCCTCGTCGGCAGGTTTGCCGTCTTTAAATTGCGCGAACCCCCAGCCGCCCGTGGCAGCATATTTTGTTGAATCCTTGACCATCAGCTGAATGTTCGTGGGGGCCCCAGCAACAAAAGACTGGGCTTGGCCAAAGACTTTATTGTTTTCCTCGGACGGAACGTAGCTCCAGGCCAGCCGGACAATAATCGCCCCGTCCGGGAACGGCAACTTTTCTTTCCGGTAGGCTTTGATCGCCGCATCGTTTCCCAGAACAGCGCGAAAATCGTTGAGGTTGCCTGCCTCGTGGGCCACGGAAATCAACTTCCAGTCGCGATATCCGGGGGGAATTGTGACTCCGAAGATCGGGGCCGCTTCGCCGTCGGAGTGTCCAGATGCGGGGCGCGAGTTGGCGACAAAGCTAGCCAGCGCTGCAACTGTAACCAGCCAGAACGTGATCCGCTTCATCGTGTCCCTCCTCCTTATTTTTTCGGCTGCAGTTTTTTCTGCCACGACAAATACGACCGTACCCTTTTATGTCTACGCTAAATTCAAGCTCACCTGCTGACGCCGCGCGGTGTATCACCCGAACGTGAACGAGAAAGCCTCAGCGCCAGAATCGAGAAACTCGATCTCGAACTGTCGATCAATGATGGGGCCATGCTGTCGGATCAGCTGATACATGCGTGGCTCCGTAATCGTGCCGTTGCCTTGCTCGTCGACGTCAGCCCCGTGAGAGTCGCCTGGTGGTTGCCCATTGATGAGAACGCGAAATCGCATGGACGTTCCCGACACTGCCGGTCCCATCACCAGATGAAGATCTCGGGCGTGAAAGGCGTAGGAGATGTGCCCATTGGCTTTGTTGAGTACGATGGCTTCTCGCCCCATCGTCCAACTGCCTGAGAGCGCCCAGTGATTGAGCCTCAGTTGGCCCGGTGATGCGTAATCATGACTCTTATCGGGTCTCGCACCGCCGGGAGAGTCAAAGTTTTCGGTGCGTTCATAGCCGACATAATTTTCCGCAGATCTTAAGTCGTTCCAATCGGCGCCGACTTCAGCACCCGAAGGGTCGACCGAAACCAGTTCGTGACTGACGTTCCCGACTCCGGCTTCAGTCAGCAGCTGTTGAATCACCAATTCCGACTGCACGTATTCGCCTTCGCCGAATTGATGATGTCGAATTCGTCCCTGCGCATCGACGAAATAAAGAGCCGGCCAATACTCGTTGTTGAAGTCGCGCCAGATCGCGTGATCGTTATCGATCGCGATTGGATAATCGATGTGCAACTCCTTCGCTGCCTGGCGGACGTTGTCGACATCTTCCTCAAAAGAGAATTCGGGTGCGTGAACCCCGATCACCACCAGTCCTTGACCCTTGTACTTCTCGGCCCATGCTCGAACGTATGGAATCTGGCGCCGCCAGTTGATGCAGGAATAGGTCCAGAACTCGACCAGCACGACTCTGCCACGCAGCTCGGCGGGCGTTAATGGGGCCGAATTTAGCCACGCCGTGGTGTTGCGGAGAGAAGGCAACTTACCTTCCACCGGTAGTCGAATCGCTGTGGACGGAATCTGTTGCAACTTGATCGCCCGCGCCGCTGCCGATGCAATCGGACGTCCCTGCGTTCTCGCAGAACCGAACACGTCGAACAGCGCGAAAGCGAGGGTTGTGGCCGCAATCGCGAGAAAGCGACGGCGATTGCGGCGATGATCGTTGAAATTGTCGAACATTGCTTTCTCCCACTTGGCAGTCAGTCTTTCCCGCACACTAGTTTTCAGCATTAAGGTGCGTAACGAGTGAAGACGAGGTCGGTCGATTTAGTCTTCTCGTGGCAGGGGAAGCAGCTTTTCATAAACGTCGGTGCGCCAGGTTTGCCGTCTTGGAAGTGAGCGAATCCCCAGCCGCCAGTTGCAGCGTACTTGGTTGAGTCCTTGACCATAAACTGAATGTTCGTCGGGGCCCCGGGAACGAAAGATTGAACTTGGCCAAAGACTTTGTTGTTCTCGTCCGACGCGACGTTACGATAATGCAAAGCAGCGATGATTGAGCCGTCCGGGAACGGGAGCTTCCCCTCGCGGTAGGCCTTGGTAGCCACATCGTTGCCCAGCACAGCACCTAGACTGTTAAGATTGCCGGCTTCGTGGGCCGAGGAAATCCATTGCCAGTCGCGGTACCCCTGAGGCATTTCGGTAACGTAGGGTGCTGTTTGCCCGTCTGCGTGTCCTGGTGCAGGAGCAATGAGGGCGGCAAGACCGGCCATGATTACAACCGCCAGCAACAAGAATGTGTAGTGTTTCATGAGGGTTCCTCCATTGAATTCGCTTCGGTAGATTGAAATCCGCAAGCCAAACTATTGCAGCATTGAAGATGCGCCAGTTATGCGGTGGCTTTCGAGATTCATCGAATCCCTTTTCTTTCGCTGCTCATTTCCGATTGCATCGCTTGCGATGAGCGCATCACACCAGAAGGGCGGAAGACAAACAATTGGACGATGGTATTGGCAATACCTTGGTCTCACTCGATGCGATCTTTTGCTCCCGACGCGAGGCCGCGAGCCGACCGGGCAGCCTCACAGCGGCCGCCACAGTGACCGCTCGCCAATCTAGGTTTGTCGACCGATGTGGGACGTCGATGACTTCCGACTCTTCGAGCCAATTCTCTGCCGAGAGTCTGGCTTCTTCCGGACCGAATAAGTCCGTCACCGCGGCGATGAACGCCGATAGCTCGGTGCCTGCCGTGCGGATCTCGTCTTCACAAGACGACTTGCTAAACGATTCTTCCCTGCTCATACAATTTCCCCTTTTTCAGATTGCGCTGGTTGATTGGACCGGCTGCGATGCGCGCATCACACCAGAAACCTGCGAAGCTGACAATTAGACGAACGTATTGGCGAGCACTTGGTTGGTGCTATCACTCTGAGAAGCGCTACTGTCGACCTGAAGGTTCAGTAAGAAGTCGGGACACGGGCTCGATCCGTGCGGGCCGATCGTGTCAGGTGCATTAAAACGAAATACAAACCATTCCCCCTCAAAAACAGTAGGTTCAGTCCCCCCTAATAGGTCAGTGTCATGCCTAGACAATAGGTTGAGACGGAACCTGCACTATATGAGGTTGTGGGCATCGGTCAGACTGCTCGACACTCACTTTACGCGCCAACACTCCTGACCGAAAAGCGGCTCCCACGGGATTCGGCTTTATCGCGGCAGTGAGTTCTTTGGCAGACGAACGACGAAGAAGATCATTAAGGAGTGGTACATGAGATCGGCTGCAACAACCGGGATTTCCGCGGCGAACCCTCTGAGCTTAGCTTATGTGCTCGGCCACCAATTGGAAACACAACCTAAGTCGCTTGGCACACCGATTGTGTCTGTGGTCGACGACGACGTTTCGGTTCGTGAATGTCTTGAACTGTTGATCCGGTGCGAGGGCTGGCATCCGGCGATATTCGCGTCCGCAAAAGAATTTCTCGCCTCCCCGCGAGCTGTAGTTCCAAGCTGCCTCGTGCTCGACATTTCTCTTCCAGGCCTGAGTGGGCTCGACTTGCAGAAACATATCTCCGTCGAACGGACCGACGTGCCTATCATTTTCATCACGGGCCTCCACGATGTGGGAATGGCCGTCCAAGCTATGAAGGCTGGAGCCGTCGAATTCCTGACGAAACCATTCAATGAGGACGTTCTGCTGAGCGCGATCCGCCACGCCCTGGAACGCAGTCGCTCAGAGATTAACCATCAGGCGGAGATCCGGGCCCTTCGAGCACGGTACGCTCTACTGACTCATCGCGAGCGACAGGTCATGGCGTTGGTGGTCTCAGGCCTGTTGAACAAGCAGGTTGGTGGAGAACTCGGCATCAGTGAGATCACGGTGAAAGCGCACCGAGGCCAGGTTATGCAAAAGATGAAAGCAGGATCGCTTGCTGACTTGGTAAGAATCGCCGGGAGGCTCCGCCTTGAAGAGGCGGTTCCTCGCACCGCGTCGATTTGCTGATCATAGTGAGCCACAATCTGCAAACCGAAAGAAGCGCAATAGAAGCTGGGTAAGTGAATTTGCTGAGTGAAGAGAATGGTGGAGGCGGCGGGAGTCGAACCCGCGTCCGAAAATGTTACTGGTCAAGAGAACTACATGCTTAGTCGTGTTC
>Ga0209624_10001138_pt1 | contig 21765 bp, 14 predicted proteins | sample JacPinW_OM2H0_O1_FD_188565 | JGI IMG/M metagenome (GOLD analysis project Ga0209624, IMG submission 188565) | Forest soil microbial communities from Algoma, Ontario, Canada - Jack Pine, Ontario site 1_JW_OM2H0_O1 (SPAdes) (version 2) | ecosystem: Environmental > Terrestrial > Soil > Boreal...
CATGGCCGACATCGAGAAGCGCCGCTCCGACCGTTGGAACTTCCTCTTCATCGCCGGCATGTGGTTCCAGGACCTCTTCAACTACGACTTCCGCCGCACCGAGCAGTGCATCATCCCCTACGCCACACAAGAGGGTGAGATCAGCTTCTGCGCTTACAACACGGGCGTGGGCTGGCGCAACATCATCGAGAAGATGCACATGACCTCCACCCTCACCAAGTGGTACGAGGAGCATGGCCGTCACGAGATCTTCGCCGGCGGCAAGAAGGTCGGCCTCGAGAAGGAATCGAAGTACGATCTCGTCCTCAATGACGAGCACGTCAACGCCGCTGCCAACGACACCTTCGAGAAGTCCGGCGTCGCCAAGAACTCCCGCGAAGAAAAGATCCGCGCACGCGATGCAAAGATCAAGCAGGACGCCGAAAACGCCAAGATGGCCAAGCTCTACCGCAAGGAAGTGCTAGGCGAACAGGAGCAGCCCGGCTTCATCTCCCTCGGAGAGATCAAGGCCGCTCCCAAGGTCGAAGTCGTTCAAAACATCGAAGAGACCGTCTCCGGCGACTAATTATCGTTGTAAACAAATAAGAAGGCCGCTAGCAATGGCGGCCTTCTTGTTGCCTTTATACGGGTATAGCTAGTTCTTATCTGCACAAGAATTGGACGTAACACTCCATCTATCAAACTTCGGCTTTCCTTCGGCAATCCTCGCACCGAATACTACAAAGCCAGTTTGATGCCACGACTCTCGTGTAGCCTTAGCGCAACCGATGACTACAAAGTTTCCTTTGTCTGCTTTGACCGTGCGAAGTTCAAACCCTCGCATAATGGGATAACCGCCAGTGCCGATCATTTCCTTCATTGCAGTCACAAACTGTTCTTTTGTCATGTCGGGCGCAGTGCGATTTCCCAGCAACAGCTCATTTTTCAAATCGCTCGTCTGATCCTGGATTTCCCAAAGATCGGCCCAATTCTGCTTCAACTGATCATGAACGTACCTTTCGACGCCTGGTTTGAGAATTGCCTTTTCCTCCGCAGAAAGTGAAGCATATGGATCTGGAGATGTCTGTGGAGTGGCGAATGTGTTTATCGCACAAATTGTGATGAAAACTGGAACTAACATCGCGCGTTTCATTAGAACTCCACCAATTCCACACCAAGCTTTTCGAAATCCTTGCGGTTCAGGGTTGCAACGACCATTCCATTCGCTAAGGCGGTTGCTGCGATCAGGGCATCCATCGCATTGGGGTTGTGGCCGTTCTTCTTCGCTCGCGCCATCAAGCTGCCGTAGCGCTTCGCAACATCGAGACCAAAACCCACGACCCGGTTGAAGAACTGCATGTACAGGTCGCCCTCGATCCAGTTCTCCAGTTCCGTCCGTCTCTTACCCGGCGGAAGAAGATTGATGCCGTACCACAGCTCGGCGTAGGTGATGGCACAGATATAGAGGTCGCTGTCATCGGTACGCTGCACCCAGGCGTCAACACGAGGGTTCGGAGGCAGCTTGGTGTATTGCGACACCACATCGGTATCGAGAAGGTACTTCACAACTCAACCTTCCTGGCCTTGGTGCGGGAGCGCCGCAGATCAAGACCGGAGCCCGCCAGTGGCGAGTTCTTGAAGAAGTCGGACATAGTTCGGGCGTTCTGCGCCGGGGTGTGCTTTGCCTTCTTCCATTCCTCAGGGGACACAAGCACCCCGACGAGTTTGCCGTTGCGCGTAATCTCCTGCGCACCCTGCTCACGCGCGGTCTCAATCAACTCGCTGAACTTTGCCTTGGCCTCGGCCACTGCCCAATTTGCCATCTCACACCTCCATTATGACCATTCTAGTCATTCTGACCACAATAGTCATTTCTTTCTCCGTTCGCTCCTCGCCCAAAGCCGCATCACCGCTCGCGCACGACACTTTATCGCCTTTGTCCCCTCGCGCAGAAATCTCTCAATCATCTCCTCCGCCTCATCCCGCAACGAAGCCTCCTGCACCGCCAGCAGCCCAAGCCCCTCCACCGCCGAGCACCTCACCACATTGCTCTCATCCCCGGCCAGTAGGGACATCGTCCGCGCCGCCCGCAAACGTTGCATTCGCGTATGCGCCACCCGCGGCACCACCATCCCAAGATGCCACCGCGTCCGCGACTCGCTCACCGGCAGCGTCTCCAGCAATCCGGCAAGCTCATCGGCATACCGCTCCAGCAACCGGCCATCAAGATCGGTGATCCTCCGAGCCACATCCGCCGCCCGCTTCCGCACCTCGACATCCTCGCCGAACAGCTCTCGCACCAGCGCACGAATCGCAATCTTATCCCCGGCAATCTCCTCCGCGATCGACCGCGCCAGCGGCAGTCCCCACCTGGGTCCCCTCAGCCGGTCTCGAAGCGAATCCATGCGGCGAAGTATATTCGAACCCTTCCACGCTCGCCGCAAAGAAAAAGGGCTCCGGAACGCCGGAACCCTCTTCACACCCAAAAATCCAGCCCAGTCTAGATCCCGACTACATCCCCACACTTGTTCGATGAGCCCGCCGCCCTACCTTGCGCGGAGCCGCTCCAAACGCCCACTCCCTTACCGGTCCCACATCCACATGCACAAACTGGCTCACCGGATAGTACCCGACCCCGCCCGCATGCAACGACAGCGCCGCATTCCGCAGCTGAACCGTCGACACTCCCGGCACCCGCAGGTCAATCGCGTGCCCTTCCATATGCTGACTATGCTCGGCCACTCCGGTCCGTGCCGAGTTCTGCCTTAGCGCCGCATTCGTCTCCGGCGTCCGGTACCCACACACCACATCGATGACGCTGTCCAACCGTCCCAGCCGCGACATCATCGCATGCAGCACATCGAACTCTTTGGGATCGTAGTTGCTGACATCCTGCGTGTTATGGTCGCGCAAAAAGTAGTTCAGCTTCTCGAGCGCCTCGGGAATATACGTATTGCCCATCCGGTACACAATATCCAGGGTCTCGCCCGTATGCAGGTTCGACATCCGCAGCTTGTACGGCTTCTGATCCACTGGCATCGCTGTTAAGGTCTCCGCGTCCGGCGTCACATTCGGCATCATCCCAGGCACGACCGTCTCGCCCGTCATCGCCACCGGCTTCGCCTTCATTCGCATTGAACTCCGTAGCCCGGCATGCACTCGGGTCCGCACCGTCCGGGCCCACGACGATCCGCTGACCCCAAACACAACCATCAACGTGGCCGCCGCGACCGCGATGCCTCTTTTGCGGAATATCTCCATTAAACTCTCCGGGGTGTTCTCAGAATGCGAAGTCACCAATGCGCTTCACCATTCGTCATTTCCTACTTCTAGTTTATCCAAACCAACGCCAATCACTTATCTTTCCTATGTAACTTTAGTGTCATACTTGGTAAGTCTGCCGGGTGCTTTCCAGTAAGCTCTTGCTACTCGCTAAACCGCTCCATAGCAGACACTTAGGTCCTCCAAAACCTTTGCCGATCTATCCCTTTCGCCCCACAACCTTCTCGTACACAAGCTTCGCCGCCGCAATATCTTCTATCGCGATCCCTACCGACTTGAAGATTATCGGCCGATCTCGGCTGTCGATCACCCTCCCATTCAGCAGTTCTCCGATCTCGGCGGTCACCTGCGCCTTCGTCAGCAGAATATCCCCCGGCTCCCGCAGCGCCGCCTCCCGCGACTCCACCACCACAGCGCCCCGCATGGCCACGTCATCCAGCTCCCTGCGCTCCGGCGTCACCGCACCGACCGCACACACCACGGCATCCTTCTTCAGCCATCTTCCCTGCAGAATGGGCACCGGCGAGCTCGTTAGAGTCAGCACCACATCCGCGCCACTCACCACCTGCTCGGCGGTCATCGCCCGCGCCCCGACTTCCTCGGCGAACCTCGTTGCGTTCGCCTCCGATCGACTCCAAACTCGTATCTCCTCAAACTTCCTCACCCGCGAGAGCGCCTGCACATGCGACCGCGCCTGCACCCCACTCCCCAGAATCCCCAGCACCTTCACCTCAGACCGCGCGAGCAGGTCAACCGCGACCGCAGAGACGGCCGCTGTCCGCATCTCCGTGATCAGCCGTCCATCCATCATGGCCAACGGCTCTCCCGTATCCGCGCGAAACAGTTGAATCATCGCCATGTGCGTATGCTTCTCGAGCTCGACGTTCCTCGGATAGAAGGTGACCATCTTCGCGCCCATCATGTCGCCGTAGACAGCCGGCATCACCGCAAACCATCCGGCATGCGCGGCGACAGACATCACCGTTCGCACCGGCTGCACCACGCGGCCAGCAGAAAAATCCATCAACGCCTGCCTGATCGCGGGAATCAACTCATCGTAAGAGAGCACCGCTTTTACCTGATCTTCATCAAGAAACAACAGTTTGTCGGTCGTCATAGGCGTCTTTCATTATCCGCCCAGCCGCCACAACCATACTTATGGCACCTTATAGACATGCAGCTCGACCCCATTCAACTCCGCGTCCTCGGCTCCCTCGTTGAAAAGGAGATCACCACGCCGGAGAACTATCCCCTCTCGCTCAACGCTCTGCTCAACGCGTGCAACCAGCGCTCCAGCCGCGACCCCGTCCTTGACCTCACCGAAGACCAGGTCCGCCAAGCCCTGCACACCCTCGAAGACCTCGCCCTCGTCACCCCCGTCCGCGACAGCCGCGTCCCCAAGTACGAGCACCGCATCCGCACCGTCCTCAACCTCCGCCGCGACGAGACCGCCGTCCTCTGTCTCCTCATGCTCCGCGGCCCCCAGACCCCTGGCGAGCTCCGCAGCCGCGCCGACCGCCTCTACTCCTTCGACGATCTCGCCACCGTCCAATCGACCCTCGAGCGCCTGGCCGCCCGCAGTCCCAGCGAAGTCGTCGCCGAAGCCAGCGGCGAGGCCACCGTCCCTCTCACCACCATCCTTCCTCGCCAACCCGGCTCCCGCGAGGCCCGCTACGCCCATCTCCTCGGCGACCCACCCAGCCTGGCGTCCTTTGGCGCGACGACCGGAACGAACCCATCCGTAACCCATCCGCCAGCCCGCGATCCCACGACGACCGAGCGCCTTGCCCGCATGGAGGAGGAGATCGCCTCCCTTACCACCGCCCTGCAGGAACTCCGGGCTCGCATCGAACTCCTGAAACCAAACAGCTGATCCTTATGCTCAAATAGAGATACCTCCTCGGTGAGAAGCTCCAATTCATCATGAAGGACAGGCTCTCCCACATGTCGGAATCTCTCACTCACGTCGATCCGTTAGCGCGGCGAAGCGGCCAGGGCCGGCGCGACGCCGATGTGCGGAACGAGCGTCTTGCCCGACTCCTCAGTCAGGTCACTGAAGGGATCATCTGCGTCAATCGGAACTGGATCGTCACCTTCGCGAATGAGGAAGCGTGCCACCGCAGCCGGATCACTCCGGCCGACATCGGCGGCACCAGGACGTACTGGGACATCTACCCGCACCTCATCGGCACGGATCTGGAGCTGTTCTATCGCAACGTCATGCGGACCGGCAAGAAGGCCCAGGTCGAGTACTACTCCGAACGCATCGACGCCTGGTACAACGTCTCCGTCTACCCAACCGACGAGGGCATCGCCCTCTACTATCACGACGTCACCGACCGCAAAGGCGCCGAGCTCCTTCGCGACACCTCTATCCGGCAGCTACGTCAGGTTCTCGAGACCACCACCGATGCAGTCGCCAGCATCGACCGCGACTGGAACTTCTCCTTCCTCAACCGCCGCGCCAAGGAACTGCTCAGCCCCAAAGGCGATCTCCTCGGCAAAAATCTCTGGGAGGAGTTTCCCGAAGCCGCTCGATCCACCGAAATTCGCTATCACTACCATCGCGCCATGGACCAGGGCATCCCCGGCGAGTTCGAGGTCTTTTACGCCGAGCCATTGAACCTCTGGCTCTCCCTTCAATGCCGCCCCTTCGACGACGGCATCGTCATCTTCTTTCGCGATATCACTGCCCGCCGCCAGTCCGATCTGGTCCTCAGCCAGCAACAGGAACTCCTCACCTCCATCCAACAAACCGCCCTCGTCGCCACCTGGGACATCGAATACGCCACCGGCAAGGTCACCTACGGAGTCGGCTCCTACCCCGTCTTCGGCCATCCCCTGGCCGACATCTCCGACTACCAGAGCTTCAAGAAAATCCTCCTTCCCGAGTACATCCCCATCATCGCCGCCTCCATTCAAGGCGGCGTCAAAAGCGGCCAGATGGTCGTACAGGATTTCCAAGTCCGGGCAGCCGACGGCCGCATCCTCTGGCTCGAAAGCCGCGGCCACGCCGTCATCGTCGATGGCGCCGCCACCCATCTCCGCGGCCTAACCATCGACATCACCGCCCGCAAAAAAAACGAAGAGGCGCTCGTCGCCAGCGAAGCCCGCTACCGTGTCCTCGCCGATCTCAACCCCCAGGCCATCTGGATGGGAGCCCCCGACGGCAGCATCACCTACGCCAATCAGCGCTTCCTCGACTACCTCGGCCTCACCATTGAAACCATCGGCGGTACTGGATGGGTCAAGGCTCTCCATCCGAACGACCAGCAAAGGGCCCTCGAAGCGTGGTCGCACTCCCTCGCCACCGGAGCAGACTACGATATCGAAACCCGCCTCATTCGCTTGCGCGACGGTCATGCCCGCTGGTGGTGGCTCCGTGCCCAGCCCATTCGCGACGACTCAGGCGCCATCATCAACTGGCTCGGCGTCGCCATCGACATCGACGACCGCAAGACCTTCGCCGAAACTCTCCAGCAGCGTCAAGACGAGACCGAACGCCAGCGCGCCGAGCTCGAAACCCTCTACGAAACCGCTCCCATCGCCCTCGCCCTCTTCGACCCCGTCGAGTTTCGCTATCTCCGTCTCAACGATCGCCAGGCCCAGATCGTCGGCCTGCCCCGCGAGCAGATCCTCGGCCGTACCCTCACCGAGATCGCCCCCATCAAGGGTCTCAGGGAGATGTTTCAGCAGGTCGCCGCCGGCCACCCCATCCGCAACCAGCTCCTCGAAGGCGAGCTCCCCAGCCGCCCGGGCGAACATCGTTTCTGGAACGTCAACTACTTCCCCGTCTACAACTCCGACGGCACCATCCAGGCCATCACCGCCGCCTCGATCGATATCACCAACCAGAAAAAGGCAGAAGCCGCCCTCATCCAGAGCGAAAAACTAGCCGCCGTCGGGCGCCTCGCCAGCTCCATCTCCCACGAGATCAATAATCCTCTCGAGGCCATCACCAACCTCCTCTATCTCATCGCATTGTCCGACGAGCTCCCCGAAAACATAAGGCCTTACGTCGAGACCGCACAGAGCGAGCTCTCCCGCGTCTGCCAGATCGCCACTCAGACCCTCCGCTTCCATCGCCAGGCCGTCCGCGCCACCAACGTCAGCGCGGCCGATCTCGTCGGCGCCGTCCTCAACCTCTACCAGGGCCGCCTCAACAACTCCAACATCCGCGTCGAGGCCACCTACTCCACCTCCACCAAGGTTATCTGCTTCGAAAACGACATCCGCCAGGTCCTCAACAACCTCATCGCCAACTCCATCGACGCCATGCGCCAGGGTGGCCGTCTCATCGTCCGCGCACACGATGTCACCGAGTCCCTCCCTGGCGACCCCGACCCCCGGCGCGGCATCCGCATCACCATCGCCGACACCGGCCACGGCATGTCCCCCGCCGTCACCGCCCGCGTCTTCGAACCCTTCTACACCACCAAGGACCTCAACGGCACCGGCCTCGGCCTCTGGATCTCCGCCGACATCATCTCCCGCCACCATGGCCGCATCACGCTTCGCAGCTCTCAGCATCCCATCCACCACGGCACCGTCTTCTCCCTCTACCTCCCTTGCGTCGAAGAACCTTCCCCCCACTACGCCCTCTAGCTCCGTCATCCTGATCGCAACAAAAACCAATCGCGCCTCTGAACTTCCTAAGGAAAAAATGCCCGACCAATACGACGCCATCATCATCGGAACCGGAGCCGGCGGAGGAACTCTCGCCCTGCATCTCGCCCAGGCCGGCAAGCGGATACTCCTCCTCGAGCGCGGCCCTTTTCTCCCCCAGGAAAAACTGAACTGGGATACCTCCTCAGTCTTCCTCAACAACCGCTACCACACCACGGACGTCTGGCTCGACAAGGACGAGCAGCCTCTCCACCCCCAGCAGGCCTACTACGTCGGCGGCCAAACCAAGGTCTACGGCGCCGCCCTCTTCCGCCTCCGCGCCGAAGACTTCGGCGTGCTCCACCACAAGGGCGGCATCTCCCCCGCGTGGCCCCTCACCTACGCCGACTTCGAGCCCTATTACACCCGAGCCGAAGAGCTCTTCGCCGCTCACGGCCAACTCCACGACGACCCCACCAGCGCCGGTCTTTCGAGTTATGACCCCACCGAACCCTTCCACTCCAAACCCTACCCATTCCCACCGCTCCCCAACGAACCGCGCATGCAGTCCATTCAGGACGACGTCAAAAAGCTCGGCTACCATACGTTCCCTGTGCCTCTCGGTCTCAAGCGCAACACCGCAGATCCCGTCGAATCAAAGTGCATCCGCTGCGACACCTGCGACGGCTATCCCTGCCTCGTCCACGCCAAATCCGACTCCGACATCAACTGCATCCACCAGATCATGCATCTCCCCAACGTCACGCTCCTCACCAAAGCAAAAGTAACCAAATTGGTCACAAATTCGACCGGAACCGCCGTCACCTCGGTCGAGGTCCAGCACGACGACCCCATCACCGGCTACTGCGGACCCGCAATCTACTTCGGCAACATCATCGCCGTCTGTTGCGGAGCCATCAACTCTGCCGCTCTCCTCCTCCAGTCCGCCACCGAACAGCACCCTCGCGGCCTCGCCAACACCAGCTCCGACATGGTCGGCCGCCACTTCATGTACCACCAGGCCGACGCCATCCTCGCCCTCAGCCTTGAACGTAACGATGACAGTTACATGAAAACCTGGGGCACCAACGACTTCTACTTTCGTGACCCCAACGGCGAGTACGACTTCCCCATGGGCTCCATCCAACCCATCGGCAGCTTCCACCACGAGATGATGAAGGGCGACGCCCCGCCTCTCACCCCAGGCTTCGTCCTCGAGACCATGAAGTCCCACGCGGTCCCATGGTGGCTCATGACCGAAGACCTCCCCGACCCCGACAACCGCGTCACCCTCGACACCTGCCCGGACGACTTGCCGCGCATCAAGCTCTCCTACACCGACAACAACGTCGAATCCTTCACCCGCCTCAAGGACCGCTGGGTCGACGTCCTCAAGCAGGCCGGCCACGCCGACAGCTCCATCCCCTTTCACGGCTACTTCAAAAAGCGCATCCCCCTCGAAGGCGTCGGCCACCAGAACGGCACCTGCCGCTTCGGCACCGACCCCAAACAATCCGTCCTCGACCTCAACTGCAAAGCTCATGACCTCGACAACCTCTACGTCGTCGACGCCAGCTTCTTCCCAAGCTGCGGTGCCGTCAACCCGTCCCTCACCATCATGGCCAACGCCATCCGCGTCGCCGACCACCTCCTAATTGCCCTCAGGCTTTGAGAGTGCGAGATCCCGGTCAACAAAGAAGTTTGATCTTGCCATCCGAGGTGATTCATTAACCGTAGCTCTAGGCATCAAAAACTTTCCATTGGCTGCGCAGCTTTGGCAGCGTTCCTGACCGCATCGGTGGCGTTGGCAGCTCCCTGTTTCCTGTGTAGGAAACCCGTGCTGGATACTCCAATATCGCTCGCGGTTGGCACGATTCGGACGCCGGAGTTCGCAGTCAAACACGAGGCCTACACGATCTCAATCCAGGTCGAGCGAAAACTCTCTCCTGCCGACCTAAATTGCATGATGGGTGTCAAGCCATATTCTTGGGTCCAAGACCACTGCGCAATGCTTCATATCGAGACGCTCCTCGAAGCAGAATGGACCGTGTGGGATGGTGACCATGCGGTGGCTCACGGATCGGTTCATGGGGTAGACTCCCACGTTACCGGTACCAAAGAGCTTCTCACCAAGCAGATCGGCGACTTCGTGGGCGAAAAGGATAAGCGATACCTTCTCGAAGTCAAGTTCACCAAAGACGGTACGCCTCTCAACGTGACCAATCCTCATCTAATTGTGATGATGACAAAGCCAACTGATATCTGAGACGTGAATGTTGCAGTCCCCTCTCCACCGAGCAATTGTTCAAAGACCGAAGTATCATGTCTCGCAGGCGCTTTTCCTCGGAACCGAAGCGCCACTACCGGAGCCCCCTAAATGCCGCAAGTCCCATCCCGCCTCCTCCTCGCCGCACTTCTCCTCACCGCCGCCGTCGCGCAAGCCCAGACCAACACCACCGTCCTCGTCGACATCGACCACCGCACCACCACCTCCCTCGACGGCGACTGGCACACCATCGCCGATCCCTACTCCACCGGCCTCTACACCTTCCACCAGGAACTCCGTAAAGACGGCTTCTTCATGAACGCCCCCTTCGACCCCCACGGCGAGCCGCACGATTACAACTTCGCCAAGTCGCCCACCCTCCGCGTCCCCGGCGACTGGAACACCCAGCGTCCCGACCTCTTCTACTACGAGGGCGTCCTCTGGTACCAGAAAGACTTCCAGCACACCGCCCAGCCCAACACCCGCACCTTCCTCCACATCGGCGCCGCCAACTACCGCACCTTCGTCTGGGTCAACACGAAAAAGGTCTGCGAGCACGAGGGCGGCTTCACGCCCTTCGACTGCGACATCACCGCCGCCTTGCATGACGGCGACAACTTCGTCGTCCTCTCCGTCGACAACACCCGCCTCGCCGACGGTGTCCCCACTCTGCAAACCGACTGGTGGAACTACGGCGGCCTCACCCGCGACGTCTCCCTCGTCGATCTCCCCGCGCAGTTTATCGACGACTACGACCTGCACCTCAGCCGCACCGACCGCAGCCTGATCGAAGGCTACGTCCACGTCGAAGGCGCATCCCCCGGAACGTCGGTCACCGTCACCATCCCTGAACTCCGCGCCAAGGCCGAAGCCACCGTCGACGCCGAATCCCGCGCCCCCATCACTCTCCCCGTAAAATCTCTCAGCCTCTGGTCCCCCGAAAGCCCCAAACTCTACAAAGTCGAGATCGCCACCGGCTCCGGCCCCACTGCCGACAGCCTCACCGACGACATCGGCTTCCGCACCATCGAAACCCGCGGCACCCAGATCCTCCTCAACGGCAAGCCGGTCTTTCTCCGCGGCGTCTCCATTCACGCCGAAGCCCCCTACCGCACCGGCCGCGCCTACACGCAAAAAGACGTCGACACCCTCCTCGGCTGGGCCAAAGAGCTGGGCTGCAACTACGTCCGCCTCGCCCACTACCCACACGACGAGCGCATGACCCGCACCGCGGACCGTCTCGGCCTCATGGTCTGGTCCGAGATCCCCGACTACTGGGCTCTCCAGTTCGACAACCCCGCCGTCCTCGCCAAATCCAAGCAGCAGCTCTCCGAGATGATCCGCCGCGACCGCGACAAGGCCTCCATCATCCTCTGGTCCGTCGCCAACGAGACCCCCAACACCCCCGCCCGCACCAAATACCTCACCACCATGGCCGACCTCACCCGCCAACTCGACCCCACCCGCCTCGTCACCGCCGCCCTCCTCGTCCGCACCGAAAAATCCCCCACCGGCACAACAAAAATCGTCGACGACCCGCTCGGCAACGCCCTCGACGTCATCGGCACCAACGAGTACATCGGCTGGTACGAGCAGACCCTCGCCGGCATCGACGCCACCACCTGGGACATCCGCTACCAAAAGCCCCTTATCATGTCCGAGTGGGGCGCCGACGCTCGCTCCGGCAACCACGGCTCCGCCGGCGACGCTCACCCCGCCATCTGGACCGAGGAGTACCAGGCCGACCTCTACCGCCACCAGATCGCGATGCTCAACAAGATCCCCCAACTCCGCGGCACCACCCCCTGGATACTGATGGACTTCCGCTCTCCCCGCCGCCTGAACGTCGGGCTCCAGGATAACTTCAACCGCAAAGGCCTCATCTCCGACCAGGGGATCAAAAAACAAGCATTCTTCATCCTCCAAAAAGCCTACAAAGACAAAACCCTCGGCAAACCCGAATAGCATGCCACCAAACCATGCCTGCGGGCCACAAAAAAAGCCCGCAGGTTGAACTAGAGAGACAGCATCAGCGTAGTTCCCCTGACAAGCTCACTTCCCGTCGGGAGAACACCTCATGCATGACGTCCTCGTTGCGCTCCGTCAGTTTTACAAGTCGCCCGCCTTTGCCGTCACCGTGATCCTCACCATCGCCCTCGGGATCGGCGCAAACACCGCGATCTTCACGCTGGTGCACGCAATTCTGATGAAGTCGCTGCCGGTGGCCGACCCGAAGACGCTCTACCGTGTAGGCGACCTGGATGACTGCTGCGTCAATGGCGGCTTCATCAACGACAACGGCGACTTCGACATGTTCTCCTACGAACTCTACAAGCACCTCCAGGAGACCGCGCCGGAGTTCGAGAATCTGGCGGCGATGCAGTCAGGCGGTAACGGGATGAGCATACGGCGAGGCTCCGAGCCGGCCAAAACACTGCGCACCGAATATGTCTCCGGCAATTACTTCAAGACGCTTGGCATCAACTCCTTCGCGGGCCGCATGCTCACCGAAGCCGACGACACCACCGGCGCGGCTCCAATGGTAGTCATGAGCTACCAGGCATGGCAGTCGACCTACGGCGGCGATCCACGAGTATTGGGCCCGCCGTTTTATCTCCAGGGCCAGCCCGCGACAGTCGTCGGTATCGCCCCACCGGGATTCTTTGGAGACCGCGTCTCGAGCAATCCGCCTGACTTCTGGATTCCGCTCTCGGCTGAGCCCCTCATCGAAGGAAAGAATACGATCCTGCGGGTAGCCGAAAGCAACTGGCTCTACGCGCTTGGCCGCCTCAAACCAGGCGTCAGCGTAGAGGCACTGCAGGGCAAGATGTCCAACAACCTCCGGCAGTGGCTTGCGACGCAGCCCGCTTACGTGCGCAACGGCGCGAACACCCTGATCCCCAAGCAGCATGTGGTCATCGTGCCCGGAGGTGCGGGCATCGAGAACATGCAGCGTGAGACGCGCAAGGGCTTGTATCTCTTGATGGCGATCTCGAGCCTCGTGCTTCTGGTTGCCTGCGCCAATGTAGCGAATCTGCTGCTCGCACGCGGCGCGACCCGTAAAGCGGAGACCTCCATTCGCATCGCTCTCGGCGCCGCGCGTACCAGACTCATCCGCCAGATGCTCACCGAAAGCGTTCTGCTCGGCTGCTTCGGCGGACTCGCCGGATTAGCTGTCGCTTATGTAGGCACGCACGTGATCCTCGCACTCGCATTTCCCGACTCACCCAATCTCACGATCCACGCGAGCCCGTCGGTGCCTGTTCTCGCGTTTGCGTTTCTGCTCTCCCTCCTCACAGGCATCGTCTTTGGCATCGTCCCGGCGTTGATCACATCGCATGCCGACCCAGCGGAGACGCTGCGCGGCGGCAACCGCTCGACTCGCGACCGCGCATCTCTGCCGCAAAAATCCCTCATCGTCTTTCAGGCTGCGCTCTCGCTGGTGCTTCTGGTCGGCGCAGGTCTGCTCACCAAGAGCCTGCGAAACATGGAACATCAAAACTTCGGCCTGCAGACCGACAACCGCTATGTGCTGCATCTCGACCCGGCAGGCGCCGGCTACAAAGAAGAGACGTTGCCCGCGCTCTACCAACAGCTGGAGCAACAGTTCGGATCCCTGCCCGGCGTCCAGAGTGTAGGCCTCGCCCTCTACAGCACGCTCGAAGGCAACAACTGGGGCGAAGGAGTCTATGTCGATGGACATCCTGCACCCGGGCCCAACGATAACAACAACTCCTCCTGGGACCGCATCAGCCCGCACTTCTTCGAAACTGTAGGCCAACCGACCCTCCGCGGAAGAGGATTCACCGAGAGCGATACCGCCACGTCACAAAAAGTGGCCGTGGTGAATCAGGCGTTCGTAAAAAAATTCTTCCCCAAGGAAGATCCCATCGGACGCCACTTTGGAGACTTCGATCAGAAGTTTGCCTCGATGTTCGAGATTGTCGGCATCGTTGCCGACGCGAAATACAACAACCCACGCGACGAAGTAAGGCCAATGTACTTCCGCCCACTGACCCAGCAGATACCCGGTCTGACGGAGCCGAACTTCATCATGGCAGAGGGTCGGTCGCTCTTCATCAACTCCATAACCCTGCACTTCCAGCGGCCGCCGCAGAACCTCGACGCACTGGCGCGCCGTACGCTCGCGAATATCAATCCCAACCTCACCGTAATCGACCTGCACTCCCTCGACTACCAGGTAGCTGGGAACTTCACGCAGGAGCGGCTCATCGCGCGGCTGACGATGTTATTCGGTGCACTCGCGCTGGTGCTCGCATCCGTCGGCCTATACGGCATCACGTCGTATCAGGTAGCGCGCAGAACCAGCGAGATCGGACTGCGCATGGCGCTCGGCGCAAACAGAGCGAACGTCGTGAAGATGGTGCTACGCGGAGCAATCCTCCAGGCCGGACTGGGTCTCGCAATCGGAGTCCCCATCGCACTGGTCGGAGCACACTACATGACCGATCAGCTCTACCAGGTTCGCTCCTACGATCCGCTTAGCCTCGCCATCGCAATTGTGGTGCTATCCGCATCTGCGGCCATAGCCGCCTTCATCCCAGCGAGACGCGCAGCCAACATCGAACCCATGGTGGCCCTCCGCACCGAGTAAACAACGGTCGCCAGAGCCTCTTCAAGAAAGTTGTCGCCGGGTGCCCCATCCTTTGCAGTCTTATCGCAAAGGGTGGGTTATTCGTGCGAAGCGCGAACCGCACTCACCCTTCTCGTCGAACATTGCGGCAGCCGTTCCGCCGCGCTACATCTCCGCCCATCGCCTCAGCAGATTGTGATAAACCCCCGTCAATTGCACTCCCACCGGATTCCCCGGCACCTCCACCGCCAACCGCTGAATCGCCGTATCCAGGTCGTAGAGCAGCGTTCTGTCCCCATCGCTTCGAATCATGCTCTGCACCCAGAAGAACGAAGCCACCCTCGCTCCCCGCGTCACAGGAGCCACTCGATGCAGACTCGTCGCCGGATACAACACCAGATGCCCTGCCGGCAACTTCACCGAGTGCACCCCATACGTATCCTCCACCGACAGCTCACCGCCGTCATACTCCTCCGGCCCCGACAAGAACAACGTGGCCGAAACATCCGTCCTGATCCTCTGCCCCGTCGTCGCCATCGCGCGAATCGCCGTATCCACATGCGTGCCAAAGTGCCCACCGCCCGTATACCGATTGAACATCGGAGGAAACACCCGCAGCGGCAGCGCCACCGACATAAACAGCGGCGACCGCGCCAGCGCCCCCAGCACCATCTCCCCCAGCTTCACCGCCACGGGATGCCCCTCCGGTAGTTGCAGATTCTCCTTCACACTCTGCGCCTGATAACCAGCCGTCACCTTGCCATCCACCCACTCGGCAGCATCAAGCGCCGCCCTCGCCTGCGCCACTTCGCCCACGCTCAAGACATCGGGAATGGTAATCAGCATCGTCAAACTCCTCGCTTGCAAAACAAAAAAATGAAAGTAAGGCGGCCAGGAGTATTCCAAACCGACTTACCAGATCCACCCACAACTAGAATTTGAAGTTGACTCCAAATAAAGCGCTTGCTCCAGCCCCCGGAATCAAGTGACTAGGATGTGGCAGATCGATATAGAACCGATTCGCCAGGTTATACACGTTGGCCTGTAGCTCCAGTCGCTCCGTCAACGGCCGCCGCAGCATCGCGTTGAAGGCCCAGTACCCTGGCACCTGCTTCATCGCCACGCTGGTCACCTCGAAGCCCGGCCCATTCGGATTCGGCGCATACCCCGTAGGCACGTACGGCACCGTAGAGCTAGCAGTCCGGCTGGCCACATAGTTGCCACCCAGCCCGGCATTCAAACGCCACGGCAACTTATGAGTTACAAATACATTGAACGTCTGCTTCGGCACATTTGCTAGCGGATAACCCACAGCGGTTGGAAAGAACTCCGAATAGATCACCGCGCTATTCAGATACGCATACCCCGCGATGATATCCATTCCCTCCGGCAGCCTCCCCACCACGCTGAACTGGACTCCCTTCACCAACTGGTTTCCCGCCGCAACAATGTTGTTCGAGTTCGTGGGGTCGGTCTCATGCGCATTGTCCTTCTCAGTCCGAAACACCGCGCCTTCGGTCAGCAGCCGCTCATTCAAAAAGCTCCACTTCACTCCAGCCTCATACGTCTCGTTCTCTTCCGGCGCAAGCGAACCGTTCGCCAACCCAATGCTCAAACTCAGAGCCTCGGCCGACGGATCGAAGCTCGTCCCATAGTCGAAATAGACACTCCCGCGGCTCGAAGGCTTATACACAAACGCAGCTCTGTACGTTGGCTGTTCATCAATACGGCCGGTCGGCGGCACTGGTGCAGTCACCGTGCCACCCGCTGGTGGAGTCGGCTGATACAGGTTGTACCCCGTATCGAATCGATCCCATCGCACTCCGCCGCTTAGTTCAAACAGCCGCCCCAACTTGATCGTATCCACGAAGTAGAGCCCCACGCTCTCCGCCTTGGTATGCGCAATCGACGTAACATACCCCGTCCCCCCGAACACCTGCTGCTCATTCGGATCCACCAGCGTAGCCGTCGGCACCGTGTTGATCTTGTTGATCGTGTAGCTATATCGGATCGGGTTCGAAATCTCCTGCCCACCCTCCACCCCAGCCACCAGCGCATTGCGAATGCCGAACGTCTTGAACCTCGCCGTAACCTCCGTCTGGTCCCACAGATCGCCTTCCACGCTCTTCGTCTGAATCTGGTTCCGGTTCACCACAATGCTGCTCGGAGCGCTCGCCTGCGTATAGGCACACGGCAGCGCCGTATTCACTGCGGACGTAGGCAGCGTCGCCACCACCCCACCCACAGGCACGCTCAGCGCAGCATTCGAGCAGATCTGCGGCTCCGTAATCTGCGCCTGCCGCGGATAGTTCGCCGCCCGTGCGATCGTACGCAGCGTCACGTTCGGCGAAAACTCGTGCTCCGCCCGCAGCGTCAAAATGTTGTCATTCGTCTTGAGATAGTTTTCATCCGGGAACCCGAAATAGCTATGCCGATCCACCCCGGGCGCCAGCTTATTCATAAGCCACGGCAGCCCATAGTCAGGTGTATCGTTCTCGCTCAGGTGCATATAGCTCAACGTCGCCGGCGTCTTGGTATCCATCCCAATCGACACCGAGGGCGCAACCCCAAACCTGCGAATCTCCGCAGCGTCGCGTCCCGCCACACCACCTTCCTGCGCCATCGCGTTCACGCGAAACGCCGAGCCCCCCAGCGTATCCGCGAGCGGCTGGTTAATGTCCGCCGTAATCCGCCGCGTCAAATCGGTCCCAAACTGCGCCTGCACGTTCACAAACTTCTGCGTCGCCGGAACTTTGCTCTCCTGATTGATCACACCACCCGTCGCCCCTCGTCCAAACTGAACCCCCGCCGGACCCTCCAGCGCTTCCACCTGTTCATAGTTGAACGAGTCCCGGTAGTAGCTCCCAAAATCGCGAATCCCATCCAGAAAAATATCGTTCCGCGCCGTAAACCCGCGAATGGTCAGGTTGTCTCCCTGTGCCCCGGCCTCTCCCGCCGCCAAGCTGATACCCGGCACATTCCGCAGCGTATCCCGCAGCGTCGACACTGCCTCATCCCTCATCACAAACTGCGGCACCACGTCGATGGTCTGTGGAGTATCGATCAGCGACTCTGTAAACTTCCCCATCGCAACCGCATTCGCCTCCGCGGCCGTCACCGAGACTGTATCCTTCGCCTGCACGCCCACCACCATCGTCGTGGCGTCTTCCACCCGATAGTTCAACCCCGTGCCATCCAGCAGCAACCGTAGCGCCTCATCCTCACGATAGAGCCCCACCACCCCCAGCGAAGTGAACCCGGCCAGCGTCCCCGTCGGCAGCACGATCTTCACCGTCAGCCCCGTCGCCTTCTCATAAGCCTTCACCGCCACATCCAGCGGTCCTCCGGCAATATCGAACCGCTGCAACGGCAGCGTCGCCTCACCCCCGGTCGCACCTGGGGCCGTCGTCTCCACCGCAGCCAGAGTCGATTGCGTGCCCCCCATCGCTGCATAAGCCGCCAGCGTCCCCATCGCAATCCAGCCACGCGTACACCGAAACGCTCCAGTCCGTCGCTGCCCTTTTCCTGTCCTGCGCCTCTTCTGCTTCATCGTTCCCTCAACTCGCCCTTTCGTTCGGCAAAGAGCGTCGTGTCGTGCGGACCTCAAGACATCTCGCCTTGTGCAATTCAAATCCACTTCCCAGCGGGAGTGGGACACCGAAAAAATCGCGCACCTCGTCCTCAACCGCAAGGCCTCTCAAGATCCCTGATAGCGGCGAAAGCCGTCCCAGGCACCTCAATGACGAAATAGATAGATCGATGGAGCTTCAGTCCGGAGTGGAAATGAGCCGGGAGCGACCCATATAATGCAGAGAACCTGCAGTCTTCTTCAGGCTGTAGCTCCAGGTCCTTGCGGCCTCCGCCAAGAGATATTCCGCGAGGATCTGGTCTTACTCCATTCCTTCCTTCAAATCCCTCTCTGCTTTACACCAACATCAGTTCTTTTCAATATGGGACCAATATACGACATGAACGGTCTTATATCAATAAAAATATGCGACCTTTCAGGTCCTAGATATGAATTGAAGGTAAACGATTGGGCGGGTCGCGAGGGACTCGTGCCCTCGAACAGCCAAAAGGCAAAAAAAAGTGGAGACCGAAGTCTCCACTGCAGTAAAAGTTTGCAAAAACGGTTAGAAGTTGAGCCTGAGCTGGAACTCCGTCGTACGCGGCCCACCCTGGTCGAAGGTACCCGAGTTACGCACGACGCGAGCCTGGTTGAGAACATCCTGTGAACTCGGGCCGTTGTAGTATCCCGGTGAACCGGCGTCGGCGGTATTCAGCAGGATGCCTGTCGCGTTGCTAGGTATGGTGGGGATCGAGTTGAAGTTGCTCATGTTGAAGATGTTGTACATGGCAACGCCTGGGACGAGGGTCAAACCCTCATGGAAGCGATTGAAGTGGATCGGGTAGTTTGCGCTAAAGTCGAAGGTGCGAAGAGCCGCGTTATTCAGCGGGTTAGAGGGAGCGGCGGCGATCGGCTGCTGAACTCCGCCAAGTGCGCGTAGCTGCTGCACGGTGAGGAGACCGGCTGCGATCAGGGCATTGCCGGCGGGTGTTGGCTGACCGGCACTCGAAGCGTTGTAGTTGTTAATCAGGGTATTGAGATTGGCGCCCTTGATCTGGTGCTCGTAGTAGCCGGGGTTGGTTCCCGGGACGAGATCGCCCGTGGATCCATCGCCGTCCACATCCGTCTGGAAGATCTGTCCTGTAGCTCCAGAGGTTGCGTCGAGCGTGAGTGATTGAGCGGGGGCGGAGAAGAAGTGACCGATCATCGCCACCTGCAGGCCATATTTGATCCCCAGACTGCCTCCGAAGCTCAGCTCGTTGCTGTGGTCGAGAGGGCTGCGGCCAATGTACTGGTTCGGGTTATCGTTGTTCCAGGGGGTAGCGCCTGCAAAGAACTGGTCAGTAGGGTTGTTCGCCGCTCCTCCGCTCGCGGTGACGATACGAGAGAGCGAGTACGAGACCTGAAAATTGCTGCTCATGATACCGGGAGCCGGGTGTGACTTCTGCTGCTGAAGGACCACCTGGAGCGCATCGTATCCCGAACGTCCAATGGGCAGGATGAACTTGCCCGTGCCGACGTTGGGGTTAATGCCGGCGAATGCTGCCCCAGTGTTTGGAGTAAGACCGAATGCCGAAGCGGAAGGTCCACCGAAGAACGCTTGCGACGAATCCAGACCGTTGCCGGCGAAGCTCTGAATCGTGGCTCCGTTGGCAATGGCGCAATTGATCGAGGCTGCACTGTATCCCTGTGGGCACATGGGATAACCAGCATACTGCGCCGCTGGGTTGGGGGCGAGGGTGGTTGCGATGGCATTCTGGGCCGCCGTCGTATTCAGTGTACGGGCCGCACCTGCATGATTCACGTCTTGCGAGAGCGGAATCTTGAGCGTCGCGTTGTGGACATAGTCGGCGCTCAGAATCAGGCCCCGGGCAATCTCACGCTGAATTCCGCCGTTGAACTGGATGGAGTACGGGCTGACATAAGGTCCGGCATAGATGTTGTTCGCGTAGAGTTGGCCCCCTGTTCCGATGTACGAAGGGTTAGCTCCCGGAACGTTCTTTACCTTCGCCTGGTATTCAGCCTTGATGGCGTTAAGCTCAGGTGCGGCCAACGCGATCTCTTCTGTCGAAATGGTCGAAACGGGAGTCCCGTCCGGCGCCGCAGTCACGGTGCCGTAGCCAGGCAGAGCGATCTGCGTTCCACCTTTGGAGAGGGTTCCAAAGTTGAAAGACGGGAAAGCCGCTTGGACGGACTCGGTGCGAGAGTTGCCGGTGTTGTTGAAGACGCTGCTCTCGTAGAAGATGCCGATTCCACCGCGCAGCGAAGTCTTATGGTCTCCAGGGCTGAAGTTGAATCCAGCCTGCGGTCCGAAGTTGGCGTAGGGCTGATGGGTCCGCACGCCGAGACCTGCCTGGTATTGATCGAATAGCGGGGTGTTTCCGGTGCATCCGGTGAACTGCAGCGACGGGTCGACGCTCGAGCAGAGAGGGGTGGCCAGGTCCTGATTGGCGCGGTCCGTATCGACGCTCCAACGCAGACCGGCGGTGAGCGTGAGGGACTGGCTCGCCTTCCAGGTGTCGGCGACGTAGGCTGCAAAACGCCAGCTAGGGCTGTATCCGCCAGGCAATCCAAAGCCCGGCCGTTCGGAGAAGAGGCCATTGCCGTTGCCGAGAACGTAAAGCCCTGCCGCATAGTCAAGCGGGTTGGATGGATCGGGCCCTACCAGGTTTCCTGGTGTGGCGGAAAAATCAGTATAGAGGGAGGCACCATAGAACTCTGCGAACCCTCCGCTGGCGAGCCGGTTCATGTCGAAGCCGAATTTGAACGTCTGCGCTCCCTTGGTCCAGGTACCGTCATAGCGGAACTGCTTGTCGGTCTGGAAGGTCCCCTGCGGCGCAAGATAGTTAGGGCCGGCGTTCAAACTACCGATGAGCGTGACCTGACCGATCGCAGGGTCCGCTAGAGACGGGTTATAGATAGAGTTACCCGCCGCCGCGGTTCCATCTACAAGGAGGTTGTGGAACTTCTCCCAGCCGCCACGGAAGGAGTGCGTGAATCTACCGGTGGTGAAGTCGGCTCCGCCGACCACGCCCGGGACGTTATCCCGGTTCTGATAAAGCTGATAGGGGGTCAAGCCGAAGGTGGCCAGGTCGGAGTTTACGCTGTATACGCCGCGCGCGAAGAAGTGGATTCCGTGGGGACCGTTATAGTCCAGACGTGCCATGCTGAAGTTATCGGTAAAGGGCGCGGGGACGAAAGGATATTGAGTGAGAATAGGCTGGAACACCGGGCTGGCGCCGAGCGCGACGTCCTCCTCGTGCTGCAGGATGCGTTCGTATCCGCCAAAGAAGAAGAGCTTGTCCTTGAGAATCGGGCCGCCGACATAGCCGCCGAACTGGTTGCGCTGGAAAGGAGCCTGAATTCCGCCCACATCCGCAGCACCCGCGCGGGCGTCCTGGAAGTTATAGAACGCATTTCCATGGAAAGCGTTGGTTCCTGACTGAGTCGTCACGAGCACCTGGCCGGTCG
>Ga0209624_10001139_pt1 | contig 21758 bp, 13 predicted proteins | sample JacPinW_OM2H0_O1_FD_188565 | JGI IMG/M metagenome (GOLD analysis project Ga0209624, IMG submission 188565) | Forest soil microbial communities from Algoma, Ontario, Canada - Jack Pine, Ontario site 1_JW_OM2H0_O1 (SPAdes) (version 2) | ecosystem: Environmental > Terrestrial > Soil > Boreal...
TGTGAGGGCGAAATCGGGGACGGCGTGGCCTCGGAAAGTGCGAACTTCGCAACGAAGACGTCTTGGCAAAGACCTGGCGAACAGCTATAGGTCGGGCTGGTAGAAAGTGCGGGCTGCAAGGCATTGATCACCGGAAAATTGTGCGACTGGGTAGTTCCAGCTAAGTAAGCATTGCCGGAGGTGTCCACAGCGACCCCGAGCCCCTGATCTGAGGCGCTTCCCCCGAGGAATGTTGAGAAAGATGGACTGCCGTTAGGTTCCATAACGGTCAGGAAGGCATTTGAACTGCCACCGCCATAGCTGCTCTGCAGCGCCCCGACCAATGGAAAATCGGCAGAACTTGCGTATCCCGTCACGTAGGCATTGCCATTGGGATCGACAGCGAGAGCGCTAGCAAAGTCATCACTGCTGCCGCCCAGGTAGGTCGAATAAACCAGTGCGCTTCCACTGGGATTCAATTTGCTGACGAAAGCGCTCGAGCTGCCTTTCAGTGTCGGCTGGAAGGCATTTGCGACCGGGAAGTCTCGAGAAAGGGTTTGCCCGGCCACGTAGGCATTTCCCGCTGCATCGATTCCAACTCCGGTTGCAACGTCGAGAATACTGCCCCCAAGGAAAGTGGAGTAGACCAGTGCAGAGCCGTTGCCATTGAGTTCGGTTACAAACCCTGTCGTCGCCGTGCCGCCCGAAGTGTGGTACGCCGTCTGAAAGACACCGGGTGTGATCGGGAAGGCCGAAGAACTGGCTCCTCCTGTGATAAAGGCGTTCCCTGTGGCATTCACCGTTATGGCGGTACCGTTCCCAGCACCGATGAGAGTTGAATAGCTTAGAGCACTTGCGTCAGGATTCAGCTTGGAGACAAACACTCCTTGCCCCGTCGTTTGAAATGCCCCAGGCGTTGTCGGAAAGTTCGGTGAAGCTGTTCTTCCCGTCACATAAGCGGAACCCGAAGCGTCCACCGCGATGGCCGATCCTTCGTCTTCACTGACGCCGGGAAACGGAGTGCCACCGAAATACGTTGAATAGACTAGTTGCGATCCGGTGCTGTCCAACTTTGTGACAAAAAGATTAGGACAGGAAGTACAGCTTGCATTAAATGCTCCGGGCGTTACTGGAAAATCGCTGGAGTCGGTGTTCCCGACCACGTAGGCATTGCCATTGGAATCAACAGCGATACCAGAAGCCGAACCTCCATTTGCAACATTTCCAGCCGCACTTGCGCTTCCACCAAGGTAGGTCGAGTACAAGATCGCGGTCCCTGCGGCATTAATCTTGGTTATAAAGGCATTCGAACTAGCCGCTTGTAAAGAACCTTGGAAGGGATTGATAGTGGGAAAATCCGTGGACATTGTCCACCCAGCAACATACGTGTTTCCAGAATTGTCTGCGGCTATTGCCGTTCCGAAATCAGGGGCGATCCCGCCCAAAAAGGTGGAGAAAGCAACGACTGGATCGACGACCAAGGGCTGCGATCGGTCATAATTCTCCACCGTAATGGAGACCTCCAGTTCTTTCGCTTTAACAACAGGCTTCGCAGAAGACAACTCATAGTGGGCTTGTAGATGCTGTCGAGATCCCGATCGCTGCTGGTACGCAACTGGCCGATGCAGCCTCAATTCAGAACCATAAGCTTGCAGTACTAGGTCACCGGTTGGATCTAAGCGAATCTCTTCTGGATGCTCGAAGCCGGAGATCGAAAAATTGAAGCTCGATTGATGGAGGCCAGGTTGCGCGATAAGGTCATACTCAAGATCATGGCCACGACCGTAGTAAACGATATCCACGCCAGGATAGACCTGCTCGTACTTAACCTTCGCGTAGTTCGCTATGCCTGTCTTCCACGTGGAACGCTCTCTCCCAATGAAGTAGTTCGCCGTCCCGGGCAGCCTATCGAGGCCTAGCACATGAGGATTAGTGTGAGGCGCAAATTTCATCGAAACAACGTGCTGAGCCCCGTTCTCGCCGCTTACGATGAAGGACGGACCGTCACTTGTTAAAAATATTCGGTATCCGTTCCCGCGAGCGCTAAACCTTACTGCGGGATCGTTCTGACCTTCATTAGCTTCGAAACTCAATGGAAGGTTGCGCCAGAGTCCGACACGAGTCGCTCGTGCGGCGTGGGGCCTTTCGCCTGCGTGTAGATTCACATACTCAGATGACTTAGGAGCTTCAAATGCCGACCGGCTATCACGGTTGAGATACAGGGCACCCACTCCAGTTAAGACGAGACAAAGATTCGAAAGCAAAACCGCTCGAAGTCCATTCTTAGCAAGCATCTTGAACAATTAAAGACCTGCTTCCCCTTGAGGATTTCCTTCTTGAACTCGAAAACCGTAGGATTTTATACCTTTCTCACTCGTACGTACCTGACTTTGACCGGGAAAGCAGATGTTGTCGAAGGTACCTCACACGCGCGCGGGCGGTTCCGGCCACGTCAAAATCGGAGCAGCGGCGGGAGGGTCCATTTTGCCGTCTGTATATACCACCCCGGTCAACGTTTGACCCTCCTGAATCCCTTCTTTAGACTGAAAGATTCAACGTTCCTGCAGGTCCCTACTTATGGCAGACAGCATTCATGTGAAGCTCCCGGATGGGAGCGTGAAGGAAGTTCCTAAAGGTACGACCTCGCTGGACATTGCGAAGTCCATCAGCCCGCGGCTGGCCGATGCGGCGCTGGCGGCGAAAACCAATGGCAATCTGATCGATCTGACCCGGCCGCTTGAGAACGATACCGATCTTAAGCTCCTAACGGAGAAGGATCCCGAGTCGCTCGAAGTCTTCCGGCATTCGTCGGCGCATTTGCTGGCGGCCGCGGTGCTTGAACTTTTCCCCGAAACCAAGCTTGGACATGGTCCGGCCACCGAGAGCGGATTCTTTTACGACTTTTACCGTCCCACGCCGTTCACGCCCGAAGATCTCGAAAAGATCGAGAAAAAGATGCAGGAGTTGGTGCAGCAGAACCTTCCCTATGCGCGGGAATTTCTGCCACGCGAGCAGGGGCTGGCGGAGTTCAAGAAAGACGGCGACTTCATGAAGTGTCATTTCATCGAGCAGTTCACCAAGCCTGATGAAAAGATTTCGATCTACCGCACCGGCAAGTTTACGGATTTCTGCCGCGGACCGCACATTCCGTCGACTGGAAAGATCAAGGCGTTCAAGCTGTTTAACATTGCTGGCGCTTACTGGCTTGGAGATGAGAAAAATCCGCAGCTACAGCGCATTTATGGAACGTCGTTCTATTCGAAGAAAGATCTCGATGCGTATCTGCACCAGGTGGAAGAGGCAAAGAAGCGCGACCATCGCGTGCTCGGCAAGCAACTGGATTTGTTTTCGATCCAGGAGTTGGCGGGGCCCGGGCTGATCTTCTGGCATCCGAAGGGCGGAATTATCCGCAAAGAGATGGAAGACTGGATGCGCGAGCAGTACGTGAAGCGCGGGTATTCGCTGGTCTATACGCCACACGTGATGCGGCGGCAGTTGTTCTTCACGTCCGGGCACGAAGGCTATTATGCGCAGAATTTTTTCGACTTTATGGAGCTCGACGACGCCGAGTATCGCGTGAAGCCCATGAACTGTCCGGGCCACATTCTGATCTACAAGGACTCGCTGCGGTCGTATCGCGATCTGCCCGTTCGCTTGGGCGAGCTCGGCACGGTGTATCGCTACGAGCGGTCCGGCGTAATGCACGGCTTGTTGCGGGTTCGCGGGTTTACGCAGGACGACGCGCACATTTTCTGCACTCCAGAGCAGATTGAGAAAGAGATCGCGGATTGTGTGGAGTTCGCACGCGATGTACTGCGGGATTTTGGCTTCGACAAGTTCCAGACTGAGCTGTCTACGTGGGATCCAAACGATCGTAAAAGCTTTGTGGGCAGCGAAGAGCAGTGGAACCACGCGACGCAGTCCCTGGAGAAAGTGCTCAAGCAACTCCATATCGAGTACAAGACGATCCCGGGCGAGGCGGCGTTCTACGGACCGAAGATCGACATCAAGCTTGTAGACGCAATTGGGCGGCTCTGGCAGCTTTCGACCGTGCAGTTCGACTTCAACTTGCCGGCCCGCTTCCAATTGGAATACGTTGCCGAGGATGGGACGCGCAAGCAGCCGGTGATGGTGCACCGTGCGCTGTACGGATCGGTGGAGCGCTTCTTCGGCGTGCTGATTGAGCACTATGCCGGAGCGTTTCCGGTTTGGCTATCGCCGGTGCAGGTGGCGATGATCCCGATCAGCGAGCGGCACGCGGAGTATGCAAACAAGGTAGCGGATCAGCTTAAGGCCGTCGGCGTGCGGGTCGAAGTCGATGCGCGCAACGAGAAGATGAATGCGAAAATCCGCGAGCATGCGATGCAGAAGGTGCCGTTCCTTCTCGTTGTTGGTGATAAAGAAGCTGAAGCCGGGAAAGTGAACGTCCGCACGCGTGGGAAAGAGAAGACGGAAGACATGGCGGCCACGGAATTTGTGGAGAAGATCCGGAAGCTGATCGCCGAGAAGAGCCCGGCTCTGTAACCCTGACCACAAAAACAGAGCGGCAAAGAACAAAGCTAGAGAGAGAATGTGAGGACAGCCGCCCGCGGCGGTCCGCGAACGCCAGTTTGCGTATTCCCTTAGCTCGTCGATGTACCATGTTGCCGTGCATCCACTCGCAGAGCGCGTGCTTTCTCATATTCGGAAGCAGGAATTGCTGAAGGCTGGGGACCGCATCGGTGTTGCTGTTTCCGGGGGGATTGATTCGGTCGCGCTCCTGCGCTTGCTGCTGGAGTTACGAGGTGAGTTGGGGATTGTTCTTTCGGTCGTTCATTTCAATCACAACCTGCGTGGGGCAGAGTCGGATGACGACGAGCGATTCGTCGCGGAACTCGCTCGATCGCATAACCTTGAGTTTCATTGCGATAGTGATGATGTGGCTGAGCATGCGCACGCGGAAGGCGTCAGTTTAGAAACGGCAGCTCGGGAGTTGCGATATGGATTCTTTCGTTCGTTGATTCAGCCGGATGAATCTGCACAAGAAGTCAAAAGCCCCACCCTGTCGCAAACTGCGCAACAAGAGTGGGGCACACGCATGACATTAGACAGAATTGTTACTGGGCACACGCTCGATGATCAGGCGGAGACGGTGCTGATGCGTCTGATTCGCGGGGCCGGCCTGCGGGGTCTGGGCGGAATTCATCCGCGCATTGCTGTGGAGGACGATGAAGGCGGGACTGGGGGCGAAATCGTACGGCCTCTGCTCGCTTTTCGACGGCGCGAACTCGAAGCCTATCTCAATGACATCGGACAATCGTGGCGGGAAGATGCGACCAACTCCGATGAGAAGTTCACGCGCAACCGCGTCCGGAAGCTGGTGCTTCCGCTACTCGAAAAGGAGTTCAATCCCTCGGTGGCCGAAAACCTGGCGGAATTGGCTGAGATTGCACGCGGAGAAGAAGACTACTGGGAGAACGAAGTCTCTGGCTGGATGGGGACCGGAGTTCATTGGTCAAAACCGGAGTGGGCGCACCGAAAAGTTGCCGCGCAGGGCCTGGTTCAAATCAACTTTGCCGCCGAGGGCCCCGCGGGAATCACGGAACCGGAGATCGACAATCTGCAATCGCGCATCGACGCCGCACGGTGGCTCGTGATGAATGCCTCGGTAGATCGGATTTGGTTTCTGGGGGAGCCGGCCGCGGTGCAGCGCAGATTGATCAAGGCGGTAGGAGAAAATGCCGGCCTTCCGCTTGAGTTCAAGCACGTCGAAGAGATTCTGCGATTCGCCGGAGAAAGCGGTGGAAGCGGAAAAGAACTTTCGCTTCCTCTGGGCTGGAGGTTGGTGCGGAAGCCTGACGAGTTGGTGTTCGTCACGCCCGATTTGCGCGAACCAAACCGATCCGAAGACTACGACTACGAACTCCCCATACCTGGCTGCGTGAAACTGCCCGAATTGGGGGTCACGATTGAGGCACGCCGGGTTCGGACTGAGGAGGGAGCGGGGTATAATCCGGAGCAACTCCTGGACGCAGATTCTTTGCCCGGACCGTTACGAGTGCGGAACTGGCGTGCGGGAGATCGATTCTGGCCGAACCATACAAAGTCCCCCAAGAAGATTAAAGAGTTGCTGCAGGAGCGTCATGTGGCACAACCGGAGCGCAAGCTTTGGCCGGTTTTGACCAGCGGAAATGAGATCGTGTGGCTACGCGGCTTTCCGGCGCCGGCCCAATTTCGGGCGAAACCGGGACGCGAGTCGATCCTCATTCTGGAAACGCTCGCTGCTGATGAGACGCAGGTTTAAAGGCGAGCGATTGGGCGCCACGATGCCGGGAGGCACACAAATTTCATGAACGGTTCGAGAGTCGAGCCACTGCGGCAGGTCATCACTACCGAGCAGATCCAGAAGCGGGTGAAGGAACTTGGACGGCAGATCTCCGACGACTACAAGGGACAGACGATCCAGATGCTGGCGGTGCTGGAAAATGCGTTCATGTTCCTTGCAGATCTCGTGAGAACCGTGGATGTGCCGGTGGTCTGCCAGTTCATCAAGCCGAGATACAGCCACAGCGGCTCGGCCGGCGGAGTTATGGAGATTTTTTTCAGCCATGAGCCGGACATCAAGGGACAGCACATCCTGCTGGTGGAAGGATTGGTTCACTCCGGCGTAACTAGCGAGTTCCTCATGAGCGACCTGCGCTCCCGGGGCGCCGCATCAGTGAAGCTGGTGACCCTGCTCGACCGTCAGGCGGCCCGACGCGTGTCGTTACAGCCTGATTATTTCGGGTTTTTGGTGGATGAGACCTTTCTGATCGGCTATGGCCTGGGCGCCGTCGAGCAGACGAACCGAAATCTGCCCTATCTGGCGGCGGCAAGCGCAAGATCCCCAGTGACTTAAGTTATAAATCGAGAATTGCGCCTTTTTGCCGCAGAAAAGGTAGAATAAGGCGTTCAGCATTTTTGCCAATCAAAATCCTCGCTGGGGCATCTATAGCCTGTAGGCGCTTGGCGAAGTGCTGTTAGACGGCGTCGAAATTAGGAGTCCTCTAGGTGAACTCAACTGTAAAGACCGTGTTGTTCTGGTTACTCATCGGTGTCTCGGCCCTGCTGCTGTGGGAAGTAGTGAAAGGCGCCCGCGACGGTCAGAAAGATAAAGAAAAGAACTTCACGGAGTTCATGTCCGACGTCGACGCGGGTCACGTCCACGACGTCACCGTCGATGGGATGCAGGTCAAAGGAAAGCTGGTGGATAACACCGCCTTTCATACGACCGTCCCGGCGAACTATCCGGACATGATCAAGAGCCTGCGCGACAAGGGCGTCAATATTACCTTCCGCGACGTCAACAGTGGCAGCTTGCCGCTGCAGTTGCTCGGCACCTGGGCCCCTCTGATCTTGTTGGGAGCACTGTGGTTCTTCATGATCCGCCAAATGCAGACGGGCGGGAATAAAGCCCTGTCGTTCGGGAAGAGCCGGGCCCGCCTGCTCTCGATGCAGCAGAAGAAAGTGACGTTCAAAGACGTCGCGGGCGTCGAAGAGGCCAAAGAAGAGCTGCGCGAGATTATCGAGTTCCTGCGCGAGGCGCAGAAGTTTCAGAAGTTAGGCGGACGCATCCCCAAGGGTGTGCTGCTGGTCGGACCTCCAGGAACGGGCAAGACCCTATTGGCGCGTGCAGTTGCGGGCGAAGCCAACGTTCCGTTCTTTTCGATCTCGGGCTCGGACTTCGTCGAGATGTTCGTCGGCGTTGGCGCCAGCCGTGTACGTGACCTGTTTGAGCAGGGCAAGAAAAACGCCCCCTGCATCATCTTCATCGACGAAATCGACGCCGTAGGACGTCATCGCGGCGCGGGCCTCGGCGGCGGACACGACGAGCGTGAGCAGACTTTGAACCAGTTGCTGGTAGAAATGGACGGCTTCGAATCGAATGAAGGCGTCATCCTGATGGCAGCCACGAACCGGCCGGATGTGCTCGATCCGGCGCTACTGCGCCCTGGACGCTTTGACCGGCGCGTCGTGGTGAGCCGTCCTGATGTACGAGGACGCGAAGAAATCCTGCGCGTGCATACCCGCAAGATTCCTTTGGCAGAAGACGTCGATCTCTCCGTATTGGCTCGCGGAACCCCGGGATTCTCGGGTGCTGATCTGGCCAACATGGTCAACGAAGCGGCCCTAGCGGCGGCCCGGCAGAATCGCAAGGCAGTTCTGCAGTACGACTTCGAAGTGGCGAAAGACAAGGTCCTGATGGGTGTGGAGCGCAAATCGCTGCTGCTCACCGATGAGGAAAAGAAGAACACGGCCTACCACGAGGCGGGACACGCCCTGGTGGCGGCGAAGATGCCGTTTTCCGATCCGCTGCACAAGGTGACGATCATCCCGCGTGGTATGGCGTTGGGCGTTACCATGCAGCTGCCGACCGATGACCGGCACAACTACTACAAGAACTACCTCGAAACCCAGATCGCGATCCTGATGGGCGGGCGCATTGCGGAAGAGATGTTCCTCAACGTGATGAGCACCGGCGCGGGCAACGACATTGAGCGGGCTACCGACATGGCGCGCAAGATGGTCTGCGAGTGGGGCATGAGCGAACTCGGCCCGCTGACCTTCGGCAAGAAGGAAGAGCAGATCTTCCTGGGCCGCGAGATCGCGCAGCATCGCGATTACAGCGAAGATACAGCCATTAAGATCGACCAGGAAGTCCGCAAGCTGGTCAGCACGGGCTACAACACCGCGCGGCAGATTCTCTCGGACAATCGGGATACGCTCGAGAACGTAGCACGGGCGCTGATCGAGCGGGAAGTACTCGATGCGAACGAGATCAAGCTGCTGGTCGAGGGCAAGGAGCTTCCTCCACTGCCTCCGCCGCCATCGAAGCCAGATGATGGCGTGCAACACGTAATCAAGCCGGATCTGCAGCCGGGACGTGCCAAAGGCGGCGAACGGCCTGCGACGGTATAAGTCTCTTTCCAGACAGTATTTTCGAACAGGCGGCCGATCCGGCCGCCTAGTTTTTTGCTTGGAAATCCCTCGGTTTTACGGGCTCGGGGAACCGCCAAACTGTGGCGTTACTCACTCGATTCAGCGCCCTTGGAGCAGGTCCGGAAAGGCCCGTTTTGTGGTATAATTTGTATAGTTGTGATCGATCCTAAGTATTTTACATTTCAACAACTTGAAGTCGATTTTGAGTGACTTCTGGCACACAGGATCGAGAGGCAATTTCCAGCCAAATTCCAGGGCATGAGCAAGACTGAATCAGAAAAAAATCAGGACATTTTCGCGGAGCGGAATGGCCACCAAAGAGATTAATACTCCCATCGTCGACACCAAAACAAAAAACGGAAAAGTGACACCGATCGATATGCCGAACGGCGCTGGAAGCAGCGGCGATTACAACGCGGATTCGATCAAGGTGCTCAGCGGGATGGAGCACGTGCGCAAGCGTCCGGCGATGTACATCGGATCGACGGGCGAAGTTGGACTGCATCATCTCGTGTACGAAGTTGTCGACAACTCGGTCGACGAAGCGCTTGCCGGATTCGCAACCAAAGTTGATGTCACTATTCACGACGACAACTCGATTACGGTGATCGATGACGGGCGCGGAATTCCTGTCGACGACATGGTCATCGATGGTGAGAAGGTTTCCGCGGCCGAGGTCGTCATGACCACGCTGAATGCCGGTGGAAAATTTGACTCGTCGAGCTACAAAGTTTCCGGCGGATTGCACGGCGTGGGCGTATCGTGCGTCAACGCACTGAGCGAGGAATTGGAACTCGAGATCTGGCGCGACGGAGCGACCTGGCAACAGAACTACGCGAAGGGCGAACCCACCGCGAAGCTGAAGAAAACCGGTGTCGCGAAAGTAAAGACGGGAACCAAGGTTCACTTTCTGCCCGACCGTTCGATCTTCACCGCGATTGAGTACAACTACGACACGCTGGCGCAGCGCTTGCGCGAACTCGCATTCCTGAACAAGGGATTGCAGATTACGCTGACCGATGAGCGTACGACTGATTCGAAGACGGGTGAAGCCAAGCACGCCGAATTTAAATACAACGGCGGCATCGCCGAGTTCATCAAGCATCTCAATCGTGGCAAGACCGTGCTGCACGACAAACCCATCTACATGGAAGACGACCGCAACGGCGTTCACATGGAAATCGGCTTGCAGTACAACGACGCATATTCCGAAACGATCTTCAGCTTTGCCAACAACATCAACACCGTTGAAGGCGGCACGCACCTTTCCGGATTCCGAACGGCCCTGACCCGCACGATCAACTATGCCGGGCAGCAGATGGGGCTGTTTAAGGACGTAAAAGAAAACCTGACGGGCGATGACGTTCGCGAAGGGCTCGTTGCCGTCATTAGCGTGAAGCTGCCGCAGCCGCAGTTTGAAGGCCAGACCAAGGGCAAGCTGAATTCCGACATCGCAGGCACGGTGACACAGTTCGTGAATGAGCGACTGAGCGCGTTCTTCGAGCAGAACTCATCGGTCGGGAAGAAAATCATCAACAAGGCCGTGGACGCAGCGCGCGCGCGCGAGGCGGCCCGCAAGGCCCGCGATCTCACACGCCGCAAGGGTGCGCTTGATTCTGGAGGGCTGCCGGGAAAACTAGCGGATTGCTCCGAGCGCGATCCGAACCGATGCGAATTGTTCCTGGTCGAGGGCGAGTCGGCAGGTGGCACGGCAAAACAGGGGCGCGACCGCCGCTTCCAGGCGATCTTGCCGCTGAAGGGCAAGATTCTGAACGTGGAGAAAGCGCGCTACGACAAGATGCTGGCGCACGAAGAAATTCGCGCCATGATCACGGCGCTGGGAACGGGCATCTCGAAAGAAGATTTCGATCCCACGAAAGTGCGCTACGGCAAGATCATTCTGATGACCGATGCTGATGTCGATGGCAGCCACATCCGCACGCTGCTGCTGACGTTCTTCTTCCGGCACATGCAGGAGCTCATCAAGCGCGGCAACGTTTTCATCGCGCAGCCGCCTCTGTTCTCGCTCAAGAAGGGCAAGTCGCAGCAGTACATCAAGGACGAGCGCGAGTTCGTGAAAGTGATGGTCAAGCGCGCCGCCGACGGATTGAGCGTGCGTTACGGCGAGGGCGCTGCCAAGATCGAAGGTAAAGATCTGGCGCGCTTCATGACCGTGCTCGACGAATATCTGGGCTTCTTCGAGAAGCTCGATAAGCGCGTGCGCAATGAACGTGTTACTGAACTCATTCCGAAACTCGATCTGGCGAAGCGCGCCGACTTCGAAGGCGAAAAGAAGTCGCAGCCCAAGAAGATCGAACGGCTGGAAAAGGAACTGAAGAAGCTGCAGAAGGACGAAGGCTTCAAGAGCGTCGAGTCTCGCTTCGACGAAGAACACAACCTCTGGGAAGTGAGCTTCGTCAACAAGCATGGCGCCGAGCACGTGATTAATTGGGTGCTGGTTTCGAGCGCCGAATGCCGCCAGTTGATTGCGAAGTACAAGCAGATCGAGCCGTACATGGAGCCTCCGTTCGTAGTCGAGACGCTTGTTAAGGCAAAGCCCGCGGCCAGCAATGGCGACGGTGCAGATGAAGAGAGCGGATCATTCGACGACAAGGCTGAAAAGACTGCGCCCAAGGCTGCCAAGCGGAAAGCCGAACCTGAAGTCGTCGAAAAGACAAACGTCCGCGACCTTCGCGATTACGTGATCAACGAAGGACGGAAGGAATTTACCATCCAGAGGTATAAAGGTCTCGGCGAGATGACCGCACCGCAGTTGTGGGAAACCACGATGGACCCTGAGCGCCGCACGCTACTCTCGGTGAAGCTGGAAGACATCGCGGAGTGCGAGACGATCTTCACCACACTGATGGGCGAGGATGTTGAGGCGCGGCGCAAGTTCATCGAAGAGAACGCGCTGGATGTGAAGAACCTGGACATCTAATACTTCTTTGTCACGGATTTCCGCGGATCAGCGCCGATAACAACAATCAACGAATGCCTCGGGCGTCCTTCACGGACGCCCATTTTGTTTACTCCGGCAGATGTCGGCCCCACGGCTTAAAATGCCCATCATGAATCGCTTCTTTCTTGTCCGCTTGCCGATGGCGGCGCTCCTGAGCGTGCCAATCGTTGTCGCGCAGACAACTGCTCCCACGCCTCCAATGGGTTGGAATAGCTGGGACTCTTACGGAACCACCGTCCGCGAAGATCAGGTCAAGGCGAATGCCGACTGGATGGCGGAGCATCTGGCGAAGTATGGGTGGAAATACATCGTCGTTGACATCCAGTGGTACGAGCCGAACGCGCAGGGGCACGATTACAAGCCCGGCGCGCCGCTGACGATAGATGAATACGGCCGTCTGATGCCGGCGGTCAATCGCTTTCCATCTTCGGCGAACGGCGCAGGATTCAAGCCTCTGGCGGATTATGTCCACAGCAAGGGATTGAAGTTCGGCATTCACATTATGCGCGGCATTCCGCGGCAAGCGGTCGAGAAGAATCTTCCCATCAAGGGAACGACGTTTCACGACGCCGATGTAGCCGACAAAGACAGTGCCTGCCGATGGAATCCTGATATGTGGGGTGTCGACACAACGAGGCCCGGCTCCCAGGCCTACTACGATTCGACTGCGGAACTGTATGCGTCATGGGGTGTCGACTTCATCAAAGCCGACGACATGGGGAGCCATCTCTATCAGCCGGCTGAGATGAAGGCGCTGAGCCTGGCGATGAAAAAGACAGGGCGGCCGATGGTGCTGAGCATCTCTCCGGGACCGGCTCCGCTTTCGGAAGCAGAGTTCTTCGAGAAGTACGCGCAGATGTGGCGCATCTCCGATGATTTCTGGGATGACTGGAAGCTGTTGCGGCAGCAATTCGACTTCACACGAGACTGGGCGCAGTTCGTAGGCAAGAACGACACCTGGCCCGATGCAGACATGCTCCCCTTCGGGAAGCTTCGCGTGACTAGCGTCGAGGGTGGCGGCGCGTCGACGAAGTTCACTCCGGACGAACAGCAGACAGTCATGACTTTGTGGAGCATCTTCCGTTCACCGCTGATTTTCGGCGGTGATCTGCCGAGCAATGACGCGGCGACCACGGCGCTTATCACGAATCAGGAAGTGATCGATGTGAACCAGCGCAGCCACGGCGGACATCAAGTGCTCGAGAAAGGAAATACCCGAGCATGGGTTGCAGATGGCGCGAGGGGACATTACGTCGCGGTGTTCAATCTGGGCGAGGTTGCGGAAGACGTGGCTCTCGGATGGAGCGACGTCGGCATTTCGAACTCCGTGACAGGAGTGCGTGATTTGTGGACTCACGAGTCAGTTGCTCAAGTGGGTGGGATTCGTGCGCATCTGCGGCCTCATGCGAGCCTCCTGTATCGCGTGAGTGTCATGGAATGATTAACGGGCGTGACCCGCGATCGCACGTTCGAATTTTCCGCGTGACAAAGCGGTCGCTTGGGATCTCTACTTCAGGCCTTCTACCAAGTACAAATCCGCGAGCATCCGGTGGTAGCCAAAGACGCATGTCTTGGCGTCGGGCGTCATGAGGATTGGTCCGATGTTTTCGACGCCGGCCGGATCGTAGGGCATCAATTCTTTCCAAAGAGTTCGTTGCCCAGTCTGCACATCGAGACGGTAGACGCGGGCCGGCAGCTCGCCCGGTTGGTAGATGTAGAGAGAACGTCCATCGGCGCCGAAGGTAATGGGCTGCTCGCCGGGGTTGAGGCCCGGGATGAGGCGTGGATCGCCGCCCGCCGTCGGATACATATATCCTTTTTTGTCGGGACCTATCGCGGCGATGTCCTGCGAGTTCGGCGAGATCGCGAATGACGTTCCGTTCACGCCCTCGGTAGAGATCGCCTGCGACTTGCCTGAACCCAAATCATAGACGTAGAACCGTACACCTTTTCCTGGTTCGTCCGCAGTGAACAAAATGCGTTTGCCGTCAGGGAACCAGTGCGCCCAACTGTGGTTGATATCGTCTTTAGTCAAGTCGCGCGGTTCGCCGGCGCCGGTCGGAAGGAGCCGGAACTGAGACGGCGACTCCTGACTCTGCGCAATCGCCCACTTGCCGTCTGGCGACAGCGACACGGCTCCGCCCTCGCCGAGCAACACGGCGGGCGAGCCATCCGTCTTGCGGATGTATACAGCGTATGTCAGGCCACTCGACTTCGAATAATCCAGGGCACCGCCGCCGCCCTCTTCGTCGAAAAGTAAAGTCTTCCCATCCGACGAGAGGTCTGCTGGATAGGTGTAATCGAGCCAGGAAAGTTCATGCTGCTTGGGATCATCGGAGAAGAGCCCGAGCAATTCCCGGCGCCAGTCGGCCCGCACGAGCAGCACGCGCCCGTCTTTGGCAATGTCCAGCAACATGAGAGCGCCGGGGAGACGTGCGACGATGCGCTGCTTGCCATCCAGAGATGTGGCGTAGAGCGTGCGGTCCGTGCCCGACTTGCTGGCGGTGAACCAGATTTCTTTACCGTTGGGCGACCATGCCAAGCCTTGAATTGTGAACCACTGGGCGGAAAGCAATTTCTTGTTTCCCGCCATGTCGACAATTGCCAGCGAGCCGCTATCGTCACCCTGCAATGGATGATCGGCAAATGCGATGAAGTCTCCCTTGGGGGAGATGCGGGGATGGCCAATCCATCCTCCGGTTTGATAAAGCGGCTTGCCGATCGGATATTCGAGGCGATTCCTTCCGCCGAAATCGCGCACCACGGCGAGCGTGTTTCCGTCGGGCGACCAGTCGGCCCATTGCACCTGCTCGAGCACTTCGCGGGGAGCGCCTCCCGAGAGCGGGGCGCGGGCGAGCGTTCCCATGCTGACCCATGCGCCGACAGCCTTGCTGTTGAGCAAAACCGCCATCTCGGCCGTGGCTGAAACTGACATCAGCTGGGTATGACTCAATCCCATGGAGCGCGATTCCGGAGCCTCGGGGCGCGCGGTAAACACGTCTGTCGGGTTGCCCTGCCACGCGGCGCTGTAGAGGATGGTCTGGCCGTCGGGCGCGAAGCGTGCCGAACGGATACTGCCGCGGCGGAACGTTAACTGGCGATACAGCGGAGGCTCGTAAGGCGGCGGGGAGAAAACGAACTTTCCGCCGTATAGTCCGAGGCCCGCCGCAATCAACAAGGCAAGCGCCCAAATCCATCCGCGCGAAGACTTCTTTTCAGGCACCGGCAGCGGCGCAACGATCGTGGGTGATCCCGAAGACGACGGCTGTGACTGTTCTGTGGCTACCGAATCCCGCGAAGAATCAAGGCTTCGCTTCAGTCTCCTCAGATCAGCGCGTAGCTCGCCCGCAGTTTGGCAGCGCATGTCGCGATCTTTTTCGAGCGCCTTGTTGATGATTTCTTCGAGCTTGGCCGGAATGTGCGAGTTCAGCCGGATCGGAGCCGTGGGCGCCCGATTGAGGATCGAGTCCGTGATCACCGCAGATGTCTCGCCACGGAAGGGCAAGACGCCCGTCGCCATTTCGTAGAGCACGACGCCGAAAGAAAATAGATCCGTGCGGCCATCGAGCTCTTTGCCTCGCAATTGCTCGGGCGACATATACGCAACGGTGCCGACCGCCGTTCCAGGATTGGTGAGATCGAGGCTGGTGGCGTCCGCAATAGTCTGCGAATCCCCACTGGTCGGACGCGCGGCGCGGGCCACCTTGGCCAATCCGAAATCAAGAATTTTGGCATGACCCCGGTCGGTGACGAAAATGTTCGCCGGCTTAATGTCACGATGAACAATGCCTTTGGAGTGCGCCGCATCGAGCGCGTCGGCCACCTCGATCGACAGAGTGAGCAGGCGCTCGAGCTCCATCGGCTTGCCGTCGATCAGGTGCTTCAACGTCTGACCGGTGAGGCACTCCATCACGATAAAGGCCTGTCCCTCGTGTTGGCCGATCTCGTGGATCGTGCAAATGTTGGGATGATTCAGAGCTGAAGCTGACCGGGCCTCGCGGCGAAAGCGCTCCAAGGCCTGCGGATCCTCAGATGCGTCTTCGGGAAGAAACTTGAGAGCCACGAAGCGGCCGAGCTGAGTGTCCTCGGCCTTGTAGACGACGCCCATTCCTCCGCCGCCAAGTAGTTCGGTGATCCGGTAGTGAGAAACGGTTTGGCCGATCATGGACGGGTGGCGGGCCGGAGCCGGAACGCGGCAAACACAAGCGCCGAGCCATCTTAGGGCCAATTCCGGGCGGCGTCAACGCCTCATCAGGTGACTCTAAGATCCTGCGCAACGTTGACTCCAGCGCGCGTTCCATCACTGTGACCCAGGAAACTCGGGAACAAAAGCAGGCGCCTGAAACTCTATTGCGAGTAGTGCGGTCCCTCTTCGAGAAAGGACACAACATGCCGGCGACGTGGGGAGAGCGGTTAAAGTCGTTTTGGACGAGCGGGCGAAATTTCGGGACAGGGTGGATGATTGCTGCTGTCATCGTGGCCCTCTATATGGCAGCGGTACGGCCATACGAAAACTCATTTGGAATTAACAATTCAAAGGCCACGGGACTGTCCGGGGACAAAAGTAAAGCTGCCAGATTTTGGGATGCACCGCGAGGCGTCTTTCACCATGTCGCTAATGATCGGGGCATGATCGGCGGCATTGCGGGAAGTACCCAGACAGCATCATTGCAGGAGATGGCGATCGCGACACCGGTTGTGGAGTATCAGGAATCCGAGACAACCGACGCCGACCGGAAAGTCGTTCGTACCTGCGCGCTGGATTTGGTTGTGCAGAAAACGGGCGAAGCGGCGGAACAGATCCGCGGAATTGCCGAGCGCCTGGGCGGTTTTCTGGTGAGCTCTGAAGTGCGCGGAGACGATGATCTCAGTGGAGGAGCGCTGACCGTGCGCGTGCCTGCCGCTCGTTTCGAGGAGGCGCGCGCTGAGATTCGCAAACTTGCCCTCAAGATCGAGAACGAAAAGATAGATGCCGAAGACGTAACTCGCCAGTACGTCGACCAAGGGGCAAACCTGCGCAATCTGAAAGCGGAAGAGAGTCAATATCTTTCGATCTTGAAACAAGCCAAGACTGTGAAGGACACATTGGAGGTGAGCGAGAAAATCAGCGACGTTCGGGGGAGAATCGAGCAGCAACAAGCTGCGTTTGAAACTCTCTCGAAACAGATCGAGACGGTCGCGATTTCAGTCACGCTGCGGACGCAAGCCGAAGCGCGCGTAATGGGATTGAACTGGCGTCCTCTATTCCAATTGAAGCTGGCCATTCGCGACGGCCTCGACGGACTGGCGAACTACGCGTCGGAGATCATCGCATTTCTGTTCTTCCTGCCGACAATCCTGTTATGGCTTGCAACGGTCGTGATGGGCTGCGCCCTTAGCTGGAAGCTTCTGCGCTGGGTCGGTGCACGATGGTTTGGTTGGAAAAGAACGGCGATTCCCGTGCAGAGTTGAGGAGCACGCTGGACGATCAGAGCGCGGTGGTTGGCGGGCCAACGTCAGCTTCCGGCTTCTCGCCCCGGAAAACGCGTGAGATGCCACGAACGACGCGGCGCATTGGCAACTCGCCCTTCGAGTCGGCAAAGAATATCTCGCCAATCCGGCTTCCGCGGTAGTACCAGCGCTTGAAGAGCGCGAGATGCTCCATGGTCTCCATGGCGGCTTTCGTTACGGTGGGCGTCATTGACTGGAGAGCATCCTGAACTCGAGCTTCCATTGATTGCGACTTGGCGCGGTCAGCGGGCTGAATGCTGAAAGTGATCGGGCCGGAGAGCTTTCCAACGTCAACGCGGAAAAAAGCGACGCATCCAGTAACATGGCTGGGCTGGATCATCAATGCCGAGAAACGATCGAGGCGCTGGACGATCTCCGGGAGCTGGCTGAGAATGGGTTTCAGCTTTTCCACTCGCGCATGAATCGCAGCCGCGTCTTCGAACTTTAAGTCGGCGGAAGCCGCTTCGCGTTCGGTAGAGAACTCCCGTAACAGCGATTCTCCTCCGGAATCGAAATACGTCTGAACGCGCTTCACTTCGCCGGCGTATTCCTCATCGCTGCAGCCCTTGAAGCACGGCGCGAGACACATCTTCATCTCGGAGTAGATACAGCCGGGAAATGCGGGGTCGGGATGCAGATCGTCGACGCACCGGCGCATCTTGAAAAAATCGAGGGAGTCATTCATGAACTTCTCGGCCGCAACGCGAGACATGAAAGGACCGTAGTAAAGGGAATGTCCATTAAGCCTGCCAAGCCGCGTAGTGATCGACGCGCGCGGATATTGGTTTTCAAGGTGAAGCTTAACGAATGGCGCGAAACGGAATCGCAGACGATTCTGGTAGGTCTTCGGAAATTCTGCTCGCAAGACGCGGTACAGCAGAAAGCCGGATTCGAAATCAGATCCAGTGGTCGCATAGTCGATGGAGCGAACCCGGTCGCGCAAGTTCAGCTTCTTCGTTCGCTCAGTGATGGGGCCGAGCAGGCGAAGCAGGCGCCGCCTGAGATTCGCCGTCTTACTGACGTAAGGCTCGGCACGGTCATCGTCGCCGCGAAGAAGAAAGACGGCCGGACCCGCGGGAGCAGCCGCGAAGGCTTCGGCGTCCAGCTCAGGCGTGAATTCGATGTGCTCGGTTAGCACTGTTTGATTTTAGTGCGTAATCACCACGGAAGCACGGAGACACCGAATCGGAATAGCCGTTTCATCTGCGAAATCTGTGTTAATCCGCGGCAAAGAATTTACCGGAAGTTGGCGCTGCGGAACTTCTGGCGGAAGTCGGTACCGTCGAGCGTAACGATCCGGCACATCTCGTGCAGGCGCGAGCGCATGCGCTCTCCGATCCGGTCGCCAAGGGTTTCGCCGCGGCTGGCGGCGCGAGCGGGCGAGATCGACCCGCTTGCTCCAGCGGCGGGCTGGTCGTCGAAATTCGTCGTGATGATCGTGGTCCGATTGTCGTTATAGCGCGTGTTCAGGATCAGGCTGACGGTATCCCAGACCCATTCAGTCGGCTTCACCGCACCGAGTTCGTCGAGCACGAGAACATCGGTCTCAAAAACAGGCCGCAACACATCGAGCTCAGTGGTCTGGACGGTCGAGTTGTAGGAATTCTGGATCTCCTTGAGCAATTCGCGATAATCGTAAAAGAGACAGGAAATCCCGCGGTTCAGGATCAGATCCTTGATGATCCCGACCGCCAGGTGAGTCTTGCCGGTACCGATCTTGCCAATGATCAGCAGTCCCTTGTCCCCGCGCGGATCGCACTTCTTGGCGAAATTCGACGCGACAAAATGAGCGTCTGCCAGCGAAGGGTGCGCGCCGGGGAAGTCCGTGTCATAGTTGGTCAGTTCGCAGTGCTCGTAGCGCCGGGGGATACGAGCCGCCACCATGACGGTTTGCGCTCTGGCGCGCAGCTGACAGTCGCAGCGCGTGACGCGGCGATCGTTCGTACTGCGGCTTCCATTCGAGCCGGCAGCCACGGTCTTCCAACCGGTACCTTCACATAGCGGACAAACTTCTACAGGGGCCTTAATCACCTTGAACGGTTCCTCTTCACAATCAGAATCACGCAGCAACATCGTTGTCCGGGCTGGTTTTGTCTCGCTCGGCGGAGAAATGCGTCCACCGCGCCTTGAATTCTCTATTTCGACTTTGCACCCGAACGATGCATTCGCGCAAGCCGGAATCCCTGACTAGCTGTGTACATCCTGTGAAGGACAGCAGCGTCCTGTGGAGGGCAGAGGAAAACCCTGACCAACGCGGCGCAAAGCCGCTCCGCTGGCTCAAATTCACTACTCGAAGGTGCAAAACAGGCTTCCCGCGCGGATTTTCACAGTTGACATTCGTCGCAGAGGGAGCACAATACGAACGGTCAGGTTTCCCAACTCAGCCATAGCCAACGTTTCCTCCCGGTGTAGGCTGGGAACGAACGAAACCTGCTAGGAGAGACTATGAACAAGGCCGATCTGGTTGACAAGATCGCAGGCGCATGTGAAATGAGCAAAGCGCAGGCCACGACCGCTATTGATACCGCAGTCGACAGCATTACCTCCGCCCTCCGCAAAGGAGATCGCGTGGCGTTGATTGGCTTCGGCACTTTCTCCGTTTCCGCGAGAAAGGCACGCAACGGCCGCAATCCACAAACCGGCGCTACGATCAAAATCGCTGCCCGCAAAGTCGCAAAGTTTACTCCCGGGGCCGAACTGAAGAAGGCTGTAAACAAGAAGTAGTCGGGAATTTTCGAAGATCACACGAGAACGGCAGGGGGTCGGCCCTGCCGTTTTTTACTGCCCGCGTGTTAACCGGCCAACCCTCAGGAGAACAGCGATGCTTCGGCGGAATGCTCTGCAAATTTTGGCCTTCGTAGGATTACTAACCATCCTGGCCGCACAGGAAGGTCAGCGATTGCCATTCGGCGCATGGCGAAGACTGTCAGATATTCCAGTAATCGCCCCACGCGGCAATGAATGGGAGTCGGCGGGTACATTCAATCCCGCGGTGATTGAACGCGACGGAAAGATCGTCATCCTTTACCGCGCGCAAGATAAGCGGGGCACATCGCGTTTGGGCTACGCCGAAAGCTCAGATGGAATTCACTTCACCCGCCGCGACCAGCCGGCCCTGAGCCCATCCGAGGATTACGAAAAAGACGGTGGAGTCGAAGACCCGCGCCTCATTCAATTCGGAGACACGTATTACCTCACTTACACCGGCTACAACAAAAAAGACGCCCAACTTTGTTTGGCTACTTCAAAAGACCTCATTCACTGGGATCGAAAGGGTGTCATCGTGCCGGCCTACAAAGGAAACTGGAACGTGAAGTGGACGAAGTCCGGAGCAATCGTTCCCGAGAAGATCGATGGGAAATACTGGATGTATTTTCTGGGCACGACTGCGGACAACAAGGATCAGGCTGGGCTGGCATTCTCCATCGATCTGCACCATTGGACTGAGGCTACAAAGACGCCGGTACTGCCCGTGAGATCCGGAAAGTTTGACTCGCGCGTCGCCGAACCAGGACCGCCTCCGATCGTTACTCAGGATGGGATCGTTCTGATTTATAACGGGGCGGACGATCAACTGGTGTACCGCACCGGAGTTGCTATCTTCGACCGGAATGATCCGCGGAAGCTGCTGTGGAGGAGTGACGAGCCCGTCTTTGTCCCTGAGAAAGAGTGGGAAAAGGTCGGCCAAGTACCCAACGTTGTTTTCGTGGAAGGAATGGTGCGCCGGCAAAATCGATATCTTTTCTTCTACGGCGGCGCCGATAAAAACGTGGGCGTAGCTGAAGCACCTGTTAGATAACGAAATGGCCTCGGCTTGACCCCTCGGTAAACTCGCCCCTAACATCAACAGGGGCTCATGCTACTTCCAATTTCTTCGACCGCGCACGATTTTGTTGTGCGCACTCTCCTCTGCGGATGCTTACTTCTCACAGTAACGACGCTGCCGGCGCAGCAAGCTAAGACAGCTTCGTTGCCGCCCGCACCAATCGCAAACTTCATCGACATCGCTGAAAAAGCGGGGTTGACGGCCCAGAACATCTTCGGCGGCCTCGATACCAAGAAATACATCATTGAGACCACCGGAAACGGCATCGCGATTTTCGACTACGACAACGACGGCTGGCCCGATATCCTCTTAGTAAACGGCACGCGGCTCGAGGGCTATCCGGCCGGGCAGGGTCCGACGAATCGTCTCTATCGCAACAACCACGACGGAACTTTCACCGATGTAACCGTGAAGGCAGGCCTTACCGCAACAGGATGGGGACAGGGCGTCTGTGTCGGTGATTATGACAACGACGGGTGGGAAGATCTCTACGTCACCTATTACGGAAAGAATCGTCTCTACCACAACAATCACGGAGTCTTC
>Ga0209624_10001140_pt1 | contig 21742 bp, 19 predicted proteins | sample JacPinW_OM2H0_O1_FD_188565 | JGI IMG/M metagenome (GOLD analysis project Ga0209624, IMG submission 188565) | Forest soil microbial communities from Algoma, Ontario, Canada - Jack Pine, Ontario site 1_JW_OM2H0_O1 (SPAdes) (version 2) | ecosystem: Environmental > Terrestrial > Soil > Boreal...
TGCGGTGGCGAAGCAAGCCGCGGTTCTCTCCTATATCGACGGATTTCTCGCCGCCGCCATCGGCGCCTACGCGTGTCTGTTCTTGACCGCCTTCTTAAGGCGACGGGCTTAGGCGTCGATTCGAAACGGGAGGCCATGCGAACCGCCTATTGCTTCACGCCGGATCGCGCGTTCTTTGCGCCCGCGGTGCGCGCGATCGCCTCTATGGTCGAGGCCGAACCGGACGTGGAGCGCGAGATTTTCCTCATCTGCGAGCCGGACGACGTGCTGCCGCGCTTCGACAACCTGCCGGCGCCCCTGCGCGAGCGCTTCAAGCTCGTGACCCTCGACTTCTCGCGCTTCGACGCCGACCTCGCCGGCAGAGGCCGCTTTTCCCGCGCGGTCTTCCGCCGCCTGTTTCTCGACGAAATCCTGCCCACTCATTTCGAGCGGATCGTGACCGTCGATTCCGACATGCTGATCGTCCGCCCCGGCCTCACGCGGCTCGAAGGCTTCGATCTCGGGGACAAGCCGCTCGCGGCGGCTTACGACATGATCTTTCTCATGGACTTCAAGGGCGACGCGCTGGCGCGGCAGTTCCAGCGTTCGCGCCGCTCGCTTGGGTTTTCGCTCGACACGCCGTACTTCAACGCTGGGCTCATGGCGATCGACCGGGCCGTGTGGCGGGCCGAGAAGCTGACCGAGCGTGTGGTGAAGGCGCTCCGCGACGAGCCGGAACGCCATCCGTTCATGGAACAGGATGCGCTCAACGCTGCGCTGAAAGGCAATTTCGCGCCATTGTCGCCGCGCTTCAATTTCATGGGCGACTTTTTCCTACTCGGCCTCGAACGCCGGCTCGAGCCGATCGTGCTGCATTTCGTCAACGCGCCGAAGCCGTGGGAGCTTGGCTCGTGGCGAGGCGAAGCCCGGTTCGCCGAGAGTTATCGCGCGTGGTTCGCGTCCTCGCCCTGGCCGGATTTGGCGCGCGCGCCGGCCACGACGTTGTGGCGGCGAAACCGGCCGCCGCTCACACCTCTGAGATGGGAGTTCGCCAGGCGGCTGTCGGCATTCCTCGCCAAGACGCGCTTTATCGATGGGACGCTGACCGTCCAAGCTGAGCCTTGAATCGAGGAGAAGGATGTTGAAAGCAAACTTCTGGCTGATTGCGATGGCATGCGGCTGCGCCCAGGCCCTGCAGGCCATGTCCAACGGCTCAGCGGTCCGGTCAGGCATTGGCGCGATCTGGGTTGGCGCACTGTCCGCCACCATCTCCGCGCTGACGCTCATTTTGGTAGCTGTTGCGATCTACCGCCTCCCCCTTCCCGACACGAGTCTTGTCACGGCCCAAGGGATGAAGGTCGTTTTCGGTGGTGTGATGGGGGCGTTTATCGTCACGGGCCTCGCTTTCGTCGCCCCCAAGCTCGGTCCGACCCAGGCGTTCATCCTCTATTTCCTCGTTATCGCTGTCGTGTCGGCGCTCATCGACAGTTTTGGCCTTTTAGGAACGCAAGCAAAGCCGTTGCAGACGCAACAGCTGGTCGGCGTCTTGCTCGCCGCTGTCGGGCTCGTGCTCGCTCGCTCCTGACCGGGGACAACCGGCCGGTCCGGCGCTCCAGTCCCGCGCAAGCGCACGCGATAAGACTGCGTCACGCGCCACTATTTACTTAACGACACCACGTGATTGACTGTACGTAAGATGACTATCTCAGTATAATGTGGGTAACAATTTGTTACGGTTAAACAAGAATTAGGTATTGATCTCCAGAATAGCCTAGAGCGTCGCCGTATCCCGCGTCGACGCGGGGATTCTGGGGTGGCCGATGAAGCTTCTGTTATCTCTCGCTTGCGCCGGAGCGATCGTGGCGGCGCCGGCCTCAGCCGCCGATCTGTTGGGGACGTCTCCGCCGCTGACCATGCCGGCAAGCCAAGCCCCAACCGCGTTCGAACTTGGCACGAACTGGTACGTGCGCGGCGATCTCGGGGTCAGCTTCGACCACGCGCCGAGCGTTTCCTTCTCGAGCATCGCGCTTCCGCCGCTCGGCGCCGTCGGCGCGCCGTCGACGTTCGGTAACGGAACCGGCTGGTCGACTACGAACTTCACGGGAGGCGCCGGCTTCGGTTATCGATGGAACGATTGGCTGCGCTTCGACGCCACGTGGGACTACCGCACCGGCCCTGGAGGAACGCGTCAGGCGACGGTGGTCTGCCCTTATGGCCCTCTCACCCCACTCCCCACCGGCTTTCTCTACGACACGACCAACACCTGCAACGGGTCGGCTAGTCTGCATCAGTACGACAATGCATTCCTCGCCAACACCTATGTCGATCTCGGGACTTACTACGGCTTCACCCCTTACGTCGGCGGCGGCATCGGGCTCAACATGAACACCCTTTCGGGAAGCGCCAACTTCAACGAGACCGCCGACGGCCAACCCTATGCCGCCGACCTCACTGCGTTCGGTCCGTCTCCGCAGGTGTGGGTCAATCCCCTGGGGCAGACGCTGGCGCCGCAACCCAACATCGCGTTCGCCCCGCAAATCTGGAATCGGTCGATCCACTCGACCACCTACTCGATGGCCTGGGCGCTGGCGGCGGGGTTTGGCTTCAAGCTCACCCCAAGCGCGACGCTCGACATCGGCTATCGCTATCTCAATAGCGGCACGGTCAATACGCTGGTCAATCCGCAGACGGGCTTGACGATCCACCAGTACAACGCGTCGCACCAATTCCGCGTCGGCGTTCTCTACTACCTTCAATAGACCGCGGCCGCGGGCGGCACAGATCGGTCGCCGGCCAGTCGATGACATCCTTCGACGTCGCAGCTTTGATTGCGGAGAAGTGCGAGGCGTTCATCACTCCAGTCCGTCTGGCCGGAGCGGAGCGCGCTTTTCTCTCGCGCATCGCCGCAGCGTACGTTGGCGGCGCCAGGCTCTTTGTGCGCGGCCCGAATATCATGCTCGGTTATTGTCGGGCCAAGAATCCGGGCGTGATCGAAGCGCTGTCGGGCGGCTTGTACGACACGGGCGATATCGTCGCGATCGACAGGCAAGGCTTTGTCGCCATCAAGGGACGCGCCAAGCGCTTCGCCAAGATCGCCGGGGAAAGCGTGTCGCTCGGCTCAATCGAGGAGATCATCGCCGGCTTGTGGCCCGAGCATATCGCGGCGGCGATCGCCGCGCCCGATCCCAAGCGGGGCGAACGCGTGATCCTGGCAACCACCAAGCCGGGCGCGACGCGGGCCGAGGCGCAGGCCTGGATGAAGATCAAGGGCGCGTCCGAAATCATGTATCCTTCGTCGGTCGTGATGCTCGAGTCGATCCCGCTACTCGGTTCCGGCAAGACTAATTATGTCGCGCTGGCCAAAGCCTTGCGCGAGAGCGGAGCTTGAGCGCAAACCATTGACGCCGATCACGTCGATCGGCGCCGAATTCGAAATTTGAATCGCCTGCCGGTCGAAGGGCGGCTTGTTTCGATCACGACCGCGTGCAAGACTTAACCTATCAGAAAACCGGAGATTTCGAACAGGGAGGACGTTTATGGTGAGGATGTTTGCGAGGCTGATTGCCGTCGCCTTGTTTGCGCTATCACTGCCGCTAGCAGTACAAGCAAAGACTTTTTACTGGATCTCCCACGGATCGCCCGCCGATCCGGTGTGGACGTACTTCCTCGCCGGCGCCGAGTCGTGGGCCAAGGACACGGGTCAAACCGTCAAGACGTCCTTCCACAACGGCGACGTACCTTCGCAACAGGAAGCGATTCGGGCGGCAATCGCCGCCAAGGCCGACGGCATCGCCACGACCAGCCCTGACCCCGGCAGCTTGGTTGATGTGGTCAAGGAAGCGCGCGCCGCGGGCATTCCGGTCATCAACTTCAACACCCCCGACGCCAAGGTGAACTTCAACGCTTATGTCGGCGGCGATCTCACGGTCGTCGGAAAAGGCTGGGCGCAATATCTCGTCGACCATGGCCTGGTGAAGTCCGGCGATTTTGTTTGGCTGCCGGTCGAGGTTCCCGGCGCGAGCTATGGGGTCGAAGAGGAAAAGGCGATCGCCACGGTCTTCAAGCCGCTCAACATCACCTGGGAGGTCACCGACAATACGCTCGATCAGGCGAACGTCATCTCGCGCATGAGCGACTACCTCACCGCCAACCGCAAGAAGATCAAGGCGATCATCGGACTCGGCGATCTTGTCACCGGGTCGATCAAGCGCGTGTTCGATCAGGTCGGCGTAAAGCCGGGTGAGATTCCGGTGGTCGGCTGGGGCAACTCGCTCGACACGACGAGCGAAGTGCTCGGCGGCTATGTCAACGCCGCCGAGTGGCAGGATCCGCAGGCGACGAGCTACATGGCTCTGTCGGTCGCCAATATGGCGACGTCCGGCATCCCCCCCGGATTCAACATCACCGTCGGCACGCTCTACGACAAGACCAACGCCGCCTTGTACGACAAGATCATGTCGGGCAAGTAGGCGGTCTCGATCCTCCGCCCTGCGTTCGCGTCGAACCGCGAACATTGGGCGCAGGTTGGATGAGGCCGCTGGCTCAGCGCGGGCAATCCTGACAGCGCGGCGAAAGGCGCCGCGCTCCGAAGGATGAAGCCGCAATCCGGGTAGGCGTATTGGCCTCGGTCCATTCCATCGGTGATACGCGCTTGAAGAGAGAATCCCAGCTCCGACGTCTCATTTCGGCGCCTGAGTTCGGCCCGTTCGTGCTCCTGGTGCTCGAGATCGCGGTCTTCACCGCGATCAACCCCGACTTTCTGTCCGTCCTCAATATCAGCAATACGCTCACTTTCACCGTCGAGCTCGGGCTTATCGCTTTGGCGATGACGTTACTCATGACCGCGGGCGAATTCGATCTCTCCGTAGGTTCGCTATTCGGATTTGCGCCCGTCGTTATGTGGACGCTGTTCAATGCGGGCCTGACATCGCTGGGCGTCGCATTCTTGATCAGCCTCGTGGTGGCGGCGCTGATCGGGCTGTTCAACGGGCTGTTCGTGACCCGCCTCAAGATCCCTTCATTCCTGGTGACGCTCGGAATGCTGCTTGTAGTGCGCGGCACGGCGCTGTTCGTCACCAATGGATTTCCCCAGCGCACCTGGAGCGCGGGAGGGCAATGGCTGGCCACGCTTCTGGTCGGCGACTTCTACATCGGACCCTTCCGGGTCTACGCCTCGCTCTTCTGGTTCGTCGCAGCGGCTGTGATCCTCCGCTATCTTCTGACGGAGACCAAGTACGGCAACTGGATCCAGGCCACCGGCGGCAACGCCAGCGCGGCGCGAGCGCGCGGCGTCGACGTTTCCGGGGTGAAGGTCGCGCTGTTCATCCTGTCAGCGGTGATGTCGTCATTCGCCGGAATCATCAGCTCGATCCGCACCTCCGCCGCCAATCCGAACAGTGGAACCGGCTATGAGCTCGAAGTGATCGCGATGGTCGTCATCGGCGGCACGGCGCTCACCGGCGGGCGCGGCACCATCCTCGGCACCGTGCTTGGCATTCTCATCCTGCGCGTAATGCGCAATGGCATCGTGCTGATCGGCGTGCCCGGCCTCGCGTACAACATCTTCATCGGCGCCATCATTCTTGGCATGATGGCGCTCCACTCCTGGCTCGAGCGCCGACATCAGGCTGGAACCTAACCGATGAGCGAAGACCTCATCCGCATGGAGCACATCAACAAGTTCTACGGTCGCGTGCAGGCGCTCGACGACGTCACCTTCAGCGTCGCGCGCCAGGAGATCGTCGGCCTGTTGGGCGACAATGGCGCGGGCAAGTCGACGCTGATCAAGGTCCTCTCAGGCGCCGTGCGCACGACCAGCGGCGATATCATCGTGCGAGACAAACGTGTGGACATCCGCAGCACGACCGATGCGATCGCGCTCGGCATCGAGACAATCTATCAGGATTCCGCGCTCGTCACCCAGCTCTCGATCGCGCGCAACCTGTTCCTTGGCCGCGAACCGCTCAAGGGCCCGCGCTTTTTGAACCGTATGGACGCGGCTTTGATGGAGCAGGTCGCCGGCGAGCTCCTAAAAAGGGTTGGGATCGGCAAGTCGATCCCAGCCTCAACGCCGATCTCGTCGCTGTCGGGCGGCGAGCGGCAGGCGGTGGCGATCGCCCGCGCGATGCACTTCGACAGCGACCTCATCGTCCTCGACGAGCCGACCAACAACCTCGGCGTCGCGGAGACGCAAGGCGTCCTGCGCTTTGTGCGCAACGCACGCGATTCCGGTCACTCCTGCATTTTGATCGCGCATAACATCCACCATGTGTTCCAGGTGGTCGACCGGATCGCGGTCATGAGGCACGGCAAGATCGTCGCCGACGACATCGACCCGAAACACACGTCGGTCGCAGAGGTCGAGGCCGTTATCACTGGTGAGCTCACGGGCTCAGCGCACTGACCGACCGCCCCGCTCGCCAGGGCGCCTGCGCGTGCTGTTGGGGCTTTCTCAAGGCGACACGTCGAAGATTTGTCAGGATTACCTGATCGGCCTATCGTTGCATCAGGCTGGGGAGACAGATCGCAATGGCGTGACACACGGGAAAGTGAAAAATGCCGGAAACGAAAAGCAGTTTCCACCGTCTTCTGGGGCCTGGGTTTCCGACGCGCAATCTTGCGAAAGGCAAGACGATCTTCCAGGAGGGCGATCGTGGCGACGAGTTCTTCATTGTCGTGCGCGGACGGGTGGAGATCAGGAGCGGCGACCGTCACTTCGAGACCCTCGACGCAGACGGCATTTTCGGCGAGATGGCCCTGATCGACGACAGCCCGCGCAGCGCCACTGCTGTCGCTTTGACCGACGTGACGTTAGCGCCGATCAAGGAAAATCAGTTTCTCTTCCTGGTCCAAAACACCCCGTTTTTCGCGCTCAGTGTTATGCGCGTCCTCGCGCGCCGACTGCGCCGCCAGAATAAAGCGGCGTAATCGGCGCGATCCTTACACAGGCGCCCTTTGGCTATACGACGATCGCAATCGCCTCACGGCCCTTCGGCGTCTCGACGACGCGCATTGACACCGCCTGGCCTTCGAAAAGGTCCCTAACGTCGGAGGCGGCGAGCGTGGTACTGTGGACGAACACGTCCCGGCCAAAATCGTCGCTGGCGACGAAACCGAAGCCGCGGACGTCATCGAACCACTTGACCTTGCCAGTCAAATCGAAGGCGGCGGACGGGTCGATACTCAACCGCCGCGGCGACCGTTCGATGGCGCTTCCCATGTCGACTTCAACAACCCGCACCACCTCCGCCCCTCGGGGGCCGATGCGAGCGATAACGCGAACCTTCGCGCCCGAAGGGAGGGTTTGACGCCCAATCTCGCGGAGGGCCTTAAGATGCAGGAACGCGTCGCCCCGGCCGTCCGACAGCTCGACGAAACCGTAGCCCTTTGTGGCGTTGAACCATTTCACCGCCGCTTCAACCGTCAGCCCCTCCGCTTGGCGATCGACGCTTTCCGAAATCGCGTCGAACCCGGTGGGCGCGCCCGGCGCCCCTATCTGACCGGCGGGTTCGAACCCCCTCGCGCCGATTTCCATCTCTTGAATATGACCCACCATAGCTACCACCCTCCGTAACCCGACATATCCAAATCGAAACCACGAACCTGAACCACAATCACCGACACCGCCGCCTCAAGCTCAAAAGCCCGCGGTTTGCTTCCTCAGAGCTGGCCCACCCAAAGCGGTCAGGTAGATACAGCGCCGTTTCCCCGACGGCAGTGATCCCCGTCACACTGCGGACGGGCGCGGTGGGTTATTTTTGGGGGCGTTCACCGTGGTCTAACCACGGCGATTGCGCATAGGGCGGCGGGCGCCCGCGCCAAACCCCTGCGCAAAACCTGTCGAAGCGTTGCTTATTGAGTTCAGTCGGCGCCCCGGGGGCCGCTGCGGGTCGTTTACGCCACGCGCGCCAACGCGACTGGGCGCGCTCCGCGCTGGACTCTTGGCAAACTGACCAGCGCCGCCGCGCCCTCGCCGGGCCGTGATTGGAGGCGCAACGTGCCGCCATGCAATTCGACCAGCGAATTGGCGATGGCGAGACCGAGGCCCGATCCCTTCATGCCATTGATCATGACTGCGGCGGCCTGTTCGAATGGCCGACCGAGCCGCACAAGGTTCTCGGCGGCGATTCCAGGACCATTATCCTCGACGGTGAAATAGATGAGCTCGGCGCCCCCAGCGGCGCCGATTGAGACTTCGCCGCCCTCGGGCGCAAATTTCACCGCATTGCGCAGGAGCGTGATGAGGATACGCTCGACCGCCAGGGGATCTGCTTCGACTGTCACCTCGGCTCCGACGTCGACCCTGACCGCAACGCCTTTCTCGCGCGCGGTCGGCGCGATGTCGAGGACCGCCCGGCTAACTGCCTGCTCGGCGCGGAAGCGCGCGTAGATCAGGCTCTCCCGTCCAGCCTCAAGCCGCGCCATGTCGAGGACGTCGCTGACGACGCGCAGGAGATATTCGCCGCTGGCGAGAATGTGAGCGCAATAGTCGCCATACTTTTTCGAGCCCAAAGGTCCGAAGGTCTGGCTTCCCATCAATTGCGAGAAGCCGATGATCGCATTGAGCGGCGTGCGCAGCTCATGGCTCATATTGGCCAGAAATTCCGCCTTGGCGCGGTTGGCGGCCTCAGCGCGCGATTTCTGCTCATGATAACGCTCGGCGAGATCCGCAAGCTGCTGGGCCTGCTCTTCGAGCGACCGGCGCGACTGGTTGAGCTCCGCGACGGTGGCCAAAAACAGCCGCTCAGAGTCGAGGAGTCGCTGCTCATGACCGGCTCCGCCCTTGCGCGCGCAAAGGCCCGCCGCCCCAATCATCAGCCCGACGGTCGAGGCAAGCAGGAACGCTGTGGTCAGCGCCGTATCGCGCCAGGCAAAGAGATGATCCGCCACGGGCGAAGCAAACGCCACTCTCGCCAAAGTCCTTGGCAACACCCGCACCGCGGCAAATTCGTCGCCGCCAGGTTCGGTCTGGATGCGGATCACCCCGCCCTGAATGGCGCTGGCCGGGGACGGTTTTGCGCGGGCCCCGAGGGCCGCGAGCGCCAACTCGGAGGCGTCCTGGAAGCCTTCGTATTCGACCACACGCCCGTCGCGATCGATGAGCATCGCTTGCGTGAGCCGCTCTTCGGAATGAGCCTTAAGAACGCTGCGAAAAACTTCGGCTTCGGACGCCTGCGGATCGGCGCTCAGCGCCGCGTTCAGCTGCTGGGCGAGCAGCGTCGCGCGCATGTCGACCTCGCGCGCGCCGGCGCTCAGCGCCAAATCGCGCTCCAGCCGCAAATGCTGAAGGGTGAGCGCGAGGACGGCGAAGATCGCAATGCCGACGCCGATGACAAGAGCCGACGGAATCCGCCGCCGGCGGACTGCGCCGCCGGCGGCACGAGGATGCGCGCGCCCTAGAGCGCGGCGCACGAAAAAGTGGGAGGCCGGTCTTTCACGGAAAGCGCGCGAGATGAAAGCAACATAGGACCCGCGGCGATTCGATCGAATCCCCAAGGGTTCCGGCGCTTCGCTCGGCCGGCGAGCCCGCGGCTCGACGAAGCGAAACTCCCCTTCCCCGCTCAGCGTTCGAGCTGGCCCCATTGAATAAGCGTCCCCGTTTGCCGCGCTTACACGCGTCATCGCCCTTCCCAGACTTCGCCACAAATTACACTTGGACGGCCGCCTTACCGCCCGAATCACTACGATAAGAATCCTTGTGCGAATCTTTGTCTAGCCCTTGACATCGCGTCAGGCGGAAAAAATGTGGCCGACGGGCGACGGTAGAATCGGCAATGTGCAAGAGGGGCAGCTAACCAGCGCTGGACCGGACGCCGATCGCTTGCGCCGTTGGCCGCCGCGTCAGCCCAGGCTGCGGGTCACGATGTCGCGGACGTCCGGCGACAGCGACGGGCGGGCGGCGATGCGCGTCAGCATCGCGTCCGCATGGCCCCGTCGGATTTCTTCGAGCGCGCGCCAGGATCGCATTGCGGTCAGAAGCCGCGCCGCGATCTGCGGATTGGTCGGGTCGAGAAACACGACGATCTCCTCGAGCAGCGCAAAGCCCGCGCCATCCAGGCGGTTGAACTCTCTCTGGTTAGCGGTGAAGCCGCCGATCAGCGAACGCACCCGATTGGGATTGGCGAGCGAGAAGCCGCGGTGATTCATCAGCCCGCGCACCCGCTCCAGCGTCTCGCGCTCAGGGATCTGTGCCTGCAGCGCGAACCATTTGTCGAGGATGAGCGGCTCCATCGCATAGCGCCGGCCAAAAGCCTCGAGCGCATGTTCGCGCGCGCCGTCCGGCTTGAAGGCGATCGCCGACAGCGCGCCGAGGCGTTCGGTCATGTTGTCGGCATCGGCGAGCTGGCGATGGGCGAGCTCCAATCCCTGGATCACGTCGCCGTCGATAAACAGGCCGAGCGCCACGTTGCGCAGCGCCCGGCGGCCGGCCGCCGCGGCGTCGGAGGTGAAGGGCGAGGAATCGGCGAGTTCCGCGTGCAGCGCGGCGAGCGCGCCGGCGTAGGTGCGCCCGAGCGCGCCGCGCATGGCCTTGCGCGCGGCGTGGATCGCGTCGGGATCGACGTCCTCGCCGATCTCGCGCGCGAGGTCGGCCTCGGTCGGCAGGCCCATCGCGAGCGCCCCGAAAGCGTGATCGATGCGCCCTGCGCGGACGTCCTCGATCAGCGCGCCGAAGGCGGCTGCAAGTCCGCCGTTGCGCTCGGGCGCGCGGCCCGCCCGAATGGCTTTGACGCCACGCAACAGAATCCGCGACGCCAGACTCTGCAGTGATTGCCAGCGATTAAAATTGTCGCTGTCGTGCCGGGAGAGGACGATGAGATCCTCCTCGGTAAGGTCGTCATCCACCCGGACCGGCGCGGAAAAGCCGCGCAGGAACGACAGAGTCGGCCGCTGCGGCACATCGCGAAAGACGATCGACCGCTCGGCGTCGCTAAGTTCGAAGACGCCGCTTGCGAGTTCATCCGCGCTCGCGTCCGGCGACGTCAGCGGCAGGTCGCCGCCGTTGGAGCCGACCAAGCCGAGCGCCAGCGGCATCGTCATTGGCAGCTTGACGGTTTGCCCCGGCGTCGGCGCAAGCGTTTGCACGATGTCGAGCCGGTAGGTCTTGGCCGTCGCGTCATAGGCGCTGCGAACCGTGATTTTCGGAGTGCCGGCCTGATTGTACCAGCGCATGAACTGAGAAAGATCGCGTCCCGAGATCGTCTGGAAGCAGCCGATGAAATCCTCGACCTTCGCCGCTTGGCCGTCATAACGCTCGAAATAGAGATCCATGCCGGCGCGAAACGCATGTGTCCCGATCAAGCACTTCAGCATGCGCACGACCTCGGCGCCTTTCTGGTAGACGGTCGCGGTGTAGAAGTTGTTGATCTCGTGATAGACCTCGGGGCGCACATTGTGCGCGAGGGGCCCCGCGTCCTCGGGGAACTGCGCGGCACGGAGCGTGCGCACGTCGCCGATGCGCTCGACCGGCGCCGAGCGCATGTCGGCGGAAAAATCCTGGTCGCGGAAGACGGTCAGCCCCTCTTTGAGACAGAGCTGGAACCAATCGCGGCAGGTCACGCGATCGCCGGTCCAGTTATGAAAATATTCGTGCGCGATCACGCCTTCGATGTTGGCGTAGTCGTCGTCGGTCGCCGTCTCCGGCGAAGCAAGCACGTATTTGTCGTTGAAGACGTTGAGGCCCTTGTTCTCCATCGCCCCCATATTGAAATCGGAGACGGCGACGATGTTGAAAACGTCGAGATCGTATTCGCGCCCATAAGCCTGCTCGTCCCAGGCCATCGAGCGCTTGAGCGCGTCCATCGCATAATGCGCGCGCTCCTCGCGGCCATGCTCGACATAGATCGCGAGCGCGACGGTCTTGCCCGACGCCGTGGCGAACGAATCCGCAATGTGGCCAAGATCGCCGGCGACCAGCGCAAACAGATAGCACGGCTTCTTGTGCGGATCGCGCCAGATCGCGAAGTGGCGGCCGGGCGTGTCTGCTGCGCCAGCGGATTCGAGATTGCCGTTGGATAAAAGCACCGGCGCTTCGGTGCGATCGGCCTCGAGCCGCACGCGATAGGTCGACAGCACATCGGGGCGATCGAGAAAATACGCAATGCGGCGAAACCCTTCCGCCTCGCATTGGGTGCAATAGGCCGAGCCGGTGCGATAGAGGCCCATGAGCTTGGTGTTGGCCGCCGGATCGAGCCGGGTCTCGATCGTGAGCTTGAACGCGCGCCGAGGCGGCCGCGGCAGCAGAAACTCAGACGGGCTCGCCTCGAAATCGGCAGCGCCAAGCAGCTCGCCGTCCAATCGGGCGGACGTGAACACAAGTTCGTCGCCGTCGAGCGAGAGGGCCGCGCGCTCTCGGCCAGCGGGATTGGGGCGCAGCGACAGGGTCGAGATGACGCGCGTCGCATGGATGTCGAGCGACACGTCAAGCTCGACGTGGTCGATGACATAGTCCGGTGCGCGATAGTCGCTGAGGCGAACAGGTTGTCCGTCCGAGGTGCGCATGGGCGCGGGCCTTTCTAAGTCTTAGGGATTGCGTGAGGCGATCAGGCCGTGGCCGACAAGCCGATCTTTGCGGCGGGGGTAAACATGAGCCCGTAGCGAAGCAAGGTTTTTTGCAAAGATTGCGGCGGCTCGTCGCCGCTGGTGAAGATCGCCGCCCCTTCGCGGCTAGTTGGCCTGCCCGAACGGGGCGCGCCGATCAGCGCGTCGAGGCGGCGCGCGATCGCCGGGGCCGGGTCGACGAAGCCGACCTGCCAGGGGGAAAGCCGCTCAATTCTGTCCGCGATGAGCGGAAAGTGGGTGCATGCGAGCACGATCTGGTCCGTGCGCCGGCCCTCACGTTCGACGAAGCACGGCGCGATCTCGCGCGCGATTTCGGCCTCGTCGACCGCTTCGTCGCGCATGACGCGCTCGGCGATGACCGCAAGCAGCGGCGAGCCGACCAGCGTCACCTCGCAATTGGCGGCGTGCTCGCGCACCAAATCATGGGTGTAGTCGCGCGCCACGGTGCCGCGCGTCGCCAGCACGCTGATCAGTCGCGATCGCGACGCCGCCGCCGCCGGCTTGATCGCCGGCACGGTGCCAACGAATGGCAGACGCGGATAGGCGGCGCGCAGCGGCGGCAGAGCCAGGGTGGAGGCGGTGCTGCAGGCGACGACCACGATATCGGGCTCGATTTCGCCGATCAGTCGAGCCATCACCGTCTCGACCCGGGCGATGAGCGCCGCTTCACTGAGCCTGCCATAGGGAAAAGCCGCGTCGTCGGCGGCGTAGACGATTTCGATGTCGGGCCTGAGGCGCCGGATTTCCGCCAGCACCGAAAGCCCGCCTAGTCCGGAATCGAACACGAGCGCCCGCGGAGCGCTTAGCGCCGCTGGGTCCGCGTCCAGTTCGGTAATCAGATTTCGGGGCGCCTCACCGCCCCCGCCCCCGGCCCGGTTCATGCGCGAGGGCATACGCCAATCCGGCCCGCGCGGCAAAGTGACCAATTGGGCCATTGACCGGCCATGAACGATTCGGCCAAGGAAACGCATAGCGCCTTCGCGAGAGGAGCCCCGCGCTGACCGCCACGTTATTGTCCGAGGCCGATTTCATCGCCGAGCCGGTCGAGCGCCTTGATGCGCCCGAGCCGCCGACGCGTGCCGAGCGCAGGTTCCACGTGGTCGCGCTCATTGCCGCGGCCGTGCTCCATATCCTGATTCCGCTCTCGTTCTTCCTCTACTACTGGCTCTGGCCCCGTACGATTCCGACCGCGGTGCAGGAAATTCCGGTCGAGGTGGTCGTCGAGCAGCCGCCGCCCGCGCCCAAGCCGAAACCGCCGGAGGAGAAACCGAAGCCGCAGCCCCAGCCGGACCTCGAAAAGCCCGCCTATGACGCGCCCGCTGCCCCAACCAAGGAGAAGGTCAACCGGGAATCCCCCGACAAGACGACTGAGGCCAAGGCGACGCCCGAGACCCCTCCCCCGCCGACCCCGGGCGCTCCGCCGAAAACGGATTCACCTGCGCCGGAGCCCAAGCCGGCCGACCAACAGAAAGATGAGTCCGCGCCGCCCGCGCACGATCTCACGCCCCAGCCCGAAGGCGAATTGCCCGCGGATACGAACCCGAAGCCGGAGGACAACCCTGCTCAGGCGGCCGCCCCTGCGGCGCCTTTGGCGCCGCCGAACAAGGCCCCTGTCGGGACGCCGATACCAACAATCGAGGACCTGCCGCAATACAAGTTCGCGCGCTCGGTCGAAGAGTCGCCGGTCGCCGGCGGCAACGCCGAATCTCGATATTTGACGATTGTCTACGGGAAGATCAAAGCCCACCTACACGAGAGCGCGTCGCTCCGCCTCGACCTCGCCAACAGGCACGGCATGGTGGATTTCTACGTCGACGAGGGCGGCAATCTCATCGGCCGCAAGCTCGTCGCCTCAAGTGGGTCCCCGAACCTCGACATCGCCGTCATGACCGCGATCACTGAGGCTGCGCCCTACCCTGCGCCCCCGAATTGGAGCCCGATCTCGTTGAACTATAACTTTGGCCGGGCCCCGGGGGCGGCCGGAGGTCACTGAAGGCAGAGGTAATTCACCCTGATGCGCTGGAAATCGAGCGCGTAGTTGCTCCAATAATAGGACGCCCTCATTCCGTATTTCGCGCATTCTTTCTGCGCCTCGGCATAAAACTCGGACGGACGCGGGAATGTGTCGCGGTGCGGAGCGTTGGGATAGTAGAGAAATGTGACATCACGGTAGCTTGAGCAACCGCTCAGAGCCGCCAGCATCCCGATCAGAAAGACAAAGCGCATTCTCGCCCCACGCCTCGAGAACCGGCGGACCGTCCCAGAACAGCCCGACTCTCTTGCCGCCACTCTGCCCGCCCGCCGCCGATCGCGCAAGCCTTGCCTTAGCCCGGTCACGTTCCGCTTGATCCCTAGCGGCCCTGCGATCAGCGATCCAATCGTCGCTTCGGATTGCATCGAACATTTCTAGCCCCAGCGCGGATGACGAGGATCGAACACTGACCCCTGCGGGCGCCGCGCATTCTGTCCGCAGCTGACGGTCACGGCAGAAGGCGGAGCCACCAAGGTTGATTAAGAAACCGCCGCACAACTCCCAGCTCAACGGCGTTTGATTTGGGTAATTCTACCTAGTTGACGCGGCGTAGACAAAACTATAATAATAATACGTGAGGGATACGGGGGTTAACACTGACAACCCGTAGCCTGCGCCGCGTTCGGCGCGGCGCAAGTCATTCGGAACGGACGTTGGCATGCTTCAATCTGCGGCACCGGCAGTATAGTACATCTAACAGCCTTTATCGAACCTTATAACGATTCCAAATATCCTTGGATTATCTTCAAAGCTGACGCTCGATCAACGGCTACACGTCTAATTACTGCAAACGCCTTTGTACGGTCCGCGGGTACGCTTAATCCACATCGCGGCTAAACCTATGGGGTCAAGATCATGCCTATCACCGCATCCTTCTCTGCAAGCTCGGGCACGCTGACGGAATTTGGCGACAGCGGCAATAACTCCCTTGTCACGAGCCGCAATGCGGCCGGACAGCTTCTTGTGAACGGCGGGGCCGTTCCGGTCCTGAGCGGCCCGGCGACGGTCGCCAACACCTCCGTGATTCAGGCCTTCGGCCTCGACGGCGCCGACACGATCGCGCTTGATGAGGCGAACGGCGCGCTGCCCGCCGCCCAACTGTTTGGGGGCGCCGGGAATGACGCGCTCACCGGCGGATCGGGCAACGATCTGCTGTTCGGCCAGGCCGGCAATGACATCCTTAACGGCAAAGGCGGCGCCGACCTGCTCTTCGGCGGTGACGGCAACGACGTTCTGACCGGCGGGACCGGCAACGACCAGGACTTCGGCGAAGCCGGCGATGATCGTATGATCTGGAACCCCGGCGACGGCAGCGACCTCGTCGAGGGCGGAGACGGAAACGACACCGCTGAGGTCAATGGCGGCAATGGCGCCGAAAACTTTACCATTACGGCAAACGGCACGCGCGTGCGCTTCGACCGCATCAGCCCGGCGCCCTTCTCCCTCGACATCGGCACAACCGAGAGCCTCGTCCTCCATGCAAACGGCGGCGATGACGTCATCACCGCCGGCAACGGGCTCGCCAGCCTCATCAACCTAACGCTCGACGGCGGCGCGGGCAACGACACCATCACCGGCGGCGACGGCGCGGACACGCTACTTGGCGGCGACGGCAACGACACTGTGATCGGCGGGCGCGGCAACGATGTCGCTTCGCTCGGCGCGGGCGACGATACCTTCGTCTGGAATCCGGGCGATGGCAGCGACACCGTCGAGGGTGGAGCTGGCTTTGACACGCTCCAATTCAACGGCGCGAATGTGAGCGAGAACATCGATATTTCGGCCAATGGCGGGCGAGTGAGGTTCTTCCGCAACGTCGGCAATGTCACGATGGACCTCAATAATGTTGAGAGCACCCATTTCGCGGCGCTGGGAGGCTCCGACACCATCGTTGTCCACGACCTCAGCGGAACGGGCGTGAAGCAAGTCGCCATCGACCTCGCGTCGCCTCCGGGCAGCGGCACGGGTGATGGGCAGCCAGACGCCGTAACCATAGAAGGCGCAGCGGGCGGCAATCACATCACGATCGCGAACAGCGGCGCTTCGATCGCCATCAGTGGACTGCCCGCGCAAGTGACGATTGACGGCGCCGAGGGCGCCAACGACTCGCTTGTCGTTGAAGCTCTCGGCGGCAACGACACGATGAACGCGTCCGCGATCGCCGCCGGCGAAATCATGCTCACGATCGACGGCGGCGACGGCAACGACACGATTACCGGCAGTCAGGGCGACGATACGCTTTTGGGCGGGGGCGGCGACGACAACGTCATCGGCGGGCGCGGCGACGACGTGGCTCTTCTCGGCAGCGGCAACGACAGGTTCACCTGGAATCCGGGCGACGGCAGCGATGTCGTCGAAGGTCAGGACGGCGTCGACATACTGCAGTTCAACGGCTCCAACGCTGACGAGAAGATGGACGTCTCAGCCAACGGCAGCCGCGTCAGGTTATTCCGCGACGTTGGCAATGTCACGATGGATCTCAACGGCATCGAGCAGATCAAGATCGCCACTCTCGGCGGCGCAGATAATGTCACCGTCAACGATCTTACCGGAACAGGCGTCAACGAGGTCTTCGTCCAGCTCGGGTCGTCTGCCGGCGGGGGCGACGGCCAACAGGACACGGTGGTCGTCAACGGCACGGCGACCGACGATACGATTCGCGTTTCGACCGCCGGCGCGGCGGTCGTTGTCACCGGACTGTCGGCGAAGACGGATGTGAACGGCATCGACCCCGGCAGCGTCGACGCGCTCACAATTAACGGGCTCGGCGGCGACGACAATATCAACGCGTCCCAGCTTCGCGCCGGTCAGGTCAAGCTTACGATCAATGGCGGCGACGGCAATGACGCGATTACCGGCAGCGCAGGCGATGACCAAGTCCTCGGCGGCCGCGGGAGCGACACCGCTTTGCTTGGCGGGGGCAATGACACCTTCGTCTGGAATCCGGGCGACGGCAGCGACATCGTGGATGGGCAGACGGGCGTCGACACGCTCTTGTTCAACGGCGCGAACGTCAACGAGAACATTGACATCTCGGCCAATGGCAGCCGGGCCAGGTTCTTCCGCGACGTTGGCAATGTCACGATGGACCTCAAAGGCATGGAGACAATCGATTTCAACGCGCTGGGCGGCGCCGACACCATCAATGTCAACGATCTGACCGGGACGGGGGTCAAGAACGTCAACATCGACCTCGCATCGCCGCCAGGCAGCGGCGTGGGCGACGGCCAAGCGGACACGGTTGTCATCAATGCGACCAGCGCTAGCGACGTGATTATGGTGGTCAACACCGGCAGCGCGATTACCGTCTCGGGTCTTGCTGCGACAGTTAGCATCTCCGGTTTCGAAGCAAACGACAACCTTGTCATCAATGGCCTTGGGGGCGACGATGTCATCACCGCCCCGGGGCTAAGCGGCATGCAGCTCACCGCCAACGGCGGCAACGGCAATGACGTCATCATTGGCGGCCCAGGCCACGGCGTGCTGTCGGGTGGGGCGGGAGACGACGTGCTGATCGGCGGCGCGCAGTACGTTCTCGACGGCGGAACGGGCAGCAACGTTCTCATCCGCTCTTAATCTAGCGCGCCGATCGGCGCGCTGTCGCATTTGATGGAGTCAACCCTCGCCACGACCGCCCATTACCCATGGCGTATCGCATCCTACTGAAACGCACGCAGCTCTCCTGCTGGCGCACTCTCACACCGAACGACGAATTTCGGCTCCCCCTCTGGGGTGAGCCACAAAATTGGCGATCAACCGGATTACGAGCCTGCTCCGCGACTTGGAGCAGGCGCATCCGAACCATTCGGGTTTCCCGTCATCGACAACGGAGGTCAACTCATGCAGATCGTCGTCATCGGCGGCACCGGCCTGATCGGCTCGAAGACGGTCGCCATCCTGCGCCAGGGCGGCCACGAGGTCATCGCCGCCTCGCCCGACAGCGGGGTCAACACCATAACCGGCGAAGGGCTCAGAGAGGTTCTGGCCGGCGCGCAGACAGTGATCGACCTCGCCAATTCGCCTTCGTTTGAAGACAAGGCGGTGCTGGAATTCTTCGAGACTTCCGAGGGCCACCTTCTCCCGGCGGAGGCCGCAGCCGGCGTCCGGCATCACGTCGCGCTATCCATTGTCGGCATCGACCGGACCGACAATGGCTATTTCCGCGCCAAGGTTGCGCAAGAGAAACTGATCGAAGCTTCCGGCGTCCCCTACACGATTGTCCGCGCGACCCAGTTCCTTGAATTTCTCCGCGGCATCGCCGATTCAAGCTCGGTTGGAAACACAGTCAGGCTTCCGCCCGTCATGTTTCAGCCGATCGCGGCGGACGACGTTGCGCCTCTCGTCGCCGAGGCGGCGCTCGCAGCGCCGCGCAACGGCGTCGTCGAGATCGCCGGCCCGGAACGCGCGCCCTTCAATGAAATCATCGCCCGCTACCTGAAGGCGGTCGGCGACCCGCGACAGGTCGTCGGCGATCCCGAGGCCCGATACTGGGGCGGCCAGGTCGAGGAGCGTTCGCTGGTTCCCTCAAGCGAAGCGCGCCTGGGCCGTATCGGTCTCGACGAATGGCTCCGCCGCTCACAGGCGGCGGCCTGATCGCGCGTCTGCAAATGAGTCTCGCGCCGACACGATCGGCGCGAGAATCGCGAAACGCCCGAGGGTAGGTTATGGCCCTCATGAGGAATCTAGGCTGACAACCAAAGAGGGGAACCAAGATGGGCAAATTTGTTGCGGCGGCTTTGCTGTGCCTTGTCACCAGCGCGGCGATGGCCCAGGAGGCCAAGGTCACGTCGCTCATGTCAAAAGCACTTGCGGAGAATCCAGGCAAGGAAGTTCTGATGATCGCGGTGGAGTATCCGCCAGGCAACGTGGACCCTATCCACCGACACAATGCGCAGGCGTTTGTTTATGTGCTGGAGGGCTCCATCGTGATGCAGGTGAGGGGCAGAAAAGAGGTTACGCTGACGCCAGGACAGACCTTCTATGAAGGCCCCGACGATGTCCATGTCGTTGGGCGGAACGCAAGCGCGACCGAGCCGGCGAAATTCCTGGTAGTCTTGATCAAGAACAAAGGGGCGCCGGTGCTCGTGCCCGCCCAGTGACTGGTGGAGGGAAAGGTTCTCGCCTTCGTCGGACGCGGCCAATCTTGTGACATGAACGGAATACGAGGGGTCATGGATCGGCCCGCAGGCTTGGGGTTCTGTCCGATGCGCGAGCCGTGATCCTCGTCAATGGCTTTCACTTCAGCCTCGACATCACAACATAGGAAGTGATGTTCGCCACCCCGGGCAACGCCGTCAGGCGATCGGCATGGAAGGTTTCGTAAGCAGCGAGGTCCGCGACCGCGATCCGCAAGAGATAGTCGAAGGCGCCCGCGATATGGTGCACTTCCAGCACTTCGGGCAACAGGACGACGGCCTTTTGAAAGGCTTGAACCTCGCTGCGCTCGTGACGCTGCAACTGCAGCGCGGCGAATACCGTGAACGCCTGACCCAGCACGGCCGGGTCGATCTCGGCGCGGTAGCCCTGCACGATTCCTCGCTGTTCCAGCTCGCGCTGCCGGCGCTGGCAACTCGAGGGCGATAGGCCAACGACCGCGGCGAGCTCGAAGCTGGTGGCGCGTGCTTTGCGCTGCAGAGTGCGCAGAAGTTTCTCATCAAAATGGTCGATGTCGCGCAATTTCTCCACCGTCTAGCGCCTTTGAGCCTAATTTCGGAGAAAAATGGCGCACATGTTCGCATAATCTTCGCTGCGGAGAAAGCGTGAGGAAGGGCGAGACGATGACGCAAGGGCGGGCGATCGACACGAGGCTGCAGCATCCGCGCGTCTGCGCGGCGCCGGGCGGCGAACCCGTCAGTCTGCCGATCTACCAAAGCTCGACCTATGTTCTGCCGACGCCGGAACTGGGGGCCGAGATCGCAGCAAGCTGGCATCCGCAGCGCTTCTACACCCGCTATGGCTCGCCCAATGTCGCGCAGGTCGAAGCTCTCGTCGCGGAGCTGGAAGGAGCCGAGAGCGCGGTCGCCGTTGGCTCCGGCATGGCGGCGATAGCGGCATCGATCCTTGCTCATGTACGCGCCGGCGATCACGTGGTGGCGCAAACCGCGCACTACACGGCGGCGCTCTCCCTTTTTGCGGAATGGCTGCCGCGACAGGGCGTCGAGGTTACGCAGGTCGCACAGACCGACCTCGACGCGTTTGCCCAAGCGATTGGCCCGAAGACGCGCCTCGTCTACACCGAGACCCCAACCAACCCGACCATGGCGTTGACAGACCTTGAAGCCGTTTCGGCGCTGGCCCGCGCGCAGGGCGCGATTGTCGTCACCGACAGCACTTTCGCTTCGAGCTTCAACCAGCTTCCGCTGACCCTCGGCGTCGACCTCGTCGTGCACTCCGCCACCAAGTACCTCAACGGCCATAGCGACGTGACCGCCGGAATCGTCGCGGGGCCCCGCAAGCTTGTCGAGCCGGTCTGGGAATATGCGCGGGTGCATGGTCCGATGCTGCATCCGATGGAGGCGTGGCTGCTCGGGCGCGGGCTCAAGACCTATGCGCTCAGAATGCGCCAGCACAATCAATCGGGGGTTCTAGTCGCCGAAGCGCTGGCGAAGGCGAGCGGCGTCGCGAGGGTCCACTATCCCGGCCTCGCCTCGCATCCCCAGCACGAACTCGCGCGCCGGCAAATGCCGGGCGGCTTTGGCGGCATGCTGTCGTTCGAGGTCGTGGGCTCGACGGCGCAAGAAAGGTTCAAGCGGGCTCAGATGGTATTACGGAATGTGCGGCTATGCACGTCGGCAGTCAGTCTCGGCGGCACGGAGACTTTGATCACTCACCCCGCCTCGATGATCTTCTCCCATCAGTCGCCAGATCAACTCGCTGCCGCCGGCGTCGAGCCGGGGCTGTTGCGGCTATCTGTCGGTCTGGAGCACCACCAGGATATCGTGGACGATCTCACGTCTGCCCTTTCAGGAATAGGCGACTGATTTGAGGGACGCGAATTGTTCGCGGGCGCTAGCCTGTCGCCGGACGCGCCGGGCGGACCCTTGGAATCAAAAATATGGAATCTTGTATGTCGATAGCGAATGAAGTTGTCCGGTTTTGGTAGCCCATCATCTGTCCGCTTCTTCTGCTTTTGTTCTCCTGTGGGCCGGGTGGGCAAGCCGGAGGCTTGTCCAT
>Ga0209624_10001141_pt1 | contig 21741 bp, 14 predicted proteins | sample JacPinW_OM2H0_O1_FD_188565 | JGI IMG/M metagenome (GOLD analysis project Ga0209624, IMG submission 188565) | Forest soil microbial communities from Algoma, Ontario, Canada - Jack Pine, Ontario site 1_JW_OM2H0_O1 (SPAdes) (version 2) | ecosystem: Environmental > Terrestrial > Soil > Boreal...
CCCCTCGATGAGGACGATGAGCACGCCAGCTACGACACCGAGCGGGTCGCCGCCTACTTCGCTGCCGCAACCCGCGTCGCGCTCGTGCTTGCTGCGTTTCGCGCTCCGTACCGCGGGCGCTCGACGCCCGTGAACGCCTGGTGGGGCTCGTTCGATCTCGCGGTCAACCTCTTCTCGGGTCTGCCCGCGCAACCGCCCTCGCAGGACTTCATCATGCGCAACGCGATGGACGCGCAGGAGGTGGCGGTCGGCTGGTGGCCCGGCGACGGACGTTACGAGCAGGCCGCCTTCTACGCCTATGCGCACCCAGCGCCGGATGGCTTCGCGGGCGCGTCGCTGTCGCCGCCGTCGGCCCGTTGGGAGTCAGAGCTCGGCGAGTATGTGCTCGACTGGAGCGATGTGTGCGCTGCCGAGGACCCGCACGCTGTAGCGCTTGAGTTTGCACGCTCGGCCGCTCGTCATGCGTGTGCTGTGTGCGAATGGGAGCCGGCGCTTGCGGGCAGCCTACATGGCGAGCCGCCGCCGATCCTCTAGCGCCGCGGCTTGAGTTTCGTCCACTCTGCCTTATGGATGCGCTTGGCTGCCTGGTACTCGGCGAGCGCTCGCGGTGAGTCGACGTCGCCGAGCGTTGGGTGGGTCGGGACGAGCTCCGCGGCGGTATCGATGCCGTAGCGCTTGGCTAGGACCGCGCTCAGTGACTTGACCTTCATCTCGCCAAAGCCGGGCAGGGCGGCGAGGTTGGCACGAAGCTCGTCCGCGTTGGCGGCGTCGGTCCAGACCCGTGCGGCGTCGCCGTCGTAGTAGTCCTCGATATGCACGGCTAGGTCGTGTACGCGCTTTGCCATCGACCCGGGGAAGCGATGGACGGCTGGCTTCGCACGGAACACCGGCTCGAGGTCAGCGGTGGCCAGCGTACCTGCGGTGATCGAGCCCAAACGTTCGCGCAGCGCCAACGGACCGGCGAAGGCCTTTTCTACGGTGACCTGCTGATCGAGCACGAAGCCGATCAACAATGCCATTGGGTCGGAGGCCAACAGCGCGTTTGCCTCGTCGGAGTCGGTGAAATACAGACGCTCGGGCATCGGACGGTCAGGCATCGCTGCATCGTACTGGTGCGACGTTCAAGCCGATGGAATCGAAGAATGCTCGCTCGACGTTTGATCGGTGGACGATTGCGCTGCTGCGAGGTACAGCACAGCCTGTACTCGCGCGACGGCGCCGACGGCGTCGTCAGGAGGTAGGAGCTCGGGATGATGCAGCGGGCGCGCCCTGAAGCCCTCCGCGCCGTCGAGTCCGACGAACGCCATCGCCAGCGGGGCGAGCGCGCTGAAGAACGCGAAGTCGTCCGACCCGCACGAGCGCCACGTATCGGTCGCCACCAAGCCGGCGGCTGGGAGCAGCTCCCGCGCGCGAGTAACGACTTGCGTGTCGTTCTCCAAAGTCGGCTCGCCGGGCACGAGCTCGACGCTGCCCCTGCATCCGTGTGCGGATGCGACGCCGGCGGTGACCTGCTCGACCAGCTCGCGTAGCGCTTGTCGATCCTCAGCGCGGTGCGCGCGTAGTGCGCCGCGCGCCACCGCGCGCTCGGGGATCACGTTCTCGGCACTTCCACCTTCCAGCACGCCGACCGTCAGCGACGCTGGGTGCAACGGGTTGATCCGTCGGCCGAGCTCGGCATGAAGGGCGACCACGATCTGCGCGAGTGCGAGGATCGGGTCGCGTCCGCGGTGCGGGTAGGCGCCGTGGCTGGGCTCGCCCTCGACGGTGATCGCAACTGCGTCGCACGAGGCATTGACGGCACCTGTATCGAGTCCAACCGCACCCCACGGCAGCTCCGGCTGTACGTGTGCAGCCACAATCGCCGCTGGCGCAAGGGCCGCGAGCTCGCCGCCGCGCAGCAGCTCTTGGGCGCCCGACGGATAGGCCTCCTCGCTCGGCTGGAAGATCGCCAGCAGCGGCGCCGGCAGCGCGTTGCTGAGCTCGTGTGCAGCACGGGTTAGTGCGACGAGAGCGGCCATGTGTACGTCGTGTCCGCATGCGTGCATAGCTCTGCCGTGCGCTGTGCACGTGGCGCCGGTGCGCTCCTCGATCGGCAGTCCGTCGAGCTCCGCGCGTACGGCCACGGGTGCGCGCGCGTCGTTCGCTGCCACCAGCGCGAGCCTGCCGGTACCGGCTGCTGCTTCACAGGCGACGGGCAGCTCGGCAGCGATGCTTGCCGCCGTGTGCTGCTCGGCGTGTGCGAGCTCTGGCTCGGCGTGCAGGCGCCGTCGCAGTGCGACCGCACGCGGCAGCTCCCGCGCGATGCCATCCAGCAGTGCTCCGAGCAGCCCCGCCTTGTCGGTTGTTTCAGTAGATCGCGGCATAGCGCCGGCAAAGCTCCTCGAGGTCGACGTTATCGGCTGCATCGAGCTCGGCGCGCTTGACGCTTACGTACGCGTCGTAGAGCAGCGGCGCCATCCATTTGCGTGCGGTGTCGTCGTCGGCCAGCGCCTGCAATGCCTCATCGAGCGTGCTCGGCAGTGCACCCACGCCGAAGCGCTGTGCCTCCTGCGCGTTCAGCTGGGATGGGTCGCGGTCGAGCATCGGCGGTGCGGGCAGCTCCGCGCGTATGCCTTCGAGGCCTGCCCGCACGATCGACGCTAGCGCCAAATAAGGGTTGGCGCTGGCGTCTGCGCCGCGGTACTCGAGGTGCAGTTGCTCGGATGGGTCGGCGCCGGCGAGCTCGACCACCGGTGGTATCCGCAGTAGCGCCTCGCGGTTGTGCTGGGCCAGGCACATGGCCCCTGCGCTCCAGCGATGCGGCTCCAGGCGTGCGCCCGACACCGGGCTCGCGGCGGTGAGCACGCTCAATGCTCGCGCGTGGCGCAGGATTCCCGCTGCGAAGCTTGTCCCGAGCTCGCTCAAGCCGGCTGGCCGTGCGGCGTCATACAGCAGCGACGCACCGCCAGCGTCACGCAGGCTGAGGTGGATGTGCAGGCCGTTACCAGCTTGGGCGGGGTCGAGCAGCGGTACGAAGCTCGCCCGCATCCCTTCCCGCCGGGCGATCTCCCTCACGACCTCCTTGAGTACGACGCTGCGGTCGGCGCTCGCCACGCCCTCCGCTGGTGCCACGGGGATCTCGAACTGGTGTGAAGCGTACTCGGCAAAGAAGCGTTCGGGTTCCACGCCGGCGTCCACCAACGCGTCCATTACGTGCGTCGGGAACGGCTCGACGAGGCGCTGCGCCTCGAGCGTAAATGGCAGCGCTGGCGATGTGTCCACCAACAGCTGAAACTCATGCTCGAAGCTCGCGAACAGGCGGGCGCCGAGCTCGCGCTCGAGCTCGCCCAGCGCGTCACGCAGGAACGAACGCGGACAGCACTCCCACGGCTTGCCGCCCGTCTCAACGATGTCGCACAGGACGAACTCCAACGCGTTCACGTTGCCGTTCGCGCCTACAAGCACGCGCGTGTCCGGGTCGGGCAACAGGCGCAGATCGCCCGTCGATCCGAACGGATTTGGTTCGGCGATTGGCCCCAAGGGCGTGAGTGCATGGTTGGCTGGTACCCAGCTGACGCCCGCCTGCAAGTGCTCGCCCCACTCGGCCGAGAACACCGAGCGTCCGCGCACGATCGAGCCGAGGTCGCAGCAGACAAGCGCGATTAGCCCCGGTGCGCTCACCTTGATGGCTCTCCGCTCGGAGGCTCCACGACCACCGTGCCGTTGTCCCAAATACCCTCTCGCAGCCCTAGTACCGCGGCACCCGCACGCACGCTCGCAGCATCCTCAGCGGCGGTGACCACGATCATGCCGCCAGCCGGCATGTCCCGCCGCTCGAGCGCGCTCGCAAGCCGCTCCTGTGGCTGCAGATGGACACCGGCGTTGCCCAGTGTGGGATACGTGTCGGCCAAGCAGTAAAGGCTCGCGCCGGGGCCGCGCACTCGCGCGAACACGCACGCGAAGTGCCCTACGTCCCAGTCTGGCGGCGGGCCTTGCGCCTCACCATCGTGTAGATAGCCGAGCATCTGGTTGACGCTCGGGCGTCCGCCCCATAGATGGCGGGTCGCGAGGTTCGCGATGAGCGTGACCGGGTGGGCGAGCGCAGCCACGAGCTCGAACAGGCCGGCGAGTGTGCCCCCGTTCCACGGGCCCGCGTAGGGGATTGCCGCCAGCGCTTCGTCTGACAGCCGTTCAATTGCGTCGAGCAGTCCTGCAGCGGTGGTGCCTGATGCATCAGAGTCGTCGATCAGCGGCAGCTCGATGCGGTAGTCGCGCCGGCCCGGTTCGCCGTGTGGCAGTGTGCCCGCCTCGCGCACGCCCGAGATGACGCTCCCCGCCGCGAGTGCCACCGCGTCCTGATCGACAGGCTCGCCGCCGTGCGCGGTGATGCCGGCTGAGCCTAGTGCCAGAGCGCCGCAGAACGCTCCACAGAGGTCGTCGCGCTGGGGAAGCTCGCGCGCGTGCAGCCCGAGAAGCTCTCTAGATCCGGGCAAAAGCTCAATTTGCAGCGGGTTTTCCTGCGGCATTGACCCAATGTACATGTGCTGGATATCGATCTGTCCACCGCCTGTGCGAAAGTACTACGTGCGATTCCACACGAGCCAATGCCGCGGCGATTCGCATATTATGGTCTGCTTCCGCTTGACAGAACTCTGTGCGCCTGTGATAGTACGAACCGTATGGCCCGCAGGGCGGAATCCTTCCATCGACGGGCGACAATGTACGAAGCTGTTTGTTAGACATCAAGCCCGAGAGCCACGGCGGATCATCAACGACGAAGGGGTGGGTGAGGGACCATGAAGCGCATCGTGATTCTCGGGGTAGCCTTGGTTGCGTCGTTCTCGCTTGTCGCTGTCGATGCCATTTCCGTCTCTGCTTCAGGCGATGAATTCGTCGCCAGCAAAACCGGGAAAATCAAAAGCAAAGGCGGCCCGCAGAAATTCAAAACCTCCGCTGGGACGATCGAATGCACTGAAGTCACCGGGAGCAGCGAAATCCTCGCGGGCGAACTCCAATCGGTGACGCACAAAGAAGTGCTTACCTTCATCAACTGCAAAGGTTTTGGTGACCCGGTGACGATCACATCGGCGCACCTCGAACTGAACGCCAATGGGTCGGCGAAACTAGAAAAAAAAGTGACCGTCAAGCCGGAAGGCGCCGGCTGTGAAGTGCTGATCGAAGCCCAGACGCTCACGGGCTTCGGGTACAGCAACGCCACGGGTGGCAAGGTCGACGTCGAACCAGCTGTAACCGCTATCCACTCCAAAGGCACGGGTGGCGTGTGCGGAGGCACAAACACAGAAGGCTCCTACAGCGGCACGATCGTCAGCGAACTAGAAGGCGGCACGGTCGAATGGAAAGTGTAGCTCGGCTCTAGCCGCGTCCGTTTGGTTGGGCCGAGGCCGGCGGGGCGCGGGATCGACGGCGCCCCGCCTTGGCGGGCTAAGGACGGGTGATAGACGTCGTTGGACCAATTGGCGCCCCCTCGATAGCAGCTGGCTAGACTACGGCGCGCAGAGGAGGAGCGAATGCGCGGAAAGCCGCTACGTGGTCGATCGATGAACAGCGGGGCCCGCGTGAGCGGTGCAAGTCTGGCCGTACTCGCCGGTATATGGTTCTTGGGGGCATCGGTATCGTCGGCGTCGGCGTGCGCGAATACGCAGTTCCGCTCGGGGCCATCGGAACGCCTGCCCGACTGCCGCGCCTACGAGCTGGTCTCGCCACTCCAGAAGGGCGGCCAGGACGCGGCGACTGTCCATCCCGTGCTGCCGGCGCAGGCCTCCAGTTGCGAAGCTGCGGAACCCTGCGCGGTCGTCTACATGAGCGTGGGTGCCGCGTTCGCGGGTGATCCCGGCAACGAGTACCCCAACGCATATCTCGGTACGAGGGGACCGACCGGCTGGCAGACGACGCCGCTATCTCCGCCGACCACGCAGGCCCCGGCAAACAACGATCCCAAGCTGAGCTATGCCTTCTCGGAAGACCTATCCCAGACCGTCCTGCGAGTTCCCCTGCAGCAGCTGACCGAAGGCGCACCGGCGGGCGTCTACAACCTCTACCTACGCGAGCCGAACGGCGAATATACGCTGATCACCACCGTCCCTCCGCCCGAACCGCCGCAGGCCGGGTGCGGCTCGTGCTTCGAACACGAAGACGCGGTCGCGTTCGCCGGCGCCTCGCGGGAATTCGGCCACGTCCTCTTCGAGAGCAACGACAGCCTCCAAGTGGGCGCGCCCAGTGGCGTACAGAATCTCTACGAAGAGACCGCGGGCCACCTACGGCTCGTTGGAGTACTCCCCGATGGCGCGATCCCGACGGGCGGGTCGATACCCGGCGGCGGGATCTTGGCCTCCGGAGAAGGTGCTCACGAGTTGGAGCACGCCATCTCGGCGGACGGCTCGAACGTGCTCTTCGAGGCCGTGGCCGACGGCGGCGCTCCCGACGAGCAGCAGTTGGGGGACACTGAGCTCTACGACCGTATCGACGGCAGCTCCACGGTCGAGGTCTCCGCCCCGTCCGCCGGCGCCCAGCCGTCGAGCTGCGAAACCGAAGCAGGTGTGTGCAGCGCTCAGCCAGCGCAGTTCTGGGCGGCCTCCGAAGATGGATCGGTCGTGTACTTCACGAGCAAAGCCGCGCTGACGAGCGAATCGCACACGGGCCCGGAACCGGAAGACCCCGGCAATGACCTCTACCGCTACGAAGTTGCCAGTGGCACGCTCACCGACCTGACGCCGGACGCATACGGTGAAGAAGAACACGGCTTAGGACCATCGAAAGAATTGGATGGCGCGAGCGTGCTTGGCGTCGTTGGCGTATCCGGGGACGGCGCTTACGTCTACTTCGTCGCCGATGGTCACCTGGTGGAAGGCGCCCTCGCCGGCCAGCCCAACCTCTATGTGTGGCACGGGCACGACGGAAGCACCGGCCGCGTCAGCTTCATCGCAACGTTGGCGGCACCGGTCGAAGAAGAACCGGAAGACATCGAAATGGGGCGGCTGGGGGAAGCGTTTCCTTACAACAGCGACGTGGAGGACTGGACGAGCTGGCCGACCGCGTCGCAGGCGTATGTGACGCCGGACGGCACGCACCTCGCGTTCATGTCAGCGAAGCCGCTCACGGGCTATGAGAACGTCGACGAAGCCGGACAGAGGGTGCACGAGGTCTTCGAGTACGACGCCGAAACCGGCAGTCTCGTGTGCGCCTCGTGCGATCCAAGCGGCGCTCGGCCCCTGGGCAGCGCATTCCTGGGCGCGACGCTGAACGAACGGGCAAGCACGCCCTTCCACCAGCCACGCAGCCTGAGCGACGACGGCAGCCGTCTGTTCTTCTCATCGCCGGATCCGCTCGCCGGGTCTGGCGGTGGCAGCGTAAAGCTGTTCGAGTACGAGGATGGCGGGATCAGTTCGATCTCAGGGCCGCAAGCGGGCGGCGAAGCGGTGTTCCTCGATGCCAGCGCGAGCGGCAACGACGTCTTCTTCGCCACGCGAGAACGTCTCACCGAGGGCGACACCGACGAACTCCTCGACGTCTATGACGCGCGGGTAGACGGCGGCTTGCCGGTGCTGACGCAACCACTGTCCTCCTGCGAAGACAGTGCCTGCCTGGAACCGTTGAATCGGCCGCCGTTGCTCGCGCTGCCCGCATCGGCTTCGTTCAGCGGCTCCGGGAACCTGCTCCCGCCGTTGCCTGCATCTCCGTCGAAGCTCACGCGCAAGCAGTTGCTTGCTCGTGCCCTGGCTAGGTGCAGGAGGCTAAGGAGCAGCAAGCGGCGCTCGAGCTGCACCGCGTTGGCGCGAAGGCGCTACGGCCCCAGGTCAAAGCGCAGGCATAGTTCCAAACTGATGACGCTGCGACGACCCAGGTGATAAGGGTCCTGAGCTGTTTCGGTGGCGTCACGCGCGCCGGGAGCGCTGCCTCGGTGGTGTTGCTCGTCGCCGCTGTGCTCGTCGTCTCAGCGGCAACTGCACCCACCGCGTTCGCAACCGGCGCGGCGCCGCATTGGAGCATTACCTCTGAATCGCAGCCGACGTATTTCCCCGCGGCGGCCTCCTCCGACGCATACGTGCTCATCATTCGCAACGATGGCGGTGTGCCAACGGCGCACGGGAGCACCGTCACGATCACAGACAGACTGCCCGAACACGTAACCACCACCAAGGTTCTCGCCAAGGGTGAAGCCGCGAACGGCAGCGGCCTTCCCTCTTACGGACTGAAATGCGCCGGCGAAATCGGTGCTGAACTCGTCACATGTAGCTATGAAGAAGGTCCCGGTCGCGGCCGGATGCTTGCAGGGACGACGATCCTCGTCGCGATCAGCGTTTCGGTCCCCAGCGAAGTCGTGGCGAGCGGCGCCGGCTCGCTCGTCAACACTGCAGTTGTCTCAGGCGGTGGCGCGCCGAGCGCCGCGACGAGCGAGGTGACGCCCATCGCACAGGAACCGGCTCCCTTCGGCATCTCGTCCTTTCTGGTCGACACCGTCGGAGAAAACGGTGCAGTCGACTCTCAGGCCGGCTCCCATCCATTTGAGATGACCACCGGTCTCGCATTCAACGTCAGCTCGCTGGAATCGCCGTCGGCGGAGAACAGCGAGGAAGCAGGGCCGCTGGCCGTGGCCGCGGTCAAGGACGTCGAACTGTCATTCCCGCCGGGGCTGGTGGGAGATCCAAACGCCGTCCCGCAGTGCAGTCAGCATGCGTTCTTGGAAGGCCAAAACCTCAACTGCCCGGTTGACACGCAGGTGGGGACCGTAAAGCCTTTCTTCTATGGAGGGTTCCCTTCGGCGGTATATCCGGTGTTCAACGTCACACCGCCCGCGGGCGCGCCAGCCGAGCTGGGCTTCTCCGTGGCCACCGTCGGGCGCGTGACGATCTTCCTCCACGTGCGTCCGAACGAGCACGGGGAAGATGAGATCGCCGCGTCGTTGAACGGCATCCCCGAGACGGGGCCGCTGCAGGGCGCGATCCTGACCTTGTGGGGTCTTCCGGCGGAAGCGAGCCACGATCTCGAACGCGAAGGCACAGTGGGCGCTGGAGGTCAGCAGGACAGCGAATTCTGCAAGCCGTCGGTCAAGGTCGAAGCGGGAGTCGAACACCCAACGCGTTGCCCGAGCGACGTGCCGGTCAAGCCCTTTCTGACGTTGCCGAGCCGATGCCAGACCGAACAGCCGTTCGTGATCGCCACGGACTCGTGGGAGAACCCGGCCCAGCTCGAGAGCTCTCCCTCGCTTGAGCTCGAAACCACGGGCTGTGAGCAACTCGCGTTCACGCCGTCGCTGATGCTGACACCTCAGACGACCCAGGCGAACGCACCCAGCGGCTACACCGTCGAACTGCATGTACCGCAGAACGAAGACCCGACCGGCCTGGCGGAGGCGGATCTGCGCGACGCGACCGTGACCCTGCCGGCGGGTGTCGTGGTCTCGCCTTCATCCACCAACGGTCTGCGCGCGTGCGCTCCAGCGCAGTTCGCGCTGAGCTCCACTGCCACTGCTTCCTGTCCCGCGGAATCGCAGATCGGCACGGTCAAGATCACGACGCCGATCCTGTCGTCTCCGCTCGAAGGACAGGTCTTCCTGGCCGAACCTGAATGCGCGCCCTGCTCAGCGGCGCAGGCCCAGGAAGGCAAGCTGGTGCGGCTACTGGTGCAGGCACAAGGCTCTGGTGTGACTGTGAAGCTCGAAGGCACGACGTCGATCGACCAGAGCACGGGCCAACTCCAGATGAGCTTTGCGAACGCGCCACAGCTACCGTTCGAAGATCTGAAGCTCACGCTCAACGGTGGTTCGCGGGCGCCGCTTGCAAACACCTCGACCTGTGGCGTACCGCTGGCGGCGAGCTCATCCCTCACGCCGTACAGCAGCGAAACTCCGGCGCAGCCATCGAGCGAACCGTTCGAGCTCAGCGGCTGTCCGCCACCGCAGTTTCATCCCTCGTTCATCGCCGGCACAACCAACAATCAGGCGGGCGCGTTCAGCCCGCTGACGGTGACGCTGTCGCGCACCGACCAGGACGAGCAGCTGCAAGCACTCAGCGTGCATCTGCCGCCGGGGCTGCTGGCGATGCTTGCCAAGGTGCAGGTGTGCGCCGAAGCACAGGCGAAGGCCGGTGCGTGTGGATCTCAGAGTGAAATCGGCAGCGCCACGGTTGGCGTTGGACCGGGCGCGAACCCGGTGTTCCTCTCCGGGCACGTGTACTTGACGGGTCCGTATGAGGGTGCGCCGTTCGGGCTGTCGATCGTCGTCCCCGCTGTGACCGGTCCATTTGACCTGGGCGCGGTCGTCGTGGGGGCGCGGATCGAGGTGGATCCGAGCAACGCGACGGTGACGATCGCGAGCGACCCGCTACCGCAGCGCCTGGATGGCATCCCGCTACAGATCAAGACCGTCAACCTTGACATCGACCGCGCGGGCTTCGCCGTCAATCCAACTGACTGCGAGCCGTTGGCGGTTGAAGGCACTATCCAAAGCAGCGACGGCGCGATAGCCCTGCTGAGCTCGCGCTTCCAGGCGGCCAATTGCGCGATGCTCCCGTTCAAGCCGAGGCTTGGCGCGCTCGCGCACGCGAAGACGAGCAAAGCGGGTGGCGCCTATCTGCACGTGCGCCTCGAATCCCAGCCCGGCGAGGCGAATATCGCCAAGCTCAAGGTCGATGTGCCCAGGCGATTGCCCGTACGGCTGACCACCTTGCAGAAAGCGTGTGCGGCGCGGGTGATTGAAGCCGACCCGGCCGGTTGCCCGGCGGCGTCGGTAGTTGGCAGCGTGACTGTGATCACGCCGGTTCTGCGCAACGCGCTGGTCGGCCCGGTGTATCTAGTCTCCCATGGTGGCGCGTCCTCGCCCGGCATCGAGCTTGTATTGCAAGGTGAAGGCGTGACGGTAGATGTGGTGGGACAGACGATCATCAAGCACGGCGTCATCTCGGCTGTCTTTAGAGCGCTTCCCGACGTGCCGATCTCAACGTTTGGCATGGTCCTCGGCGGGGGCCTACATTCGCTGCTGGCGGCGAACCTGCCGCCGCGGGCGAGAGGAAGCCTTTGCGGGCAGAAGCTCACGATGCCGGTAGCGATTACTGGCCAGAACGGTGCGGTCGTCAAACAGACCGTCAAGCTTCGTGTCTCCGGGTGCGCGCGGAAGGAGGCGTAGGCTGTCAATACGTCGCCGACTGTGCTGAGAGAGAGGATGGGCTGCCATGAGCTGGGACTTCTCGACCGACCCTGACTTCCAGGAGCAGCTCGACTGGATGGGCGAGTTCGTGCGGCAGGAGATCTGGCCGCTGGAGGCGATCTGGCACGAGCTTGGCCTGGCGGGGCTGCGTCGAGCGATGGCGCCGCTACAGGAGCAGGTCAAGCAGCGCGGCCTGTGGGCTACACACTTGCCGCCGGATCTCGGTGGGCAGGGCATGGGCCAGGTACGCCTCGGCTTGATGCACGAGATCCTGGGCACGAGCCCAATCGCGCCGCTGGCGTTCGGCAACGCGGCGCCGGACTCGGGCAACTCCGAGCTGCTGGCGCTGGCGGGCACGCCTGAGCAGAAGGACCGTTGGTTGCATCCGCTGTTGGCGGGCGATCTGCGTAGCGCGTTCAGCATGACTGAGCCTGACACGCCCGGCTCGGACCCCACGCAGCTGCGCACGCGCGCGGTGCGCGATGGTGATGAGTGGGTACTGGACGGCCGCAAGTGGTTCTCCTCGAACGGCTCGATCGCGGACTTCCTGATCGTGATGGCGGTCACCAATCCCGATGCACGTGCCTCGCGGCGAGCGTCGATGTTTGTCGTCGCGGCCGACACGCCTGGCGTTGAGATCGTGCGCGACGTGCCCACGATGGAGCACCCGTGGGAGCAGTTCGGCGCTTACGGCGGGCACGCGGAAATCGCCTATGAGAACGTTCGTGTCCCCGCAGAGGCGCTGCTCGGCGGCGAGGGCGAGGGTTTCTTGCTCGCCCAGCACCGTCTGGTGCCGGGTCGCATTCATCACTGCATGCGCTGGCTTGGCGTCGCGCGCAGGGCGTTCGACATGCTGTGTGAGCGCGCTACCTACCGTCATGCGCACGGCTCGCTGCTGGCTGACAAGCAGACGGTGCAGAACTGGATTGCCGATAGCGCCGCGGAGATGCAGGCGGCGCGGCTGATGACGCTGCACGCGGCATGGGTGATGGACACGCAGGGCGCGAGCGCCGCGCGCACGGACGTGGCGTTGATCAAGTTCTACGGCGCGAAGGTATTGCATGATGTGGTCGACCGGGCGCTGCAGGTGCACGGCTCGCTGGGTTACTCAACCGACCTGCCGCTCGAGCAGATGTACCGTTTCGCCCGTGCTGCGCGGATTTATGACGGCCCTGATGAGGTACATCGCCAGTCGGTTGCTCGACACATCCTGCGCGGCTATGAGCCCCCGGCGCAGGGAGTCCCGAGCGAGCATCTGCCGACGCGTCGCGAGCAGGCGCGCGAGCGCTTCGCTGAGCTGCTCGACGCGGTTACCGCGAACGATTAGGCGAACTCGCGCGCGAGGCCTGTTCCTAACTTGAGGATGGCTGCGGTGTCTCCGATCTGGCGCGGAGGCTCCAAAACTGGAGCAATTGGATTTACAGGGTGAAAGGCGACGAAATCGCTGCGGACTTCGTGTCGACGTCGACATCCGTTGACAAATAATTCAACCGTTGCATAGTTCGCGGCTACGGTCATCTTCTGCCAGGGGAGATAGCTGGTCATCGTAGAGCGAGGTGTGCGATGTTGGTAGCTTCAGTGAAGTACGCATTCGAGGACGTGGGCCGCTAGATGGGCGGTGTCACTTCACCGACGCCTGAGTTGGGAACCTCACGTCGTCGGGCTCCGCAATCAGCACCGTCGGCCAACCCATCGGAGCTAACGCGGGTCGGGTGGACACCCAGCGCGAACCTGGGGTTGGCCGAGTGGTCGGCAGTGGGCAGGCGCTTTGGCGAGATTGGGCGCTGCAGCCAGTGGTGGCTCGGTGACTGGATCAAGTACGGCAACGCTAAGTTCGGCGAACGCTATTCGCGGGCGATGAAACTCACGGGCTACGACGTGCAGTCGCTGATGAACATGGTGTATGTCGCATCTCGCTTCGAGATCTCCCGACGTCGGGAGAATCTCTCCTGGAGTCATCACGCGACGCTCGCGCCGCTGGATGTTGCAGAGCAGGAGTATTGGCTGACGCGGGCGATTGCGGAGAAGCTGTCGGTGGCCGATCTGCGGGTGGAGTTGCGCGGTGTGCGGCGCACACGTGGAATAACGGGCGCAGGCGGCGCCGAGCAGGCAGAGCACTTGGAGGGCGATCAGGCGCGCACACTCGTCTGTCCGAATTGCGGGGAGGCGGTCCCACTGTCACATTGACCGTGTGCTGATGGAAACCGATCTGCTCGTGCTTGGTGCGGGCGCCAAGGGCACGGCGATCGCGATGAAGGCACATGTGCTCAATAGCCTTGGCCTTGGTCCTATTCGGCTTACCGTGGTTGAGGCCACGGGGCCTGCCGCCGCGTGGCGTGATGGCGAGGGGGTTACGTCCAGTAGGGAGATACTCGGACTGAGTCCCACAAAAGACGTCGGGTTCCCCTATCAGGCTGGGCGTGCTTTTGGCAATGCTGGGGCTGAGGTCAACCGCGCTGCGATGGCGTTCTCATGGCAGCGCTACTTGGTGGACAATGGTCGCTACGCCGCGTGGATCGATGCTGGCTGCCCCTCGGTGCAGCGCCGTGTTTTTGGTGACTACCTGGCATGGGTATTGGCTCATGCCACAAACGGTGTGAGCGTCGTGCGCGGGCGCGTGGCGCGGCTTTCGCTTGCACAGCACGCAAACCGTTGGGTCGTAGACGTCGAGCCCGCTGTGGGCGAGGACTCCGCTCGGGTAGAGGACCCAGCTCAGGTTGGGTACCCAGCTCGCGTCAAGGACCGTGCGCAGCCCGACAGCTATGTGTGCAAGGCGTTTGTGCTCACCGGCCAGGGCGCGCAACGGGTTCTTGCCCACGACGATGAGGCAGCGGTGCGGGTGCTTGATTGCGAGAGCGGCCGCATGGAGATCGCCCGCGTGCCGCCCGAGGGGAGCTCGGACGTCGCGATCGTGGGCGGCGGGGAGAGCGCTTTGAGCTGCATCGAGTTCGTGCGCGCCCGGCGCCCGGACGCGCGGCTTACCGTGTACACGGCGAACTTGCCGATGAGTCGTGTGGAGAGTTTTTTGGAGAATCGTGTCTTCTCCAGGCCGGACGACGTCGCGTGGGCCGCGCTGAGCGTGGAGCAGCGCCGTGACTTTGTTGCCCGCAGCGATCGTGGTGTGTTCGGCGCCGATCGCGTATCGCCGTTCGCCTACGACCCTGGCTGTAGCTTCGTGGGTGGGCGTGTGCAGCACATCGCTTCAGTGGCTGCGGGCCGCAAGGTGTGTGTTCACTACAACTCGCCCGCCGGCGCGATGAGCTGCGAGCACGATTATGTGATCAATTGCACCGGCTATGACCCGCTGGAGCAGTTGCGCCGGCTGCTGGCGGATGACGCGCAGGTGGAGCTCGAACGGCAGGTGGGGACGCTGTGGGGGCCGGCCTGCGACCCAGACGCGACGAGCATCGGCCGATCGCTGGAGCTCGAGGGCGTGCAGCCGCGGGTCCACATCCCTGGGCTGGCTGCCGTCAGCCAGGGGCCGGGCTTCTCGACGCTGGGTGCTCTGGGCCTACTCGCTGACCGGGTGCTCGAGCCGCTCGTCGCAGCCGCTCGGGCGAACGTGGTGGCGCTGTCGCCGAGGAGGGTGGCTACGCCACGACCGGGGGGGCCGTCCCGGTCCCCGGCGGCTGCGGGTCATCGTGGCCCGCGCGAGGCGTGACGATCGCGAGCGCTTGATCGCCTGGCAAGAACGCCACCGAGCTGCGGGTTGCTCCCGGGCTGCCAGTCGCGCCAGCGTCACCCGAGGCGCGCGCCGGACGCACGTCCAGCTCGCTCAGGACAGTCTGGATGACGCGCTTGATCGTCAGCTGGGCGAAGCTCGCGGCCAGGCAGCGTCGTACGCCACCGCCGAAGGGGATCCACGCGTAGGCGGGTGCGGGTGCGCCGAGGAAGCGCTCGGGCACGAAGGCGCGGGCGTTTGGATAGAGGTCCTCGCGGCGGTGGATCAGATACGGGCACGGCGCGGCGGTCGCGCCGGCGGGAACTGTGTAGCCGCTGAGCTGCATCGGCGCGAGCAGCTTGCGCATGATCAGCGGTACTACTGGGCACAGGCGCAGCGTCTCCTTTACGACTGCTTCTGCGTAGGCGTCGTCCTGGCCGTTCAATACCTCTTGTTGCGTGCGCGCGAGCTTGTCGGGATGGCGCAGCAGGCGCTCGAACGCCCAGGCCAGCGAGGTAGAGGTGGGGCCGTCGGAGAGCAGCGTGATCAGTTCGTCGCGCAACTGCGGCTCGCTGAGCGGCGAGCCACACCACGCGTGCGCGCGCTCGAGCATCGCGAGGACGTCCTCGCCGTCCTGTGCGCCGGGCGTCGCGCGGCGGCGGCGGACCTCTGCGAGGACATCTGCTTCGACTGGCGCCATCACGGCACGAAAGCCGGCGTTGTGTGACAGCCAGCGGGGGCCGACGGTCGTTGTCAGCGCCAGTCGACGTGGATCGTTGAGCCACGCGGTGAGGCGCCTGAGGCGCTCACGCAAGCGCTGCATGTGCTCGGTCTGCGTATCGCCGAACACCGAGCGCAGCAGCACCTCAGAACTGATCGCTTGCATGCGCGGCCACAGCGCCAACCGCTCATTCATCGGCCAGTGGGCGATCTCCTCGTGTGTCACCGCAACGACCATGTCGCCATATTCACCTAGCCGCTCACCGTGAAATGAGCGAAGCATGAGCTTGCGGTGGACCATGTGCTCGGGCTCGTCCAGGAGCATCACCGAGCGCGGGCCGAGCAGCGGCCCGAGGGCTGGGCTCGCCTCGACGGCACTGGCTGTGACCGTGTCGGCGTCGGCGGTAAAGACACGCTTGACGTCGTCTGGCTGTGTCAGAACCACCCATGGGTGGCCGTGGCGGACTCGCAGCGTAAAGGTATGACCGAAGTCCCGCCCGCAGCGCTCGAGAAACGCCAGTGGTCGCATCGACCAACCAATTGCTTGCAGTGGGCTTGGCAGCCGTGGTCCGGGGGGCAGTCCTATGTGTTCACCCTCGCTGACCATCTCGGCCTGCCGTGCAGTCACCTCAGCTCTCATCCTCGTCCTCGCTCAGAACTACCGTCGTTTGAAAAGGTGCGCTCGGCCACAGCGCACCGTATGGTGGCTTCACATACCCCGCTGCGCAACATGCCCCGAATGAAGTCACTCGGGTGCGCGGCTGGGCCATTGCACCAGTGCCCTAATCGGTTAAGGGAGCGGCCTTAAACGCCGTCGATCCGGGTTCGAGCCCCGGCTGGTGCATCGACGGGCCTTGATTCTCCAAATCCGGTCAATTCACCAAAAGGTCAATTCACCAATCATGCCGATGAACATCAACCTGTTTGACTACTTCGAGGACCTGCCGCGCAACGGCGCAGTGGGTGCTCACTGGGCGGCGCGCACGCCGTTGCGTCCGAGCGATCGCTTTGATGTGAAGCTGGTACCGCGCTCACCCGGCTGGCAGCGGGATGCCGCGTCGCTGGACGCGCTCGAGCGTGTCGAGCGTGAGTCTTGGGTGGAGCAGATGGTACGCACGGATGACGGCGTGGAGCTGCGTCTCGCCGATGACTGGATCGAGTCGGCTGGCCGTGCCTTGCAGGAAGGCGACGGGGGTGAGCAGCAGCTCACGGATCTTGCCTATGGGCAGCGATTCTCCGTGCAGTTCTGGGATGCGAATGCGACCAAGGCGCTGCACGTGGGACATCTGCGCAACCTGGCAATTGGTAACGCGCTGGCGGCTGCGCTGAGTCAGGCGGGGGCACAGGTCGAGCGCCGCAGCCTGATTTCGGACGCCGGACGCAGCATGGGTGAGGCGATGGCTGGGGTGATGAAGAGCGGCCGCCACGCCCAGGCTTGGCCGGACAAGAACGAGAAGAGCGACCACTTCGTCGGCTGCTGTTACGCCGAGTACGTTGCGGCCGGGCGCTCGTTCAATGGCAATGGCGACGGTGCCGCCGCGGCGGGAGATTCGCTTACACGTGAGCTGGATGTGCGTAACGACGATGCCGACGAGCTATTGCGGCGTGTGCTCGCCGGCGATCAGCAGGCGCTAGAGCTCTGGTACAAGACGCGCGCGTGGGTGATTGCGGGGCAGCGCAAGACGCTGCAGCGGCTGGGGATCGCCTTCGACAGGGTGTTCTTCGAGTCGGACTTCCTCGCGAATGCTGCCGAGTTGATGGCCAGCGGTCTGCGCGATGGGCTGCTGTTTAGGCGCGATGACGGCGTCGTGATCTACCCAACCGAGCGTGAGGACTTCGATGAATTCCCACTCGTTCGCGGTGATGAACTGCCGACTCAGCACATGCGCGCGCTGGCCTACTGGATGGCTGCACCGGGGCTGGAGGGAATGACCTCCGTGCAGGTGTGCGGTTCGGAGTGGGTCTCGCATGTGACCTGCAGGCGCCAGCTGATGGGTCAGTTGATGGCCGACGGTGGCCGCGGTATGCACCCGACGAGCGACATCTTCCACGGGATGGTCTCGCGCCAGAAGCGCGCGATCACCTCCAGCGAGGAGGGCGCGCTTTTGATCGACGAGCTGACGGAATGGCTGCAAGCGCAGATCGAGGGCGACCCGGCTAACGAGCCGCTGTTGAGCAGGCTGGGGTCTGCCGAGCGCGTGGCCGGCCAGGTCGCGCTGGGGTTCTTCGTGCCGCGGCCGGTCACACCACGGGTGGACTTCCATCCGGAGAAGCTCTTGGATGTGCGCGAGAGCCCGGGCTGGGAGCTCGCACAGGCGCGGGCACGCGAGGGGCGGGCCGCGGTGGACTCGAGGGATCTCGCGCGCGATCGCGAGTACCGCTTCGCAGTCGTGCAGTCGGAGCTTCACCGGCGCCATCTGCGCATTGCGGTGGAGCGCTTAGACCCAGGTCCACTGGCTCGCTACGTGATCCATCTCGCGCGCTGGTACCTGGAGCAGGAGCGCAGCGAGCCGGTGCAGCGGGTAGTTCACACGCTGCTCGAGCGCGGCGCTCGAGGACTGGGACTGGAGGGAGCTGGGTGACAACGCTTCTGATCGACAACTACGACTCCTACACATACAACGTGTTTCATATCCTCGCGGCGGTCTCGGGCGAGGAGCCGATTGTGATCCAGAACGACGCTGTCTCGTGGGGTGCGCTCTCGCGCTGGGATTTCGATGCGATCGTGATCTCCCCGGGGCCGGGGCACCCGGACCGCTGGCACGACTTCGGCGTGTGCGCGGACATTCTGCGCGAGAGCGAGATCCCGATCCTTGGCATCTGCTTGGGCCATCAGGGGCTGGGTCGCCTGCTGGACGGCATCGTCACACCTGCGCCGATGCCTATGCATGGGCGCATGAGTCATGTGAGCCACGTAGGCCATGGGCTTTTCGCGGGCATCCCTCAGGGCTTTTCAGTGGTGCGTTATCACTCGCTGGCGGTCAGCAGCGCGATGGGCCCGGACGGCCGGATCACTGCGTGGACGGACGATGGGGTGGTGATGGGGATCGAGCACCGCCACCGCCCGATGTGGGGTGTGCAGTTTCACCCGGAGTCAATCTCCACCGAGCACGGACATACGCTGATCGAGAACTTCTACGCGCTTGCGCGCCATCACCGGCCTTTACGCGCTGTGAGCGCGCGTAGGTTGGTGAAGCCTCCTGAAACCCCAGCTGCGCCGCCAGTGGTGCGGCAGGTGAACGATTCGCCGATGCGTCTGCAGATGCGCTCGATCGACGGCGAGCCGTCGACAGAGGTGGTGTTTGAGCGGCTGTTTGGGGCGGCGCAGTACGCGTTCTGGCTCGACAGTGCGGATGCGCCGACGCGCTTGGCGCAGTGCTCGTATATGGGCGCGACGGTGGGCGAGGATCGCTGTCTGCTCGAATACGACGTGGACGAGTCGGCCGTGACGATTCAGCGCAGCTCGGGCACCAAGGTTGAGCACGGGTCGATCTTCGATGTGCTGGAGAACGAACTGGCGAAGAATGCAATCGAGCCGCCCGAGGGGATCGCACGCGGCTTTGTGGGTGGCTTCGTTGGCTACCTCGGCTATGAGTGTAAGGCCGACTGCGGCTCGCGCAACGTGCATCACTCGGATTTGCCCGATGCGGTGATGATGCTTGCCAATCGGGTGATTGCGGTTGATCACGTGGCCAAGCGCACCCACGTGCTGGCGCTTTTCTCGGGCGAGGACGACAGTCAGGCGCAGCGCTGGCTGGATCAGGCCGAAGGCATCGTCTTGGAGGCGCAGCAGGGCACTCTGGTGGCAGAGCTCGAGCAACGGCCGCCTACCGCGGGCGATGGCGGGCAGCGCCCCGCCAGCCAGGGCAGGTTCGACGGTGAGCAAGTCCGTGTCGACGGTGAGCAAGTCCGTGCCGGTGAGCCGAGCAGTGCGACGGTGAGTTTCAGATGCGGGCGTGGACGCCGGCAATATCTCGCTGATATCGCTCGCTGCCAGGCTGCGCTGGCGGCTGGCGAATCGTATGAGGTGTGCCTCACCGACCACATCTCCACGTCGGAGAGTCCGGAGCCGTGGCAGCTGTACCGTCAGCTGCGTCGCACGAACCCGGCGCCGTTTGCGGCGTATTTGAAGTTGGGCGGCTTCACGGTGCTGAGTTCCTCGCCGGAGCGCTTCCTATCGGTAGATCGCGATCGTGGCGTGCAGGCCCGGCCGATCAAGGGCACAGCCTCGCGTGTGGCGGACCCAGTCGAGGACGAGGCGGTGCGCGACGAGCTGATGCAGGACGAAAAGACGTTTGCTGAGCATCTGATGATTGTGGATCTGCTGCGTAATGACTTGGGGCGCGTGTGCGAGGTGGACAGCGTGCGTGTGTCGGAGTTCATGGCGGGCGAGCGCTACCGGACGGTGCACCAGATGACCTCGACGATCACAGGTGTGCTGGCGGCCAACCGCACACCTGTGGACTGTGTGCGGGCGTGTTTCCCAGGGGGCTCGATGACGGGAGCGCCGAAGCTCCGCACGATGGAGATCATTGACGACATCGAGCGCGAGGCGCGGGGTGTGTACTCGGGTGGGCTCGGCTACTTTGGCCTGGACGGCGTGGTCGACTTGTCGATTGTGATCCGCACGATTGTGATCCGGGCGGGCGGGTCCAGGGAAACGACGATCGGTGCGGGCGGTGCGATCGTGATGCAGTCCGACCCGGCGGAGGAGTTCGACGAGCTGCTGCTGAAGGCGCGCGCGCCGATGGCGGCGATTGCCCGCGCGGTCACCGGTAGCGACTCGCCCGATGCATGGACGGTGGAGCTCGAGCCGACGCTGACACGGACGGGGGCACCATGAGCGAGCTGGCACAAGCGGGCCAGGCCGAGTGGGCGCGTTCTGGGGCGCCGGCGGCTCAGATTTGGAGGGTGCGTCCCGCTGGTCATAGCGACGCAGCTGCTGTCGCGGTGGCCGTGCGAGAGCTGCTGCTCGAGTTGGGCGGCACACCGCCGGTGCTGTCGGAGATGGAGTTGGCAGCGCGTGCGCTGATCGACGATCGGGCGTCGGGCGCGGTGCTCGTGGCGCGGGCCCGTGACGGGCTAGTAGGGGTACTGGGTGCGAGCTGGCAGACGGCGATCCACGTGCCTGGTGCGTACGCATTGATCCAGGATCTGTGGGTTCATCCACGTTGGCGCAGCAGGGCGGTGGGAGTGGGTCTGTTGGATGCGATCTTCGAGCTGGCGCGCGACAGGGGGCTGCGACGCGTGGAGGTGGGGCTCCCGCGGGAGAGCTTTAACTCCTTCAGGGCCACGGAGGCGTTCTACTCGCGCAACGGCTTCATCGCGAACGGACCACGTATGCGCAGGATGCTGTCGTGACGCGGATGCCTGTGGTGGAGCGCCGGCCGGGAGTCGGGGCGATCCAGCCTTGGATTCTGGATGGCGCGGGGCGCAGGCTGCAGGCACACGATCACGACAGACGACTGTCGGAGGTACGGGCAGGGCTGCTGCGTCATCCGGGTGTGCAGCCGTCCTCAGCACGAGCGAGCAAGGATGAGCTGGCGCAGACCTTGAGCAAATTGCACGAGCCGGCTTTTCTGCGCGCGCTCGCGCGATGTCAGTCGCGCGAGCCGGTGCTGCTTGAGGAGTTCGCGGCCCCGGGAATGGCTGCCGACACGCCCGTCTGTCCAGAGGTGACGGCGGCGGCATTGGAGGGGGTGCGCTCGGCGATCGCGGCAGCGAAGTTGATCGCTGAAGGGGAGCGTTTTGCGTATGCGCTGTGCGGGCCGCCTGGGCACCATGCGGGTCCCGGCTGGCTGGGTGGCTGCTGCTACCTGAACAACGCCGCGGCTGCTGCACACACCCTGCGTGAGGCCGGCTTGGCGCCGGTGGCGATCCTAGACATCGACATCCACTATCCGAACGGCACTGCGGCAATCGTGTCGCGCATGCCTGACACGCTGCTGTACTCGCTGCACGCGTGGCCGGTGGTGAACGTGGCGTCGAAGACGGCGCATCCGTGTGGGGAGCGCGAGCGGGTGGTGGAGTTCGAGCAGGCTCCCAGCGATGAGCAGTATCTGCAGGCTGTGGCTGACTCGATCGAGGAGCTCGGCCAGGAGGCTGAGGTCTTGGTGCTGTCGCTGGGCTACGACACGCTGGCGGGCGACCCGCACGGCTGCTGGGATTTCTCGCCGGAGGTCTTTGTAGAGATAGGGCGCTTGCTGGCGGCCTCGGGGCT
>Ga0209624_10001142_pt1 | contig 21690 bp, 19 predicted proteins | sample JacPinW_OM2H0_O1_FD_188565 | JGI IMG/M metagenome (GOLD analysis project Ga0209624, IMG submission 188565) | Forest soil microbial communities from Algoma, Ontario, Canada - Jack Pine, Ontario site 1_JW_OM2H0_O1 (SPAdes) (version 2) | ecosystem: Environmental > Terrestrial > Soil > Boreal...
TGCATGCTGCCGCATGGCTACGAGGGGCAGGGACCGGAACATTCCTCCGCCCGCCTCGAGCGTTATCTGCAGCTTTGCGCCGAGGACAACATGCAGGTCGTCTATTGCACGACGCCTGCAAATTTCTTCCATGTACTGCGCCGCCAGCTCAAGCGCGAATTCCGAAAGCCGCTCATTGTGATGACGCCGAAGTCGATGCTGCGCAACAAGCGCGCGGTGTCGAACCTCGCCGCCTTCGGCCCGGACACCAGTTTCCACCGGCTGCTATGGGATCATGCGGAGACGCACAAGGGCGAGAAGACCACCCTCGCAAAAGACGAAAAGATCCGCCGCGTCGTCATCTGTTCTGGCAAGGTCTACTACGATCTCTACGACGAGCGCGAAAAGCGCGGCGTCGATGACATCTATTTGTTGCGCGTCGAGCAGCTGTATCCCTTCCCGCTCAAGGCGCTGTTGAAGGAGCTCTCGCGCTTCAAGGACGCGGAAATCGTCTGGTGTCAGGAGGAGCCCAGGAACATGGGCGCCTGGAGCTTCGTCGAGCCCTATCTTGAATGGGTTCTGGGACAGCTTGGGGGCAAATCGAAGCGCCCCCGCTACGCAGGGCGCCCGGCGTCGGCGGCGACCGCGACCGGCCTCATGTCGAAACATCTGGCCCAGCTCAAGGCGTTCCTCGACGAGTGCCTGGCCTGAGCGAAGCCAGTTCGACATGCCCCATTACTTCTGCAAGCTGAGGCCGCCGCGGACGACCTTCATCACCGACATGACGGCTGACGAAGCGCAACTCATGCGCGCGCATCGTGAATATTGGACGCCTCGGGTTGAGACGGGCGTGGTGGTGGCTATGGGCCCGGTGGTCGATCCCGACGGCGCCTACGGCGTCGCGATCATCGAAGCAGGCTCCGAGGCGGCGCTCGAAGCGATGCAGGAAGCCGACCCGGTCATCGCCGCTGCACGCGGCTTTGCTTATGAAAACCGCCGCATGCTCGGGATCGCGGTGCGCCCCAGCCAGCCGCTTGCGCCTATTACTTCCGTAACTCCCTAAAGATAAAGAAGGGCGCCTCGCGGCGCGATTGAAATGGCGACTGAGATCCGTGTTCCGACGCTGGGCGAGTCGATCAGCGAAGCAACCGTCGGCAAATGGTTCAAGAAGGCCGGCGATCCGGTGCAAGCCGACGAGCCGCTGGTGGAGCTGGAGACCGACAAGGTGACGCTCGAGGTCAACGCGCCGAGCTCGGGGGTCTTGAGTGAGATCGCCGCCGAGACCGGTCAGACGGTCACGATCGGCGCGCTGCTCGGCCAGCTCTCGGGCATAGCGGCGGCTCCGGTCGGGGCGCCGGCCCAAGCTCCAGCGGCCAAGGCCGCGCCTGCGCCCGTCGCCTCAATCGCGATGCCGCCCGCGCCGGCTGCGGCTAAGATCGCAGCCGAAGACAAGATCGATCTCGCCTCGGTCGCCGGCAGTGGCAAGCGCGGCCAGGTGCTGAAGGGCGACGTGATCGCCGCCGCCGCGGCTCGCGCGCCCTCGCCGGCCATCGCGCCTGCGCCCGTGCAAGCGCCTGCGCCCATTCCGGCCTCTGCTCCCTCTCCATTGCCCGCGGCGCGCACGACTACCCCCGATGACAGCGCCCGCGAAGAACGGGTGCGCATGACCAAGCTCCGGCAGACCATCGCCCGCCGCCTCAAGGACGCACAGAATACCGCAGCGATGCTGACGACCTTCAACGAGGTCGACATGAGCGAGGTGATGGCGTTGCGCGGCCGCTATAAGGACGCTTTTGAGAAAAAGCATTCAGCCAAGCTCGGCTTCATGGGCTTTTTCGTCAAGGCGTGCGTTCAGGCGCTGCGGGAGGTGCCCGCGGTCAACGCCGAAATCGACGGCGCGGACCTAGTCTACAAGAATTACTATCACATCGGCATCGCCGTTGGCACCGACAAGGGCCTCATCGTGCCGGTCGTGCGCGATGCCGAAAAACTGTCTATTGCAGAGATCGAGAAGGCGATCGCCGCCATGGGCAAGCGCGCCCGCGACGGCCAGCTCACGCTCGAGGAATTGCAGGGCGGAACCTTCACCATCACCAACGGCGGCATTTACGGCTCGCTGATGTCGACGCCTATTCTCAATGCGCCGCAGTCGGGCATTCTGGGCATGCACAAGATTCAGGATCGGCCGATCGCCGTCGGCGGCAAGGTCGAAATCCGGCCGACGATGTATCTGGCGTTAAGCTACGACCATCGCATCGTTGACGGTCGTGAGGCCGTGACCTTCCTTGTTCGCGTCAAGGAGGCGCTCGAGGACCCGGCGCGGCTCGTGCTGGACCTCTGACGCGGCAAGGCCTGCCGCTAGCTGTTCGGGAAAGACTCATGAGCGAATTGACGTGTCTCGAATTAAGCGTGGCGCTGTGGCTCGTCCATGTGCTTGTTCAAGCGACCGTGGGCAACGTGGAGCTACCCTTCGGCTATCTATTCACCTCCCGCGACAAGCCAGCCGCTGCGAGCGGCTTGCTGTTCGGGCGATCCACGAGGGCGCTGGCGAACTACGTCGAGAACCTCACGCCGTTCGTCGCCGTGGCGCTTGCGCTCATTGTCACCCAGCGGACGGGTGGCTCCGGCGCGCTCGGCGCGACGATCTGGATTCTGGCGCGCATCGTCTATATCCCGATTTACCTGTTCGGCGTCGTCTACGCGCGCACGGCGGTATGGGCGATCTCGATCGTCGGTCTCGTGATGATGCTGTCGCGTTTGATCGGATGGTAGCTGGCGTCGGCGCGAGTCCTATCGGCGCGCCCAGCGAAAGAGATTGGCGATGAGTTATGATCTTGTGGTGATCGGCTCTGGCCCCGGGGGCTATGTTTGCGCGATACGCGCGGCGCAGCTTGGCATGAAAGTCGCCGTGGTCGAGAAGATGAAGACGCTCGGCGGGACCTGCCTCAACATTGGCTGCATTCCGTCCAAGGCGCTCCTGTACGCGTCTGAGATGTTCGATGAGGCCGCGCATGGCCTTGCGCCTCTTGGCGTCGTTATCTCACCCCCGAAGCTCGATCTCCCCGCGATGATGAAACATAAGGACGTGACCGTCGCCGCCAACGTCAACGGTGTCGCGTATCTGTTCAAAAAGAACAAGATCGACTGGGTGAGCGGAGTGGGTCGCATCGCGGCTGCGGGGCGCGTGACCGTCAAGGGCGCTGACGGCAAGGAGAGCACGCTTGAGACCAAGGCGATCGTTATCGCGACTGGTTCGGACGTCGCCCGACTGCCAGGCGTGGAGATCGACGAAAAGACGATCGTCTCCTCGACTGGCGCCTTGAGCCTGCCAGCTCCGCCGAAGAAGCTGATCGTCGTCGGCGCCGGTGTCATCGGCCTCGAACTTGGCTCGGTTTGGCGACGGGTGGGTTCCGAAGTGACGGTGGTCGAATTCCTGGACCGTGTCCTGACGGGGATCGACGGTGAGGTCGCCAAGCTGATGCAACGAACGCTGGAAAAGCAGGGCTTTGTCTTTCATCTCGGTCACAAACTGGCAAAAGTCGAAACGGTGGGAGCGGGCGTCAAGGCGACGATTGAACCGTCAGCGGGCGGGGAGGCCAAGGTCATCGACGCCGACGTTGTGCTCGTCGCCGTCGGACGCCGCCCATTCACCGAAGGCCTGGGATTGGAGGCGCTTGGCGTCAAGACAGAGCGTGGGCAGGTCGTCGTCGACGCGCATTTCGCGACCAACGTTCCGGGAATTTACGCGATCGGAGATGTCATCCGGGGACCGATGCTCGCGCATAAGGCGGAGGACGAGGGGGTGGCGGTTGCTGAGCTCTTGGCAGGGCAGGCGGGCCACGTCAATTATGGCGTCATTCCGAACGTGGTCTACACGAACCCAGAGGTCGCCTCGGTCGGCAAGAGCGAGGAAGAACTGAAGGCCGAGGGGGTTGCCTACGCCATTGGAAAATTCCCGTTCACCGCCAACGGGCGCGCGCGGGCGATGCGTCACACCGAGGGTTTCGTGAAAATCCTCGCCGACGCCGCCACCGATCGCGTGCTGGGTGGGCATATCGTTGGGTTTGGGGCGGGCGAAATGATTCATGAAATCGCGGTTCTGATGGAGTTCGGCGGTTCAGCCGAAGACCTCGCTCGCACCTGCCACGCGCATCCGACGATGTCGGAAGCGGTCAAGGAGGCGGCGATGGCGGTGGCGAAGCGGGCAATTCACATTTAGGCGCCTGCACGCTTGCTTATTAGCGCTGATTTGTTGGACTTCCCTCACACCTTGGGACTCTCGCTTGGAAACTCGACGCTCGCAGCCTGAGGGGGCCGATTTGGGCAGTTCCTGCGTGGCGGCAGACAAGACAAAGGCCTGGCGAAGGTCCCGGCGACGAGTTTTCGTCGTCTTCAATTTCGCCGTCACTGCTTGCCTGTCGGCATTCGCCTCTCCAGCTGGCGCCGATCCGATGGCTCTGTGGCGGATCGTGCATGGCGAATGCGTACCCCACATGGAAGCGGGTTTGGGTCCGAAGCCTTGCGAACGCGTCGACCTCGATGGTGGAGTGGAGCAAGGGATAGCGATCCTGAAGGATCTGGTTGGCGTCTCTCAGATGCTTGCCATTCCGACGCGACGCATCACCGGCATTGAAGATCCGCAGATGCTCGCGGCCAATGCGCCGCCCGTGTTCGTGGTCGCCTGGGGCGCCAAATCTCTGGTCGAGGAGCGCCTTCACCGGACGTTGCCACGCGATGCCGTTGGACTGGCGATCAATTCGGAATGGGCGCGCAGCCAGGAGCAATTGCACGTTCACGTCGATTGCTTGGCGATTCCGGTCATCAAGGCCTTGGCAGGCTACGCTTCCGCTCTCGACAGCCAATGGCGCGCGATGACGGTTCCGCTCCATGGTCGAATCTATTTCGCCCGCCGTGTCGACTCGGCCGATCTCGCGGACATCGCTCCTCTCCAGCTTCTTGCCGACGGCCTCGAGGGGGCGCGGGCGCATATGGGCGCCTATAGCCTTGCGGCGGTGGGCGCGACCTTTGATGGGAAACCCGGTTTCGTCCTGCTGGCCGACCAGTTCTCATTGGAGGGCGGGGGCCACGCCGAGGATCTCCAGGATCACGATTGCGCGATCGCTCGATCGACGCCTTGATTGAACTGGACCTTTTGTGGGCTGAGGGACGCGCTCGCAGATGTGGGGATATGCGGGCTGCGGAATTTGATCTAGGCTGTCGAGGCGGTATTCCATTCTTAGAGGCGGGCAAACAGCAACTGAAGACGGGGGCGGGGCAATGGGGGTTTTATTCACGCGCATTCTTGCGCTCGTATTTTTGATCGGGGCGCCGACATACGCCTGCGCGCATGTCGAGATCAACGTCGACCTCTCGTCGCAGACAATGACGGTCCATTCTGGATCGGGCGAAACCTACGTCTGGCCGATATCCTCAGGCAAGGCCGGTCACGCGACGCCGAATGGCGTCTTCCGACCGAGAGCGATGTACGTCATGGTCCACTCAGCCAAGTACAACAACGCGCCGATGCCGCACTCCATCTTCTTCTACGGCCAATACGCGATCCACGGCACGAACGCGGTCGGCAATCTCGGCAGGCCGGCGTCGCACGGCTGCGTCCGCATCTCGCCAGCCAATGCGGCGATGCTGTTCGCCATGGTGCAAAAGCAGGGCGCGGAAATCAGGATTGTCGGGTCGCCCTTCAGCGATATCGCGCGCAGCGAAAGGCATTCCGGATCGGCGCTTGGGTTCGCGCCGATTCACCATACGCGGACGCTCAAAGAATGGGCGCGCAATCCTCTCGCCCTATGAGTGAGCGCCCGCGGCGCTTACGGACGGATTAATTACATGTAATCCGCGCCGAAATCGCGCGCTTGGGTGTCGCATTTTCTTTCCGTTTAGGATATCAGGCCACCCTAGATTCGAACAGGCGGAAGCCGTTTGAGGAGGCCATTGGTGCAAAGACGTCAATTTATCGCGGGCGCCGCCGGGCTGATTGCAGGCTCGTTTGCGCCAAGGATGGCGATGGCGGACGTGCCCACGCCCTTTACTTTCGACATGGCGCCTCCGATGGACAATCGCGAGAAGTTTATCGCGTGGGGCGTGGCGCAACGGGGAGAGGAGCCGAAATATCTCGGCGAGCGATTTGATCGCTTCGGCGCAATGGTCCGAAACGAGGACCTCGCCAATGATCGCAACAAACGCGCCTTCCTTTTGACGCCGCGTGAGAAATTTGTGCTGCAGCAGAATCTCGCCCGCGCCTATGACCACGCCTTCCTCGACATCGGCTACGGCGTCACGATTTCGGGCCCGCATATCGTTGGCCGCATGACTTCCAACATCGATCCCAAGCAGGGGGAGAAGGTGCTGGAAGTCGGCACTGGCTCCGGCTACCAGTCAGCCTACCTCTCGCACCTGACCGACCAGGTCCACACGGTCGAGATCATCAAGCCGCTCGCTGATCGCACGCGCTCGATCTACGACCAGCTCATCAAAGATGGCTACAAGGAGTTCGAGGCCATCAAGAGCAAGGCCGCCGACGGCTATTATGGTTGGGAAGAGGCGGCGCCGTTTGACAAGATCATCGTCACCTGCGGCATCGACCATGTTCCTCCGCCGCTCCTGCAACAGTTGAAGCCCGGCGGAATCATGGTCATCCCGGTCGGCCCGCCAGGCGCTCAGCGGGTTTTGAAAGTCGTCAAGAACCAGGCGACCGACGGGCAGATGACCGTCGCGCGATCCGACATCTACGGCGGCCGGATCGTTCCATTCGTTCCGTTCACCAAGCTTGAGGGTGAACAGATCGTCGGCACGCACAATAACTAACCCCCGGTCCACACAAGAGTCGCTTTGGTCCCGGGCGCGCCTTGAGCCAACGCTGATCGTATTGCGCCCGACCGGCCGCTCCGAGACGCAATGAACGACGCGAGCAACGTCCCGATCGCCGGCGTCCTTGACACGCAGCCCGAGCCGGACTCGGCGCTCGGATCAGGCTCGCGGCTTGCGCTTTATTTCGCCGTGGGCCTCGCCGCCGGCTCCGTCATTGCTTTGCAGATCGACGTGATGCGCGTCTTCTCTGTCGGAAGCTGGGCGCATTTCGGCTCGCTGGTGGTGAGCTTGGCGATGCTGGGGTTCGGCCTGGCGAGCGCGGTGATGACCGTCGCCAAGGACTGGTTCGCTCGCAATTGGCGTCTAGCCGCGACCGTTTCGCTGGCTCTGTTCGGGCCGCTCGCCGTCGCCGCCAACCTTTACGTGCAGCACCTCGGCTTCAACGCGATCTTCCTGATCTCCGACCCGACGCAGAAGTGGAAGCTGCTGGCGATTTTCCTCGCGGAGTTGACGCCGTTCCTGGCGGGCGCGTTTTTCCTGGGATGCATCTTTCTCCGGAGCAACCGCATTTTCGGCCGCGTCTACTTCGCCGACTTAGCCGGGGCCGGACTGTGCGGTCTCGTGTTCCTTTTGGCTATGTACGTGTTCACGCCCGCCAATTTGATCGCTGCGCCACTGGCGCTGTGGTTTGCCGCCTGCCTGGCCTGGGCGTTTGGCCCCGGCGGGCGCTTGAGTCTCATCCCATTCCTGGTTTCCGGCGCACTGGCCTTCTCCGGGCATTTTGTGCTGCCGCAGACGTTCGGTCTGAAGACGCTCGCGACTAACGATTACAAGGGCGTGGCTTACGCACGCAAATTCCCGGACGCGAAAAAGGTTTACGAGAGCGCCTCGCCGTTCGGCTTCCTCGAGGCTTACTCGAGTTCTTACCTGCATTTTGCACCGGGCCTGTCCGATAACGCCGGCTTCAATCTGCCGACGATGCCAGCCAACGCCTACCTCGGCCTCTACATCGACGGTGATGGCCCGATCGGCATCATGCGCGATCTGACCGACAAGGAAACGGCGTATTTCCATTACCTGCCGATGGTCTACCCCTACATCATCAAGTCGGACCCGAAGACGTTCATCGTACAGTTCGGCGGGGGCATCTCGACCGAGGTCGCTCTGCACTCCGGCGCAAAGGATGTGACGGTCGCCGAGGGCAATCGCTCGGTTCTCCAGGCGTTTCATGCCGACGTGATCCGCAAGTTCACCGGCGACATTTTGTCCAAGGTTCACGTCGTCGATTATGAGGGACGCCACTTCCTTGCTCATACCGACGAGCGCTTCGACGTCATTGATCTGAGCCTCGCCGACTCGGTCGGCCTCTCCAATCCTGGCGGCTTCGCCATTATGGAGAAGTTCTCCTATACCAAGGAGACCATGGAGACCTACATGCGCGCGCTCGCCCCGGGCGGCGTGCTGTCGGTCACTCTGTGGAACAAGGAAGAGCCGCCAAAATCGGTCTTGAAGCTCTATGCGACGATGGCGGCGGCGGCGCGCGAGGTCGACCCCGCGCACATGGCCAATTCCTTCTTCGTCGCCTCGTCGTATCTATCGACCGCGACGGTCCTCTACAAGAACGGCGGCTTCACGCCGGGAGAGATTGAAAAGCTGCGCGCCCACACCCGCGCCATGTCGTTTGACGAAATCTACTCGCCGGGCTTCGTCTACGACTCGTCGCAAACGGACAGCACGCTTGCTGGTTACGTCGAGCAGATCTTTTCCGGCGCCGCGGGCGGTCCGCCCGCCTCACAGCCGGCGGAAGCCACTGGGACAACCGCGCCGACCGGCGACGACGTCGACACGGCTCCTGGCGGCGCCGCCGACACGCCGCCTTCGGGCAAGGCCGATGACGGCGTTCTGCCGGCTACAGTGATGGGCAGGCTCGCCTGGCATGCGCTGATCTCGGGGCAATGGCCTGAGATCGCGGATCGCTACGTGTTCAATACGCGGGCGCTGACGAACGACGCGCCCTATTTCGCTGCCTACGTCAAGACCGCGGATCTGCCTCGCGTCCTCGACAGACTCGAACTGCTACAGGATGAGTGGGGTTATCTCCTGATCTGGGCGACGCTCGGCGTGGCTTGCCTGACGGCGACCGTACTGCTCGCCATACCGCTGATTTGGGGCTGGCGCGCCGTCTTCTCGCACTCGCCGGGCAAGGCCTTGACCGTGCTCTACTTCGCGTGTCTCGGCGCAGGCTATATTATGGTCGAGGTCGGACTCATCGCCCATTTCGTCATGGCGCTTGGAAATGCGACCATCTCGGCCTCGGTGCTGATCACCGGCATGCTGATCTTCTCAGGTCTCGGCGCCCTGGCCTCGGAACGCGCCTTGCCCCACATGCGGACTGTCATGCCGGCTCTATTCGTGGCGGTTGGGGTCATATTGATACTGTACGGATTGTATCTCGGCCGCGTGCTCGACTCGATCGGAGCGTTCCCCTATCCGGGCCGCCTTGTCATTTGCTTCTTTTTGATTGCCCCGCCCGCCTTCTTGATGGGCTTTCCGATGCCGGTCGCGATGACGACGCTTGGACGTCTCGGCAAAGATCACATGTTTGTCTGGGCATGGGGCGTCAACGGCTGCTTTTCGGTGATCGGAGCCGCGGCCGCGCCCGTAATCGCGACCAATTTCGGCCTTGCAGCTGTGATCGAGGTCGCCGCCCTCGCTTACCTACTGGCGATTCCCGCCTTTTACGGCGTCGTCGCTTCGGACCAAGATCGAGGCGCGGGCGGCGTTCGAGCGGAGGTTTGATCCATCGTCCGCGCACAGCGTTTCGCCGGGCGTCGGAGAGCCCAAAACTGACGCCGAGACGACACATAACAATTTTGCAACGAATTAACGACGCCGCCGACGGTCATTAACCGCTCACAAAAAGTTCATGATTGCCAAACCTTTACTTGCCAAGCACAGCGCGGTTCGAGTTAGCGCTCACTCCGATCGCACCGATCGTCCCCTCGCCAGTTTAATTGAGCGCTGGAATTTGAGGTCAGAGCGTTACAACCGCGCCACGATCTTGTCTCTTGAATCAAGCCTTTGCATAAAAACACGACGAAAATGTTCAATAATTGTCCACTTTCGCCGCCCTTACGGCGCTTTTTGGCCGCGGAACCAAGGTTGCGCCGTCGCCAGACCCGTGCCATAGTCTTTGAAACATCAAGAAACGAGAGAAATTGCGGGCGCACTCGGCGTGCATGGGGCAAGGAAGCGTAAGTAGACAACAAGAATAGACGTTCATGGCAAGAGCGTAATACAAGGGCGGTCGCATCTAGTTGGGCGCGAAATCGGGGCCAGTGGTTTTTGTTGGCCCATTTTCAAGAATGGATTGAACTCAATGTAAATCCGCAGTGTGGGCTGCGGAGGGAGAGGCAATGTCTTATCAGAACTTCGCTGGATATGCTGGAGATCTTCTCGCAATCGATGCCTATGCACTGCTCGAGGGCGATTCAACGTCGATTCTTATCGACGTTCGGACCCAGGCGGAATGGGCGTACGTCGGGACACCGGACATTCAAGCGGCCGGCAAGACGCCATTGTTCTTGGAGTGGCAAAGCTATCCTTCGATGGCGATCGACGCCAACTTTACCGCCCGCCTTGAAGCGCTGCTGCAGTCGGCTGGTGTGGAGCGCGGCGTTTCGCTCGTGTTCTTGTGCCGGTCAGGCGCGCGATCGCGCCAAGCCGCCATTGCAATGACGAGCGCGGGGTGGGGGCCCTGTTTCAACGTGTCGGATGGGTTCGAAGGTCAGCTGGACGATTCACGCCGAAGAGGCGGCGTCAGCGGGTGGAAGGCGGGTGGGTTGCCCTGGACGCAAACTTAAAAGCGTCGAGCATCCCATTTCAAGGCATCGCCGCAACGTCGGCTGTCCACCCAACGCCCGAGACTCAAGCATGGATATGTACGACGAGCCCAATCCGGATCGCTTTGACCATGGCGGTTCCGGCGGTCCTCCTTTTGGGGAAGCATGGCGGCGCTGCTGCGATCGCTTGCGGGCGGAAGTCGGCGATGCTGTCTTCAACAGCTGGTTTGGGAGCCTCACTTTGGAGTCGGTCGGATCGGGGCAGGCCCGGCTTTCCGTTCCCACGCGCTTTCTCAAGAGTTGGATCGTGACCCACTACGCCGGGCATGTGGCCTCGGCGCTGAACGCCGAAGTCGGCCCAGTCGGGCAAATTCTTATTTCCGTGCGCTCGTCGGCGCCGCTCGCCCCGTTGACCAGAAGTCCGCCACCGGAGTGCGCTTCGCCCGCCAAGACGGCGTCCAAGCCGCTGGAGTTGTCGCTAGATCGGGCCGTCGCCGATCGCCGCCCGCCCAGCCGATCGCCCTCGGCGTCTGCGGTAGGCGACGCCTTGACCGGGTCGCCCCTCGATCGGCGCCTGACCTTCGCCACGTTCCAGGTTGGGCGGTCGAATGAACTCGCCTTCAACGCGGTGCAGCGCGTAGCCAACCCCAACCGAGGCGGGACGCCGGCCTTTTGTCCCCTGTACGTGCATTCGACGGTCGGCCTCGGCAAGACCCATCTCTTACAGGCGGTCGCCCATACCGCCGCTCATCAAGGACGTTCGGTCATCTATCTGACCGCCGAGAAATTCATGTACGGCTTCGTCGCCGCGCTCCAGTCCCAGACTTCGATCGCCTTTAAGGAGCGGCTGCGAGCAATCGACCTCCTCATTTTTGACGACGCGCAGTTCCTGCAGGGAAAAAACATCCAGGCCGAGTTCGGTCACGCGCTCAATGCCCTGCTCGACGCCGGGCGCGAGGTGATCGTGGCTGCCGACCGGCCTCCGAACGATCTCGAATCGCTCGACGAGCGAGTGCGCTCGCGCCTGAGCGTTGGCCTTTGCGTCGAGATCGGCGCGCTCGACGAACCGTTGCGGATGAAGATCTTGGAGGCGCGGGTCGCGGCTGCGCGAGCGGAGGAGCCCCATTTCGACGTTTCTCCGACCGTGCTCGCCTATGTCGCGCGCGCCATTCGCTCGAACGGCCGCGATCTGGAAGGCGCGGTCAATCGGCTGCGGGCGCACCATACGTCGACGGGTCCCGCGCTGACGGTCGAGGCGGCCGAAACCGCAATCCGCGACCTCATCCGCACCCATGAACTCAAGCGGGTGAAGATCGAGGATATCCAGAAGCTGGTCGCGAGCCACTACAGCGTCTCGCGCGCCGACATCCTCTCCTCGCGGCGGACCGCCGCCGTCGTCAAGCCGCGCCAGGTGGCGATGTTCCTCGCCAAGATACTCACCCTACGCTCGCTGCCGGAAATCGGCCGACGGTTCGGCGGCCGTGACCACACCACGGTGCTTCATGCGGTGCGCAAGATCGAGGGGCTGGTGCAGACCGACACGATCTTGCGTGAGGAGCTTGAGCTTTTGAAACGGATGCTCCAAGAGTGAGCCAATCTGGTCCGCCCACGGGCAGTTGAACGGATGGAGGGGTTGTCCCTCGCATGAGCCCACGCCGTCGATCATGACGGGTGACGCGCTTTTGCGGCGGCCCCTGTTGAGAATGATTGTCTATAAGATCGTCGCTGCCAAGGAATGGGCCGAGGCCGAGGCGGCCGGCGTCTTCACGGGCGCAGCGATCGATCGCGCCGACGGCTTCATCCATTTCTCGACCGCGGAGCAGGCGCCGGAAACCGCGGCCAAATGGTTCGCCGCCCGAGGCGATCTGACCTTGGCCGCAATTGACGCGGAAGCTTTGGGCGACGACTTGCGTTGGGAGCCGTCGCGGGGCGCGGCGCTCTTTCCTCACCTTTACGCGGCCTTGCCGATGAGCGCCGTCGTCTGGTCGCGTCCCCTCCCGCTCGGCTCGGACGGCCGCCATGTGTTCGGGAGCCTTGAGCCATGAGGCTGGCCAAGGTCGCAGGTCCGGTTCTGAAACGCCTACCGGCGGAGGCGGCCCATCGTGCGGCGATCAATGGATTGAAGATCGCGCCGCCCGCTCAGGCGCCGTCTTCCGATCCCCGCCTTTCGGTCGAGATCTTTGGGCTCAAGTTCCCCAACCCGCTTGGGCTCGCCGCCGGATTCGACAAGAACGCCGAGGTTCCTGGCGCGATGCTCAGGCTGGGCTTCGGCTTCGTCGAGGTCGGGACGCTGACGCCGCGGCCGCAGGCCGGCAACGCCCGCCCGCGGTTGTTCCGATTGCGGGAGGACGCCGCGGTCATCAACCGCTACGGCTTCAACAATGACGGGTTCGAGCGGGTGCGCGCCCGGCTCGAGCGGCGGCCGCTGGGCCTGATCGGCGTCAATCTTGGCGCCAACAAGGACGCCGCCGACCGCGTGGAGGATTATGCGCTCGGCGTCAGGACCTTCGCGGGCGTCGCCGACTATCTGACCATCAACGTCTCGTCGCCCAACACGCCGGGATTGCGCGACCTGCAGCGACGCGAGGCGCTCGACGATCTGATCGCGCGGGTGGTCGACGCCCGCGACGAGACGGATCCACGCCGCCCGCTGATGCTCAAGATCGCGCCCGATCTCGACGCCCGCGGCCTTGAGGACATCGTCGCCACGGCGCTCACCCGCCGGATCGACGGCCTCATCGTCTCGAACACCACGGTCGCGCGGCCCGCGAGCTTGACCTCGAGGAACCGCGGCGAAAGCGGCGGCTTGTCGGGGCGCCCGCTGTTCGAGCCGTCGACGCGGCTTCTGGCCCGCGCCTATCTCCTGACCGGCGGCGCGATGCCGCTGATCGGCTGCGGCGGGGTCGAGGACGCGGAGACTGCGCTCGCCAAGATCGAGGCGGGCGCGAATCTGGTGCAGTTCTACACGAGCCTCGCGCTGAAAGGGCAGGGGATCGTCGAGGAGATCCTCGACGGTTTGAGCCGTGCGGTCGAGGCCCGCGGGCTAAACCGGATCGGCGAACTGGTCGGCGCTCAGGCAAGCTTCTGGGCTGGGCGGGAAGGGGCGCCTGCCGACGCGGCCGCGTACGCCAGCTAGTCCAGTTGCATCGAGACGGTCCAGAACCATAGGCGCGGATTCACAGGCGACAGAATCCGCCCAAATAAATCCAAGCAAAACCAAGCCACACCAAATAAAACCAAGCAAAATAGCTTGGTTTTATTTGTCCGAATCGTGACTTTTCAATGGGTTACAGCGAATCCAAATAAAAATTTGGCTCCCCTCTCAGCCTCTGCGCAAGACGTCCCAAGCGCGCGGATTGCTCAAATGCGGTCCCTTTCCTTTCTCGCCGCTTGGCGGCCGCCGCCTGATCCGGTCAGGTAGAAGAGTATATCACGACCTTCGATTTTTACCAAGCAATTGTATAGCCCTTCTCGCCTGCGGGCCTATTTCGCCAGCGAGGCCCTTTGGACCTACCTCACTTCGCCCTTCCTCTACACCTACCCCGGCTTCGAGAGCGAAGAGATCGAGCCATGGCATGAGAATGGAGAGGAATGGCGCGGCCTGAAGGTCACTTTTCCCGACCATATCGCCAGCCACACCAAAACGCAGATCACGCATTTTGGACCCAACGGGCTCATGCGCCATCGCAACTACGCAGTCAATATTCTGGGCGGAACACCGGCGCCAATTACGTCAGTGGCTATCGCGGCGTCCAAGGGATCAAGATGCCGACCACGCGCCGCACCTACGCCTATGACGAGACCATGCAGAAGCTGGGCGAGCCGCTCCTGGTTTCGCGGGTGGTTCTACGACTGAGATGGGCGTGAAAGCGATTGAGGCAAGCCAAGCCGACGCCGTTGCGCTCGGCCTCGGCGGGATGTTCGTCGCCAACCCGGATCTGCCGGAGCGAATTCGGATCGGCGCGCTCCTGAACGCCTTTGACCGATCCATCTCATACGGCGGCGGCGCCCAGGGCTATACCGACTCCCGGACCCTTGAGGCTTTGGTGCACTAGGGCCGCAGGCTCGCGCCAGAGAAGAACAACGGCAAAGGCGCCCATAAGCTCGACCTCCGGCCGGCGAGGCTCAAGCTACAACCCGGCCTGGATCGCCTGCAGCAACTGGAAGCGCATTTCGTCGTTGTCCGAAAGCGAGATCACGAACCGGACTCGCCCATGGGCCGAGGTGTCGGCATAGCCGGCGAGCGTGCGGATCCCGTCCATGGTGCCGCTTTTGTTCAGGCCGCCGTTGTGGCCATGGAGCAGGTCGGCGTGGGGCGCGAAGAGCTCGAGCACCTTGGCGAGACCGCGAGCCGCAAACCGGTTATCGCGGCTGATGCCGGAGCCCTCATCGAGGTGGATGGCTTGGCCAAGGCCCTGCGTGGCGAGCATCGCGTTCGCGACCTCGAGCGACTTCTCGAGACTGACCGGCCCGCCCAACTTATGGGCCCCGATCTCCAGGAAGACCTGGTTGGCGGTATAGTTGTTCGAGTCGTGGAGGAGTTCGACCAGGATCTCCGAGAGGGTGCGCGACTGTTGGTGAACGTAGATCGGCTCCAGGCCTGCGGGCACGGTTCCAATCGAGATTTCGCCTTTCACGCTGCCGCCGGCCCGCCGGATGAAGGCGGCGACCAGCTCGCCCGCGTATTGGAGACCGACGGTAGGGTCTTGGCCGAGACTGATGCGGCCTTCTCCGTCCGGGGGGCCCTTCGCGCGGAACCGAGCGATCGCGATCGGGGTGATCGGAGTCTGGTCCTCCGCGGAGCGCACCTTATTGCCGCTGCGCTCCGCGTAGATCGTGTTGAAATTCACCCCCAGCGCCGAATTCAGCGCGTCGTAAGCCGTGTCGTCATCCTCGATGCCCGGGATGCGTAAGTTTGGAGGATAGTAGCTGGCGTCAACCACGATGCGCGTGATCGGCGCCTTGCCGATCTTTGCGATGAGCTCGGTTGCGAGCGGGGCCAACTCCTCGGAGATCAAATACGGATCGCCGCCTCCGCGCACATACAGCACCCGCTTGCTGTCGAGGTAGAAGCGCGTTTCGAAGCGGTAGTCGCCGCCCAGCACCTCCATCGCCAGCCACGCCGTGACGATCTTGGTGACTGAGGCCGGGACGAACGGCCTGTCGGCGTTTTGGGCGACGAGCTCATTTCCCTTGGCGTCCGCCACGAGCACGATCCCCGAGGGAGCGAGCGCCGCCACCGTCTCCTTGACACCGGCCAGGACCGGCGCCGGCAGCAAGAGCAAAACAAGAGCGAGCAGGCGAGACCGCATGGCGACTCCGGCGCTGGAACGCGCCTCGCAATATGCGGGCGCCGGCTCCACGAGGACTGAGCGCCGAATCGGGCGCTTGAGACCCACTTTATACGTTCCTTACGCCGAACCCCCGCAACCGATATCGAACCCTTATGGCCGTTCCTGATAGCGCCTGCCTGTCGACCGCGAGCGCTCAGGCGATCACCAAACGAGGAATCTCGGCGCGCCCGATCGCAGCCCATTCCGCGCTCAAAAAACCAAGGATCTCAAGATGAAAAACTTCACGCCAGTGCTCTTCGCGGCGGCTGTCCTCGGCGCCGGCGTCTGTGCGGACGCCACAAGTGAGGCTTCAGCCGCATCCACCCCCAATTCCCTCACCATGACCTGCGCTCAGGTCCAAGATTATATCAGGAAGCATGGCCAGACTCTGCTGAGCACCGGTAAAGAATCGGGCAACTACAGCTTCGATTATGCCGAGTGCGGCGGGACCGTTCCCGGGTACGCCTGCACCACGGACCAGGCTTATTGCTATGTCGGATGGTGGTGCGACTATAACTATCCTGCTGCAGTGAACCCCAACGTGCATGATCAAGGGACTGAATCTTGTCCCGCACGGAGATAGGGCGCCGTCCCCGCGACGCGAAATGAGGCTTTTCGAGCTCGGCCTATTCGTTCAAGAATTTCAGGATCGCATCAAAAAACTGAATGCGGTTCTTCTCAAACAGAACGAAGTGCGTCGCATCAGGAATGAGCACGCTCTGCTTGACCGGGGCGTGGACAAGATCGCGCATCAAGCCTTCGCGATCCTCGAGATACGACCATGTGTCGTATTGGCCTGCGATCACGAGCGTCGGCGCATAGATATTGGCGGCGTTCCACAAAGGTCGGCCGGTCGCCTGATAAAACGAATCCTCGAGAACCCCGTTTGGCGCGCGCAGGCTCGCCGGCGTGCGCGTGTCGCTGGTCGGATCGGTCGCGAGACACGCTTTCCAGAATTCAGCCGGCAGAGCGGGATCGCGGTACTCGTCGTTATTGTCGAGCGGAATCTCGCCATTCCAGCGGGCCGTATTGGCGGTCTTTGGGACCAACCGATAGGCGCCCAGCGCGAAATTGAATTCGAGGGGCTTGCGCTTGTTTTGCAGGCCGCCGCCGGGCCCAAGATTGGTGTGGTCGTTGAAATTATAGAGAGGCGCATAGAGGACGAGCTTTGTGAATGTTCTCGCTGTGCAATGAGGCATAGTAACCCGCCATCATCGCGCCCCAAGACCAGCCGATCACCGTCACTTGTTTGACGCCGCGCTTCGCTTTGATCCAATCGACCATCGCCTCGAGGTCGCGCAAGGCGAGGTAGGAGCGCGTGAGCGGCTGATTTTTGCTTGCCGGCTCGTCCATCGCTGCTTCGCGGGTGGATCCGCCGTAATTGCGATAGTCGCCCATGTAGACGACATAGCCGCGCTTCGCGAGCCAATCGGCCCACGAATAGTCCTTGTAGGCCAAGTCGAAATCGCAAGATGACGGGCTCGTTGCGCCATGAAGAAAAAGCACAATATTGTCGTCAGTGAACTTGCTGTTTCCGGCCGCCATCTTCTCGCGAAGGAAAAGCTTGATTCCGGGATCAACGGCGTCGATGGAGAAATCCGTCTTGGTGATCTCCACGTCCTGCGCGATCGCTGGACTTGAGCCGAAGCCGGCGATGGGAGCAGTGAAGATCGCAAGTCCCATGGTGAAGCACAATCGCGCGAGCTCGATCGCATCTGAACTCGACGTGCTTTCATCCTTGTCCGCCCGGCTTGTTGACTGCCTCGACGCGCGACAAACCCTTGCCCTGCGCCGCGCGATAGAATCAAGATGGAGGAAGCCTGAAGCGAGCAGGGCGCCCGCTCGAGCGGGCGCTCAAGCAACGCGCTTTTTTCGTGAAAGGACACCTGATGCATTCCGACACGCAGCTCTTCATCGACGGACAGTGGCGCCCCGGCCACGGCGGCCCGGCGCCGGTGCTCAATCCTGCGAACGAGGAGCAGATTGGCTCGCACGCGGTCGCCGACAAGGCCGACCTCGACGAAGCCTTGACGGCGGCTTTGCGCGGCTTTGCGAAATGGCGCAACACCTCGGCCTACGAGCGATCGAAGGTCATGCGCAAGGCTGCAGACATCTTGCGCGAGCGCAACGAAAGCGTCGCGCGCGCCATGACCATGGAGCAGGGGAAGCCCCTCGCCGAATCTCGGATGGAAGCCGCCGCCGGCGCCGACGTCATCGATTGGTTGGCGGAGGAGGGCCGACGCGCTTACGGCCGCATCGTCCCCGGGCGCGCAACAAATGTCCGCCAAATGGTGGTCAAGGAGCCGGTCGGCCCGGTCGCCGCCTTCTCGCCCTGGAATTTCCCGATCAATCAGGCGGTGCGCAAGATTTCCGCAGCGCTCGCGTCAGGATGCTCGATCATCATCAAGGGCCCGGAGGATACGCCGATCAGTTGCGCGGCGCTGGTCGCCGCTTTCGCCGACGCCGGCCTGCCGCCTGGCGTGCTCAATCTGGTGTTCGGCGATCCAGCGAAGATAAGCGGCTACCTGATCCCGCATCCGGCGATCAGGAAAATCTCGTTCACGGGCTCGACCGCCGTGGGCAAACAGCTTGCGTCGCTCGCCGGTCTCCACATGAAACGGGTGACGATGGAGCTTGGCGGCCACGCGCCGGCAATCGTGTTCGAAGACGCCGACGTCGATCGCGCCGTCAAAGTTCTGACTGCATCAAAGTTTCGCAACGCCGGCCAGGTTTGCGTCGCCCCGACCCGGTTCATCGTGCACGAGAGCGTCTATCCCAAATTCGTCGATGGCTTCGTCAAGGCCGCGAAGTCGATCAAGGTCGGGGACGGGCTCGCTGACGGCGTGACGATGGGCCCCGTGGCCCATGCCCGACGCATGGACGCGATGGAAGCGCTGACGGCCGACGCAGTTTCTCACGGCGCGAAAGTCGCGTGCGGCGGAGAGCGCATCGGCAACCGCGGCTATTTCTTTGCGCCGACCGTGCTGACCGACGTTCCCATGGGGGCGCGCGTTATGAACGAGGAGCCGTTCGGCCCCATCGCCATCATGAGCCCCTTTAGCGAATACGACGGCGCAATCAGAGAAGCCAATAGGCTGGACTACGGGCTTGCGGCCTATGCCTATACGAGATCGGCGAAGACAATGGCGGACGTCGGCCGGGACGTCGAAAGCGGAATGGTCTCAATCAACCACCATGGGCTCGCGCTGCCGGAATTGCCGTTCGGCGGGGTCAAGGATTCGGGCTACGGCTCGGAAGGAGGCTCCGAGGCGCTCGAAGCCTATCTCAACGCGAAGCTCGTCACCCAGATGACGTGAGCGGGCGTTTTGCGATGACGTGGAGCCGCATCGTGGGGCGCGAGGCGGCGCGAGCGTCAGGCGAGCACCAGCCGTGAGACGGAGGTTTTCGCTCGCGCATTTGACTGTGATCCGCCTTAGCCCCCCGCAGGTGGTCGAGGTGGCCGCCCGCACTGGCTACGACACGGTGGGGCTGCGTCTGATCGGAGGAACGGAAACAACTCCTGCCTATCCGCTGATGGACGACAAGGCGTTGATGCGCGCGACCAAGGCCGCAACGTCAGCGACCGGCGTGGGCGTGCTCGATGTCGAGTTCGTCAGGATCACGCCCGAGGTCGACGTCGCCTCGCTCGAGCCCTTCATGGCGGCCGGCGCGGAGCTCGGCGCCAGATACATGATTACCTCCGCGTATGATCCCGATCTCAGCCGGTTCACGGATCGGCTGGCCGCGATCAGCAACTTGGCTTCGCAGTATGGACTGCGCGCGGTGCTCGAGTTTTTTCCATGGACAGTGGTTCCTGATCTCAGCGCCGCGGTGAGGATCGTCGAGGATGCCGAGCGTCCCGCGCTCGGCATCCTGGTGGACACGCTTCACTTCAACCGATCGGCGAGCAGACTTGATGAGCTCCATCGGATTTCCCCATCGCGTCTGCCCTTCGTCCATGTCGCCGACGCGCCGGTCCAGGCGAGCTATACGACCGAAGAGCTGCTGCACGCCGGCCGCGTGGAGCGCCTACCGCCCGGTGAGGGCGGCATCGATATCAAGCGCATCCTGAGTCATATGCCTCAGGACATCCCGGTGGCGCTGGAGGTTCCAATGACCGCCACGGCTGCGGCGCAAGGAGAAGAGGCGGTTGCGCTTCATGTGTGTCAGGCGGCGGAGCGGTTGTTCACGGCCTGAGTGGCGCTGCTCGCGCCTATCTGCGCAAGTTCGTGCGCGCGAGCTCGACGATCTCGTCGCCGCGCCCGCTCAAGATCGCCTTCAGCATGTAGAGCGTGAAGCCCTTCGCCATTTCGACTGTGACGGCCGGCGGCATGGCGAGCTCCTCGCGCGCCACCACCGCGTCAACCACGACCGGCCCCGGATGAGCGAGCGCTTCGGCGACGCCCGCGTCGACGTCCTTGGGGTCCTCGATGCGAATGCCCTTGATGCCGATCGCTTCCGCCATCTGGGCAAAATTCGGATTGACGAGATCGGTGCCATAATTGAGGAAGCCGGTCGATTTCTGCTCGAGCGCGACGAAGCCGAGCGAGCCGTTATTGAACACGAACACTTTGACCGGAAGCTTGAGCTGAGTGAGGCTCAAAAGATCGCCCATCAGCATGGTGAAGCCGCCGTCGCCGGAGAGCGAGATCACTTGCCGGCCGGGTGAGGCGGCTTGCGCGCCGATGGCTTGCGGCATCGCATTCGCCATCGAGCCGTGCCAGTACGAACCGATCAGCCGCCGCTTTCCGTTCATCGCGAGATAGCGCGCGGCCCAGACGATCGGCAGGCCGACGTCGGGAGTGAAGATGGCGTCGTCGGCCGCCTTCTCGTTGATGACGCGCATGACGTGCTGCGGATGCAAGAGGCCGCCAGGCCGGCCGGTCGCGAGTTCGTCGAGGCTTTTGCGGGCCTCGGCGTAGTGCTTCCGCGCCCCGTCCAGATGACGCCGGTCGCTCTTGATCCTGATGCGGGGCATGAGCGCGCTGAGCGTCGGCCCAACCTGGCCGACAATTCCAAGATCGACCGGGACGCGGCGCCCGATCGCCTGCGGACGAATATCAACCTGGGCGATGCGGGCTTCCGTGGGATAGAACGGGCGGTAGGGAAAATCCGTGCCGAGCATCAAGAGCGCGTCGCAGGACTCCATGGCGTGATAGCCAGAGGAGAATCCGATCAGGCCGGTCATGCCGACGTCATAAGGATTGTCCCATTCGACGTGATCCTTGCCGCCCATGGCGTGAACGATCGGCGCCTTCACCGCTTCCGCAAATTGAATCAATTCATCGTGCGCGCCCGCGCAGCCGCTGCCGCAAAGAAGCGTGACGCGCTCAGCCAAATCGATAAATTCCGCCAGCTCAGTGAGCGACCGGTCCGACGGCGTGATCACGGGCTCCGCCGGCGCCAGCCCGGCGAGCTTTGGCGCGGGCGCGGCAATGGCGGGTTTCAGCGCCACGTCTCCGGGGACGACGACGACGCTCACGCAGCGCTCCAGGATCGACCGGCGCACCGCGATCTCAAGCACGCGCGGCATCTGCTCGGGACTCGACACGAGTTCGCAATAGCTCGAACATTCCTGGAACAGGCGCTCGGGATGCGTCTCCTGGAAGAAGTGGGAACCGATCTCGGGGGAGGGGATCTGCGCCGCGATCGCCACCACCGGCACGCGGGTGCGCTGGCAGTCGAAGAGACCGTTGATGAGGTGCAAATTG